>ERZ1673749.960-NODE-960-length-24568-cov-5.458124_pt1 | contig 24568 bp, 25 predicted proteins | sample MGYA00580204_ERZ1673749 | MGnify/ENA primary metagenome ERZ1673749 (study PRJEB41218, sample SAMN15661745) | gut metagenome | host: Homo sapiens | place: Canada: London | collected 2015-08-20/2019-03-30 | study: EMG produced TPA metagenomics assembly of...
AATCTAACCCCCACGACACGCCGGAGCCAGACACACTTTTTGACCCTTAACCCGTGCGCGCCAACTATTTGGCCACGAAAAACGGGGCGCGGAACCTGGAAAGGTTCCGTGCCCCGCGATCGGGCGGCGGGCTTAGCTCTTGATGGAGGTGCCCACGGTGCCGTTCAGGGCCTCGCCGGCGTTCTCCAGCGAGGTGATGATGGCGGTCCGCCCGGCGCTGCCCTCGACGTAGGAGACGCACGCCTCCACCTTGGGAAGCATGGAGCCGGGGGCGAACTGGCCGTCCGCCATGTGCTGCTTGGCCTCGTCGACGGTGATCTCGGTCAGGTCGCGCTGCTCGGGCGTGTTGAAGTTGACTGCCACGTTCGCCACGGCCGTGAGGATGATCAGGTGGCTCGCGCCAACTTGGTCAGCCATGATCGCGGCGGAGCGGTCCTTGTCAATCACGGCGGGCACGCCCTCGAAGCCGCCGTCGCGGCGGACAACGGGGATGCCGCCGCCGCCGGTGGAGATAACCACTGCGCCTGCGTTGACGAGCGAGGTGATGGCCTCGCCCTCGACGATCTCCGTCGGCTGCGGCGACGCCACAACCCAGCGCCAGCCGCGGCCGGAGTCCTCCACGTACGTCTCGCCGGTCTCCTCCATGAGGCGCTTCGCGTCCTCCTCGGAGTAGAAGGAGCCGACGGGTTTGTTCGGGTTGTTGAAGGCCGGGTCATCGGCCTGAACTAGTGTCTGGGTGATCAGCGACGCCACGGGCTTGGCAATGTCCCGCTTGCGGAGCTCGTTTTCCAGCGCCTGCTGCAGGTGGTAGCCGATGTAGCCCTGGCTCATGGCGGAGCACTCGGGGAACGGGATCTCCGGCGTGCCGCCGACCTTCTCGGCCGAATTGTCGGTGGCAACCTTGATCATGCCCACCTGGGGGCCGTTGCCGTGGGTGATGATCACCTCGTGGCCGCCTTCGATGAGGTCGACCAGCGCGGTGGCGGTGCCCTGGATCAGCTCGAGCTGCTCATGGGGCGAGTTGCCCAAGGCGTTCCCGCCGAGGGCGACAACCAAACGGTGTCCCATGTTGATTCTCCTAGCTGAGGGTGGCGTACATGACGGCCTTGATGGTGTGCATGCGGTTCTCGGCCTCGTCGAAAACCTTGGACTGCGCGGACTCGAAGACCTCGTCGGAGACCTCCATCTCGGACACGCCGAACTTCTCGGCGATGTCGGCGCCGATGGTGGTCTTCGTGTCGTGGAAGGAGGGCAGGCAGTGCATGAAGATGGCGTCGTCGGCGGCCTTGGCCATGACGTCCTTGGTAACGCGGTAGGGCTCGAGGAGCTTGATGCGGGACTCCCAGATCTCGTCGGGCTCGCCCATGGACACCCAGATGTCGGTGTAGATCACGTGCGCGCCGGTGGCGGCCGCGTCCACGTCCTCGGTCAGGGTGACGGAGCCGCCGTTCTCAGCGGCAATCTCCTTGCACTGCTCCACCAGCTCGGCCTTAGGCATCTGCTCCTGCGGGCCGCAGGCGACGAAGTCCAGGCCCAGCTTGGCGCAGACGACCATGAGCGAGTTGGCCACGTTGTTCTGGGCGTCGCCCATGAACACGAACTTGAGGCCCTTGAGGCCCTGCGGGAAGTTCTCCTCCACCGTGAGCATGTCCGCGATCATCTGGGTGGGGTGGAACTCCGTGGTCAGGCCGTTCCACACCGGCACGCCAGCGTTGGCGGCCAGGTCCTCGACGATCTCCTGGGCGAAGCCGCGGTACTCGATGCCGTCGTACATCCGGCCGAGCACGCGGGCGGTGTCCTCGATGGACTCCTTCTTGCCCATCTGCGAGGAGCCCGGGTCCAGGTAGGTCACGCCCATGCCCAGGTCCATGCCGGCGACCTCGAAGGAGCAGCGGGTGCGGGTGGAGGTCTTCTCAAAGAGCAGGACGATGTTCTTGCCCTCAAGGTAGCGGTGCGGGGTGCCGGTGAGCTTCAGATTCTTGAACTCTTTGGAGAGCTTGATCAGGTAGCGGATTTCATCGGGGGTGAAGTCGAGCAACTTGGTGAAGTTGCGGCCGCTGAGGCTGACAGGCATTGGAATCTCCTTTTCGCGTTGGGAAGGGACGGTGGGAATTCCGTCTACTGCCGATGGTAGCGCCGGGGCGGCTGCTTGTTCTATGCCCAACGCGTATGAGAATAATCACCGTTTGCTTATCGACGATCCCCAGCGAACGTCACCTCGCCCCGCAACACCGTCGCGGCGACGCGGGTGCTGAAGGTGTGGCCGCGGTACGGCGTGTTGCTGGACTTGGAGGCGAAGCCGGCCTCGTCCACCGCCCACGTGTCGTCCTCGTTGACCAGGGTCAGGTTGGCCGGCTCGCCCTCGGCGATGGGCCGGCCCTGGTCGGCGAGGCGGGTGATCTCGGCGGGGCGCTCGGACATGACCTTGGCCACCCAGCGCCAGTCGGCGAGGCCGCCCTTGACAAAGATCTCGGCGATGATGGCCAGGGAGGTCTCCAGGCCCAGCATGCCCGGGCGGGCGAGCTCGAACTCGCATGCCTTGTCCTCGGGGGTGTGGGGTGCGTGGTCGGTGGCGACGACGTCCACGGTGCCGTCGAGAAGCGCCCTGCGCAACGCCTCCACATCGGTCTCCTCGCGCAGCGGCGGGTTGACGCGGTAGGTGCCGTCGTAGGTGTCCAGCAGGTCGTCGGAGAGCAGGAGGTGGTGCGGGGTCACCTCGGCGGTGATGTCCGCGCCCTGCTGCTTGCCCCATGCGATCAGCTCGACGGAGCCGGCGGTGGAGGCGTGGCAGAAGTGGACGCGGCCGTGGTAGTCGCGGGCAAGCAGGATGTCGCGGGCCACGATGGACTCCTCGGCGGCGCGTGGCCAGCCGCCCAGGCCGAGGCGGCCAGCGTTCTCGCCCTCGTGGGCGCTGGCCCCCTCGGTCAGGCGTGGCTCCTCGCAGTGCTGGGCCAGCAACACGTCGGTACCGCGGGCGTACTCGATGGCGCGGCGCATGACGCGCGGGTTGTCAACGCACTTGCCGTCGTCGGAGAACATGCGCACCTTGGCGTCGGAGCGGGCCATGAGGCCGAACTCGGTGAGCGTCTCGCCCTCTAGGCCCTTGGTAATGGCGCCCACCGGGTGCACGTCGCACAGGCCCACCTGCTGGCCCTTGTGCCAGATGGCCTCGGAGATCACCGGGGAATCGTTCACCGGGGTGGTGTTCGCCATGGCGAACACGGCCGTGAACCCGCCGCGCGCGGCGGCGCGGGAGCCGGTCTCGATGGTCTCGGCGTCTTCGCCGCCGGGCTCGCGCAGGTGCACGTGCATGTCCACCAGGCCCGGCAGGAGCACGGCGCCCTTGCCGTCGAGCGTGGAATCCGCCTGGGCGTCCGCGCCCGCGTTGACGGAGGCGATCACGCCGTTTTCCACCAGCACGTTAACTGGCTCGCCCTCGCCGTAGGGGCGGACGTTGGTGATGAGCAGGGAAGTCATGGAAGTCGTCCTTTCGCGGCCCGGTTAGGCCAGATCCTCGTTGGCAAGAAGGGTGTAGAGCACGGCCATGCGGGCGTGCACGCCGGTGGTCACCTGCTGCAGCACGGTGGACTTGTCCTGGTCCGGCACCACGTAGTCCATCTCCATGCCGCGCAGCATCGGGCCGGGGTGCATGACAATCGCGCCGGGCTTCATCGCGGCGGAGCGCTCCTCGTTCATGCCGAAGAGCGCGGAGTACTCGCGGTTGGACGGGAAGAAGCCGCCCAGCATGCGCTCGGCCTGCACGCGCAGCATCATCACCACGTCCGCGTCGGGCAGTTCGGCGTCGAAGTCGGCGGAGGTGCGCACCGGCCAGTTCTCCACGCCCACCGGCAACAGGGTCGGCGGCGCCACGAGCACCACCTCCGCGCCGAGGGTGGACAACAGGTCCACGTTGGAGCGCACCACGCGCGAGTGCAGGCAGTCGCCGCAGATGACAACCTTCTTGCCGGCCACGTCCCCGATGCGCGAGCGCATGGTCACCGCGTCCAGCAGGGCCTGGGTGGGGTGCTGGTGGCGGCCGTCGCCGGCGTTGATCACGCTCGGGCCCTTGCCGCCCGGGGCGACAACCTCGGCCAGGTGCTGGGGCGCGCCGGAGAGCGGATGGCGGATGATGATCGCGTCGGCGCCCAGCGCCTTCAGCGTCAGGCCCGTGTCCCGCAGGGACTCGCCCTTCTTCACCGAGGAGGTGGAGGCGGCGATGTTCATCATGTTGGCCGACAGTGCCTTGCCCGCTGCCTCGAAGGAGGAGCGGGTGCGCGTGGAGTTCTCGTAGAAGAGGTTGAACACCATGCGGCCGCGCAGCGTGGGCAGCTGGGGCACAGAGCGGCCCTCGAGCGACTCGCGGAAGCGGTCGGCGGTGTCCATCAGGGCGACGATCTCGTCCTTGGACAGGTCAGAAATGCTCAGGAGGTGCTTCACGCTTCTTACGCTTCCTTTCGAGTGAGGATGACCGAGTCGCTGCCGTCAATCTCTTCCAGCAGCACAGCGACCTTTTCTTCGGTGGAGGTGGGCAGGTTCTTGCCCACGTAGTCCGCCCGAATTGGCAGCTCGCGGTGGCCGCGGTCCACCAGGACCGCCAGCTGGATGCGCGCGGGGCGGCCCAGGTCGCGCAGGCTGTCGAGCGCGGCGCGGATGGTGCGGCCGGAGTACAGCACGTCGTCCACCAGCACAACGGTGGCGCCGTCGATCCCCTCGTCGGGGATGGAGGTGGGCTGCAGCGCGCGGTGCGGGCGTCCGCGCAGGTCATCACGGTAAAGCGTGGTGTCAAGAGAGCCGGAGGGGATCGTCTTTCCCCCGTACTGCTCGATCTTGGTGGCGAGGCGCTTCGCCAAGGGAACGCCGCCGGAGGGGATTCCCAGGAGGACAACGCGGTCAGCGTCCGCGGTCTTCTCAATGATCTGGTGCGAAATGCGGTCGAGCGTGCGGTTGATATCCGCAGCGTCCATGAGTTCGCTCATTATTCTGCTCCTTCTCCGCGTCAGTGCGCGGTCCTTAAAGGATCTGTTGTGGCGCCCTTTCGGGCTGGTGGAGACTGTAGCACAAAGCGGGGCATTTTTGCTTTTCGACGCCCGTTCGCTACCAGCAAACACCGGGTCTGAGCAGGAAAAAGGGGGCGTCGGCAAGCAAAGGCCCAAAAAGGCGGGAAGTCGTGTGGGACCCGCGCGTTATGGTGGGGGACAATTCGTTTAGGAACCGCATTGCAAAGGGGTCTGCCACATGTTCGAGAGGTTCACGGACCGCGCCCGTCGCGTCATCGTCCTTGCACAGGAGGAGGCGCGCGAGCTCAACCACAATTACATGGGCACCGAGCACATCCTGCTCGGCCTGATCAAGGAGGGCGAGGGCGTCGCTGCGAAGGCGCTCGAGTCCATGGGCATCAACCTCGACGACGTGCGCCGCGAGGTCATCGACATTATCGGCCACGGCACCCAGCCGGTGACCGGCCACATCCCGTTCACCCCGCGCGCGAAGAAGGTGCTGGAGCTTTCCCTGCGCGAGGGCCTGCAGATGGGACACAAGTACATCGGCACCGAGTTCCTGCTCCTCGGCCTCATCCGTGAGGGCGACGGCGTGGCGGCCCAGGTGCTGATCAAGCTCGGCGCGGACCTGCCGCGCGTGCGTCAGCAGGTTATCCAGCTGCTGTCCGGCTACGAGGGCGGCGAGGGCCAGAACCCGGAGTCCCCGCAGCAAGGCCAGCCGGGCTTCGCAGGTGCCGGTGCGGGTCCGCGCGCTGGCGGCGGCCCGCAGGGCGGCGAGCGCTCCAACTCGCTGGTGCTGGACCAGTTCGGCCGCAACCTCACTGCGGCCGCAAAAGAGGGCAAGCTCGACCCGGTTGTCGGCCGCGACAAGGAGATCGAGCGCGTTATGCAGGTGCTGTCGCGCCGCACCAAGAACAACCCGGTGCTCATCGGCGAGCCCGGTGTGGGTAAGACCGCCGTGGTGGAGGGTCTCGCCCTGGACATTGCTAACGGCAAGGTCCCGGAGACGCTGAAGGACAAGCAGGTCTACTCCCTAGACCTGGGCTCCCTGGTCGCCGGTTCCCGCTACCGCGGCGACTTTGAGGAGCGCCTGAAGAAGGTGCTCAAGGAGATCAACCAGCGCGGCGACATCATCCTGTTCATCGACGAGATCCACACGCTCGTCGGCGCAGGTGCCGCCGAGGGCGCCATCGACGCGGCGTCGCTTTTGAAGCCGAAGCTGGCGCGCGGCGAGCTCCAGACCATCGGTGCGACCACGCTGGACGAGTACCGCAAGCACATCGAGAAGGACGCCGCGCTTGAGCGCCGCTTCCAGCCGGTGCAGGTGGACGAGCCGTCCGTCGAAGACACCGTGCAGATCCTCAAGGGCCTGCGCGACCGCTACGAGGCGCACCACCGCGTGTCCTACACCGACGACGCGCTCAAGGCGGCCGCGACGCTGTCGGACCGCTACATCAACGACCGTTTCCTGCCGGACAAAGCCGTCGATCTTCTCGACGAGGCCGGTGCCCGCATGCGCATCAAACGCATGACCGCCCCGGAGGACCTGCGCGAGGTTGACGACCGCATCTCCGAGGTGCGCAAGGAGAAGGAAGCGGCGATCGACGCCCAGGACTTCGAAAAGGCCGCCGGCCTGCGCGACACCGAGCGCAAACTGGGGGAGGAGCGCTCCGCCAAGGAGAAGAAGTGGCGCTCCGACGACTTGGAGGAGATCGCCGAGGTTGGCGAGGACCAGATCGCGGACGTGCTGGCCAACTGGACCGGCATCCCAGTGTTCAAGCTCACCGAGAGCGAGTCGAACCGTCTGCTCCACATGGAAGATGAGCTGCACAAGCGCATCATCGGCCAGGACGAGGCGGTCAAGGCAGTCTCCCGCTCCATCCGCCGCACCCGCGCCGGCCTAAAGGACCCGAACCGTCCGTCCGGCTCCTTCATCTTCGCTGGGCCGTCCGGTGTGGGTAAGACGGAGCTGTCCAAGGCGCTCGCGGAGTTCCTCTTCGGCGACGACGACTCGCTGATCCAGGTGGATATGGGTGAGTTCCACGACCGCTTCACTGCCTCGCGTCTCTTCGGCGCCCCTCCGGGATACGTCGGCTACGAAGAGGGCGGCCAGCTCACCGAGAAGGTGCGCCGCAAGCCGTTTAGCGTGGTGCTTTTCGACGAGATCGAGAAGGCGCACAAGGAGATCTACAACACGCTTCTCCAGGTGCTCGAAGAGGGCCACGTCACCGACGGCCAGGGCCGCAACGTGGACTTCAAGAACACCGTGCTGATCTTCACCTCGAACCTGGGCACCTCCGACATCTCCAAGCCGGTCGGCCTGGGCTTCACGGGGGACACCGCCACGGATTCCGAGGCGCAGTACGAACGCATGAAGGGCAAGGTTCACGACGAGCTGAAGAAGCACTTCCGCCCGGAGTTCCTGAACCGCATCGACGAGATCGTGGTGTTCAAGCAGCTCAACCAGGACGAGATTGTCAAGATGGTGGACCTGCTCATCGGCCGCGTGGACAAGAACCTCGCCGCGCAGGACATGGGCATCGAGCTGACCGAGAACGCGAAGAACCTGCTCGCGGTCCGCGGCTTCGACCCGGTGCTGGGCGCCCGCCCGCTGCGCCGCACGATTCAGCGCGAGATCGAGGACATCCTGTCGGAGAAGATCCTGTTCGGCGAGATCGGCGCCGGCGAGATCATCACGGTGGACGTCGAGGGCTGGGACGGCGACGTCGAGGCTGCACGCAAGGAACGCGGCAAGGCCGCGCCGGACGCGACGTTCACCTTCACCCCGCGCCCGCGCCCGCTGCCGGCAGAGGCCTTCGACGTGGAGCCGGAGGACGAGGTCCGCGACATCGAACCGGAGCGCACCCAGCCGGAGTCCGAGGCCTCAGAGTTCCCGGACGAGCGAGACTCTGAGGATGATCAGAAGGGCAGCGACGGCAAGGAAGGCGACGACGGCAACGAGGGCAACGGCCCCGAGCCGGTGTAAGCCCACAAGCCCAGGGCGCCGAGAGTGCCCAGCACGGAGAACACGATCGCGGTGATCTCCACGGCGTTGAGCCCCTCCACCACCTCATACTCGGGGTGGTCGGAGGGGCACACCTGTTTCATGGGCCTGCCCTTGAAACGGTCGGACAGCCAGTCCGAGACGTTGCCGGTCTGCAGCAGCAGCGGCAGCGCGTGGCCGGAGCCCGGCGCGCGCGGGGTGAGCTCGCGGCGGCCGGACGACAAAGGCTGTGTGGGCGACCCCGGCACCACCACGCGGCGGTACTCCACGTCCGCGCCGATTGCGCAGTAGTCCTCGGCCAGCTGGGTGGCCTGCGGTTCCGGCACGAGGTCGTCGTCCGGGTTGGTCAGCACCATGATCGGCGCGTTCGGCTTCACCTTGCCCAGCTTGTTGTGCTCGAGGTATTTGCCGATGCGCTCGTCTTCCTCCGCGATGTCGGCGAAGGTCTTTCCGTCAACGAACATGTCGCCGGCGATCTTCGGGGCGTTCCTTGAGGCGTCCACCACGCACGAGGTTTTCAGATCCTCTATCCAGGCCCTGCCGTCGTCGGTGAGATACCCGTCGAGAGCCTCGTGGAATTCGGGGTAAGTATCCGAAAAACTCGCGGCGGCGAAACCCGCCACTGCGGTGAGCATCGGCGCGGACGCCTGCTGCAGCACGCCCAGCGGGTCGGCCGGGGGAGCGCCGGAGAAAGTCCCCACCACGTTGAGCTCCGGGGCGTAGTCGCCGACGAGCTCCGCGGCCGCCGCAGCTGCGCCGCCGCCCTGGGAGTAGCCCCAGAACGCCACCTTCTCGCCGCGTTTGGCTACGGCCCGGGCGGCATCAATTACTGCCCGCCCCTGGTCGACGCGGTTGAGGTAGGTGTGCAGGCCGTCGGTACCCAGGCCCATGTAGTCGGTGACTACCACGCGGTAGCCGTCGTCGAGAAGCATCTGCACCATTGGCGCCTCATAGTTGATGTTCACCGTGCCGTCCGGGCCGAGGGAGGACAGCATGGACGAACCCGCCGACGGCGCGCACTGGTCTCCCAGGCCGCGCGTGCCGGGGGCGAGAACGATCAGGCCCTTTGCAAACGGACGGTCGTATAGCGCGCCGGTGACCGGCACCTTCTCGCCGCGCTCGTTGACGGAGGTGTAGCGGATGCGCTTGCCGTTGGTGCCCAGCACCCACTTTTTCGCGTCGAGCTTTCCAGGAGTGTTACCCGCCGCGCCGTCAAGCGATTGCGAAGACAGCTCTGGGAGAGAAGAAAGCGACGACGCATCACCGATAACCTCGAAGGTGGACGAGCCAACCGAGGACAACGACGACAGGGACTCCGCGCTCAAATCCTCAGCGTGTGCAGAGGGACAAATCAGGAGCGGGACAGCAAAAAGACACCACCGTTTACGCATGAGAAGCAGTGTAAGCTCCCGTCCATGGGAATTCAGTACCGCAAGCGCCAAAAGATCAGCGACGGCAGCTGGCTCAACTACTCCAAGTCCGGCGTGTCCGCATCAAGGAAGATCGGGCCGGTCACCTTCAACTCCCGCGGCGGCGTGTACGTGAAGCTGCCCGGCGGGCTCCACTACCGCGGCAGGTGGAAGTAACCCTTCTCGTCCTGCTCGGCCAGACCGTCCTCGAGCAGTGAAAACAGCGCGCGGGAAAGCTGTGCGGGGTCGTGCCAGAGGTCGTCGATAAGCTTTTGCTCGACTGGGCTATCGGACTCCCGCAACAACCGCATGATCTTGCCGCGCACCTGCCGGTCGGTGCCAAGGAACTTTTGAGCACGCTTCTTCACCTCGGCCTCCGGCTTTCCGGCTGCGAGCCACGTGCATTCGTCACTTACCGGACATTCCTCGCATTTCGGTGCCCGCGCGGTGCACACGAGCGCGCCGAGCTCCATCAGCCCGACAGAAAACTCGGGGCCATTCTGCTCCGGCAACAGCGCCGCAACCTGCTCGATTTCCTTCTTGCCGGGCGCCCCGAGCGCCTCGCCGCGCTCCACGCGGGCCACCACGCGCCGCACATTCGTGTCCACAACCGGCACGTTTTTCCCGTACGCGAAGCACGCCACCGCCCGCGCGGTGTAATCGCCGATCCCGGGGAGCGCCAGCAGCTTATCGACGTCCTCCGGCACCTCCCCGCCATGCTCATCCACAATCACCTGCGCACATTCCTTCAGACGCAGCGCCCGGCGCGGGTAACCCAGGCTGCCCCAGGCGCGTAAAACTTCGTCTGTGCCAGCCTGCGCGAACGCCGCCGGGGTGGGCCAGCGCTGCATCCATTCCTGCCAGATCGGGGCGACGCGCTCGACCTGGGTTTGGTGGCTCATCACCTCGCTGAGCAGCACGCCCCACGGAGACGTTGACGAGTTTCGCCACGGCAGTTGGCGAGCGTTGGCTCGGTACCAGGAAATAATCTTGTTTGGGCGCAGTTTCGTCACAATGCGTGCAACAATAGCGGTCATGACTAATGTGACCGACCTCCAGGCCGCCACCGCACCCCGCGAAGTGTGGGAGCTGCTGAAAGCCGGCAACGAGCGCTTCGCCACCGGCAACACCGCGGACCCGCGCCGCGACCCCGCAACCCGCCAGCAGCTCACCTCCGGCCAGAACCCGGCAGTGTGCGTGGTGGGCTGCTCCGACTCTCGCGTGCCAATCGAGCTGCTCTTCGACGCCGGCTTCGGCGACATCTTCGTCATCCGCACCGCCGGCGGCTGCGTGGACTCCGCGGTGTCGGCGTCCGTCGAGTACGCCGTGGATAGCCTCGGTGTCGGCCTCGTGCTCTTCCTCGCCCACGAGAAGTGCGGCGCAGTGGGCGCAGCCGTGGAAGCGCTCGGGTCCGGCGACATCCCGCCGGGGCTGACACGCGTGTTCGTGGAGAAGATCTCGCCGGCCGTCGCCGAGGCGAAAACCCGCGGCGAGCAGGTGGAGCAGGCCCACGCCCGCAACGGCGCAGAGCACCTGGTGGCCCGCATCCCGTCCGTCATCTCCGGGCTGGACCACAAGACGGTGGGCGTAGTTGGTGCGCGCTACCGCCTGTCCGACGGCCGTGTCGAGACCACCTACGAAAACTTCGGCGATTAAGTTATAGGCATGTCGAACCAGCGCCCACTGCCTCCGGAGATCTACATGCGCCGCCGCGTGGCGGCCCTCGTCATCCTGTTGGTGGTTGTGGCGCTTTTGGTGTGGGGCCTGTCCGCGTTCGCCCGCAGCGGAAAGACGGACGAGACGGAAAACATTCCCGAAACCACCGCAGAAGCCCCGTCCACCACCCTGGCCACCGAGCCGACGGTGCAGCTTTCCGAGGAGAGCACGACCAGCCCCACCCAGCCGAGTGAGGAAACCGCCGCCGCTCCGGTGAAGAAGGGCAGCTGCGAACTGGCTGACCTGCAAATCCACGCATCCAGCAACCAGCCCTCGTACGCGGTTGGGGTGCAGCCGGTGTTTTACATGGAAGTGGAAAACCCCACGGACACCGACTGCGTGATCAACCTGGATGACAACCTGCTGCGTTTCGAGGTTTACGACATGGCCACCAACGACCGCATCTGGTCCGACACCGATTGCTACCCGCCGGTGGCGGCAGGCAACGTTGAGTTCGCGCCGGGTGAGAAGCGACGCTGGGAGGCCCGCTGGTCCGTCACCGCATCGCAGCCGGGACAGTGCGACAACCGCCCGGAAGTGAAGGCTGGCTCCTACTTCCTGCACGGCGTGATCGGGGACAACGCCTCTGACGCAAGCCCCTTCAACATCACCTAAGCCGCTCGAGCGCCTGCGCGTACGCGGGCGAGCCCGAAAACACTCCGAAATCACGCAGGTAGTTCACGGCCCACCCCATGGCTTCCGCGTCGCCTGCCTCGAGCGCCCGCTGGTGCACTGACTCCAGCACCATCGCGGATTCTTCGAAGCGCTCGCAGCAAAACAGCGACACCGCGTTGTCGCAGAGCGTGAACAGGGTTTCCCTCGGGTTCTGTGTTTTCCCGGCGATCGGCAGCGCCCACGACGACAGGTCCACCGCTTCTGCCGCGCGCTGTGTTTTTTGCAGCGCGGTAACCACGGTGCCGACGTACTGAGAACCCAGACCGTCCGCTGCTCCGCTTTCCACGAACTCGGAAAACGCCTCCTCAAGCCGGCCCCGCGCCGACGGCCACAGCTCGCCGAACCCGGGGTCTGCCGCGGAGGCGACCCACTGCGCCACCGCCGACGCCCCCTGCAGGCGCCACCACGGCGCACCCTGGCCCGCGTCCACAATGTCCTGGGTGGGGGAGACCAAGTACAGCGCGGCGTCGGACTCGTCGGCGCGCAGCAGCCTGCGCATTACAAGCGAGTACCGGCGCAGCGCGGTGTCCGGGTCTGCACCGGCGGTGTCCAGCAGCAGGCACGCCGCGGCGTCGCGCGTGGCGCCCAGGTCCATGTAGTTCGCGGCCTTTACCAACGCCAGATCTATCTCCTCCATGCCGGGGCAGATTCGCTCCGGCAGCTGCGACAGCGCGTCCAGAAACGCCAGGGTGTCCAGGGGCCGCCGCGCCTCGTCGGCAAGCAGCGCGAGCTGGAACACCACCACGTAGTCCAGCGACGGGTGGAACGCCACCGCGCCGGCCGCGTCGAAGATCTGGCGGGCCTGCTCCGTGCCCAGGTCCAGGTCCTGCAGCACCATCACCTGCTCCACCAGCTGGTCCGGCTCCGGCAGGCGCGTGCCGACTGGGGCCGTCAACGAAAACACCACCGTGTCCGCGAAATCCGCCAGGTCGAGGCAAGACTCCTCCACCCGCTTGTACCGTCCCCCGAACGCCTTCGCCAGCGACGCCACCTGCGGTTCCCTGCCCGGCCACCGCGGCGACGTGAACCGCACGAGAGGACGTTGCCCCAGCCCCGCCTCGGCCGCGACCGCGAAGAACTCCCCGAGGGCGCCCATCGCCTCCCCCGGATGCTCGATGAACGGCTCGGTGCCGGAGACCAGGCCCAACGCCTGGTCGTGCAGCCCTCCCCGCAACAGAAACGTCGCCGTCTCAATTACTGCAACAACATGGTTTGCATCTGCCGTGTGTTCGCGGAGCACGTGAATAGCCCGCTGAATTTCCCCCTCATTCATGGCGCCTACTGTAGCAAGGACAGCGCCTCCGCGAGGGTGGAGACGGGGCGGACCGTCAGGCCGTCGATAGACAGCTTCTCTCCCGCAGGCACGATCGCGCCGGTGTAGCCCATGCGCGCCGCCTCCTGGAGACGGCGGCCGAGGTTGGGCACGCGCCTGATCTCTCCCGCCAGCCCCACCTCGCCCACAACCACGGTTTTCGCAGGCAGCGGCTTTTCGTGCAGGCTCGACCACGTGGCAAGCGCGACGGCGAGGTCCGTGGCCGTTTCGGTGATCTTCACCCCGCCGACGGTGGCCACGTACGCGTCCTTGTCGTTCGTGCGCTCCCCGCAGCGCGCCTGCAGCACCGCCAGCACCATGGGCACCCGGTTGAAATCCAGGCCGGTGACCACGCGCCGCGGGCTCTTGTTCACCGGGTCCACGGTCAGCGCCTGCACCTCGGCGAGGATGGGGCGCACGCCGTCCATCGCCACCGTCACCGCCGACCCGTCCGGCGTTTGCCCGCGGTGCGACAGGAACAGCCCCGACGGGTCCGGCACCTCCCGGATGCCGCCGGAGGTCTGCTCGAAGCAGCCGACCTCGTCCGTGGCGCCGAAGCGGTTCTTAATGCCTCGGAGCATTCTTAGCGACGACTGCCTGTCCCCCTCAAAGTTCAACACCACGTCCACCAGGTGTTCCAGCACGCGCGGGCCGGCGACGTTGCCGTCCTTGGTCACGTGCCCCACCAGCAGCACCGGAATGTTCGTGGTCTTGGCCAGCGTGGTCAGCGCCGCCGTCACCGCGCGGGATTGCGCCACGCCACCGGCCACGCCTTCGACGCCGGCCGCGTGCATGGTCTGCACCGAGTCCACGATCAGCAGCGAGGGTTTCAGCTGCTCCACGTGGCCGAACACCACGTCCAGGTTGGACTCTGCGGCCAGGTACAGCGTGTCCACCAGCGCCTCTGTGCGCTCGGCGCGGGCGCGGACCTGGCCCGCAGACTCCTCCGCCGTGACGTAGAGCGCCTTGCGCCCCTGCTTTGCCCAGCGCGACGCCACCTCCAGCAGCAGGGTGGACTTGCCCACGCCGGGCTCGCCCGCCATCAGCACGACGGAGCCGGGCACCACGCCGGAGCCCAGCACTCGGTCCAGTTCCCGGATGCCGGACTTCACCGTTTTCGTCGCAGCGGCCTCCACCTTCGTGATCGGGCTCGCGGGAGCCGACGGTGTCAGCGAGGACGTCTTCACCGGCCCCGACGCAACCGGCGCCTCTTCCTGGAGCGTGCCCCAGGACCCGCACTCGGGGCAGCGGCCGAGCCACTTGGGGGAGGAGTAACCGCACTCGGTGCAGGTGTGGATCACACGGGGTTTCTTTGCCATGCGCCACACCGTATAACACGGCCCCGACACAGTGTTCGAACACGAAAAAACCGCTGGTAAAACCAGCGGTAGATTCTTCGAAAGGAGCTTAGATCTCGCGGTCCACCTGGCCGGAAGCCAGGGTCGGGGCGGACACGGTTGCCACGACATCCAGGGAGCCGGTATCGAAGTTGAAGGTCACCGGCACGTTGCCGCCGTAAGCGAAGTCGTCGTTAGCCAGCGCGGTCGCGGTGTACTCGATGCAGTTGTCGTTCTTATCCTGCGGCATGCGCTCCAAGCCGTCCTTGGAATCCGCAACCAGCGCGCAGTTGTAGGCGATGGAGGAGTTGCCGGAGATGGTCACGTTCTGGCCGTCCACGTCGACGGACTTCAGGGTGTGGTCCTTCATGGAGGTGTCCTGGTTGGTGGCGGTGAACTTCAGGGCGGCCTGGCCGTCCTCAGCGAGCACCACGGTCACGTCCTGCACGGCGACGGAACCGTCCTCGGTGGAGGCGCTAGCGCCGTCAACGGCCGCAACCTGGTTCGAGGTCTGGGTGATCTGGCCGGCGGAACAGCCAACGAGGGCCAGGGTGGCGCAGCCAGCGACGGCGGCGGCAGCGACGCGCTTCAGGGACTTCACGGGGTGTCCTCCATCATCAAACTCATTCGAGGGTTTCCTCCGCAATACTCTAGCGTCTACACAGCAAGTTTTCCCACTTGCTCCCCCTATTGGGCGAGCCGACCTTTGGTCGTCGATAAGCAAAATGCGGGGTGGTAGGGTGTTGGGGTCTGAACTTCGCCTAACGACGCAAGGAGCCGCAATGGAATTCAAGGTCGGAGAAGTGGTTGTGTACCCGCACCACGGAGCGGCCCGCATCGCCGATATCGAGCAGCGCGAGATGCGCGGGGAGACGCTCGATTACCTGGTGCTGCAGATTCTCCACTCGGACCTTGAAGTGCGCGTTCCGGTGAAGAACTCCGAGCTTGTCGGTGTGCGCGACGTGGTCAACGAGGAAGGCCTGCAGAAGGTGTTCTCCGTGCTGCGCGAGACCGACGTGGAAGAGGCGGGCAACTGGTCCCGCCGCTACAAGGCCAACCAAGAGCGTCTCGCGTCCGGCGACATCAACAAGGTCGCGGAGGTTGTCCGCGACCTCTGGCGTCGCGACCAGGGCAAGGGTCTTTCCGCTGGTGAGAAGCGCATGCTGGGCAAGGCGCGCCAGATTCTCGTCGGCGAGCTCGCGCTGGCGGAGCCGGTGGACGAGAAGAAGGTCGAGGAGATGGACAAGCAGATCCAGACCATCATCGACGAGCAGGTCAAGGCCGGTATTTCCGTGGATCCGGGCCAGGTCGACGACGATGACGAGGTGGATCTGGACGACCTCTCCTTCGACGACGAGGACGACGACAAGTAAATTGCGCCGCGAAACCGTGGCGGTCGTCGCCGCCGCCGGGCAGGGGACCCGCCTGGGCGCCGAAGTGCCCAAAGCGTATGTGGAACTCGGGGGCCGGACGCTGCTCGAGCGCTCCGTGGCGACGATGTCCGAGGTCGTCGACCACGTTGTCGTGGTGGTCAGCCCGTCGATGGACGCGCGAGCCCGCGAGCTTCTGGCCGGCTACGAGGTTCAGTTCGTGCATGGGGGTGCGGAGCGCGCGGACTCCATCTTCGCGGCGCTGAAAGCAATTTCGCTTGACGACGCTTGCGTGGTCGTCCACGACGCCGCCCGCGCGTTAACCCCCGCGGCGATGGTCTTGCGCGTGGTCGACGCGGTGCTGGGCGGCGCCCCCGCCGTCGTGCCCGTGGTGCCGGTGGCGGACACGGTGAAGCGGGTGTCGGGGGACGTTGTCGAATCAACCCTGGACCGGTCCGCGTTGCGCGCCGCGCAGACGCCACAAGGGTTTGACCTGCGGATGCTGCGCGAGGCGAACGAGAAGTACCTCGCCGAAAAGCCTGCGTTTGTCGCCACCGACGACGCCTCGTTGATGGAGTGGTTCGGCGTTCCGGTCGCGACCGTGGAGGGGGATCCCATGGCGTTCAAAATCACCACCCCGCTGGATTTGCGGTTGGCGGAAAGCGTGGTTGGCGCAGCCTAAGCCCCGTGTCGGGCTCGTTTGCTATAGGTATGCGTGGGGGATTTTCGCCTTATTGGGGGATCGAAAACGTAGCCGAAAAAACTTTTGGAAAACCCTTGACATGGGTTGTAAGTCGGCAGTATGTTCGATAGTAGTTTCGCAAAGGAGGGTGAGACATGAGCGGAACTTTTATCACTGAGAAGGAAGGTTGCCCGGTCGCTGCTGCTGGCCAGGCGATGCGGGAAGCGGAGTTTGCAATCTTCCACAGTTACGCCAAGCCGTTGGCGGAAGTGGAGGACTTCGAACTAGAGGCCTATTCGATCGCGATAGCGGTAGGGGAGAGCCAGAGTTGGGCTGAAAGCGGGATTCTTGGGTATTCGGTGCTGGCGGATCTGCCGAAGCTGCGTGCGTTGCAAGAAGCGACCCGAAGGCTAGACGTTCGGCGGTTGTCGGCCATCGAGTCCACCTTGAACCGGCTCAACCACCTGGCCACGCCAGACATTCTCGCGGACATGGACGAGTATCTGGTCAAGGTATTCACGCCGAGGCGGGTGGGGGCGGAGTTGCCGTCGCCAAGCTCGCTGCGTCGCCGTCTGCGCGAGCGGATCCAGCGCATCGATTCAGACCTCGCGCCGAACCAAAAGAAGATCAAGGAGCGAAAGAAAGAGAAAGACCTGCCGTTCGGCACCTGCCGAAGCCACTTCTACGGCCAGGACGACGGCGATGCGGGGCTGAATGTGGAGGGCGACCCCGTCACGGTCGGCCTGATGGAGCGTTTCACCGAGCAGGTGGCGCGCGAGCATAAACTCTCGCGAGACGACGCGATCAAGGCAATCCTCACCGGCGGGATTCGTGCGATGCCCAAGGTCGTGCTCTACATGTTCACTTCGAAGACGCCGGGCAGTTCCTACTACATCCCGAACTTCGGGTGGACCGACGCCGACGGCACCGCTGCGGTGGAGCAGATGCTGGAGGACAACCCGCCCCACATCGTGGACCTCGATGAAGCGGAACGCGCCGAGACTGAGGCATACGTGCCCACCGCCGCCATCCGCGCGCTGGTGCAGGCCCGCGACGGGGTGTGCCTCTGGCCCGGCTGCAACGTGAAGGCCGAAAACTGCCAGCTGGACCACCGCATACCTTACGACGAGGGCGGCAAGACCACCGCGTCCAACCTATTCAGCCTGTGCGCGCACCACCACAACCTCAAAACCGACCGACGCGTCTACTACGTGCCAGACCCAGCCACTGGCGAAGTGGTGTGGCTGCACGCGGACGGCACCTTCCAAGTCTCGGCGCCGGAAGGGTTCATCACCGACTACCTGCAGCCGGTGAACCCGAGGTGGAAGACGACGCTGGAGCAACGCCGCCAGAAACGCAAGGACCGTGCCGAGTTTTACAACCGCTGCCACTCTGCGGTGGAGAAGTACGAAAACGACTTCGACTACGACGCATGCATGGCCACGATCCGCGCGATGGAGGACAGGTTCGGCATGACATTCGAGTACCCGCCCATAAAGGAGCCGGAGGACACCCTAAATATCCTCGCAGCACTGGAAAGGCAATGGAAGGAGACGGAATACGAGGAGCTACAGGAGTATTACTCCGACTTCGGCGAGCCTGAAGTAGCGTCGTACCTATGACAAACCTTCGAGTAGGCACGGCGTTCGACGCCCACCAGATCCAACCCGGGAAAGAATGCTGGATCGCCGGCATCCTCCACGAAGACCAGGACGGCTGCGAGGGGCACTCGGACGGCGACGTGGTCAGCCACGTCATCGTCGACGCCGTATTGTCCGCCTCCGGCCTCGGCGACCTCGGCTCTTTCGTCGGCGTCGGCCGCCCGGAGTACGACGGGGTACGCGGCGTCCAGCTGCTGCAGGAGCTCAAAGAGCTTCTTGACGCCCACGGCCACAGCGTCGTCAACGTCTCCGCCCAACTCATCGGCCAGAGCCCGAAGATGTCGCCGGTGCGCGAGGAGGCGGAGCGGGTCCTCTCGGAGGCACTCGGCGCCCCTGTGTCTGTGTCGGCGACGACCACGGACCACATGGGATTCACCGGACGCGGCGAGGGCCGCGCGGCCATAGCGACGGCGTTGGTGGAACAAACGTAAAGGAAGGTAGACGAGTCGTCGCTGTAGACTGCGGTGTTGTGAAGCAACGCATTTTCGACACCAAAACCCGCACGCTGCGCGACTTCGAGCCGATCAGGCCCGGCCACGTCTCGATTTACCTGTGCGGTGCCACCCCGCAGGCCAAACCTCACATCGGGCACCTGCGCTCGGGTGTCGCGTTCGACATCGTCCGGCGCTGGTTCCTGGCCAACGGCTACGACGTCGCGTTCGCGCGCAACGTCACCGACATCGACGACAAGATCCTCACCAAGGCGCGCGAGAACAACCGTCCCTGGTGGGAGTGGGTCTCCACCTACGAGCGCGAGTTCACCCGCGCGTACGACACCCTCGGCGTGCTGCCGCCTTCCGTGGAGCCGCGCGCGACCGGGCACGTGACCCAGATGGTCGACTACATGCAGCGGCTTATCAACGCAGGCTTCGCCTACACCCGCGACGGCTCCGTCTACTTCGACGTGAACGCATGGGTGAATGCCGGCGGCGACTACGGCTCGATCTCCGGCAACAAACTGGAGGACATGACAGGCGACGACCCGGACTTTGCGCTGTGGAAGGCCGCCAAGCCCGGCGAGCCGAGCTGGCCCACCCCGTGGGGGCCGGGCCGCCCCGGCTGGCACCTCGAGTGCTCGGCAATGTCCACCTGGTACCTGGGCTCCGAATTCGACATCCACGGCGGCGGACTGGACCTGCAATTCCCGCACCACGAAAACGAGCAGGCGCAGTCGCACGCTGCCGGCGATGGATTTGCGCGCTTCTGGATGCACAACCACTGGGTGACCATGGCGGGCGAGAAGATGTCGAAGAGCTTGGGCAACGTGCTTTCCATCGACGCGATGCTCGAGCAGGTTCGCCCCGTGGAGCTGCGCTACTACCTCGGCTCCGCGCACTACCGCAGCGTCCTGGAGTACTCGCCCGAGGCCCTGCAGGAGGCGGCGGCCGGCTACCGGCGCATCGAGGAGTTTGTGAAACGCGCCGGCATGCCCGAGCCCACCACCTGGCCCGACGGGTTCGCCGAAGCGCTCAACGACGACTTCTCCGTGCCCAAGGCGCTCGCCGAGATCCACAACCTGGTGCGCGAGGGCAACAAGGCGAAGGACCCCGCTCCTATCGCAGCCCAGGTACGTGCGATGGCGGCGGTGTTGGGTGTGGATCCGGGGGCGTGGCCGTCGTCGACAAGCAATAGCAACGCGTTGGATGTGCTGGTGCGCGCCGAGCTGGAACGCAGGGCGACCGCCCGCAAGGAAAAGGACTGGGCGACCGCCGACGAGGTGCGCGACAGGCTGGCTGCGGCCGGCATCGAGGTGACCGACACGGCCGACGGGCCGCAGTGGCAGGTGAAGGAGTAGATCATGGCGAAACCGTACGAGCGGCCCGACAAGCAAAAGAAGAACAAGAAGGGCCCCACGAAGGGCTCCGGCGGGCAGCGCCGCCGCGGCCTGCGTGGCAAGGGCGCGACCCCGAAGGCGGAGGACCGCGTCTACCACGCCGCCCACAAGCGCAAGCTTGACCGGCAGCGCCGCGCACAGGGGCGCCACGACCGAGAGGTCGCCGACATGGTGGTCGGCCGCAACCCGGTAGTGGAATGCCTCAAGGCGAAGGTGCCGGCGGAAGCGCTGTACGTGGTCGCTGGTACCGGCCACGACGAGCGGCTCAGCGAGGCGGTCGGCATGGCCAACTCCAAGGGCATCCCGGTGCACGAGGTGCCGCGCCAGCAGCTCGACGCGATGACCGGCAACGGCATGCACCAGGGCCTCGGGCTGAAGATCCAGCCGTATAAGTACGCGGACTTTGACGATTTGCTCGAGTCCGTGGACGGGCCCGGCATGTTCGTGGTGCTGGACAACATCACGGACCCGCGCAATTTGGGCGCGGTGATCCGCTCGACCGCGGCCTTCGGGGGTAACGGCGTGATCATCCCGGAGCGCCGCTCGGCGCAGGTCACAGGCGTGGCGTGGAGGACCTCCGCGGGCACCGCGGCGCGGCTGCCGGTGGCGCGGGTGACCAACGTGACCCGCACCGTCAAGCAGTTCCAAGACAACGGCTACACCGTGGTCGGCTTGGATGCGGGCGGCGAGCACACCCTGGACACCTTCGACCAAGCCACCGACAACGTGGTCATCGTCGTCGGCTCCGAAGGCAAGGGCATTTCCCGCCTGGTGCGCGAAAACTGCGACATCATCATGTCCGTGCCCATGGAGGACTGGGTGGAATCCCTCAACGCCTCCGTCGCGGCGGGCGTGGTGCTAAGCGAGTTTGCTAGGCAAAGAAGAACTCGCGGATAAGCTCCCCGCCGGTAGGGGACTTCGGGTTGTAGCCCAGCCGCGGGTCGAGGTCCTTGTCCACCGGCACCATGTGCCCGGCACCCTCGAGGGAGACGAGGCGGACCGGGTGCTCGCCGGCCCAATCGTCGACGCGGAGCTTTCCGCTTATCGACGTCTCGTGGCCGGTGCAGCCGTTTAAATTCGCAAAGAACTCGGCGGAGTTGAGGGCGGACCGGGTTTCTCCCCGGTTGTTGCCGCCGATGCCGGCCACGCCGCCGTCGTAAGGCACGAGCTTGTCTTCTGTGCCCTGGACGGCCAGGAGCTTCGTCGGTTGGTAGTTGTCGGTGGTGGTCAGCGTGTTGTCTTCGGTTGGCATCGACGCGCCGAAGGTGGCGGCGCCGGTGAGCAGGCCTGGGGCGTCGAAAAGCAGGCGCATGATCATCTGCCCGCCGTTAGAGAAACCGCAGCCGATGACGGTGTCGGCGTTGTAGCGCTCGACGAGCTTGGTGAGGAAGCCGACGTCGTCGATGCGCATGCGGCGCGCATCCTCGTTGAAGCCCGCACGCAGGTCGTTGAAGTGGTGCTTGATGCCGTCCGGGTAGACCACGGTGGGGCCCAGGCCCTCGAAGGTGCGGTCGGTGAAGTTGCGCAGCACGTTGCCGGACTGCAGCGAGCCGTGCAGGACCAGAAGAAGGGCGTCGGTCGTGCCTTCGATCTCGATCCAGCGACGCTCGTGGCCCTGGTGGACTAGTGCGTGGCGCTCCATGCTTCCCTTTCGTCGGCGAGTTGGGTGAGCAATTGTGCCATGGCATCGACGTTGGGCACTCGGCGGGTGGCCTGCGACGGTTTTGTGCCGACTTTGATGCCGAGGTCGGTGTCATCCAGCACCGCCATGGCGTGCTCGTCGGTGTCGTCGTCGCCGGCGAAAATCGTTTGGTTAAACGCCTGCTTGTACTCGTTTAGCCAGGTGCCTTTGGTGATCGCTACTGCAGAAAACTCCACCACGTTGTGGCCCTGCGTCTTCGGGCGGCCATGGGTGTCGATGGCGTTCGCGGCGGCGAGGATGGATGCCGCGATGTCGCGGTCATCGACTTGTGCCACGTGGAGGACGCGCTGGTACGGCTTGACCTCCACGTAGGCGCCGTCGGTGGCGAGGGTTTGCAGCTGGTTTTCGATGTGGTCGAGGTAGGCGCGGTCTTCCTCTGCAAGTTTTGGCCCCGGCTCCGCGCCGTGGGAGCCGACCAGAGTGACGGGGAGGTCTGCGGGCAGAACCTTCTTGATGCCCTCGATGTGGCGGCCGGTGAGAATGGCCACCTCGGTGTCGGGCAGCGCAGCCAATCGAAGGATGGCTGCTTCCGCGGCCGGGTGAATGCGCACCGCGTACGGGTCCGGGTCCAGCTCGGCGAGGGTGCCGTCGAAATCCAGGCAAACGAGGAGCCTCATCGCATCAGCCTTAAAGTTTCGCCGGTTTCTGCCACGAGGATCAGCTCGAAATCGGCGGGGCGGGAGACCTGGAAGGTCGTGTTTTCGGTGAGGAGATGTTCTAGCTGGTCGTGGGTGTGGCGGGCCCAGCCGGCGCAATCGCCCGGGTCGCCGAGGGTGATCTTTTCCAGCGTGATGGTGTCTTCACCCTCGAACGAGCCGGAAACGTCGGCGCAGCCGGTGGTGCCGGTGAACCTTTGGTCGTCGATACGCACGCGCGCGATCGACGCCTCAGTGGCGGGCTGGTCCTCGCTGGTGCGCAGCGAGACAACCTGCCACGTGGGAGCGGGCGCGCAGGCGGCCAGGGCGAGCAACGGCGCGATAGCTACGGCCCGCTTCACAGCTCCTCCAAGAAAGATTTCGCCCACGCGGCCACATCGTGCTCCATCACCCAATCATGCATGTGGCGCATGCGCGCCGGGTCCGGGTCGGTGGCCTCGAGGATCGCCTCCTTGATGGACTCCAGGTCGAACGGGTTGCACAGGTACGCCTGGTCGAGCTCCACGGCGGCACCCGCGAACTCGGAGAGCACCAGCGCGCCGTCCGCATCCGGGTGGGCCGCCACGTACTCCTTGGCCACCAGATTCATGCCGTCCTTGAACGGGGTGACCAGCATGATGTCCGCGGCGGCGTAAAAAGTGCCCAGGTGCTCCTTCGGCACGCTGCGGTGCACGTAGTGCACAATCGGCCGGCCCACCTCGCCGAAGCGGCCGTTGATGCGCCCGATGGCCTCCTCAACCTGCTTGCGGGTGGTGCGGTAGTGCTCAATGCGCTCGCGCGACGGGGTCGCGATCTGGACAAAAGCGATGTCGGAGAGCTTGCCTTCCTCCAGCAGCGACTCGATGGCCAGCAGGCGCTGCAGGATGCCCTTGGTGTAGTCCAGGCGGTCCACGCCGAGAAGCAGGTGCTTCGGGCTGCCGACGGCGTCGCGCAACGCCTTGACCTGGTTCTTTGTGGCGGTTGCGATCTCCCCCGAATCGATGGAAATGGGGAAAGTGCCGGTGCGGATGTCGTCGGTGAGCAGACGGAAGTTGTCCTCGTCGGTGTGGCGCTGAAAGCCGATCAGATCGCAGCCCTTCAGCCCCTCAAGAATCTCGTCGCGCCACGGCAACTGCTGGAACAACGCCGGGGCAGGGAAGGGGATGTGCAGGAAAAAACCGATGGTCACGTCGGGTCGGAGTGCTTTGAGCATCCCCGGGACGAGCTGCAGTTGGTAGTCCTGCACCCACACGGTGGCGTCTTTCGCCGCGGCTTTCGCGGTCGCCTCCGCGAACTTGCGGTTGACTGCGACGTAGCGGTCCCACCAAGCCTGGTTGTACTCCGGCTGGACAATCAGATCGTGATAGAGCGGCCACAATGCGGAGTTGGAAAAGCCCTCGTAAAAGCCTTCAAAATCGTCCTGGTCGAGTGCGACTGGCAACAGCGAAATGCCGCCGAACTCGAACGGCGCAAGCGTTTCCCCGATGGTGCCGGGCCAACCCACCCAGCAGCCCTCCCGGGCGCGCAAAACCGGGGCGAGGGCGGCGACGAGGCCGCCAGGGGAGACCTCGTAGTGGTCTCCAACCTTGTCCACCGGCAGGCGGTTCGCCACAACGACGAACTCGTTGTCCCCCATTTAGGCCTTCTTGGCAGTCTTCTTCGTCGACTTCTTGGTGGCCTTCTTGCTTGCCTTCTTCGTGGTCTTTTTATTGGTGGCCTTCTTTTTCGAAGCCTTTTTCTTCGTGGCTTTCTTCTTGGTGGCCTTCTTCTTCGTGGCCTTCTTCGGAGCTTCCTCCTCGGCCTCCTGCTCCAGATCCTCCACGTAGCGCTTGTACACGAAGCCCTTCGGGGCAACCCCCAACATGGACATCAGGGTTACGCCGTCCAGGAAATCCTCGGCGTACGTTGCCACGATCCGACGGGCACCCGAAGCCGTCTGCTCCTCAACAGCGTGCATCGCCTCGGCGGTAGGGCGCGAATCGGTGATCTTAGGTGGCACTACGTTCTCCTTCTTCCATCAGGCATCAAGGGCTTTCATCCTACGCGATGAACTTATCTGCGTCGCCGCACCCTGAGCAGCTGCTCGAATGTGAAACGGCCGGCGCGCTTGAACGCTTGGTACGGCACGTACAGCTGCGGACGGCGGATGCGGCGCGCAACCCACTCGCCGAAGATCACGCCCGCGGCCAAGGCCATGCAAGTTCCGATTGCGGTGAACACGTTCATCATGCCCA
>ERZ1673749.961-NODE-961-length-24566-cov-9.969401_pt1 | contig 24566 bp, 20 predicted proteins | sample MGYA00580204_ERZ1673749 | MGnify/ENA primary metagenome ERZ1673749 (study PRJEB41218, sample SAMN15661745) | gut metagenome | host: Homo sapiens | place: Canada: London | collected 2015-08-20/2019-03-30 | study: EMG produced TPA metagenomics assembly of...
TGGGCATTCATCCCAGTCAGCAGAAAGAAAGCGCCTCACTCGATCTCATCAAGGCTGTCGTAAAGATGCGTTCTGCTAAGGAACCGCAGGAGATTGAAGAACTGGAACGCGCGGCGAAGATTGGCTATCTGATGCACACCACTGCCATGCGCCTCACCAAACCCGGCGTAACCGAGAAGTTTGTAGGCGGTCAGGTCGACGGCATCGCCAACTCGTATGGCGCCATGGTGAGCTTCCCAACCATCTTCTCGCAGCACGGCGAAATCATGCACGGCAATCCCTCACTGGCCAAACTTGAAGCCGGAAGGCTGGCATTGTGTGATGCTGGAGCTGAAACGGTGAACAATTATTGTTCGGACAACACCCGCACCTATCCCGTTAGTGGCAAATTTACGCAACGACAGCTGGAGATTTACAGCATTGTAGAGGCTTGCCACGACCATGCACTCGAAGTTGCAAAACCAGGAGTGAAGTACATGGACGTGCATTTCTCTGTATGCAAGCTTATGACAGAGCGACTGAAAGAACTGGGACTGATGAAAGGTGACACCGAAGAGGCTGTGCGCGCTGGAGCACATGCCATGTTCCTGCCGCACGGACTGGGACACATGATGGGCATGGACGTACACGACATGGAAGCCTTGGGACAAATCTACGTGGGATTTGACGATGAAACTCGTCCCAATCTCGAACAGTTCGGCACCAATGCCCTGCGCATGGGACGGCGCTTAGAAGAAGGATTTGTTGTGACAGACGAACCAGGCATTTACTTTATTCCTGCCCTCATTGATGAGTGGAGGGCATCTGGACACTGTAAAGAGTTCTTGAATTTTGATCTTTTGGATACCTACAAGGATTTTGGAGGTATTCGTATTGAAGACGATATTCTAATTACCAAAGACGGATGCCGCTTCCTTGGAAAAGACCGCATACCCTATCATCCCAAAGATGTAGAAGCATTTATGGCTAACAATTCAACTAAATAATTTATTAAAACTATTCAAAAAACATGAAGAAAATTTTAATGTTCGCCCTCTTGGCCATCATGGCAACGGGCGCACAGGCAGCTAAGAAAAAGACTGCCCCCAAAAACAACAAGCCGGTATTTACCGTTGTTAAGCAAAACAAGATTACCAGTATCAAGGATCAGAACCGCAGCGGTACGTGCTGGGCTTACTCTACCTTGAGCTTCTTGGAAAGCGAAATCTTGAAAAAAACAGGGAAAACGTACGACCTATGCGAGATGTTCGTAGCACACAAAACATACCAAGACCGAGCAGAAAAGGCTGTACGCATGCACGGTGACGTGAGTTTTGCACAAGGAGGTAGCACATACGACCCTGTTTACTGCTGGCAACACTATGGCATGGTTCCTGAAACAGCAATGCCATTGCCTGGTACAATGACAGGTGACTCGTTGGCTAACTTTGGCGAGTTCTTTGAACTATTGATACCATACGTTGAAACGATCGCAAAAAGTAAGCAAAAGAAAATTTCTTCTGCATGGAAAAAAGGAATGGTAGGAATTCTTGATGCTTACCTTGGCAAAACTCCTGAAACATTTACTTACGAAGGAAAAACTTATACCCCCCAATCGTTTGCAGCAAGTCTTGGACTGGACATGAACGACTATGTTCACTTCACCAGCTACACACACCATCCTTTCTGGACACAATTTGCTGTTGAGGTACAAGACAACTGGCGTTGGCCTTTGAGCTGGAACATCCCCATTAACGACATTTGCAGGATTATCGACAATGCGATTGACAACGGTTATACTGTAGCATGGGGTGGTGACGTATCGGAAGACGGATTTACACGCAATGGTTTAGGTATTGCTTACGACCTAAAGAAAGCACGCGACCTATCTGGAACAGACGCTGACCGCTGGGTTAAAATGTCCAAATCCTCAAAGAAAGCCAAAGCAGATTCATTAGGTATCAATGCGCCTGAAGTTGTTCCTACACAAGAGATGCGCCAAGAAGCATTCGATAATTGGGAAACAACCGATGACCACGGCATGCACATCTTTGGTATCGCTAAGGACCAAAACGGTAAAGAATACTACATGGTGAAGAACTCTTGGGGCGAAAGTGGCAAGTATAAAGGTATTTGGTACATGACCAAGGCTTTCGTTGCTTACAAGACGATGGACTTCATGGTAAACAAGAATGCCGTTCCACAAGACATCCGTAAGAAGATTAATTTGTAAAGGATTGGGGCCGAAAGCCACCACCTTGTATGACATCTACAAACCGCTTACCCGCCATGGGTGAGCGGTTTTTTAGTTCAAGACACCCTAAGTACACATGATTTCTTGAAATCTGGGTATCAAACAGTTTTGAATTTGAATGCATCGCGATAAAAAAATATTTGAGAAAAAAGCAATGGAATATGACAAATATTTTGTATCTTTACACGCAAAATAGCTTACAAATCCCATGAAATTCACACCCGCATCCATTCTATGCGGACACGGTAAGACAAAATAAAAAAAACAATATAAATGCATTTCAAATGGAATTATGTACCACCTACATCAGAAGAAACAAAGGCAGCCAATGAGTTAGGAGAGAAACTGAACATCAGCCCCCTTCTCGCTCAATTGCTCATCCGTCGTGGCATCACTACGGAGTCTGCCGCCAAGCGATTCTTTCGTCCACAACTGGCAGACCTCATCAATCCATTTCTTATGAAAGACATGGACTTAGCCGTAGACAGATTGAACGACGCCATGGGGCGCAAAGAGCGCATTATGGTGTATGGTGATTACGATGTGGATGGCTGTACAGCCGTCGCATTGGTGTATAAGTTCCTGCAGCAGTTCTATTCCAACATTGATTATTACATCCCCGATCGATACGATGAGGGCTACGGTGTGAGCAAAAAGGGAATAGATCATGCACAGGAAACGGGTGTTAAACTGATTATTATTCTGGATTGCGGCATCAAGGCAATTGACGAAATAGCATACGCCAAAAGCCTTGGAATCGATTTCATCATCTGTGACCATCACGTCCCTGACGAAGTGATGCCTCCCGCCGTGGCTATCTTGAATCCAAAGCGCCCAGACGACAGCTACCCTTTCAAGCATCTGTCGGGATGTGGAGTGGGCTTTAAGTTCATGCAAGCCTTTGCCAAGAACAACAGTATTCCTTTTTCACGGCTCATCCCACTGCTCGATTTCTGCGCAGTGAGTATCTCGGCCGACATCGTACCCGTGACAGACGAGAACAGGATACTGGCGTTTCATGGTCTGAAACAACTGAACCAGAACCCAAGTGTTGGTTTGAAGGCCATCATAGACATTTGCAACCTCAATGGAAGGGACATCTCCATGAGTGACATCGTCTTCAAAATTGGACCACGCATCAATGCGTCGGGACGCATGGAGAATGGCAAGGAGAGTGTGGACCTCTTGGTTGAGAAAGACTTTGCCAGTGCACTGAGACAGGCAAAACACATCGACGAATACAACGAACAGCGCAAAGACATTGACAAACAGATGACTGAAGAGGCCAACCTGATAGTCGCCAAACTGGAAAGCCAAAAGCATCATTCGTCCATCGTGCTGTATGATGAGAACTGGAAGAAAGGTGTCATCGGCATCGTGGCCTCGCGGTTGACCGAGATTTACTTTCGTCCAACGGTCGTGTTGACACGCGACGGCGAGTTTGCCACAGGTTCTGCACGCAGCGTGACGGGCTTTGACGTATATTCGGCTATCAAGAGTTGCCGAGATCTGCTCGTCAATTTCGGCGGACACACCTACGCCGCTGGCTTGACCTTGCGATGGGATGACATCAAGAAATTCAGAGAACGGTTTCAGAAATACGTGGATCTACACATCGAACCCGAACAAACTGAGCCTATCTTAGACATCGATGCCATCATCGATTTCAAGGACATCACCAAGCGATTGCATGCTGATTTGAAAAAATTCTCACCCTTTGGGCCGGGTAATTCTAAACCTCTTTTCGGCACACTCGGCGTGTTCGACTATGGCACCAGTAAGGTAGTAGGGCGCGAACAAGAGCACATCAAGCTTGAGTTGGTTGATTCAAAGTCGAGCAACATCGTCAACGGCATTGCGTTCGGACAGAGTGCGTCGGCCCGATACATCAAGTCAAAGCGCGGTTTTGACATTGCCTACACGCTTGAGGACAATGTGTTCAAGCGCAATGCCATGCAATTGCAAATAGAAGACATACGTCCTACCGAAGAAGAGGAACAGGATTTCTAACGACATGCAGGCCGAAGATAAATACCTGAACATACTGCACCAATACTGGGGGTATGCCGATTTTCGTGGCATACAACGTGACATCATCGAAAGTATCGGGCAGCAAAAAGACACACTGGGGCTGATGCCAACCGGAGGAGGCAAGTCTATTACCTTCCAAGTGCCGGCTTTGGCACAAGAAGGCGTGTGCATCGTGGTGACTCCGCTCATCGCCTTGATGAAAGACCAAGTGCAACATCTTCGGGAGAAAGGCATACAGGCCACTGCCATCTATTCAGGAATGAGCCAACGGGAGATTACCACGGCGCTCGATAATTGCATCTTCGGGGGTGTGAAGTTGTTGTATATCTCGCCCGAACGCATCGGTTCTGAACTGTTTTTGATGAAGTTGCGCCGCATGAACGTTAGCTTCATCACCATTGATGAGGCCCACTGCATCAGTCAGTGGGGCTATGATTTCCGACCAGCATACCTCCAAATAGCGAACATCCGCAAGGAAAAGCCCGACGCTCCCCTACTGGCTTTGACTGCAACAGCTACGCCTAAGGTCATTGTTGACATCCAAGAAAAGCTGGAGTTCAAAGAGAAGAATGCTTTCCACATGAGCTTTGAGCGCAAGAACCTAACGTATGTGGTACGCAATGCGCAGGACAAGAATGAAGAACTCGTTCACATTCTCAACTCAGTGCTTGGCTGTGCCATCGTTTATGTGCGAAGCAGGAAGCGTACCAAGGAGATTGCAGAGATGCTGAACGCGAATAACATTACTGCAACTTTTTATCATGCGGGGCTTGAACCCGCCGTGAAAGACGAACGACAGACAGCTTGGCAAAGCGATGTGGTGCGTGTCATCGTAGCCACGAACGCCTTCGGAATGGGCATCGACAAGCCCGACGTGCGCATCGTAGTGCACATGGACTGCCCCGACTCGCTGGAAGCTTATTTCCAAGAGGCGGGTCGTGCAGGGCGTGATGGCAACCGTTCCTACGCAGTTTTGTTGTACAATGGCGGCGATGAGCGCAAGTTGGACAAGCGAATTGTAGACAACTTCCCTGAAAAGGAGTATATCAAGAATGTCTATCAGAGTCTGGCTTTCTACTATGAGATAGGCATCCACAGTGGCAAAGGACACACATTTACCTTTGATATCGGAAAATTTTGCATGATATACAAGTACTTTCCCGTGCCTGTCAATTCGGCCTTACATCTGTTGGCACGTGCAGGTTATCTTGTTTATGAGACCGATCCCGATTCCAGCGCGCGTCTGATGTTCCTCATTGGGCGCAATGAGCTGTACAAATTGGAAAATCTCACACCTTATGAAGAGAAGCTCCTCACGGCTCTTTTGCGCAACTACGGCGGATTGTTCACTGATTATGTCTACATTGATGAAGGACTATTGGCCCAACAAACCGAACTGACGAGAGAGCAAGTGTATCTGCTGTTGCGTGGAATGACGCAGCGACGTATCGTGCATTTCATTCCACAACGCAAGATGCCGTTCATCACTTACACCCGTGACCGCGAGGAGATTGACCGGCTTATCATTCCCGCTGAAGTGTACGAGCAAAGGAAAGAAGAATACACCAAGCGCGTTCGGTCGGTCATCAACTATGCCAAAAACGATGAAGTGTGTAGAAGTAAGCAGCTTTTACGCTATTTCGGAGAGACCGATGTGCAGGACTGTATGCGCTGTGATGTGTGTCTGGAACATTATACAGACCAGACTTCGGAAGAAAAAATAAAGCCCGCCCAAGACCAAATCAAGTTTTTTTTGAACGACGGAGAGAAGCATCACCTGACGGAACTCAATCAACTGTCCATTGCAAGACGCCAATTAGACGAAGCTTTGGAAATGCTGATTGCCGAGGAAGAGGTAACAATTGAAGGGAGTTACATCTTCTTACAACCGTAAATAATCCTCACCTTCAGCTGTAATAAACAAAAACATACCTTTATCAAAAAGGCACATTAGATTTTCAATAAATCCTGAAAATCAGATAATATATAAGTTGGAAGCGTTTCATCATATAGCTTATCCGTCCATCCTTCACCCTTCAACCAAGCAGTTTGGCAACCAATTGTAGAAGCGGGTTCTATGTCTTTGTAGAAACTGTCACCAACTGCAAGAACGTTGGCGGCTGGCATTTGCAAAACATCCAATGCCATTTTGAACAGTCGGGCATCCGGTTTTCGGATGTTAACCACAGCTGATTCGATGACATCTTCGAACAAATTGTCAAGCTCAAACTCCTTCAAAACCTGCTTCATGTTACCATAAAAGTTGGTAACCATCACAAGAGGATATCGATGGTGTAGCTTCTCAAGAACAATTCTGTTACGATAAATGATGGTTGAGACATGCTCATATACACGATTGGTCAGTTGCTGGTGCATCCGTTTCAGCTCGTTCTCATCCGCATCCCAGGCACCAAGAATGCACAACTGTTCCAACTCGAGCCGCAACTTGACATTTATCGTCTTCTTGAGAGAATAATCTGCCCGAATCAACGGATTCTTCTCGAGTGTGCGTTCACTATGAACATAAGCCTCACGAAAAGCATCTTCCGACACTGGCATCCCCTCTTGCTGGTAAGAATGCCACAACATCTTGCCCCAATGCTGGCCGTTTGTATCGATGGTTCCACCAAAATCAAGTATCAATCCCTTGATGTCAGATGTATTTTTTTTCGTAATCTTCTCCATGGTTAAATGTGTTTTGGAAGTTTTTCGAGGTCGCTCAAAAGCAGTTTACACAAGGTTTCATGGCGATTGTGCATGTAAATGTAGAGCATATGGAGAACCACTATCTCAAAGACAAAGTACACCCATGGGCAGTTGAGCAGGCAGGTAACGTACAAACATATAGCGCGTGTGTTGAACGTCAGAATGTTGGCATAGGGCATAAGCGGTCGGCTTCCTGCCACGAAACGTTGCTTCACATCCTCTTGTGGATGTCCAAGATAAGCTTGGAAGAATCGTTGAAACGCCGGTGTGCGTCGCTCTTGTCCACGACAATAGCTGGCATAGTTGACGTAAAACAGTCTTTTCAGCCATTCATTCTTTGCCAACGATTTATAAATGTCGTATTGCTGCTTCGAATGATCCAACTCACTCCCCTCTTTTCCCTTCAAAAAATAAAGATGAATCTGCCGATAATAATCGCCCAAAGAGCTTTGCTGTGAATGACACAAGATGCCTGCAACGGCCGCCAAAGCCCAACTTCCCATACCCCAATGGATATCGGTGAACGGCATTGGTTGATGCTGCAGGCGCATAGCAATGGCTACATAGATGCCTAAAAACCACAACTGACTGGCAAAACCATCAAGCATGCGCCCGATAAATGTATGCTGGTGAGTGAGACGAGCCAACTGACCGTCGGTGCTATCGCATAGATTAGCCAAGAGCAACAGCATCACACCACACAGATTGTGACACAGGTCAGTAAAATAAAAACAATAAGCTGCCCCTGCTCCAAGAAAGATAGAGAGGATGGTGACGGCGTTGGGATGCACGCCAAGTCGTTTCCACATCAAGGCAAAAACCAAACCCACGGGGCGTGTAAAGTGAACATCAAGCCACTCTTCCGTATCTTTCGACTTCATGGAAGCCCTCAAAAGTTCTTGAAACCTACTCATACTTCCTTTAAAAGTTGTGCAATGGCCCGTGCTGCTTCCTCCCTACAAGGAGAGAAACTGGGCCAATCGTTAAAATCAATGATGCTGAAATGAGCATCTTCACTCACGATACAATCACCGCCAAAGACATCAATTCCGATGATGTCAGCCAATCTACAGGCATGGCGGTGCAGCTCTTTCGCATCAAAAGTGTACCCCTGTTCGGAGGCACGAAGGCGATACCATCTGAAGAAGTCATGCCCAACGCAATAGAATTTCACCAAGTCGCCTTCAACATTCGCACTCTCCACACAAGTTAGAATGCCACGTTTCTCCCATTCATCCTTCTGCTTTCTCAACTCATCTTCGTCTTGACAAAACACCACATCGTTGTCTCTTTGTGCCAAGGCGTCACCCCGTTTGAGCCAATAGCCGTGTTCTCCTTTCTCAGGAGGCATGGGAATATGGTGCGTTCGCATCAACTTCACGATATTCTTCCGTTCACATGCTTCCACAGCCTTGGGCGTATTTATTACCAAAGCGCCCGCTGCGGCTCGTTTACGCAAGAACTTTAACGTTGCTGGCAGGCGTCCCATCGACAAATAAACATCGGCCTTATGCTCATCTGTGAGTAGAGCTTCGTCAATCATAGGAATGTCACCGCCCAGACATTGGATGACAGAAGCAAGAACCTCGCGGTCCTTTTGTTCTGCATCCAGTGAATATCTCACGTCACGACGAATAGCAATGATTTTATTTTTCATATCGTTGGATAAAGGCACTGCGGGCCTTCTATAATTCTGTTTTAATGAGTTTGGCTCAACAACGACGCTGGATTTCGTAGGAACTCCTCTGCCTTTGGGATGTCCAAGGCATGATCGATGTCCATCACCGGCCCCATGTCATAGGCCATTACCTTCAATTGTTCGGCTATCAATGCTCGCTGAAAGTTGCGCATGCGATGTTCACCACGCTCAATACAGTGAGCCAAGGTGTCCAACACACGAGGGTGCAGACCGTATATACCACCAGAGATGAAGGTGCGATAACCAGGGGTTTGATCATGAAAGCCTAATATATTGAACGCTGCGTCAGTTTCCACATAGAGCGGTTTCTCATCATCCACATACCGGGTCACACCCATCAACGCATCAACACCATGATTGACAGCCTGTTTAAAAGTACGAACATAATCGTTGAATGCTTGTTCCAAGAACACCGTGTCTACCGTTGTAAGACAGAAAGGTGAATCCTTGAGCCATGGACTCATGGCGTACAAACTGTGCATTGAGCTGGGTGTACGCTTCATCAGTAGGCGTAAGGGAACACGAACGCCCTGCAAACCGTCTTCCTTGAGGTCGCACAAATGAGCATATACATCGGGCATGGCCTCATTGCAGATAACGATAATCTCTTCTGCTTCGTGCTCCATGAAGATTCGTATCAAGCGATCTATCAACGATTCACCATGCACTTTTACAAGCGGCTTAGGGACATCAATTCCCTCTTTGCTCAAACGTGAGCCCTCACCCGCTGCTATGACAGCATATTTCATTCGTATCTGTTTTATCTATTTGTCGACAAAGGCTGGTCAATATCTTGCTGCGCATTGGCACAATGACCCCTCAAGAGCCTTTATAGATACAAAGATAAAACATATTTTTGAAATAAGGAAGTGGCATTTCAAATATTCCTTTCATTGTCGTGAAGCCGCAATGCATTCAACAGCAACAGCCTCACAACACTAAAAAGATTGACATCATCCCAAGACACTCGCTTTTCTTCCAGGACTAATGTTTGGAAAGAATCTGCAAATCGTTTGTGTTGATAGAACCCGTTCCTCTCACCTTGTGTCTGAAATGCCTAACCGTTCCCGACAGTTCGATGTCGCCAACCCCTTCGAGTTCACATTGCGCCCAGTCACATTTTGCCAGATGAGCCTTGACATCTCCTACCCCTTTGAGCTTGAACGAGGCTTTAGACGCAATCACTTGCTTGAGTTCGATGTCACCGGCCCCTTTCATTTCCACATTCACTTCATCGCAAATCAGGTCTTTTATCTCAACATCACCAGCCCCTTCCAATCGAATTGTCAAGGTATCTGTATCCAGATGTTGATCGATATTGAAATCACCGGCACCCCGCATCAGCACCGAAATTAGGTCGGGGGAAGTGAGATAGATATCCACGTCATCGCAGGAACGCAGGTTTCTCCATCCATTATTTCGTGTATGCTGGATGGTTAATTCCGTTCCGTCACTGGTGGTCTTGATGTGCTTAATCACATTTTCAGGCCCAACAATCTTGACACTCACAGAATCGGCTTGCACAAAATGCACTTCACAAGCCGTTTGTAAGTTGATGCGTTTGAACGGTTGCACCTTCACGTTTTTTGTTATTTTCTTCCCACCATCCTTCTTTTTAACGACGTTCACACACGATGAGAGTGTCACTACGCAGACCACAGCACATGCCAACCAAAGTATTTTCTTCATACCATTTACTATTTAGAGGATTACATGGCCTACCAAAAGAGGCCATTTACTAACTGTTTATAGGACGATGGCACATCCGTAAAAGTTGCAGCGGGCAAAACTTTTATCCGTCATCAATCGCATTTATCTGGTCATGTCATATCCTTTTCATCAAAAAAGTTCATCATGACCATGCACGATGAACTCTTTTCAACCCGTTTTCTTAATCAACCGCTATCTCGTCTACGAACAAAAAACCAGCATTGCCCTTGCCATAGTGCCATTGAGGGATTTGATGTTCTGACAACATCTTCACTTGCAGATACCTTCCTTTCACGTTCTGCAGCGTTATTGTCTGCCGATGAACAGCCGCCGCCTTGCCTTCAGACATAGGATCCTTACGGTCTTTGTACACTTCACGGAAATGAATGCCGTCGTCTGATACGCACAAACTCACGCCTCGGTCTGGGAATATCCAGTTGCCATCATCAACCAATGTCCGCAAAGTCACTTCACGAATAGCCTGCTTGCGTTGCAAGTCAATGACAACATCCATGTCATTTCCAGTATATCCTACCCATCGACCCGAGTGGAAAAAGGTGTTACCAACCATCCCATTGACCAGTTCTGAGGGCGAATTGCCCTGATAAGCATGGTTAGGCTGGGTGTTATACGTCACAGGCTTCATCAATGCTCGATGCACTTTGACCTCCTCTGTGTACACGTCGCTCTTCAACTTGCCCAAAAACGCCACCGCTTTGATGGTTGATGACTTCTTCACCTCAAACGGTCCTTGGTACAAGATTGAATGTTCTGTAGGATTACTTCCATCGAGTGTATAATACATCTTGGTTCCTTTTAGGCTGTTCAACTTCACCTTAACGACCCCATTCTTACGAGATGGCAACAGTTCTGACCGCAAGGTAAAATAATGTTTGGCATAGTTGTATCCCAATAGTTCGTACATTTTCAGCAAATGAGGCAAGCGTTTGATGAAGAAGTTGTAATCATTTTGCTTAGGATTGGACCACTGCACCTCGCACGCTGCACTCAACCGTGGCAGCATCATATACTCTATGTGCGACAGCGATTTTACCTGTTCGGTCCACAGATTAGCTTGCACGCCAATGATATGCTTGGCCTGCTCGGCCGTCAGTTTATCCGAGATGGGATTAAAACCATACGTGCGCTCTATGGGTATGTATCCATTGAAGGCAATGGGTTCTGTCTCTCTGTTCTCCGACTGATAGTAATCAAAATACAAGTGTGACGTGGGACACATAATGGCATCGTGTCCCAAGCGGGCAGCCTCTTCAGCTCCTTTCATGCCTCGCCACGACAACACCGTTGCGTTAGGTGCCACACCACCTTCCAAAATCTCGTCCCAGCCACACACCTTGCGCCCATGCTGGGTGATAAAATTCGCCATTTCGGTCATAAAGTAACTTTGCAAACGCTGCTCTTTGGTATGCTGTGCATCGGTAACAAGTCCCAAACTTTGAATCTTCGCCTGACATTTGGCACAGTTTTGCCACGATTTCTTTGGACACTCGTCGCCGCCAATGTTGATATACGGACCAGGAAAGAGCTGCATCACCTCAGCAATCACGTCTTTGGCAAACTGCAAAGTGCTGTCGTTGCCGGCACAAAGCACCTCCTCTGCAATGCCCCACTCTGTGCGTACGCTGTATGGACCGCCCGTACAACCCAACTCCGGATAGGCTGCCAATGCAGCGACCATGTGTCCCGGCATATCTATCTCGGGCACGATGTTGATGTGACGATCGGCAGCATACTGCACTATCTCCTTGATTTGTTGCTGCGTGTAATAGCCTCCATGGGGCTTGCCATCCTTCTTGTCCGTGTGTCCGATAGCCGTTTCGGGTCGGAATGCAGCCTTCTGGGTCAGCAACGGATATTTTTTTATCTCGATGCGCCAACCCTGATCATCGGTCAAATGCCAGTGAAAGTTGTTGATGTTGTGCAAGGCAAGCATGTCGATAAAGGTTTTGACGGCATCTACCCCAAAGAAATGGCGTGCCACATCGAGCATGGCACCCCGATAAGCATATTGCGGATAATCTATTATCTCGCCGGCTGGAAACACCACTTTACCTTCTCCATTCAAAGGAATTGCCTTTCTCAAGGTCTGTATACCATAAAAAGTGCCAGCGGCAGACGCTCCTTGAATGGTTATTTTTTCTGCGGAAACACGCATGTTGTACGCCTCCTTGATGGGATATGGCAACCCCGTACACACCTCGATGTTGTGTGTATCGGTGGCACTGGTGTCCACTTTGAGTTGCAAGCCCGTGAGTTCAGAAATGTAAGATGCCAGTAATTCGGCATCTTTCTTCAGCACATTGTCACGTGCTGGGTACACAATTCGGGTCTGAGGGGTCAGCACAAAGCCCTTACTCTTCACCATGTTGATTTGTCGTGGCAAAGGAATCACACTGTAATTTGCCATGTTTGGCGTACTTTGCGCATACCCCATGGCTGCGAGCAACCACAGGCATACGCTCATCAAGATTGTTTTCTTCATATCGAAAGATTGTTCAAGTTTGCTTTACTGCAAAGATAACGAAAACAAATCACAAACAAACAAATTAGCAAGCGCATTTACACAACCCCACCCCTATCAACAACTCGCCACCCGAAACCGTGATGTTTCAGGTGGCGAGTGTGAATATTTCAGGAAAGTTGCGCTGCGATAAACGCTCTATCCTCTTTCGAGTTGCCTTATTGGTAGTCGAACACCATGCCCGTAGCTCCTACTCCTATTGCCAAGGTGTGCAGCAACTTGCCCGATGCGTTGTACACGTTTACATAGCCTGCACCGCCATAATCAGCGTAATGGGTCTCAGGATTCAGCTTGTATGACATGATGTAGACATAACCTGTAACTGGGTCTACCGCCATAGCCGATGGTGCTTCCACCATGGTCGTGGTAAAGGTAGCGGTCTTGCCCGCACGCACATCGTACACATTGTAGGTCACAGGAGTGGCTGGGTTGGTGTAGGGTGCATTGATGGTGTAGATTTTTTCTGCTCCTCTTTTGTCATTCACCGCCATTAAAGTAGCGTCGCTCACCTTGGTGACCTGCTTGCCAACCACTTTCATGACACCTGCTCCTGTCTGATTCCAATTCTTGTCGTAGCTCCCAGCATGCAATACATAAAGGTCAGAACCGATGAACTTGGCTGCAACAGGATTGGTGAGATGCTCGTTGACAATCATTGTTGTATCGCCCGATGTTACATCTATCACCGACAGGTTGCCTTTTCCATGACCAAAGTCGCTATTGCAAACATACAATTTGCCGTTGTGATAGGCAATGCCATCAGGGGACGAACCTGCCTGATAGGTCTTCTTCAGTCCAAGACTCGCGGTATCAATGGCTGCCACCACACCACCAAAGGTGGTTACATATACACAACCGTTGGCTGCCACGGCACGACGAGGCGACTTGCCCTTATCGTCGCGTAGGAGTTTTTGCAACTCAATGCGCTTGATAGCGTGTAAAGTATTCTTGTCAACCACCTCTACCGAGCCTTCACCGTCTACCACAATATACATTTTCGAGCCATAGATAATAGCATCGTTGACCGTAACACCAAGGTTGCGCCCATTCACCTGACTGAACACATTCTGTGCGGTAGTCCACGTACCCATATCCACACGCGTGAGTGTTCCTGTGGAACCTATCGCCTGCTGACCAGCATTCACAACGTATGCCGCATGGGTTACTTTTTTCAAATCCTGTGGATTTACGTCATCATCGTCATCCTCACACGAGGTAAACAAACTAACTCCCATAAGGAGTACTGCCAAACTTAATAAATACTTTTTCATTTTTGAGTGATTAAAATTTATAATTCATTGTTATTTCTGCATGGATGCCAGGCATGGGATAGCCTGCCACGATTTGATATTGCCGGTTAAGAATATTCTTGATGTCGGCTCGCACCTGCAATGGTTGCTTGCACACCCGAAACGTGCGGTATGCCGTCAGGCTCCATTCCTGATATCCTTTCAGGTACGACCCGTCATGATGCTGGTTGTTGAGCCATTTTCCACCTACTCCCACCCATTGCAACGTAAGGTTGAGCCAGCGGTTTTGCGCATTGAGCGAACAACCACCAGCGTGAAGAGGCACATAGGCTATCTGATGATTATAATAAGGTGACGATGCCAACGTGCGATTGGCGGCTCGCTGATAGCTGTAGTTGGCCATCAACATCAAAGTGTGCTGGGCATTGGCACGCCATGTGGTTCGCAGCATGGCATCGATGCCCACAATGCGCACCTTACCCACATTGACCGTTCGCCACACAAACAAATTATAAGGCACTGCCACTATTTTGTCGGTTACATGGTTCAGGTAGCCGTCCAAAGTAGCCCACAACTGTACATGGGGCAACGACTTGTCAACGGTAACTCCCACATTCAGCTGGTCGGTTTGCTCGGGTTTGAGGTCTTTGCTGCCGTATCTGAAGAAGTAATTCTCATTGAAGGTAGGCATTCGGAAGATATTTTTATACGATGCTCTCACATACAGAGGCTGATGAGGAAATGGTGCCCATGACAATGACAACGACGGACTGAGTCGCTTTTGGTTGTCGGCAGCCGTCCCAGCACGTGCGCCGTTATGATACAACGAACCCAACAGCCGAGCCTGAGCCGTCAATCTTTGCAACTGATATTTTGCGGTTAAACTTTGCCACATACTGTGTCGATAGGGCTGTATGTCGGTCGTCAAACTGCTATGCAGCTGGTGATAGGCATAATCGGCGGCATAACTCAATGCCCAATGCTTGTCAGGACTGAACAACAAGCAAAGCGATGTGTAGGCTTCGCCTTGATGATAATCGGCATCCATGGGACCACTATGCACTCTACTCTCCCGATACGAGGTATTGGACTGATCCCACTTGCCCAGCCATTTCATCCTAAAAAAGCGGTTGACTTGCCACAGATACTGTGTTTGCACAAAGTAGTTGCGGTTATCGAGCTGCTCGCTACTCTCATTGGCGTAATAGCGCACCACTCCGGGCAGCTGCTGATGATTATCGTAATAGTAAGCCTTGACCTTGAGCAGTTGGTTAGTTTGTGGCATCCAAGCCATATTCCCTTCGGCATGTCCACCCTGCATCTTGCTGTTGTTGCGTGTCTGTCGTGTTTTCAACGTGCCATTGCGCAAAGTATAAGGATAATCGTTCTTGGCAGAAACATAATCGGCAATGACAGAAAAGCGCAAAGGTTGCGACACGTTTTGTTCGTAGCGAAGCGACGGATGGAGATAGCCAAACGACCCTACCCCAAGCTGTGCATCGAAATGCGGACGACGGTCGGCACGACTGCCACCCATGGTTTCAATGGACAGCACGGCAGGCGTTGTAGCTTGTCGAGCAGGGATAAAGATGTCGGCATTGTCGCCTATGGCGAGCATGATTTGCGAAACGTGTGCCAACGAATAGCGTGAAAGGTCGATATCGCCTGTCTGCATGTTGCTGAGCATCACGCCATCGTAGCTCACCCCCGTGTGCTGTGTGCCGAAACCACGCACCGACACCGTCTTCATGCCACCCGCTCCACCGTAATCGCGCAACGTGATGCCCGGCAAACGAAGCAGGGCATCGGCCATATCGGTGACGCCCATGGACAACATGTCGCTGCGACCGAGCGTATGAAGCGGAGCCGTACTCTGTGCGGAGCGATGGCTGCGCAGACGGGATACGACAACGGTATCCAACACATGAACCTGGTCACGAATCGAATCGTTCTGCGAAAAACCAGACAGGACACACACGCACAACACGAATGTGATGACACACCTTGGCATGAAACAGCTTTACAATTAAATTTCATCTATTCGTCTTCCTCGAGTCCGAATAGGAATATGTTGCAACGGCAGGTATTCTGACTTGCAACCCATCATGCAAACGCCTTCCCGAAAAATTGTCAGTGGCTTTGTGTTTGCATGCGCTGAAGGTTGCTCACAGCAGCGGGACTGTTCAGGACTTTCACCTGATTCCCTTTTTCATTCTATCTGTATAGAACCAATTGCAAATGCAAAGATACAAAATTCTGCCAGATAAAGACAGGCAAAACATCAAAATAATAGAACACCCCCATCAATGCTCTGAACGAAAGCCTTTGAGAGCCAAAACCAATAGCATAGAGATTGGAGTGCAAAGTCAATGGGTTTGGTGGCCAATGTCAATGGGTTTGGACACCAAACTCATTGAGTTTAGCGGCGTGCTTGAACAAAGAGCAATTTACACCTACAAACTTCCACTTCTTGAGGCGCTGTGTTTGCGTATTTGGTGATTCGCACACGGTATTCTTCGGCACCGGTCTGTTCCACATAAAAAGCCAATTCATCTCCGCCATAAGCCTCGGCCACATAGGCCACATCAATCCGTTTGAGCTGATGCGAGCGATGAAAATCCATGTTCCAGAGATTCATCACATGCTCGATATACTTCACGCTGTTGATGTGTCCGTTCATGTCGACATCGCTATAACAAGTGCCGATAGTGCGTACCCGCTGGGCAGCGTCGGTCATCTTCACCCGAGATGGCTTGTCGATGGGACAGGTTTTTCCTACCTCAACATACTGAGTGACAATTCCATCGTTGACGGTTTGGATGTCGATGGGCTGTCGTGTGTCTGTGTCAATCATGGCCCAAACGCTACGGCCATAGCCAAATACTTTTTCATCTTGGTCAACCACAGCAAAATTACGGTTGGTGAAGTATTTCATGACGCCCTCCACCCAAGTTTCTACATAGAACTTTTGATAAGCCGTAGGCATCTCCTCCAGCTCGATGGCCAAGCGGGAGAGCACCCAAGTTTTGTGAAGCGGATGGAGAATGGTCATGCCGTAACCACGTTCGTTTGAGTGGAAATCAGCGGCATTGAGCAAAATATTTCCCAAACGGCCAATAAACAGCCGTTGTGAGAAGTCGCAATGGAAGGGTTCTGATAGGAAGGAATAGCGTCCGACCTTACTTAAAAGATTCATTTTCACGTTGTTGTTGATGTATATGTTTCGCAAACAGTTTAGCCTTTTGCGCGAAATTAGGGTTGCTATAGGATATAACCCCATGGGATACACGATTATTTTATCATTCGCAAAATAATCTGCTTTGAAGGCGAAGAAAGTAGTTTACCTTACTGATTCGCTGTTGATGATGACATTTTTCATTCATCTCATAGGTGAAAAAAGATTGAATGAGGTTTGTCGGCATGCCACTAAAAAATCCCGATGCTCTATAGATGAACATCGGGATTTGATGATATTTTAATCTTGTGTTTGTTTATTCAACGCTTGTATCGTCATTGAAAGTAGCCACACGGTTGAAGTCATATTCCTTGAACAGCTTGTCTGTCACGCCCATACCAACAACTGTCAAGCGGTTAGAAGCAATCTTATACTTGTTTACGAGCAAGTTCTTAACATTCTTAGCACGATTCTCTGACAGACGTTGGTTCAACTCTGCAGGACCTTCTGGTGAAGCATAACCCTTGATGGTAATCTTCGCATCCTTATGATTCTTCATGTAGTTGGCAATCATCTCTACGTTCGGCATCTGAGAACGGTCTACAACGCTCTGGCCAACACGGAAGAGAACCGTTGGCTGCAGGTTGGTTGCCGTAGCTGGCTTCACGTATACCGGCTTCTTGTTTTGGCACTCATTCAGGGCTTTCTGAAGATCAGAAATCTGACGATCCTTGTTAGAAAGTTGTGCATCCTTACCATTCAAGTCGCTACGAAGGCTGTTGATTTGTGCATTCAAACCATCAATTTCGGCCTGATCGCGAAGCTGTGCGATGGTGAAGTTGTTGGTTCCGTTAGAGTTCTTGAACTTGTAAACGAAACCAGCGTTCAACTGTACTGATGACTTGTTGATGTTGTACTCAATAGGTTGTGTACCATCGCCGTTCAAAGCCCATACAATAGCTGGTTCTACATAGAACTGCCATGCCTTCTCTGTATCTAAGTTGAACACGAAATCAACGGCAGCTTTGGAAATCAGGTTGTCGTGATTCATCTTCTTGTAAGCGTCGGTGTTACCAAACAAGTGGCCCCAACCGAATCCATACAAACCAACCAACTCGAACGAACGAGGCTCACCAGTATATCCACCGAACCAATTACTGAGGTTTACAGTACCCAGCAAGCTGGTATTGAGCGCACGTACAGCCGTACCAGTTGATGCGAGAGGCTTGTTAGAGAAGTAAGCATTGCTCTCAGCAGCCATACCAAAAACTGGAGTAAAATTGCGACCAATGCGAAGACCTGCATTGGGATTCAAGTTCTTCATCCAACTGTTTCCCGTTGTTTTGGTTGCAACTCCACCGTTAATACCGATATAGAAATTGTCAAATGTCTTGCTTTCTGTTACAGTCTGTGCTGAAACAGATACTGCCATAGCAGCTGCGGTAATAAGTAATCCTAATTTTTTCATTTACCTTAAATTTAATCAATTATAATGTTTTTGTTTCCTATTTGAACAGACAAAGTAAGAAAAAAAAACGATAACTTCCAAAGAAATGCGAATAATTTTGACATTTTATAGCATATACTTGACTTATATTTAGAATTAGTAGTCATTTTTTTACATTTCCAATCTAATAATGTGGTGCTAAAATGACAAATGTCTCGAAGTTGAAGAAGTAAAAAGAGCTGACCGTAATCACTACGACCAGCTCTGAAAAAAAATTAGAGAGTTATAAAAATCAAGTTATCTTTGTTTAGTAATGAGTTTCATTCCCATGTCTACAGCCTGCATGTTGAGCGGAATCATGTGATGGTGCCGCTCGGGCAAGGACTTGTAGAGAGCCTTCTGCAGTCCATCTGTACTGACCACGGGACATACCTTGAGTAGTCCACCCAGCACAATCATGTTGAACACCTTGGCGTTCTTCATCTCGGCAGCCTGCTCCACAGCATCGATACGATAGACCTGTATGTCCGTCCTTGAGGGTGGATTGACGATGCCATTACCATCGTATATCAAGATGCCTCCAGGCTTTATCTTGGGTTCAAACTTGTCTAACGAAGGCTGGTTGAGCACAATTGCTACGTCATATTTACTTAAGATGGGCGATGAAATGCGCTCGTCGCTCACAATGACCGTCACATTGGCCGTTCCACCACGTTGCTCTGGGCCGTAAGCAGGCATCCATGTCACCTCTTTTTCTTCCATCAAGCCCGAATAAGCCAGGATCTTACCCATAGAAAGTACGCCCTGTCCGCCAAAGCCCGATATGATAATTTCTGTCTTCATACGTTGTTTCCTCCTGTTTGGTTATAGGCCTGTATTGTCTTTCAGGTCGCCCTTTGGATATTTTTCGAACATGTTTTCGCGCATCCACTCATTGGCTTTGGCGGGTGAAACCTTCCATCCGCTGTTGCATGTACTAACCATTTCAACGAGCGATGACCCTTTTCCCTCCATGGAAGCAGTGAAAGCTTTCTTGATAGCCTTCTTCGCTTGGCGGATGGAAGCTACGGTATCTACACTCTGTCGTGTGACATAGCAGGTTCCTTGCAACTTAGATGCCAACTCTGTGATATTGAGTGGATAGCCATGTAACTTGGGATCGCGGCCATAAGGACAGGTACTGGTCTTCTGACCCAAAAGCGTTGTCGGTGCCATTTGCCCACCAGTCATCCCATAGATGGCGTTGTTGATGAATATCATGACAATGTTTTCACCTCTATTTAATGCATGAATCGTCTCGGCAGTGCCTATACATGCCAGGTCACCATCACCCTGATAGGTGAAAACAAGACGGTCGGGCCACAGCCGTTTCACAGCCGTTGCCAACGCAGGAGCACGTCCATGTGGTGCTTCTTGCCAGTCTATGTCCAGATAACGATAAGCGAAAACCGCACAACCTACTGGACATACGCCAACAGTCTTTTCCTCCATCTGCATTTCTGCAATGACTTCGGCCACCAATTTATGCACAACACCGTGCGAACAACCAGGACAATAGTGCATGGTTGTATCGTTCATCAGTTCCGGTTTGGCATAAACCAGGTTCTCGGGAGATATGATATCGTTGTTCATTCTACAGTTCCTCCTTCAATGCTTTGACGATCTCTTCCGGTTCAGGTACGATACCTCCGAGACGTCCGAAATGTTCTACTTTGACAGTGTTGTTGATAGCTAACCGCACATCCTGCACCATTTGTCCTGCATTAATCTCTGCTACCAGCACACCCTTTTTGCCTTGAGCAGCCTCAGCGAGTTCCTTTTGCGGGAATGGCCACAGGGTTATCGGGCGGAACAGACCGACCTTCAATCCTTCTTCACGTGCCAATTCAAGTGCTTTTTCGGCTATTCGAGCCGCACTACCAAAGGCTACGATGATATAATCGGCGTCTTCCATCTGCTGTGTTTCATACCTTACTTCGTTCTCCTGAATGGTGTTGTATTTCTCTTGGAGATGTAAGTTACGCTCTTCCATCACTTCTGATTTGAGTTCCAACGAAGTAATGATGTTCGGTTTGCGATTCTTTGTCCGCCCAACTGTAGCCCATGGGCATTCTTTTTTAATCTCCTCTTCGGTGCGACGGGGCTTGAATGGAGGTAGAACCACCTTTTCCATCATCTGTCCTATCACGCCATCACTCAGAATCATGGCTGGGTTGCGGTACCTGAATGCCAACTCGAAAGCCAAATCAACAAAGTCTGCCATCTCTTGAACAGAGTTAGGAGCCAACACGATGACATGATAATCACCGTTTCCTCCACCTCTTGTCGCCTGAAAATAGTCACTCTGTGAAGGCTGAATGGTTCCCAATCCAGGACCACCTCGCTGCACATTGACAAACACACCCGGCAGTTCGGCGCCCGCCATGTAGGAGATACCTTCTTGCATCAGCGCTATTCCTGGTGACGAAGAGCTCGTCAACACGCGTTTTCCGGCACCTGCTCCACCATAAACCATATTGATAGACGCCACTTCACTCTCGGCTTGCAGCACCACCATCCCCGTAGTTTCCCACGGTTTGAGTACGGCCAGCGTCTCAATAATTTCGCTTTGGGGAGTAATGGGATAGCCGAAATAGCCATCAGCACCACAACGAATCGCTGCGTTGGCAATAGCCTCGTTCCCTTTCATCAACACTATTTCTTGTTCTGCTGCCATCTTGTTACGCCTCCACTCGTTTTCTATAAACGGTTATACATCCATCCGGACAAACGATGCCACATGCCGCACAACCCACACAATCATCTGGGTTCACGGCCTGTGCATATCTGTATCCGTGCGTATTCACTTGTTTCTGAGCCAGTTCGATCACCTTTTGCGGACATGCCACCACGCAGAGTGAACATCCTTTACAGCGATCGGTATTCACAACTATGGCTCCTTTCATCTTGCTCATTGTATCATGTTTTAGTTGTTTAAGGATTGTATGCATCCTTATTGTAAAAGCTCAGAATATCCTCTACCATTTGTTTGGCTGCGACGGCGGGCGACTGGGGGTCCAACTCGATGGCCTCCAGATAGCAATTCAGTGCCATCTGCCAGTTTTCCTGCTGCCGATAGCGGTTGCCTTGCTGGTAGAATTCTTCTGCTGTCATTTGTAATATTCCTTTTTTGCCGCTGCCAACGTATTCTTCATCAGCGAACATATCGTCATGGGGCCAACCCCACCAGGTACAGGTGTGATGTAACTGCACTTTGGAGACACCTCATCAAACTTCACATCTCCATTGAGTCGGAATCCACTCTTACGCGAAGCGTCGGGCACGCGCGTGGTACCTACGTCAATCACCACAACTCCCTCTTTCACCATATCGGACCGAACAAAGTCAGGTTTGCCAACGGCTGCGATGAGAATGTCGGCCTGCCGACTCTCTTCTTTCAAGGCCTTAGAACTGGTGTGGCATATCGTCACCGTGGCATCGCCATACTGCTTTTGCATCATGAGCTGTGCCATGGGCTTGCCAACGATGTTGCTTCGACCGAGAACGACACATTTTTTCCCACTCATCTCAATGTTGTAATATTGCAACAGAGTGAGGATTCCCAGTGGTGTGGCCGAGATGAAACACGGAAGTCCTATCGACATGCGTCCCACGTTGATGGGATGAAATCCATCTACGTCTTTTTTGTAGTCAACAGCCATGATGATTTTCTGTTCATCAATGTGCTCGGGCAGTGGCAACTGCACGATAAAACCATCCACGTCTTCATCTTTATTCAGCTTGTCGACACACTGTAAAAGTTCTTCTTCGGTGACATCGTCCTCGAATCGAATCAAGGATGACTTGAATCCGCATTGCTCGCAAGCCTTCACCTTGTTCTTTACATACGTTTCACTGCCACCATCGTGACCCACCAATACAGCCGCCAAGTGAGGCTGTTTGCCGCCCTGGGCGACCATTGTTTTCACTTCTTCGGCTATTTCTGCTTTGATAGCAGCGGCCGTAGCCTTACCGTCTATGAGTTGCATTTCTGTTTTTTCCTCCTTCTATTCTAACTTATTATCTCATCTTCGGCATCCCTTTCATGCGGCTCATCATGCCTGCCATGCGGTTGCCAGTGACCATTTTCATCATCTTGCGCGTCTGGTCGAATTGCTTGATCAATCGATTCACCTCCTGAATGTCTGTTCCACTGCCTTTGGCAATGCGCTGACGGCGTGAAGAATTCAATATTTCAGGATTTGTACGTTCTTTCGGTGTCATGCTCTTGATGATGGCCTCGATACCTTTGAACGAATCGTTGTCGATGTCAACATCCTTGATTGCCTTGCCAACACCAGGTATCATGGCAGCCAAGTCCTTGATGTTACCCATCTTCTTGATTTGCTCTATCTGGTTGAGAAAGTCGTTGAAATCGAACTTATTCTTTTGAATTTTCTTTTGCAGACGCTTGGCTTCTTCCTCGTCAAACTGCTCCTGGGCACGCTCTACCAAGGAAACAATGTCGCCCATGCCTAAAATTCGGTCGGCCATACGCGAAGGATGGAACACATCGATGGCTTCCATCTTCTCGCCTGTACCCACAAACTTAATAGGTTTGGTCACCACCGTACGAATGGAAAGCGCGGCACCGCCACGGGTATCGCCGTCCAACTTGGTGAGTACAACACCGTTGAAGTCAAGTCGGTCATTAAATTCTTTCGCGGTATTCACGGCATCCTGTCCCGTCATCGCATCAACGACGAACAGGGTTTCGTCAGGATGAACAGCGTCTTTGAGGCGAGCTATCTCATCCATCATCTCCTCATCTACCGCCAAACGACCGGCCGTATCGATAATTACCACGTCATTGCCTTTGGCTTTGGCTTGCTGAATGGCTTGTTTGGCAATGGCAACCACGTCCTTGTTGTCGGGCTCACTGTACACCTCAACACCCACCTGGCCTCCAACAACCTTCAGCTGTTCGATGGCAGCGGGACGGTATACGTCGCAAGCAACCAGCAAAGGATTTTTCCGTTGCTTGCTCTTGAGCAGATTGGCCAGTTTCCCTGAGAACGTAGTCTTACCCGAGCCTTGCAGACCCGACATCAAAATGATGGCCGGTTTGGATTCCAACTGTAGTCCAACAGCCTCACCACCCATGAGCTCTGCCAGCTCGTCGTGCACGATCTTCACCATCAACTGACCCGGTTTCACGGCTGTGAGCACATTCATGCCCATGGCCTTTTCCTTAACCCGGTCGGTGAAACTCTTGGCCACCTTGTAGTTAACGTCAGCATCCAACAATGCACGCCGCACGTCTTTCAGCGTTTCGGCAACGTTAATCTCGGTAATTTTTCCTTCACCTTTTAGTATTTTAAAGGATTTTTCTAGTCTATCACTTAAATTCTCAAACATTGTTTTATGTTGTTTCTATATAATTATTTTCTTGTTTGCCTGCATCGTTGAAACCAATCCCCACTGCGATGTGGAAAAGAACCAGACAATTACGCAGCGAATGATGCGTGAGGCGTATTCATAAATATGTTGGGGAAACGATAACTTGATGGTACCAACGATAACCTAACTGATGTCAGCCGTGGCGTAAACACTCCGTACAAGCACCCTCCACCCCTCTTGCAAAAGTAATATATTTTTTCGATTCTCCAAGTGATTTAGCTTAAATTATCAAGTAAAAATTGTCCTTTTGTACAAATTATATCCAGCGTACAAATCGGTATGTGTCTTATACTGAAATAGCTTGACACATAATCAAACTCAAAAAAAAGTAAAA
>ERZ1673749.962-NODE-962-length-24562-cov-12.346880_pt1 | contig 24562 bp, 17 predicted proteins | sample MGYA00580204_ERZ1673749 | MGnify/ENA primary metagenome ERZ1673749 (study PRJEB41218, sample SAMN15661745) | gut metagenome | host: Homo sapiens | place: Canada: London | collected 2015-08-20/2019-03-30 | study: EMG produced TPA metagenomics assembly of...
ATGGATTCTAGCTTCTCAATGGATAAAGCTAGAATCCACTGTCAAACTCGGGAAATAGTGTGGTGATGATCGAGTTAACAACTTGACGCTATTAGTTTTAGGATGGGTTAATAGGCCCTGACCGGACTAAATTCAATCACACCCGAAAGATGTCGCAGCAAAAACCGTAAATACAATTAAAGCGACAAAACACTCAACCCCAACCTCTATTTAAAGGAGAGGTTGGGGTTTTTAACGATTCAATGCGTTATTGCTTGATATATTTAGCGGCTTGATTTGCGGCAATCCTTCCAAATACCAAGCTCTGTGAAAGGATGCCGCCACCATGGTAGTCATGGTAATAAAGGTTCACGGTTTCTCCGGCAGCATAGAGTCCTTTGATAGGTGTTCCATCCGCTTCTGCTACTTGAGCATCTTTGTTAATCATTAGACCACCGTACACCATGGTGATCGACGGAGTTAACGGATAAAAAGCATACAGCTTGCCGTTGAGATTTATCTTTTCTGCCAAGTTAGACTTTGGTGGTTCGGCGGTTAATGCCTTTCCATCCTTTACGGAAGCGTTGAATTTTTCTAAGGTTTCTTTTAATACAGCCGGCTGGACTCCTATTTCTTTAGCGAGCTGCTCATAGCCGTTTGCCTCAATCAGGCCTCCTTTTGCTCGTTTGAATAACTCAACGGACATTCCTATTCTCTTTTCTTTCTGAAGCATCGCCTCGTCGAAAATCAGTGCAACCTTTTGACTGGTTTGCTGCAGAGTGGCTTTACCGAAAGAAGCATAACCGAGGGATTCATCGACGAATCTTTTTCCTTCGGCATTGATACCTAAACAGTAAGGCAACGCTCTCGTAGGAGATCCTCTTCCCTGAGGACCATTATAGACAACGGGAAGGTGCAAAGACTCAACTCCTGCCATGCCCATAGTTCCTGCACCAACTTCCTGAGCCAGACGAATTCCGTCACCCGTGATGAATTTGTTTCCTCGAATGAGAATGTTGGCTCCGCCCGGATGGGCGACTTCTAACATTTCTCTATTAGCGGAATATCCGCCGGTTCCCAAGATGACAGCTTTAGCGTTAATTTGAAGAAGACCTTTATCCGTTTGGCAAATAGCACCGTCCACAGCGCCTTTCTTATTAACTAAAAGCTGCTTTGCCTTCGTCTTGAATAAGACTTTACCGCCCTTCTCGATGTACTTATCAAAGAGTGTCTTCAATAATTTCGGCATTCCTCTGTATTGACCGGGAGAAGCGATTCTTACTCCCACGTTCCATGGTGCCTGTTGAAGCCAAGGTTCGAATGCTGCTCCATTGGACTCAGCCCACTGAACAGAATCCAAGATGTTATCTGCCAATACTTCGTATAGGTCTATTCTTCCGCCGCCAAGGGATTTCTTCTTTACATCCTCGATAAAAGCTTTCTTAGCCTCCGGAGAGTTATTTTCCGGCATCAAAAATGAACCAAGACAAACTCTTGAATTGCCGCCTCTTTGGTTTTCTGAGGCTTTATCGATCATTAAGACATTAGCTCCATCTTCTACGGCTTGGAGTGCTGCAACGGTGCCAGCAATGCCGGAACCAATGACGAGAATGTCGCAAGAGATTTTTTCTTCAGGCTCGCCGGTTCTCCAAGCAAAAGCCGGAGCGGCAGAAAGGCCCATTGCTGAAAGGGCTAGAGAGATCTTTAATGTGTCACGTCGCGAGATCATAGTTTTAATCCATATAAAAAAAGGAGACTGCTCAAACATTTTTGGTTCCGGCAGTCTCCTTAAATAGTTAGAAGTTAATTAAGACCAAGGTTTTTCCGCTGCTGCGGCTCTACCCGCTAATCTTCCGAAGACAATGCATTCTGCGTTGTTGCAAGCGCCCTGGTAGATGTTGCCCCACATAGAGCCCAATTCTCCTGCTGCATACAAACGAGGAATCGGATTGTTGTTGACGTCCATTACCTGACCATTCACGTTCTTCTTAGGACCGCCCTGAGTGTTCAAGAGGGTCGGATAAAGTTTGATGGCATAGTAAGGTCCGGTTTCGTCCAGCGGTGCGGAGACAGCTGCACCGGCTTTCTGTTCGATGTGAACAACTTTCTTATGGGGATTTTGGATCGGACGATTAAACTGAGTATCTTTTCCAGCCTTGATATCCGTATTCCATTTCTGAACTGCAGCAACCAAGTTTTCTGCGGAGACTCCGATCTTCTTAGCCAGTTCTTCCAGGCTTTCAGCTTTGGTAATAACTCCGTTTGCTAATTCCTGAGAATTGTCTCTGGACCACTTGTAACCTTCTCTATTAATAGAGTATCCAGAAGATCCGCCGACGACAGGTCCGCGTTTGAATGCCTTGTCGTCAAAAATGAGCCAGCAAGGAATAGACGGATAGCTGTGAGAGATCGGATCAAAGCGATTAACTACGTAGCAACGAGTATGGCCGTCCGGAGAGAATTCGTCAGCAAAGCGTTTGCCGTTCTTGTCCACCCAGATAAATGACGGTGCCATCATCGTCACTTGCAGGGCGGCTTTGCAGCCCGGAAGTTCGGTTCCCAGCGGGCAAGAGTAAGCAGTCATATGCCACAATCTTGCGCCCAGGGACTGAGCCATTCTCAGACCGTCCCCGGTGTTACCGGGGTTGCCTAAAGCGTGATAGTTTTCGCCTTGGGCATAGGTTCTCAAAGATTCCGGATCGAACTCATATCCGCCTGTTGTCAGAATCACGGCCTTGTTGGCTTTGATATTGATGTTCTTGCCGTTATTCTTGGCAACTGCACCGACAACCTGTCCGTCTTTCTGAATTAATTGAACGGCAGGCGTTTCGAGCATTACAGGGATGTTTCTCTTTTCTTCTACTGCGTAACGATAAAGATCGAATAAGCAGTCGCCGGAGCGTTTCTTACCGCGGACTCTGTATTTATCAATAACTTCCCAGCCAGGAAGATTCTGGAAGCCGGCATGACCGTAAACCCAAAGTTCTGTTCCTTCTTTGAGGCCGGTCATCCAGTCTTTGACTCCCATGATTTCCTTGCAGAAGGTGTTCAGCAGTTCATCATCTTTTTCAGAGTTCGCCAGATCGTAAGTGGCTGTCAGATACTTTAAGGCTGTAGGACCGTCCTGAGGAACCATGAAACCGCCAGAGGAAATAGCGGTATTGCCGCCGGGCTGGGCCATTTTTTCAATGATTAGAACTTTGGAGCCCTTATCATGAGCTTCAATTGCAGCGCAAGCACCTGCTCCGCCGTAGCCGATTACGAGCACATCGGTCTCTTTATCCCATTTTGTACCGGCGCCTGCTTGTTTAGCATGAGCAGCGGACATAAACGGAACAGCCGCAGAAGCAGCCAAACCGGAAAGAAGCGTACGTCTTTTTAACTGCATAACATTCTCCTTGAGAAATTAAGAATGAATATTTTTAAGGTACTTTTGCTTTGAACTCATGGCACTGATCGCAAACCAATCGAGAGGGTTTGTGACCTTGATGACATTCAATGCAATTTATTTGACCCATATGCGTATCGTGATAGTTGATATCTCCACCATCAGTCTGGGCTGCCAGTTTCTCATATGTGCCGCCGTGACACTTGAGGCAGTTATCCATTTGGATTTGACCGTTTGGTGTACCTTTACCATGACAAGCTTCACAGGGAACTTGTTTAGCGGCATGCCTATCGGCTAAATATTTAGGAGAATCAGCAGCGAAGGTAAGACAGGAGATCCCGGATAAAACAACCAAAATCGAAATAGCCTTCAGAATTTTCATATTTCAACCTTGAGTAGGTTTGAGAATTATTAGAGCTTTGTTCTATTTCTTAAGCTCACCTTAAGAGAAGTGTAATCCCCAATATTAGATATGTAAATAGCTAAGTAATCGACAAGATAGTTACAGTGCGTTGAGCAGACAGCTTCTGCGTTAGGTAAGCCTATTGGGTTAATAGCAGTTCCTTTTTAAGGGAGATTTTAGGAGTTAAAGATTCTTTTAGTTTAGGGGGTGTCTCCTTCCATTCCCTTTATTCTCTAACCAAAGGGAGAAAGCAGACAGATGCTCGTTACCTCTCAGAAGGACAAGGCGACCTAATTCAAAAGTCCAGAAGAGAATTATGGAAAGAAAGCATCACGAAGAGACAAGAAAACAGCGGAATTTCCAGCTTTTCATTCAGCTGAAATTCAGAACAATAGCTAAATAATCGAGTCCAGAATAATTAAAAAGGTAGCAAGGATAAAATTTACCTTTTTAACTCCCTCCTCCATACACTGTAAGCCTTACTCTGTGATGTAAAAATTATGCTTGAAAGAGATTCAACAAAGCTCCGGTCAGAACCTTCCTCCTTTCTTAATTGACAAGTCATAAGGAGAGACTATTAAATGGTAATTATCAAATACCGGTAATTTTTTCAATAACTCTATTCCAAAGCTGTTCTTTGCAACCTCTGGCTTCACGTTGGGATCATATATATCGACTTTTACCCCGTTTTGTTCCAACATGCTTTTTAAAGAAGGAACCTGAGTATTTCTTATATCCGGCACTTCCGGTTTGAAAGATAATCCATTGATAAGAACATAGCTTGAAGCGTAAGGGCGCTTTAATTTATTTAAGATCTTCCTGTAAAAATTGGCAACCGCCTCTTCATTTGTTTTTCTTGCCTGAGCAATTAACGGAAGATTAGCCGAAAACTTTCTAGCTTCATCGATTAAATAATAAGGATCCACCGGGACACAATGGCCACCTACCAAACCCGGATGATAATTATTGAAGTTCCATTTTGTAGAAGCAGATTTCAAAACGGAATCCATTGGGATACCCATCTCATCGAAACAAAATTGAAGTTCATTAAGAAGAGCGATATTGACATCTCTTTGGATGTTTTCGAGCAGCTTCGAAGCTTCCGCAACCTCCAGCGATTCAGCTTCATGAATAGACGGAACGATCTTTTCGTACAAACGAGATACAAATTTAAGGCTTTTGTCATCCAAACCGGAAACAACCTTGGCAACTTTACTTAGGGCATGACTTTGATCTCCGGGATTGATTCTTTCCGGAGAGTAAGCCAACAAAAAATCCTTACCAGCCTTTAATCCCGATCCTTTTTCCAAAATTGGCAAACAAACATTGCGAGTGCAACCGGGGGACACCGTAGATTCAAAAATCACACAATTACCCGGAGATAGTGATGAAGAAACCGTTTGAGCAGCGTCGATTAAACAAGACAAATCTGGCCGATCGTTCAGTACCGGAGTCGGGACGGCCACAATGAACACGTCGAATCCTTTCAGTTTTTGTTTATCAAAACTGAACACTGCCTCGGCCTCTCTCACTTCCTTCGCTGAATAATCGCCATTTCTATCAATGAAACTCCTCAATTCTTTGATTCGGGATTGGTCGATATCAAAACCAAGAACGGAAAAATGCTTAGACAATTCGATAATTAAGGGAAGTCCGACGTACCCGCAGCCTAGTACTGCAATTTTTAATTTTGTCAATTTATCCATACTACTTCACTGACTTTTCTTTGGAGCTTATGTACTCTTTTACTTCGCCGTCTGAAAGAAAATAACGATTCCCGGTCTTTTTACATTCTGCCCAGCCGTCTGAATCAAACTGCAGTTTCTCTCCATACCGACCTACCCAACCAAAATGAACTGCAGGATTTCCGGCAACCAACTCAAAATCTTTGATCGATTTAGTAACGACAGAACCTGCTCCTACCATTGCATATCTCCCAATTTCATTTCCGCAGAGAATGACCGCATTTGCTCCGATAGAAGCTCCTTTTTTAACCGTAGTTTTTAAAAACTGGTCCTTTCTGTTGACTTCGCTTCTAGGTGTCAAGATATTTGTAAAGACACAAGACGGTCCTAAAAAGACATCATCTTCAACAATTACGCCGGTAAAAAGGGACACGTTGTTTTGGATTTTTACGCGCTGCCCAATATTAACTTTCGGCGCAACATAAACGTTTTGTCCTAAAGTACATCCTTTACCAATACTTGAGCCTCCGGAAATATGACAAAAATGCCATATTGTGCAGCCCTCTCCAATCAAAGCGCCTTCATCAATAACCGCCGTAGGATGAGCTTGATATTTATTCATGATTTCTGAAAAATTCATTTAATGCGAGAATTACACGATCTTGCTCGGCCTTCTCCATAGAAGGAAAGAGAGGCAAGGACAAAACACAATGAGTTAGTTTCTCCGCATTGGTAAGAGAGGAGCCGCTGCGTATGCGAGATTGATAAGCTTTTTGCCAGTGCATCGCCAAAGGGTAATAAATTTGCGTGGAAATTCCTTTCTCCCACAAAAAGCTCTTTAACTGTTGCCTGAGCTGCGGCTTGACCTTAATCGTAAAAACGTTGGGAATGTTAAGAGGATTATGAGGAAAAGGCGGCAATTCAATCTCGGAAATCTCTCTTAGCTCCTCTTGATAACGTATAGCGATTTCCACCCGCTTTTCATTCGCATCTCTCAAATACTTCAAAGCATGCCGCAACACGACGGCCTGCAAGGTGTCCAAGCGCGAATTCAAACCAAGAATTTCATGAAGGTATTTATCGCGTTGTCCGTGATTCAAAATCATCCGAATCTTTTGTGTAAGTTGCTCATCATCCGAATTAACGAAAACCGCACCGCCGTCTCCCCAACAACCCAAATTTTTTGAGGGGAAAAATGAAGTACAGCCCAGCCTCCCAACCGTTCCTGCCTTTCTGCGTGTTCCTTCGATTTCCACTTCGGCCCCTAAACATTGGGCTGCATCTTCAATAACAGGAAGCCCGTGTTGTTCGGCAAAGTGAAAGATGTCGTCCATCGGTGCCGGCAGACCAAACAAATGAATGGGCAGAATTGCTTTCGTCTTGGAAGAAACGGCGTCTTTCAGCAAACCAGCTTCCATATTAAATGTCTGCCAGTTAACATCCACAAGAACGGGCTTCAAACCCAGCAAACACATCATTTCCACAGCAGCGGGATATCCGTACGCCGGCGTTATCACCTCATCGCCTTCGCGAAGACCCAGTGCCATCAAGCACGCAAGAAGAGCGTCGGTCCCGTTCCCGGTCGTTATCACGGAATGCGTCTGAAGTTCTAAACAAAGCTCTTTTTCAAAGGCTGCCACTTCACAGCCTTTAATGAACCTACCCTCTGCAATGACTTGAGAAAGAGCGGATTGAAGTTCGGGCGACACACCCCCTTTCACAACCTCAGGGCGAAATATAGGCATGACATTACACATTTCTTAGTGCCTTATTTCGTTCTTCGGATGCTCTCGCAAAGCGAGACGGCCGGCAATGCTTCCTGAAGTCCAAATCCTCTGCCAGCCAGAATTTCCTCATAACTTTTTGTATGGAGATCTGTAAAACCATTTGTGAAATCAAACGGCTCTCCGTCAATCATCATTTGTCTCCAGGATCTTTGATCGGAATTTCTTACTTCCTGCGGCAAATCTTCCTGTCTAATGCTTAAACAAAATTCAATCTGCGCCAGAGGGCAATCCAAGGTTCCTTCAAGACGCTCCGGATCGTTTTCCTTGATTGAAAAAGATGTCGGATAACCAAACAAACGAATCAGCATATCGAAAAAATGGATTCCGATATTGCTTGCAATTCCTCCGCTTTTGCTTTCGTCAAACTTCCAACTCTTTTTGTACCAAGGCCCTCGTGACGTCACATAATTCAAAGAGACCTGAAGCTTTGATCTCTGCTTATCACCCGCAAATAAATCTTCCACCCTTGTTTTCAATTTTTGGATCTGAGGATGAAGACGAAGCTGAAGGATACAAAAGACTTTTTTATCAAATTGCTTTTCAAGTTCCTGCAGCCGGAATAACTCATTGGAGGTCAGAACCAAAGGCTTCTCACAAATCACGTTCATCCCGTGGCTAAGCCCAAGTTCAATATGGGAAAAATGAAGATAGTTGGGGGTGCAAACCGAAAGGAAATCAATATCCGGAGCTTTTGATTTCTTTCTCTCGTCTAAGTAATTTTCCAATTCGTTCTCAGAGAGAAAAAATTGGCAATGAGGAAATCGACGGTCCAACACACCAACACTATCTGACTTATCGCATGCGCAGCAGAGTTCACCGTCAACACTGTAGATCGCCTCTATATGACGAGGCGCAACAAAACCAGCAGCTCCTAATAATGCAAAGATAGGACTTTCCATGACTTAGTGATAAGGACAAGATTGATACGGGTAAGTTAAAATTTCAAACAAATAATATTATGCCAAGAGTGAGCATTATGATTCTGCCCCTTCCGACTTGTTTTAGCGAAAACCCCAGGCCTCCCTTGATCCAAAACAGAGTACGAGGCAACATAAAATCCTCGAAGAAAATAATAAGATCATGAAAACACCCCTCGGAGGCCTCGCAACCAATAGAAAATGGCTTTTTCATTATTTCCGTGGGATCTTTATAAATTTCCGTGAGTTCCTGTCAAGATCATCTAGGAACTCGGAGATTTGCAATTAATCCCAATTACGAATGCAATAAAGAACAGCGTTGCTGTACGTATAGCATGAGGAGTGTTTCCCGAAAAATAAGCGTGGGAATCCACAACATTCTTACCTACGAAAAACTTATATTATTGAGGCTGTGGCAACTCTACCTATAGTTTTATAGAAAAAAGGAGCCTCGACTTGCTCAAGTATTTCATGCTGTTGCGTTATAGAGGAACATGTATTGATGTTTTTGTTGAATCGAAGGACATCAATCCCTTGATTCCAGAATAATATCCAGTTAGTTCTGATTTAATGTCGGTTCAACCGATAAAACTTAGAAATAAATTCAAGACTAGTCAAAGAAATAACTAGATTTTCGAAAGTTAATAAAGCGGCGGCTTCAGCACGCAATTTTGGGATAGAAGATACTAAAAACGACTAGCCCTCCTTAAATAATAGTGGTATTTTTTGACTGTTACACCTTCGATAAAATAATTGTTTTTTAAGCAAAGCATAGGCTCCGTCTCTCTCTGAATCTCCTTTGGTTAGTCTAAGGAATACTGTTCTAAGAGTTAACATCTTATTTCGTTTTAGATTAAAACGACGTTTAATTTAAGCTTAGCAGTAAGTGGCCAACACTCGAAGGAGGAAGAAAGAAACTTCTTATCCTCTGATTCAAGATTAGATAGAACAATCACTAATTTTCATTTACTGCTATTATTTTCATTCAGAAAATCGCATCTCATCCTTGAATAACCATGAAAAAAATAGAGAATAAAACTATATGTGTTGGTTTAGATAACTTTATGGATAAAATTGGGTATCAATCGGATGTTTATAAAAAGAACGGAGAACAAATAAGATATCTTGTTATCGACACAACTGGAACCTCCCATTTTTTTTCTACTAAGTACAAGGCCGATGTGGTTATTTTAAGAAAAACCACAATTATAAGATTTTTCCAGACAATTAAGGAAATTATAATTTACAGACCAAATGCAATAGAAATTTATTTGTCGGCTTTGCCAAAATTTTGGGACCATATCTTAGCACCATTATGTAAGTTACTTCGAATTCGTTTGATACTCTTCTTAAGAGGAACTGAGTTTGTTTCTTCTTACAGAATTCACAGACTTAAGGTACTATATCCCTACATGGATCTCATAATTTCGAAGGAATTGCATTTAACAACGAAAGCTATTCAACTAGGTTTTTTATCAAAGTTAGAATGCCTACACAATGGTGTACCAATTAAAAAATGTCGAATTCTAGATTATTCCGAGCGGAAGATCGATATCTTATTTCTCAACTCTCCAAGGAAAGAAAGGAATATTTTATTTTTAATTGAAGTTTTTCATGAATTATTAAAGAAGACTAATATTAAACTCAATATCGTTATGGCCGGTTTTGGTATTCTTGACAACAAGAATTACAAAGTTGAACCCCGTTATCAAAAAAAAATTATAAATAAAATCCGTGAGTTAGGCTTAGAAAATGATATTAAGATATTAGGCTTTGTCGATAATGCAGAAGAACTTTTAAAGCAATCCAAAATTTTTATTTTCCCTGCAAATGTCGTTTTCTGTAATTATGCATTATTAGAGGCAATGTCACTTGGGTGTGTACCTATAGTGGCAAACGGTGAAGGAGCTTACTGGATAATAAATGACTTAAATGGATTCGTTTCGAAACTTGAGGTTAATTGTTTTATCGATGCAATCAATGAGGCATTAAATATAAAAACCTGGCGCAAGAAATCTGAACAATCCATATTGACAGTAGAAAAATATTTTTCCATCGATAATTGGTATACTGGAATTAAAAAGATAAAAGCGAAACATTTTATTTAACAAAAAGATTCGTAATTAACGGACTAAAAGCGATTTCAAAAATTAGGCAACTAGCAAAGCTGAGAAAAAGTGGATGACTTTAGGATTTCCTTATGTTATTTTCAATGTGAACAATATTCTTATAATTGGGTGACCTTTTCAGGTCAGGAGCCTCAACTCTTTAAACTTTGACTATTGTGCAGGTAATCATCTCCAAAATTGTCATACCCTTCCCCTTTCTCATCCTACAGCTTTTACTACCGAGTTAGCTCAAAACAATCCATACAGAGGTAATGTCATAGGGGAATCTGTTGGCTAGACAAGTTGAACAGACACTGATATTGTCGCTCTCCTAGTTGCTACCTCTGTTGTTTAGCCTGTACTGCATCTTTCTAAGGAAAGAACACTACTCAAAAGTAATTCAACAACAGCAGTAGTAATTGATTAACAGTAAAGGAGCAAAAAACAGGCGGAAACTGTCTGAATGTAACGACAGCCTATTACTTGTTTTTTTTTGGAATAAATAGAAGTGAAAAGTGAAACTTTTTCCTGGCTTAAACAGAAACTTGCCCCATACAGACGACACATTGTTCCTTTATTAGGTTGTTACGTTTCTTTGAACTTTAAATGGTATCAATTTCGGACAATTGTTGCATATTATTTCTTTAAACAGAATAATGCATACGTTTCTTATTCTGTGGTTTCGGCTTGTTTTAACGTTGGTGATTATCTTGATTTTTTCCTAGGATCCTTAATCCATCAGACCTTGGATTTTAAAAAACATATTAAAGTTATTTTGGTCGATGACGGTTCTACAGACAACACGTGGGAAAAAATACTGAAATGGCAGCAACGCTACCCTTTAAATATTATTGCGCTCCATCAGGAAAATGCCGGACAAGCTAGTGCGAGGAATTATGGACTATCTTATGTTAAATCCCCCTGGGTTACATTCGCAGATCCAGACGATTTCTATGACCCATTCTCGTTTGAAAAGGTTGATAAACTAATTGAGAAGGAACGAAATTCAAACCTAGCTTTCATAAGCTTGAACTATATCTCTTTTTATGAAGATAAAAAGGGCTTTATCGAAGATCATCCGCTCAGATACAGATTTAAAGACAATACGACAGTAAGAAAGGTTGAATGCCTTGGTAATTTTATTCAGATGTCGGTCAATTCGCTTTTTATCAGAAGTGATATTGTTGTAGGACATTTATTCTCGAATTTGATCAAACCAACATTCGAGGATTCTTTCTTCGTTAACTGCCTCTTTTTGGAAAATATGGAAAAGTGCATCTGTTTTTCAAAAGAAGCGCGATATTTCTATAGAAAAAGAAAAAATTTTTCCAGCACTCTTGACATTTGTTGGTATCGACGAGAACAATTTATCGATGTCCAAAAATTTGGATTATTGAGGCTTTTGAAAAAAAGTGCCGAAAAATTTAATAGAGTACCGGTTTTTGTTCAAAATGTTGCTATTTATCATATTCAATGGTACTTCCGCAAACTAAGGAACCGAGAAGACAGGATTGAGTTTTTGTCAGAACAAGAGCGAGATGAGTTTATTAACCTCCTAAAAGTTTGTTTTGCTTATATTGAACCCGAAATTTTTCAAAAATACTCTTGTATCGGCTTAAGTCAAGATGATAAAGCCGAATTGTCTTTTTTTCTTAGAGCAAATCAAGTCGAACCACATAACGAGGTCATACCTTTTGCCCATATCTCCTCAATGTTATCTAACAAAGAGTTGAGAATCCAATTATTAAGTCCAAAAATACAGGGGGGGGTAATTTTAATGTTAAATTTTACATAAACAATAAGCTGATCAGACCAGCCTCTATAAGCTATGCCAGGAATAATTTTTGTGGAAGGACTTTGTCCTATTGGCTTGTGGGATGGCTTTCCCTAGAACATTTTCACCCAAGAGATAAACTTTCCTTAACAGTTAATGGTCGAGTACACCCAATTTCAATAAACAACAAAATATTTATTAAAGATGTAGCTATCAGTGAGATAGCCTCTATTCTATTGTCTAGTCGAAATAATGAGTTACAGAGAAACTCTAAATATGCTAGATGTTGGTTAGTTTCAGACAGAGATTGCCAGGCCGATGACAACGGAGAACACTTTTATCGATATTTGAAAGAAAACAAGCCCGAGATCAATGCGTGGTTCTTATTGAAAAAAAAATCTCATGATTGGAAAAGGCTTCAAGACGAAGGTTTCAAGTTAATCGAGTACGGCTCTGAAGAACATAAGAGAGCATTGAGATCATGCTGGTGTTTGATTTCATCTCATGCGGATGACTATGTAGTTAACTCATTCGGAGACAGAACGAACACAAAAGTCCCTTTTATTTTTCTGCAACACGGAGTCATTAAGGATGATCTATCTGGGTGGCTAAATTCAAAAAAAATAAGATTGATGCTAACCTCTACAGTTGATGAGAGGAACTCAATTATAAATAACCAGAGTAAATATCAATTGGGTGAAAGAGAAGTCATTCTTTCCGGACTTCCTCGGCATGACTTACTGTTGAAAAAGAACAATCCTCAAAGACTAATTCTTGTTATGCCTACTTGGAGGAATTCTCTTGTTGGAACGTTAGTAGGAGAAACTGAACGAAGTTTTAATCCAAAATTCAAGGATTCAGAATTTTTTCAACTGTGGTGTCATTTTCTGACAAATCCTTTTTTATTTGAGTTATTGAAAAAATATGATTTTCATCTGAAGTTTTTCCTCCATTTTAATTTTCAACCGTATCTTAACTGTTTCTCTGCACCTTCTTATGTGGAGATTTGTTCCCACGCTACCCATAGCTTCCAAGACATTGTGGGGCATGCTTCGTTGATGATTACTGATTATTCAAGTGCGGCTTTTGACATGGCTTATTTGAAAAAAGATGTTATTTATTATCAATTCGACAGAAGTAAAATATTTAAAAACGATTACCACACGTATCAAAAGGGATACTTCGATTATGACCTTAATGGTTTTGGCCCAATCGTTGAGAGAGAAGAAGAATTGTTCAAGTGCCTTGAGTCGTCTCTAAGGAGTAACTGTACACCTAAAAATCAGTATTTGCAAAGAATGCAAATGACTTTTCCCTTTAGAGACGGTAAGTGCTGTGAAAGAGTATTTAACTCGATAAGTGAACTTGAACACATTTTTATAAACTAGAATTTTGGTCAAATGTTTTAATATGGATAATTTAATATTCTTTGTAAGAAAAAAAATACTCAGCAAGCTTGACAATTATTTCTCACGCTCTTTTGGTGCTAAAAAATTAAGAGATAGAACCGTTTCTTTTTTTAATAGAAAAACCCAAGGAAATTCAAGTTATTCTATTATTTCAGCATGCTACAACGTTGAGAAATATATTGATGATTTCGTTGAGTCTCTGGTTTACCAAACACTTGACTTTAAAAAAAATATTCAATTAATACTTGTTGATGATGGTTCAACCGATAATACTCTAGAAAAAATTAAAAAATGGGAAAAAAGATATCCCAATAATATTATTGGTGTTACGAAATTACATGAAGGTGTAGCTGCAGCACGGAATTTTGGAATAAAATTTGCTAAGAATGACTGGGTTACTTTTGCTGATTCAGACGATTTTTTCGATTGTTATGCTGTCGAGAAAGTAGATGAAATCTCAGCTTATTCTAAACAGCAAAATATAGGCTTCATCTCTCTTAATGTTATCTTTTTTTATGAGAATAAAAACAGATTTTCAAATGCTCATCCCTTAAGATATAAATATTTTTTTCCTCTAACAGTTAGAAAGATAAAACATTTGGATGATTATATACAAATACTTTGCAATTCGGTTTTTATCAGAAAAGAGCTACTGAAGGATTTTCGCTTCTCAAATTTGATTAAATCCTCTTTTGAAGATGGTTTTTTTTATAAACACTTTATTCCTAGAAAACGAGGAAAAAAGTATTTGTTTTCTAAAAGAAGCAAAATATTTTCATAGAAAAAGACAAAATTTGTCAAGTTTGACTGATAAGTACTGGGAGGTAGAGGAACGCTACAAAGACTGTCTTCTATTTGGATCATTAAGGCTGTTAGATTTATCCACAAATGATAATAAAAGGGTTCCCCCCTTGTATATCCAACATTCAATTCTTTATGAAACTTACTGGTTCTTTATAAAATTAAAGAATAATGATGAGTTAGTCGCAAAGTTTGGAGAAAAGACTCAAAAAGAATTTTTAAACTTGTTGTTTTCAATCTATCAAAGGATAGAACCTTCTCTTTTCAAGCAGTTTCCTTGCAGATATAGGAATGAGGAGTTAAACACTGCAATTGCTTTCTTTACAAGGAGAGTTGCCGACGTAGAAAGAGTCGTCAACATAACAAAATACGATAACTCTTTGTGCGCGATAAGGTGCCAATTTCTTATCAAGGATAGGAAGGAAGAATATCACTTCTATATAGACAACGCAGAAGTCCTTCCGATTGATACCAAGACAGTTTCAAATAGTTTTTGCGGACAAGACTTCTCCCTGATTAAACTTTGTTGGATTTCGTTACCCTCTTGTCAAAGCGGAAATATCAGAGCAGTTGTTGGGGGGAAAGAAGCATCGTTGGCTATTAAAAACAAAAAGAAAACTGTCGTAAGGGTATCTGACATATTCAACAATTTTATTTTATTAAAACGTTATTTATTACCCCCTTCTCATTTTAATAATTGTTGGTTAATCTTTGATCGTGTCAGCCATGCAGACGATAATGGTGAACATTTCTATAGATTTTTGAGACATCGAGCCCCGTATATCAATGCTTGGTTCATCTTAAGTAAAGGATGTAGTGATTGGATTCGATTGGAAAAAGAAGGATTTAAGCTGATTGAGTATGGTTCAACAGAACATAAAACAGCTTTACAATACTGCTCAAAGATAATTTCCTCTCATCTAGATCAAGAACAATTAAAACCTTTTGATGACAGAGTTGATAAAAAAATTCCCTTTATCTTTCTGCAACATGGGGTAATAAAAGACGATTTATCAGACTACTTTAATCGGGCTGAGATAGCTTTCTTAATAACTTCAACACAAGAGGAGAGGAATTCTATTGTCTGCGAGAAGAGCAGATACCAACTTACATCAAAAGAAGTACTTCTTACTGGCTTACCTCGTTATGATAGCTTATTGACAAATACTACCCCACGGAAAAAAGTTATTTTAATTTCTCCCACATGGAGGAGTTCGATTGTACACAGCCGAGGAGGCTCTTCTGAAAAGAACAATATTCAGAATTTTTTTCCAAAGCCAGTATGCTCAAGCTTGGAACTCTCTTTTGAATAACCCTTATATGTTGGAGCTTCTTGAGGCCTATGGATATATTATTAAGTTCTTCCCTCACCCAAAAATCCAACCTTTTTTAAAAGGTTTTTATTTTCAGGAAAGGGTGGAGCCTTGCACCTACGATTCTTGTAGAGTTCAGGATATGCTTTTGGAAGCTAGCCTACTAATTACCGATTATTCAAGTATTGCATTTGACTTTGCTTATTTGGAGAAGGGGGTCATATACTACCAATTTGATGAAGGAAAAATTTTTCAAACTGGATCGCACACCTATAAAAAAGGTTACTATGACTACTCTAAAGATGGGTTCGGACCTGTTGTTCTTAATGAGAAAGATCTTATTAAAGAGCTAACAAGTATTTTATCTAAACATTGTCAAGTCGACCCTATCTATCTGGACAGAATGAAGAAAACATTTCCTATTAAAGATGGCAAAAATTGCGAAAGACTCTTCAAATCGATCTACTCCAAAGATTAGATCGATTTCTAAAGAGCGTTAGCCGAAAAAAAATGACGCTATATGAACATGTCTCTTATGTTCTAAAATGTCAAATATAACTCTTCAGACACAACTTATAGCCTCCGGTTCTCTTGAAGAGCTCCGGAGTATTTAGATAAGTTTCGTATTAGAGGTCAAACTAACGAAAGAGTTATTTTTCACCTTCTTTCTTCCCGAAATAATAATCACAACCTGTCTTAACATCAGTATCCATCACAATGTTACCGGCTTCCAAAACAATGACTCTATTACAAAGCCTCTCGATAAGTCTTCGAGAATGGCTAGCAATCACCAGTATTTTTGCCTCTTTTATTAACATCAATAGTCTTTCTTCAGCCTTTTTCTTAAAATATTTATCTCCAACTGATAACCATTCATCCAATAACATTAGATTACTTACTGATTGCGTCGAAGCTGCAAACGCGATCCGCATTTTCATCCCACTCGAATATGTTTTCATCGGATAATTAAGAAAATGACCTAAAGCTGTGAGCTCCGCCAGTTTTGGAAGATTTTCCTCAATTGTTTTTCTATTTATTCCAAATAAGAGGCTTCTCAAATAAAGATTGTCCCAGCCTGTGGCTTCTCCGTCAGTTCCTAAAGAAATATTTAACATTGAACCGATCGATCCTTCGACTTTAATTTCTCCTTCACTCGGGTAATAAATTCCTGCGATTAAACGCAGCAAAGTCGATTTCCCTGCACCATTTGCCCCTATTAGTCCGACTCTTTCTCCTTCTTGAATCTTCAATGTTATATTTCTCAGTGCAATGTTTTCTCGCTGGGTCTTTGAACCAGAATCCACCATCCCAAACGTCACTAGGCTTAACAAACGGCGCTTTAAAGATCTATGTTCTAGTGCATACAATGGAAACGTTAATGTCACACGATTGATATTGACAGAAACCATTTTTATAACCAATAAGAAAGGAATCTACGATATTTTCCGAATACGCAAAGTGCTAATACCATTCCCAGACAGCCCATTACCAAACTTATCAACCAACTCGCAAGCGAAGGATACATTCCTAACAGAGGAGCTCTGACGATGCTAATTAAATGATAAGCAGGGTTAGGAGCCAAAATGAATACAGAACTTTTGGGCGATAAGGCAGTAGGCATCCAAATTACGGGAGAAACATAAAAGAGGATGAGCACAAAAGCATCTACTATTTGCTTGCAATCCCTATACCTTGCACACAAGAAAGATATAACAATTGAAAGCCAAAAAAGATTAACACAAAGGATGATAAATCCAGGAATTACAAGCAGGGAGGAAATTTCGATTGGGCAGGAAACTACCACACAGACTAAAGGAAAAATCAGTAAATTATGAAAAAATATAACAAGATTTCTCCAAAACAGCCTCAGTAAATAGAAAAAAGGCGAAAGAGAGAGTTGTTTAATAATGCCTTCGGAAGCGGCAAATACACTGCAACTTTCCTTAAGGACAGAAGCGATAAACCCCCAAATAATATATCCTAAGGTAAGAAAAGGCAGATATTCTCTAAGCGGAAGATGAAGAACCTGTCCAAAAATTACTCCTAGCGTGGCAATCACAATTCCCATATAAAGCGTGATCCAAAATGGACCAAGCACTGAACGATTATATTTTTTTTTAATATCCAACCAGCCAAATGCAAGGATCAAAGGGTAATCACGAAGGGCCTTACACAATTCCTTCGATGATGCTGCAAAGGCTTCAAAATAAGTAATCGATCCGCTCTTGTAATGAAATCCCATTCTTTTCTCAACTTTTTTTGAGTATTCTGTACCCTGCACGCATTGCTTTGATGGATAGAGCCCTTCTCCGGCTCTGCGGAGGAAAAATCTTATTTAGAAGGTTTATAAAACGGAGAAAACGTATGTACTCTACAGAATAGTCTCTGGCCCCAAACAGTTTTTCTATTCTCCCACTTAAAATTCTCTGAAACAGCTCATTATTCTCTACTTGAATTTGATTGGTTTTTAAAATTCTAGCTGTTAACGTACAGACGAAAGGTTTTTCATAATCCGGAACATATTGAAACGCCAACCAGAAATAATGTTCCAATAACCTCATCAGAGAGCTGTCTTTGCAGAGCTTCTTGCATCGTGAAAAATTATACAGTTCCGCTATCACACGCAAATGATCAGATGCCTGCACCAATTTTTTCTCATAGGTGCAAGACATTATGCTGTTTTCTCTTCGAAAATAATGATAAACAGGCTGATTCAAGAAAAAAACTTTTCGGCAACTCCAAAAGTATGCCCAATGCCAATAAGCATCCTCGTATAGCAGCGAAGGAGGAAATCTTAACTTTTCACGCTCTATGATCGATCTCCGATACAAGATCCCCCAACAAGTAAAAGGAAAATCATAGATAACGCTGTCATTAACTTCAACTTCTCCCGAATAATGTAATGCAAAATAGTATCCGTCTTGGACTTCTAACTCTTTGTGTACATCGTACGAAACAGCTGCTTCGCCAATAACTGCGTCAACAGAGTCAAACATTCTCTCAATCAACAACTGCAGAGTATCCGGAAGAATTTCATCATCTGCATCTAGGAAGAAAATGAATTCTCCCCGTGCCACGGCAAGCCCCGCATTTCTGGCGGAGGACACTCCTTCATGTTTTCTTTGTAAAACTTGTATCCGCGCGTCCCTTTTTCTAAAATCCTGAAGTATCTCCAAACTCCGATCTGTTGAACCATCATTGATGCAGATAACCTCGAAACTTTGAAATGTTTGGGTAAGAACACTTGAAAGACAAGCGACCAAGTAGTTACTAGCGTTATAAACAGGAATAATCACGGACACGCAGGGATCCGCAATGCTTTTCTTAGTCATTTGCTCAGGTTCTCGGGCTCTTATCGTTGCTTTTAATACTCTGTCCAAAAGTCAGAGACTGTTTTGAGCAGTATAACAAGAATGGGCTATTAATTCGTTTCTGTCGTAGATGCGTTACTGGCGGAATCAGAACCTATCTCTGAGTTCAACAAATCTTTATGTAAAAATGGGATATTTAATATATAGAAAAGTGTCTCAATTAAGATTAAAGCTCCCTCATTCGCTGATTTATTCGCGGCAGCCTCTCTGGAGTTAGTGCTGGCAAGAAGAATAAAGTTCCTGGAAACTTTAATTCCTTTGCATAATTTGAAAGAGTTATCGAACGTTACTTAAGTAAAAGGCAAACGCAGCGTTCAATCTTATCTATGGGAACTAATAATCTGCATTTTTCAGTTTATATATAACTTGTCAGACCCGACGGGTATGGAAGCGCATCACGACTCCTTCTCCTGCCGTAGCTTTGTTGGTTTGACGATGGACTCACAATAACCGTATGAAACTACGATCCTGCGTTTTCGTCATCTGCTAGAGGAAAAACGGTTGTGACAAAAAGATATTTTTATCATTCAAGCAACCACTTACCAATAAAGGGCTTCTCCTCAACAAGAACACGATTGTTGACGGTTCTTTTATTGAAGCGCCGAGTTCTACCAAAAATGCTGACAAAAAGCCAGCTCCTGAAATGTAGTCGACGAAGAAAGGAAACAAGCGGCATTTCGCACATTGGTGTGGATAGAGCCGTCGGAATCATACACGCAGTGGCAACGACTCCAGCTAATGTTTACGAAGTTACACAGATAGAAGAATTACGCAGCCCCGATAACAGTGAGGTAATCGGGGATTCCGGGCATCTCGGAATAGAAAACCGCGAAAGTGCAGTTCTAGAACGCGTAACTTATACGGCAGCGAATGGTTACAACTAAAAGAAAAACTCTCGGCTGTGAGAGTTGCTGATGAAAAGATACTCTGCTCGGTTCAATGCAAGATCAAACAGCCTTCCAACGAATTAAGGTTCAGTCCGGATATAGGAAAGTCAGATATCAAGAGCTTGTCAAAAATACGGAATGCTTAATAATGCTGGCATCTATCGCCAACATATTCTTCGGAAATTATTTTTGAAAATCGGATTAAGATTAGCTCCGGATGGAATAACTATATCTTTAGAAAAGAAATTGGTTATAATTCACCCCTCAAAAAACAGGATTACAACAGATCTCTCTAAAATTAAGTTTCCAAAGAGCCCCAGTGTTTTTCTTAAAATCTAGAAGTTGCCATGGAATAAGGGTTTATAAAGCAACACAAAGACTCCGTCGTCTTTGTAGAATCGACATTCATAGTTCAAAAAAGTTGAAGATCTTTTATTCAGATATTCCAATTTTTGACCAAACCTGGTAGGAGAGAAAATTGACATTGCTTTTCGTAGGCGCTGGTATTTCAAACTTAGCTCTGGGAAGATTTTTCGCAGAACTTGGACATTCAGTTTCTATTATCGATAGAAGAAACAACATAGGCGGAAACTGTTTCGACTATTTTGACGAAAACTCCATTGATATCCACGCCTATGGCGCACACATCTTCCACACCAATGATACCGAAGTATGGAGATTCCTTTCTCAATTCACAGAGTGGTACCCATATCAACATGAAGTCAAAGCATTAGTTGACGGTAAGCTAGTCCCAATCCCTTTTAACTTCAATTCCATCGAGCAGCTGTTTCCAAAGCAATTGGCTGAGCGGATGATTACGGCCCTTTTATCCGAATTTGAATTCAATAAAAATGTCCCAATCCTTAAACTTCGAGATAGCAAAAATCAGGATCTCCAGTTCCTCGCTGAGTACGTTTACGAAAAGATTTTCCTCCACTACACCGAAAAACAATGGGGTGTACGACCGGAAGATTTAGATCCACTGGTAACCAGCAGGGTCCCAGTATTTGTTGGCCGCGATAATCGATATTTCCAGGCAAAATACCAAGGCATTCCTTTGGAAGGATATACTCGAATGTTTGAGAGGATGGTAGATCATCCCAATATTAGAATGCGCTTAAATACGGACTTCGATAAAAGCATGCTGAATGGGTGTGACCACTGTTTCTTTTCAGGTGCCATCGATGAGTTCTTCGACTACAAATTTGGAGAACTACCCTATCGCAGCTTGCGATTTGATTTTTTTACTTTTAATAGACCTTATTTCCAGTCCAACCCTGTAGTTAATTATCCCAATAATTATGACTTCACAAGAATCGGAGAATACAAATATTTTTTGGATACACATTCACAGAATACTGTTGTGTCGTATGAATACCATGAGCCTTTCATTTTAGGGAAGAACGAAAGGTACTACCCGATCATCAATGAAGAAAATAAACGTCTCTATGGAAAATACTTAAAAGAAGCAGAAGGCATTAAAAACGTCACTTTCTTAGGGAGATTAGGCGACTATAAGTACTATGATATGGATCAAGCTGTAGCTAGGGCTATGTCGATAGCAAAATCTTTTACAAAGGAGAAGGAATGATTCCTTTTTTATACTCGATGTTTCAGGATTCGGTAGCCGTCTTACCGAGGAACAGAGTTTTCCTCAGCGAATGAGATTTTATCAAGAAAATTTTTATCCGGGATTTTTGATTTTCATTTCCTATTCCTTGGAACGAAGAGTCATTTCATAAAATTGGTCTGTCTTGATACTCGGAACATATAAAAGTGGTTCCGCGAAACGGAAATTCTTGTTCCGATAGATGCGCCTGGTGTTAAGCGACAGCATAGAATAACCACCCGTCTTGGATGTGCGCATGCCGGGCCTCTCGGGGCTGCAGCTTCAAAAAAAGTTAGAAATCCTTGGGCGTGAGATTCCGATCATTTTTGTGACCGGACACGGAGACGTTGATATGCCTGTTCTTGCTCTTAAACACAGGGCCCAAGACTTCATGCTGAAGCCGGTTGATTCTAGGAGGTTGAAGGGCGCAGTTTTTCAAGCATGTCAAAGTGACCTACTTAGCTTCTTGAAAACACAAAAGGAAGAAGCCGAAAGAGAAGCAACCAGCTCTCTTTCACAAAGAGAGCGAGAAGTCGTTCAACTCTTGGCGCAAGGTTTGCTTTACAAACAAATCGCTGAGAAACTCGGCTGTTCTGAAAGAACGGTAAAATTTCACAAGGCCCGAATTGCAGAGAAATTAGGCGTTAAAACTCCGGCGGAGATTGCTTTCAGGCTCTCCATTACGACTAAAAATAAATTAGATGTATGAGCATTAAGAAACTGGAGATGTACAAAAACAGTTGTGGTACAAAATTTGTCACCCAAGATTTAACATTTCGGTTGTGAATTGTTTTGCCTACATGTATACAACCAGCGCTTTAAGTATTCTGATTTAAACGCTGCCTTGGGTCAACTTGTTAAATACCTCTTTCTCACTAGCACGCACAAACTGCTTAGATGCTGAATAATTTTATCTACTTCTTACTTATCTCCTTCACTTCTCTAGTAATCGAGTCGATAAGTCAAAAGAAAAAAGAAACTAAAAATGGACAGCCTGAACCTTAGGCTGTCCATTTATTACAATTCTCGCCTCAATTGACTGAAGCAGTTCTTAGTACTTCCAAATATTTTTTGAGTTTTCGAAAAGCCAATTCGCCCGAGACAAAATTTCATCTTCGTTCCATTGTTCTTTTGCTACTACATCTTGGAGAGTAAAGAGGCCTGCAGCACACCTCGCGAGTCCAGGTTTAGATTTGCCCTTCCCTTTTCTCTTGGTTGCCCAAGAGCCGTCCCGAATTGATGCATTAAGAGGTTGAGGAATGATGGCTAAATTGCCAAGTGTGAGAAGTCTGTATTCTCTGTTCTTCCTTGCATCTTCGTCCTTAAACTCTGCGGATGACCAATTTCTTTCCCAATTCTTAGGCAACAAATGCTCAAGGCTGTATTGATTAAAACTAAGGAGTGATACAGCACTATCAACAGGGCGGATCTTACTTTCAATAAGATATATCACTCCTTTAGATTGGAGGTTCGTTAATTTGGATTGTTTAAATCCTTGGAGCAAAGCCGAATCATTAGGAGTTGATGTTACGCCGTCCTCTGTGTTCAACAAACGCTGCTTTAACAATGTCTCATCAAGTACGCCGTTTGCAATCAAAGAGGTAAACAGTTTGTTGTAACCTTTGCTTGACTCCCTAGCTATGATCCTTCGCATGATGTAGCTTTCGAGAACCTCGCAAATGCCATTTAACTTCTCGGGAGCCTCCATCGCGACATAAAGAACATAAGGGATCAATGTTGTATTTTTCAATCCAAAAATTACTACATCCAACCTAGCCGGACTAAATTCATGGGATACGCTCCTATCACATTCTTCGGGCCTAAAAATTTCTTGGAACTTTAGCGCATATTCCCTTAACTTCTTGAGGATTATCTCTTTATCACCGTGATAATAATTTTTGATTAATTGTTTATATGAATTCGCGAGTCTTTTTCTCCGCAAAAACAACAGACTATCTTCGCTCTTAATATTTAATGTTTGATCTTGGACGATGATCTGAAAGAAAGCGTCAAAAAACAAGTCAATCATTGTACGACGACCCGCGTCAAGCTCCCGATTCCAATAGTCCTTCACGTCTTCATTCTTTTCAAAGATAGAAACCCATTTATCTTGATATTCACCCAGGGATTCCTTATTAAAGAAATAATTCTTTAACAATTCAGAAGTCGTAAGATTTACACCCAAAGAATTAATGGTGTCAAAAATTTCCTGTTCATCCTCTTCCTTACTAAGGTTAATCTTGACAAACTGAGCTTTAGAAGCAATCGTTAACAGGTCAAGTTTGGAGGCATCTAAATTTTCGACAAAATAATTAAAGGCCTTTACGATTTTAGAGTCGGACTCAATTCTAACAGGCTCTGTTGCCTCCATTACCTGCATAAAAGCCGCTTCGTCATTCATTGAAAGCCTAAGGGCCGAGCCCTCTCCTCTCAACTTAAAAACCATATCGAAATATGAGTTTTCGTTTTTCTTCAGACATAAAACTTTCATAAAGATAACTAAAGTAGTTAATCTTTGTTGTCCGTCAATAACAGTTCTACATACCGAGAATTGGTCATCTTCGGTGCGCTCACGACCGGTTTTCAAAATTAATGAACCAAAGAAATGGGGCTTTCGACTTTTGACAATAAACTCCATATCTTCAAGAAAACGTCCCCAGAGGTCTTCATCCCATACATAACCTCTCTGAAAAAAAGGAATCTCCATCAAAGTTGAATAATTAAACATATCTGGTATTAGTGCAATTTGTGCGTCCATTTTCTTCTCCCTTGGAAATAATACTTTTTCTAATTGCCTATTCGTTTTCCACTCACAACCAATACAATTCGGTCTAATCCATAGTTGTTAAGAACAAGTCAGGCAAGACATCGTTTAGTTTACAGTGTCCCGCAGAAGAAGCAATCTTTTCCTTCTTTCTGCTCAAAGTTCACCACCTCCTTTGCTAAAAATTCAGTCTTTTCCAAATGAGCAATGTTCAAAAAAACCGTCTTAGCCCTTACCTCTCCTTCGTAAACCAACAAACTCTACGAAACAAGAACCCTAGTACCTTGTAACAATAATATTTTCGCTTAAAGCTCCGGATATAAATGTCGGAGCTTTATACGAGCGTCGCCAGTTGTAAATTGCCAAT
>ERZ1673749.970-NODE-970-length-24392-cov-37.284505_pt1 | contig 24392 bp, 17 predicted proteins | sample MGYA00580204_ERZ1673749 | MGnify/ENA primary metagenome ERZ1673749 (study PRJEB41218, sample SAMN15661745) | gut metagenome | host: Homo sapiens | place: Canada: London | collected 2015-08-20/2019-03-30 | study: EMG produced TPA metagenomics assembly of...
CAGGAAGCTTGGATACGCCTAGGCGCGGTCCAAGAAATCGTCCGCACCCCCTTAGAAATACTAAGGTGACCCGATTTTATCTTGTGAGCACCGATCCAGCGTTTACGGTGGGGTCTGGCGATGTCGATGCGGACGTCTGATTCACGGCAATAAAACAGCGAGCGGGGCGCGGACGTGAACTACGTCCCACTTTTTGCTTGTGCCTGCGTCGCGTCTGAGCCTCGCCGCGACTTGCGCCTGTGCGCGGGAGCCATCCCATGCTCCGCATTACTCCACATCAAACTCCACACGATCGAGTTCGGGCACATTGAGGTCGATGAGCTTGCGGGCGACGTGGCGGTCGTGTGCCCCAAGCGCCTCGCCTGTCGTCACATGGGCGACAATCTCACGCTCGACGACGCCCTCCTCCTCGCCTTCGGTAGCCGAGGTCTCGACGGCGACGGTGTAATCCTTAAAGCCCGGCAGCACCGCGGCAAGTTCGCGCGTAGTTTCGGTGACACCGTAGCCGTCCTGCACGCCGGTCTGCGCCGAGCCAATAGACCCCGCCGTCATAACGATGCAGGGGATGGCAAAGACTACCGTACCCACAATGATGCGGCGGCGCACCTTGCGCGATAGCTCGTCGACCTCGGCATCTTCTTCGGCGGTTACAATGCCGTCGCCGTTGAGGTCGCGCTTGAGCGGCACGCGCAAGATAAGTAATACGGCTTCGGCCGCGAGTGCGATAAAGACTACGTTGATGCCAAACTCGTAAAGCGCCGAGAGAAACAGCGACCCGCTTGCGATGGCGATGCCGTAGCCCGCCGCACACAGAGGCGGCATGAGCGCGGTCGCCACGGCCACGCCGGCGATGAGCGTGGCGGGTTCCTGGTCGCGCGAGTTGCCCAGCCCGCCTGCAAAGCCGCCTGCGAGTGCGACGGTAAGGTCCCAGACGGTGGGTGTAGAGTTGTCGATGATGGCGGCCGTGGTGGTGCCAAGGGGCGAGAGCTTAAAGTACAGCGTGGACGTGACCAGGCAAAAGGCCATCTGCAGCGCAAGGCTGGCGACGGCCTCGACGGTAATCTCGCGGTCGAGCGTGGCGATGCCGTATGCCATGGCAAGGACCGAGCCCATGAGCGGGCAGATGAGCATGGCGCCCACGATGGCGATGTCCGAATCGATATCGAGGCCGATGCTCGCGATCAGCATGGCGATGATGAGGATGCATAGGTGGGAGCCAGTCAGACGCGCCCCGTTTACAAAACGCTTGCGGATCACGTGATAGGGCGCGCGTCCCTCGCGAATGTTGAACGCGCGCTTTAAAAAGCGACCAGCCTGCTCGGCAGCCTCACTATGAGCAGGGCGGATGCCGTGGCGCCGGTGATGGCGTTCGCGTAGTCGCTTGATCTGTTGTTTGTCGAGTTCCATGTCCACCTCGTTCCAGCGCGGTCCGCGCAACGCGCCCGTTGTCCTAACTCTACACCGTGGCGGGCGGGGTGTCTGTTGGATGCGGAATCCGATGGGGCAGATGACGCGGGGGCAAATGCAAATCATAGGCTCAATTCGATCCCGCAAGAATATGATGCACCAGCTCCTACATATGTGACGAAATTGTGAAGCACGAGAGCGTGAATTTCAAAAAATACGCTGGTCGCCAATGTTGCGCAACAGAATTCAAAAATCGACAGCTACCGTTTGATACGTATGGATACATCCGTGTCAAAGGGAGAAAGCCATGGCAAACTACAGTCCACAACACTTTGAGCCTCGGGCCAAGGTCGTCAACGTCAAGGGCGTTGCTAACCGCGCCGTCGCAACCGTTTTGACGGCGGGCCTCATCGCTCAGCCGCTCATGTCGCCGCTGGCGGCAATCGCCGCACCGTCGACCGATAACGGCGATTCTGTTCAGGGGGGGGGTAGTTCTGTAGAGAATACCGTTGCCGCCGGTAACCAAGCGGTCGTAAAGACGGCTGCCCAGCTGGCCGAGGAGTCGGCAAAGCAGCTCAAGGACGCTCAGGCCGCCTACGATGCCGCCCAGAAGAAGGCCGACGCGGCGGGCCAGTCTCAAAAGCAGGCACAGCAGCAAAAGAATCAGGCCTCGCAGGCCGTGACCGATAACGCCGCCGAGCAGAACGAGGCCGAGGTAGCCGCGCTTCAGGAGAAGATCGACGAGCTTAAGGCAGCCGTCGAAAAGACCGAGCAGCAGCAGAAGAAGCTGGGCGACCTGAACGATCAGCTCGAACAGGCCAACAAGAGTGTCGAGGATAAGACCCAGGCGCTCAAGGACGCCAAGGCAAAGCAGGATGAGGCCAAGAAGGCCCTCGATGATGCCCAGGCCAAGCTCGAGGCCATGGGTATGGACGAGTACGAGGCCGCCAAGAAGGCCGTCGAGGACGCGCGGGCAAAGCTCGATGACGCCAATAAGGCCGTTACTACTGCACAGGACAATCTGGACCAGGCCAAGGCTGCCGAGGCCAGCGCCCAGCAGGAAAAGCAGAATACCGAGGCAGCTTTGACGACTGCCCAGGCCAAGAAGCAGGAGACTGCCGCTGCGCTCGCAGCCGCAACCACCGCGCGCGATAACGCCCAGCAGAAGTTCAACCAGGCGCAGGCCGCGCTCGATGCTGCCGTCTCGGGTACGGGTGTCGACCTGAGTGCGCTTGAGGCCGCCAAGATCGCTGCTGCTGGCGAGCTCAAGACCGCGCAGGCGGAGCTCAATGCCGCGACGGATGCCGACGCCACCGCACAGACAAATCTGCAGGCCGCCCAGGCTGCCGTCGCTGCCGCGCAGGAGAAGGCCAACGCCGCCAACGCTGCTGTGGCATCTGCCCAGTCTGCATACGATGCGGCAAACAAGGAGTACAAGGACGCGGCCAGTAAGCGTGACGCCGCGAAGACGGCATACGAGCAGGCCCAGCAGACCGAGGCCGACAAGAAGGCTGAGTACGATAAGCTTGTCGAAGTTCGCAAGCAGAAGCGCAGCGAGTGGGAGGCAGCCTGCGCCGCTTCGAACGCCGCGGAAAAGGCTTATGACGCTGCTAATGCCCAGGTTGAGGCTCTTGAGCAGCAGATTGCAGACCTAAAGTCCAACATGACCGTTGACCAGGAAGTCATCAGTCAGGGTATGTTCGGCTTCATGAACTACATCATCGGCGGCAGCCAGTTCACAGCCACGCAGAAAAAGAACGCCCAGGATGCCGTATCGACGTTGACCGGCGCCGATGACAAGGCCGAATGGTATGACCAGTACGTCGATCAGGACATGTCTCGCGACACCAATCCGCTTTCCTTGGAGCAGATGCGCAACGCCCTGACCTACCTCGATACCCAGAACAACCTCCGCAAGGCGAACGGTCAGTCGGCACTCAGCGTCAGCCTCCGCATGACTGTGGCAGCTGCCCTCAATACATCGTATTCATCGAACATCTGGGGGCACTCTGGCTGCTACTATGATAACGGTGAAAATCTTGCCGGCGGCGGCGGCGCATATACCGGCGGAGAGACCGAGGATACCCTCGGCTGGCCCTACACCGGCCTCTACACCCAAGAGAAGGAGGCATTCGATAAGTACGTCGCGCAGTATGGCGACGAACTCGGCAGCCACCGATATGATGCCTATTATATCTCCCAGAACTACAACAGCATCTATCAAGAGTGTGGGCATTATCTCAACATCATCGATGCCGCTGCGGAAGCCATCGGTATTGCAACCGGTAGCGGAAAGAATACCGATTCCGAGGTAACCGTATTCGATTACAGCGCTGATGACACTCAGGCCGATTTCACGGTCTCCGAGTTCAAGAAGCTCCTGAACGACTATATCGATTCTGCTTATAGCGCCGGCGGCACCCAGGCGCAAAAGCAACAGCTCAAGGAGCTTCAGAGCAAGCTTACCGAAGCACAGAAAAAGTTTGGAACTGCTAGCGCTGCCTATAACGCTGCACTCAACAAGCAGTATGACGCTCAAGAGGCCTTTAAAGCTGCCGACACGAGCATGAATACTGCCAAGGGCGAGTACGAGAGCGCTCAGGCTGCCACTGCAACCGCCAAGGGTGCCTATGATGCTGCCAAGAGCGAGCTCGATGCTTCTGGTATTGACATTGACGCTCTTCAGCAGAACCTCAATACTGCTAAGGCCGAGGCTGCCACTGCGCAGACTGCTCTCGACAAGGCCAACGCGACGCTCGCCGATTGCCAGACGAACGCCTCTAAGGCGTCGACTCGTAAACTGAATGCTCAGAGCGCCTACGACGCCGCCAAGGTAAAGTCCGATCAGGCCAACGAGGCGTATGACAACGCTACCGCTTCGGTCAAGGACCTTGCCGCCAAGTGCGATGCCGCCAAGACGGATCTTGCGAACAAGCAGGGCACGCTTAACGATGCCAAGAAGGCCGACGACACTGCCCAGGCTGGCGTTGACAAGGCTCAGGCCGCAGATGTGCACGCCGCGACCGCTCTTTCGGGCGCCAAGCAGGCAGTTGCCGCCAAGACGCAGACCCTGTCCGACGCACAGGCGAAGGCCAAGGCTGCCGAGGGCGAACTGGCCGGCGCAAACAAGGCCTTCGAGCGCTTCGCTGGAGCCCAGAAGGCGGTCGACGACGCCAAGGCCGCCTATGACGCCGCCGTCGCCGGTGTCGCCGATGCCCAGAAGCAGCTCGAGGCCGCCAACGAAGCCGTCGTCGATGCGACCTTCGAGATCGTCGAGGCCAAGGCCGAGCTTGCCAACGACGAGGCGCTCAAGGCCGATCTTGAGGCTGTCGACCACAAGGCATCCCTTGCCGCGGGCACGACGGGCAACGAGAAGCTGGTCAAGCTGAACGCTGCCTACGCTCGCTATAAGGCCGCCGTCGATGCCGCCGCTGGCCTCAAGGCTGCTCTGAGCGATGCCGATGCCAAGCTGTCCGATGCCAACGACGCCTATGCCGCCGCGCTTGCCGAGCTCGGAGATGCCAAGGATGCCCTGGCTGCTGCGCAGGCCGAGTACGACAAGTATCATCCCAAGGCCGAGCCGCAGGCCAAGCCTCAGGTTGCGCAGGCTGCTGCAAAGGCTCCTGTCGCCAAGAAGAAGGCTGCGGACGCTGCACTCGCCCAGACCGGTGATGACTCCGCTCTTGCGGGCGAGGTGTTCGTCATCGGCGGTATTACGCTCGTGGCTGCGGGCGTGACGCTGGGCGATCGTCGTCGCAAGCAGATGTAGCGTTTCGAGCGTAGATTCTGCAACGAACTTCGGTTCATAGCAGGAGCGCTTCGATGGCTTAACCGATAAGGCCGGCGCGCTGTCATACGCAGCGCGCTGGCCTATCTTTGTTTCGATATCAAAAAGCCCGGTCGGTAGCCGCGAAAGCTACCGACCGGGCAAATCGTAGGCAATATGGTTGCTGTCGAGCAGCTGCTCGACTTAGCCCAGCAGGCTCAGACCCACGGAGACAAACGCCAGGATAACGCCGACGATGGACTCGCCGCCGAGCAGGCCGCTGGCGACAACCAGGCCCTGTTCCTGGAAGGCGGCGTCCTTGGCAGCCCTCTCCTCGTCAGAAAGACCAGCGGTGGCATCGCGGTGGGCGGACCACTTGTCGTAGGCGAGCTTGACGCAGGAGCCCAGGAATGCCGTGAGTGACATGTAGAACGGCAGGTACACGCCCAGGCCGATCATCATGGCCGGAATGCCGAGCCAGTACATGACGATGCCGGCGATAAAGCCGCCAACGAACCACGGCACGCTCGGGATGCCCGAGACCATGGTGGCGACGACGCTTGCCTGCGCGGCAACAAAGCTCTTGTCGGGGCCAAAGGCGTCCGGGCCATAGGCGGTGACGAGCGCGACCATGACGGCTGCGGCGACCAGGGCGCCCACGATGCCGCCGATGGCTTGGCCGATCCACTGCGCACGCGGGTTGGTGCCCAGCACGGCGCCGGCCTTAAAGTCGTTCATGACGTCGCCCGCAAGGCCACACGCCACGGCTACGATGCCGGCGATAAAGAACAGCTTGACCTGAGCAATCTGTGCGAAGGCAGCCACGATGAGCATAACGATGAGGCCAAAGATCTCCATGGGGTCGATGCCCGTCTGGCCGCAGCTCTGTGCGCTCATGATGGTGGTGACAAAGGTGAACAGCGTCACGATGACGGCCGGAACGGGGCCAAGGTCGAGCACGATGGCGATGATCACGGCGATGGCGGCAGCGCCCAGGCCGATGATGCCGGCGTCGAGCTTAAGGGAGCCCGAGATGAGCGACTGCTCGTCGGTGTCGGTGGAGCTGTCGGCGGCGAGGCCGCGGACGATGCCGGCGACCTGCGGCAGGATGTCCTTGAGGACGACGGCGACGCCAAAGCCCATCATAAGGCCCATACCCAGGGACTTAACAATGCCCTGCGCAGTCACAACGTCGAATAGACCGGCAGCGGTGCCGCCCACGATGATGCCAAAATTGCCCAGCAGCGCGCCGGCAAACCAGAACGCGACGGGGGCGAAGCCCACGAGGAAGCCGACGGAGAGCAGCATGGGCGAGTTATAGATGGCAAAGGTCACGCCGGGGATATTGAGCGCGCACAGCATGCTGGGCACCACGCCCAGAGCGTCGCGAAGCACGCTGTAGATGCCGGCGATGGCCATGGAGCCAAAGAGCTGCTTGCCGGTCTTGCCGCCGGCCTCGGTCGCGCGCAGGGTCTGAGCTGCGGCGTTGCCGGTGGGGAACTCAAGCGCGGCGTCCACGATAAAGTGACGGTGGATGAGTGCCGTGGCCAGCAGGCCCAGGATAGTGCCGGCGAGTGCCACGATAAACATGTCGAGCCAGCTGATCTGGTCGGCATAGCCCAGCATCCAGGCGCCCGGGATGGTAAACGCCAGGCCGCCGGCGACCATGGCGCCCGCGGACATGATGGTGTGGGTGACGTTGGCCTCGTTGAGGCTGGCATTGCCCATGAGCTTAAGGAAGAACAGCGAGATGACGGCAGCGAAGACGATCGGCCAGGGGAGTGCGCCCATCTTGAGGGCGGTGTAGGCCGAGCTTGCCGTGATGATCACGCAGCCAAGGACGCCGATGACGACACCGCGCAGCGTGAGTTGCCCGCGCATCGAAGCGCGGTTCGAGGGATTGCTCATATAGAACTCCTTTGCGTATATCCGCTTCCCCCGGGAGCGCCGTTACGGATACGGCGCGGGAAGTCGGGTTACCAAGGGCCGCCGCGTGAGCTCGCAAACGACCGCGCACCAGTATAGCGGCAAGGTAGTCATTTTGGGACGGGGCTATTTTAGCTACCCTTTGACAGTCGACGAATTATTTGGGATTGGGGCAAATATCAACCGACATATTGGGGTAGCTAAAATAGCCCCGTCCCAAAATGACTACCTGGGATGGCTGGTTCGGGTAGGCGATATACTGCTGGGCAGATGAAAGGAGCGCCGACGATGCTTAATGGGTGCGCATATATATTGACGGTCGACGTGGGCAACACGTTCATTCGCTTTGGTCTGTTTGCCGAGGATTCGGCCGCGGCGCAGGAATGCCCGCTTGCGACGTGCGAGATCACGACGCCATCGAGCATTACGGCCGACGAAGCGCGTATGCGTCTCGCTCAAGTCATGGCCGCGCTGGCGGCCGATGCGGGCATGCCCGGCGCGCTCGTGCCCACGGCGGCAGTGCTGAGCTGCGTGGTGCCGGCGCTCGAGCGCCCGTGGAAGGCGGCGCTTTCCCGCACCTGCACGGGACGCGTGCTCACGGTGGGACCGGGACTTAAGACCGGCATGCCCGTGCACTACGACGATCCGGCCGAGATCGGCCCCGACCGCATCGCCGACGCTGTGGCGGCACGCGCCGTCTACGGCTCTCCGTGCATCGTGATCGACCTGGGTACTACGACCAATATTGAGGTCATCGATACGCACGGTACCTTTGTCGGCGGCGTCATCGCGCCGGGCCTGACACTTGGCGCACGCTCGCTTTCGGCGGCTGCGGCGCGTTTGCCTCAGGTCGAGCCCTCGGCACCGACGCATGTGATCGGCCGCAACACGCGCGAGGCCATGCGCTCGGGCGTGGTCTTGGGCGAGGTGGCCCGCATCGACGGCATGCTCGATATGGTGCTTGCCGAGATGCGCTCGACCAAGGCGGCGGGCGAGGGCAGCGTGCCCATCGTCATTACCGGCGACGATGCCGAGGCACTTGCTTCGCTGGTCGGTCATAGTCTGACGGTCGACGACGCGCTGACGTTGCGGGGTCTCGCCGAGCTCTACCACATCAATCAAAAGCCCCGTCGCGCGTAGCGATGGGGGCGATGGGACAAAAACGTCTCCGCCTTCCACCTGCTACAATAGGTCAAACTATTGCGATTTCGGAGGTGTCTGCCATGTCGGACGATCTTCATCAAACTGCGTCGGGCAAGCGCCGCGACGTTATTAGCTGGGATGAGTTCTTTATGAGCGTGGCCATCGCCGCGCAGCGCCGCAGTAAGGACCCCAACACGCAGGTGGGCGCGTGCATCGCCAACACCAACCACCGCATCCTTTCGGTGGGCTACAACGGTACGCCCTCGGCGCTCAACGACGACTTTTTCCCGTGGGGCACGAGCGACGACCCGTTGCAGGATAAGCACAACTACGTGGTGCATGCCGAGGCAAACGCCGTGCTCAACTACCGCGGCTCGCTCAAAGACCTTGAGGGTTCCACGGTCTACGTCACGCTGTTCCCGTGCCACGACTGCGCCAAGATCCTGGCGCAGGTGGGCGTGGGCGAGGTCGTCTACCTGGACAACAAGTATGCCGACACCGATGACGGCCGTATCAGCCGCCGCATTCTCGACTCCTGCGGCATCAGCTACCGCCAGGTCATCGTCGATGTCCAGATTGGTACCGGGGGACAGGCTCAGCAGTAGCGCGTGCCAACGCCAGCTGGCTGCAAAACAGCCAAAAGAGCCCCGTCCCAAATTGACTACTCGTGAAAGTCGCGTCTGCGCGCATGGACGGCTCGTGAGCGGGTACACGGCTGTAGTAACATAGCTTCTGTCCGCGGGCGTGCCCGCGTTGTTGTGAGAAAGGAGCCCCTGTGGCTGTTAACGAAGAGCTGCTTAAGAAGGTTCTTGAAGAGATTCGCCCCAACCTGCAGGCCGATGGCGGTGATATGGAGTATGTGGGCGTCGACGACGAGGGCGTTGTCAAGCTGGAGCTGCAGGGCGCTTGCGCCGGCTGCCCCATGAGCTCGCTGACCCTGTCCATGGGTATTGAGCGCATCCTGAAGGAGCATGTGCCCGGCGTTACCCGCGTCGAGCAGGTCAATGCCTCCGGCGAGACCGAGGACCTGTACGACGAGTACGCGCCGTTCTAAGCTGCGAAAGCTGCGGACGGCATACTCCGCATAGACGTTACGCCCAAATATGCGGCTGCGAGCGCAAGGCCCGCGGCCGCATTTGTATGTAGGGAGTAGGAGGGTCGACATGCTCAACGACCTCTACCATATGCTTGATCCTGTCGCGATCTCGGCGGGCCCCATCACCATCTACTGGTACGGCCTGGCCTACGTGGTCGGCGCTCTGCTCACGGCGGTCGTCATGTACCGTACACAGCGTCGCTGGGGCTTTAACATCACGATTGACGACCTGACGAGTGTCGTGGTCGGCGTGGTCTTTGGCCTTATCATTGGCGCCCGCCTGTTCTACGTCATCTTTTACGGCGACGGCTACTACTGGGCGCACCCGCTCGAGATCTTTGCCACCAACGAGGGCGGCATGAGCTTCCATGGCGGCCTGGTGGGCGGCATCTTGGGCGGCATCATCGTGTGCCGCATGTACAAGCTCGACGCCTGGACCATCGCCGACCTTGCCGTTATCGGTGCTCCGCTGGCCTTATGTCTGGGACGCTGCGCCAACTTTGTCAACGGTGAGCTGTGGGGCAAGCCGACCGATCTGCCCTGGGGCGTGGTCTTTGGCGGGACTGCGGGCGATATGCCGCGTCACCCCTCCCAGCTCTACGAGGCATTTCTTGAGGGCATCGTGCTCTTTTGCATTCTGCAGGTGCTCAGCCGCAAAAAACCGCTGCTGCCCCAGGGCACGTTTATGGGCGTCTTTGTGATGGGCTACGGCATCGTTCGCTTTTTGATTGAGTTTGTGCGCGTGCCCGATGCGCAGCTGGGCTATCTGCTGGGAGGCGTCATCACGATGGGTCAGCTGTTGAGTCTGCCACTCGTGATTGCGGGCTTGGTGCTCATCATCTTTGCTCGTCGCCGCAGCCAACCCCAGCGCATCTACCTCGACGCCTAACCACCACAAAGGGGACAGGCACCTTTGTGGTGGTTCGCTGGGCAACGATGACAGAACCGTAACGTTTTCCCAGATAAAACCTGCCAAAATAAACCTGTCCCTTTTTGGCAGGTTTCTAGAAAGGCTTTCGGACTGTGAAGGATTCCGACCTCTCCACAACGGCTGCGCGCGACGCTGCCCGCATCGTCTGGTTTAAGCGCTACCCCGCCAAGCAGACGCTCATCGCATTTTTGCTCGCGCTGTTGGCGACCACGGCGTTTTCCATCGATCCTGCCCCGGTGTCGAGCAACGCAGTCTTGGCGATTGACCCCAAAGCCTCGGGCATGCTGTACGTGTGCTACGAGGTGCTCCTCTCGTTTGCCGGCCATACCGACGCGGTCATGCTGCTTGCACTTGCCTGCCTGCTCACCTTGCCGTTTCGCTACGTGTTCTTTGGCCGTGGCGACACCTGGCGTCCATCGATCATTCTGCCGTCGCTGTTCTTCGCCATCTGCATGGTGTTCGGCCGCAGCTACGATCTCACCGACTCGGCCGAGATTGTCCTTGGCGACAAAGCCCGCATCATCTGCGCCTGGATTGGCGGCGCGGGCTGGATGCTCTTGGCGGTCGTTGCCTTCTACCTTGCCTTTGAGTGTCTAGATTGGCTGAGCTCTCGGCGCATTCCGTTTTCCGAGGCGCACTTTGGCCGCGTATGGCGTGTGACTCACGCCGTGCTCTCGGTCCATCCCTTTGCCGGGCCCTTCCTGGTGCTTATGATCGCCTGGGCGCCCACGCTCATCGCTTCGCTGCCCGGTCTTTTTATGGGAGATACGGGTGCGCAGATTCGCCAGTGGTTCAACTACCCCAACGGCACGAGTGACTACCTGCGCCTACTCAACCCCAACGTGCTGCTCAACGGGCATCATCCCGTAGTGCACACGGCCATTATCGGCTCGTGCGTTCAGCTGGGGCTTTCACTGTTCAACAGCGCCAACGCAGGTCTTGCCATCTACACCTGTGCCCAATTTGTCATCACGGCCGCCTGCATGGCCTATTCCATATCTTCGCTGCGCAAGCTGGGCGTGAGCCTGCCGGTCCGTGGCGTCATCTTGCTGTTCTTTGCGTTTATGCCGATGTTCTCCAACTACGCGGCGCTGCTGACCAAAGACGTACTGTTTGCCGATGCGTTTTTGGTGCTGCTCGTTCAGACCGTCAAGCTCGTGGCATGTGGCCTGCCCCGTTGCGATGCCAATGCCAAGCGCGCGGGCGAACAAGCGCCTGTGCTCTTTGCGCGCCACGACTGGCTGTTGCTCGTGCTGGGTGCCATGGGTTCCACGTTTTTGCGCAATGGCGGCCTGGTCTTTCCGTTGGCGGCCTGCGTGATTGCGGCGGCGTTTTGTGCCTGGGACTCGCATGCGGCCCGTCGCGTTGCCAAGCAGTCTGGGGGCGCACCCTCGTACGCCACGCCACGCTTCCGCTGGGTCGGCGTGCTCGCAGTGCTTGCGCTCTGCCTTGTCTCCAACATGTATTTCACCAAGGTCTTTATGCCGGCGCACGATATCACGCCGGGCTCCAAGCGCGAGATCCTCTCGATTCCGTTTCAGCAGACGGCGCGCTTCGTCCAAAAGCACGACGGCCTTAATTCGGGCGTTAACCCCAAGGTCAAAGACGATGGCACGATTGAGGAAGCTCCCTGCGACGGCTTGGTGACCGATGAGGAGCGCGCTGTGATCGATCGCGTGCTTAAGTACGAGAACCTGGGCCGTCGCTACAACCCCGACAAGTCGGATGCCGTCAAAAACTGCTTCAATGAGTACGCCTCGCAGGAGGACATCAAGGCCTATTTTGAGGTGTGGGCCCAGATGTTCAAAAAGGACCCCGAGTGCTATATCTCGGCGCTCGTCAATAACTACTATGGGTACTTCTATCCGAGCGCTCGCGATGCGTGGGTCTACAGCACGGCGCGCAGTGCCGAGATCATGGCGAAGCCCGATAACCTCAAGTACTTTGACTTCCATCCGGTCGATAGCAAAGCCGTGCGCTGGTGCGACCACCTGATTAACCTGTACCGCGTGGCGGTGCAGCGCATTCCGTTTATCTCGCTCACCATGAGCTCGGCCACCTACGTGTGGATCATGATCGTCGTGATGGTCTACCTGTTGCGCCGCCATTCGTGGCGCGCGCTGGCCATCTGGATACCGCTGCTGGGTGTGCTCGCTGTGTGCCTGATTGGTCCATGTAACGGGTCGACCTACATGCGCTACCTGTACCCGGTCATTGCATGCATGCCTTTCGCCATCGGCGCCACGATCACCCGCAGCGACCGCCTGTGGACCTAACCAAAGATTGGCGCATTGGGGTCAGGTTGCTTTGTGCCAAGGGGCTGCATCATCACGACGCCTTCATTTTGGGGTTTATCTTGCAGGCCGGTAGGTATATCATAACGACGTTTGTTTATATTGCCCGAGCATTCGCGCTGGGCTTTAGGTCGAAACCGATAGGAGACACGTATGTCCGGACACTCTAAGTGGGCCACAACCAAGCATCGTAAGGGCGCGCAGGACGCCAAGCGTTCCGCCCTCTTCTCCAAGCTCAGCCGCAACATCACCGTTGCTGCCCGTCTCGGCGGCGACCCGCTGCCCGAGAACAACGCCAGCCTCGCCGCTGCCGTTGCCAAGGCTAAGGCTCAGTCCATGCCTAAGGACAAGATCAAGTCTGCTATCGATAAGGCCTTTGGTTCGGGTGCCGACGCCGCCGTCTATGAGAACATCGTGTACGAGGGTTACGGTCCCGCCGGTGTCGCCGTCTACGTCGACTGCCTGACCGACAACCGCAACCGCACCGCTGCCGACGTCCGTTCCGCCTTCTCCCACGCTGGTGGCAACCTGGGCACCTCCGGTTCCGTCGCCTTCCAGTTTGAGCGCAAGGGCCAGATCGTCGTTGCCAAGGAGATCCTGGACGAGAACGCCAAGAAGGAGACCATGATCGCCAACGGTGCTGCCGGTGACGAGGATGAGTTCATGATGGCCATCGCCGAGGCCGGTGGTGAGGACTACGAGGACGCCGGCGAGGAGTGGATCGTCTGGACCGCTGCCAACGACGTCATGGCTGTCTCCAAGGCACTCGAGGAGCAGGGCGTCCAGGTCAAGGGCTCCGAGACCACCATGGTCCCGACCACTCCGACCGAGGTCTCCGGTGCCGACGCCAAGAAGGTTCAGCGCCTCATCGACCGTCTTGAGGAGCTCGACGACGTCCAGGACGTCTACAGCACCATGGACATGACCGACGAGGTCATCGCTGCCCTCGAGGAGGAGTAGCGCCCGCACGGATTGAGCCGTGCATATCTGGGCATAATGAAGCGAGCATGCAAGCCTCGTGGAATAGATGAGCCGGATCCGCGTGCGTAGAGCACCGGACCCGGCTCTTTTATAATGATGCGAACCGTTTTGCATTTCGAGAGCCGAGATTTGAAGGGAGCGCCGCGTGCGCGTACTCAAACGAGCCCTAGCGATCGTGTACCTTGCCGCTACCATCGTGGCGCTGGGTACGCTTGTCTGCCAGTTTTGGGGGCCGTATACGTATCGCTTTATGTTGCTGATGCGCGACCCCATGCCGCGCATTGTCGTGACGGCATGCGGCGGAGTTGTGGCGATCGGCGTGCTGGTAAGCTTCTTCCGCCTGATGTTTGCTCGTCGCGAGCCGTCCTGCGTGCATCCGGCGGGGGAGCGCAATATCGAGGTCACGCTCGCGGCGCTTTCTTCGTGTGCCAGGGCTGCTGCCGAGCGCGACGACCGCGTGATGATCGAGCATGTCGAGGCCCGCGTCCAAGGTTCCGACGATTCGCACGTCCGTTTTAAGGTCGAGGCTATCGCGCTTGACGATAAGGACGTGGCATCTTTGGCTACCGCGATGCAGCAGCGCATCGAGGAAGCTTGCGACACCATGCTCGGCACGCCGGGTACGACCACGCGCGTCCGTTTTTTGCCGTCCAAGACTACCGTCCAGACCGTGGAGGTTTCCGGTGAGTGATACCAATCAAGATAAGACCGCTCGTACGCCGCGCCTGACGATTGACCAGAGCGCCACGCCGGCGAGCGAACCTGTTGATTCCAAAGCAGAGGCAACCGAGTTGCAAGACGCGGCAGCCGCGGATTTTGACGAGGCTATGGGTCTCATCAAGGGTACGGGCGCTGCCATCTGGAGCTATGCTGTGCGTCATCCCAACACCACGCTTGGCGCCGTCGCTGGCTTTATCCTCGCCGTGTTGGTGCTCACGTTGGGCCTGTGGGACACGCTCGTCATTGCATTCTTCGTGCTGATCGGCGCCGTAATTGGCCAGATCCGCGATGGCGAGAACGGAATCGTCAACTTCTTCGGCCGTCTGTTTAGCGGCCGCTAGTATGTATTCGACCGCCGCGTGTGCGGTGGGCATAAGGAGGAACCATGGCTTTTAACACGAAGGTCGATGTGGCCGATACCGAGCCCGAGGCAGACGAGACCGTCGCCGCCGAGGCCGAGGACGTAACGCTCGAGGACGAGGCACTCGTCGAGGCCGAACCCGCCGACGATGCGGACGAGGATGATGAGGAAGCGGACGAGTCCGAGGATTCGCTGACCTATTCCAACGGCGTGATCGAGAAGATCGTTGCCATGGCCACCCGCGAGGTGCCGCACGTCCTGGGCATGAAGGGCAACCTCATGCACTTTGTGCAGGAGCAGTTTGGTGCCGAGAATCTGACCAAGGGCGTGACAGTCGAGGTCACCGATGACAACCGCGTGGTCGTTAACATTTCCGTCATTATCGAGTACGGCGCCTATGCGCCCGCGATTTTCGACGACGTTAAGGCGCGCGTGACCGAGCGTCTGGCTGCGATGACCGGCCTTGAGGTGGCAGGCGTCAACCTGCGCATCGAGGATGTCATCACCCCCGAGGAGTATGAGCACCGCACCAACCAGCACGAGTAACCTACCAAAAAGGGATGTTTATTTTGGCAGATTTTATCTGCCAAAACGTCAAACGGCCGGTCGCACGGATGTATGTGCGGCCGGCCGTTATTTGTATGCCCCCGATGTAGGCATACCACTCGTCTAACTAGGGGTTGCAATCGTCGCGTTCCGCGTTACCCTAATGGGCGCATTGTTTCCAAATTGTTAACGAGGGGTTGCCGTAATGGCTGACGAGTGCGAAACAGAAAGCAAGGCATGGGCGATTGAGGCCGCCGCGGCAGAGGCGGCATCGCGAGCTGCCGAGGAGCTACATCGTCCTCCCGTGGTGCCGATGGAGCGCGTGGTCGATCGCACCGATATCGAGCGCGGCGAGCGTGCCGGCCAAAAGCGCAGCCAGGAGCCAGGCTTCCCGCGCTTTTTCGCCGAGCTCAATCTGGGCCTGATTCTTACGGCCTTTGCCATCGTTGCGTTTAAAACCCCTAATCACTTTGCTTTTGGCGGCACCTCGGGCGTGTCGGTCATTCTGTCCACGCTGTTTCCGACCCTGCCCGTCGGCGTCTTTATGTGGATTATCAACGCGGTTCTCGTCGTCTTGGGCTTTATCTTTTTGGAGCGCAAGGCAATCCTGTGGAGCGTCTTCGCCTCGTTTGCTCTGTCTGCCTATGTTTCGCTGTTTGAGCTCTTTATCCCGACCGATGTCTCGATGACGGGCGATATGTGGCTCGACCTGTGCTTTGCCGTGATTCTGCCGGCGCTCGGCAGCGCCATCGTCTTTGATATCGGCGCCTCGACGGGCGGCACGGACATCCTCGCTATGATCCTCAAACGCCGCACCACGCTCGAGATTGGTCGCGCGCTGTTGCTGGTCGATATCGGCATCGTGATCATCGCGGCCTTTTTGTATGGTCCGCGTGTCGGTCTGTATTGCGTGCTTGGCCTGTTTGCCAAGACGCTTGTGGTCGACAAGGCCATCGAGAGCATTCATCTTCGTAAGGTCTGCACGATCATTTGCTCCGAACCCCTTAAGGTCGAGGAGTTTATCGTCAAGCATCTTAACCGTACGGCGACCATCAGTCGCGGCTACGGTGCCTTCTCGGGCAAGTGCGTGACGGTGATCATGAGCGTGCTGAGCCGTCGCGAGGCCGTGCAGCTGCGCCGTTATGCGCGCGAGGTCGATCCGGGCGCCTTTATCACGATCGTCGATAGCTCCGAGATCGTCGGCAAGGGTTTCCGCGGAACAAACTAATGCGGACACACTCATCAAACAATCGAAAAGCGCCTCGCGCGTTGCAAATACGCCATCTAAGAGTATTTGTCCCCACATTGGGCGATAATGATGCCAATGACATCGTTTGCGGTCCAGGTGATTCGCTCTAGATACGAAGGGATGATTTCGATGTTCTGTTCGCAGTGTGGCGCTCCTATGGGCGATAACGACAAGTTCTGCGGTGTGTGCGGTGCTCCTAATGCTGGTGCTGCAGCTTCCACCCCTCAGGGTCAGCCTCGGCAATTTGTCCCTCAGCCTCCCATGAACGCGTCCAAGGGCTGTGTGGCTCAGGCGTTTGAGGATATGACCAAGACTCCGGGCGTGCTGCAGCGCGTGTGCCAGATCGCCTTTTTGCCGGCGCTTATCTGTGTCGTGTCGGTACTCGTTCTGTTCATCCCCGTTATCGGCGGTATTGCGGCTGCCATCGGCTTTTTGGCTGCCTACGTGGCGAGCGTGTGCGGTTCGGGCTTTGGCATCGAGTGGGGTCGCGATCTGTCGCTTAAGATCGATGACGGCATGGAGCGTCCGTTGATGCGTTCCACGTCGTTTGGCCTCGGAGTCTTTTCGAGCGTTATCTCGGTCGTGCTCGAGGTTATCGCTGCCATTCCCGTGATCGGTGTAGTGCTTTCGCTGGTGGAGGGCGTGGTAATTGGCGCCGCAGGCTCGTATTCTTATTACGGCTCTTATGCGCTCGAGGCTGCGCTGTTTGGCTCGCTTGGCCTGCTTGTCCTGGCTATGATTGCCACGGCGGTCCTGGGGGTCTTCTTTAAGATGTTCGCCGACATTGCCGTGATGCACTTTGCGGTGACCGGTCGCGTCGAGAGCGCGTTTTCGCTCGATAAGGTTTGGGCAGCCTTTAAGAACAATAAGACCAAGCTGTTCTGCGCTTCGTTCCTTCCCGAGTTTTTGACGGGTCTGGTCGCCAACGTTGTCACATGGATCTTGACGGTCGTCTTTGGCGCCATTGCCTCTGTCGGTATGTATAGCTACTACTATCGTCCTACGGGTATTGAGGCAATTGTTACCGGCGGTGGCGTCACGCTCGCGCTGTTCTTGGTGCTGGTCGCTTTCGTCACCGTATTTCTTACGGTCTTTGGCAAGATGCTCAAGCACCGTGCCGTTGGCTATTGGGTTGCACGTTATGCAAGCGAGTGGGCCGACGAGGACAAGGACGACGTCCTGACTTTTGTATTGCCCTTCGAGAAGAAGTCCGCTCCCTCGGGTTACAGCGCTCCGGATGCCGAGCCCGCACCTGAGTCCGAGCCCAAGCCTGAGCCGGCACCTGCACCCGCTCCCGCGACCGAGCCTGAGCCGGCGCCCGAGCCTGAACCGGCGCCCGAGTCTGAGACGGCATCTGAGCTTGAGCCTGCGCCTGAGCCTGAGCCTGAGCCGGCACCTGCACCTGAGTCGGCGTCCGAGCCAAGCTCCGACGAGGAACCTCAGGACGAGTAGTCATGCCGTCTGCCATTTGGGGACGGGGTAGAAATAGTAGAAATAGCGCTTGAAGAATGAGCGGGGGCGGACGTGTCGAAACGTCCGCCCCCGCTTTGACATCGCGATGTGGCTATGACTGCGAGATGCCAGCGAATCGATTACTCGTCGTGCTTCTCCTCACGGCGTGCAGCAGCGCGTGCGTCGTGGATGCCCTTGATCGCGGCATGGCGAGCCGTTCGGGCATCATGGATGGCGTCGCGAGCCTCGGCGGTCGTCGCCTTGGCAGAGCGCAACTTGGCGGCCAGATCGGGGTTGGTTTCGGCGACCGCGGTAATCGCGGGGCCGTCGAGCTCCTCTTGCGTGGGCTCGGCCAAAAAGTCGATAGCATACTGGGCGGCCACCATGGAGCCCTTTGCCAGCACGGTCTCGTCGATCTTGTAGAAGCAGGAATGTTGGGCGTACGTGGCGCCAATCTTGGGGTTGCGCGTACCTACAAAGGCGAGCACGCCCGGTACGCGACGCAGGTACTCCGAAAAATCCTCGCCCGAAAGCGTGCCGCGATAATGGCCTTGGCCGGCGGGGCCCAGACACTTAATTACAGCCTGACGGCAGCGCTCGCTCGAGGCCGCGTCGTTTTCGACCTTGTAGTTGGCGATGGTGTAGTCGGTGAGCTCTGCCTCGGCGCCCAAGGCGGCCGCGGTATGCTCCACGATGCGGCGCATGAGCTCCGGCATTTCCTCGTGGGTCGAATCGCCGTAGGTGCGCACCGTGCCGGCGAGGTAGGCCGTGTCGGCGATAACGTTGCGTGCGGTGCCGCCGTGCAGCTCGCCGACGGTGATGACAGCCGGCTCGTAGGGGCTGATCTCGCGCGAGACGATGGTCTGCAGGGCGTTGACGATCTCTGCGGCCACCATAACGGCGTCGTGACCGCGCTGGGGCATGGCGCCGTGGCACGAGGTGCCGCGTACGTCGATACGGAACCAGTCGGTATTGGCCATGCGCGGTCCGGGCTCGCAGCTCACGGTGCCGGCGTCGACCTCGCTCCAGATGTGCGCGGCGTAGGCGCCATCGACGCCGTCGAGCACACCCGTGCCGATCATGAGCTTGGCGCCCTGGCCGTTTTCCTCGCTGGGCTGGAAGACGATGCGGACTTCGCCGTGGATGTCGTCGGTCATATGGCGCAGGATCTGCAGCGTTCCGAGCATCATGGCGATATGGCAGTCGTGGCCGCAGGCGTGCATGCAGCCCTCGTTGACGCTGGCGAACTCCTCGCCGGTCTGCTCGGTGACGGGCAGGGCGTCGATGTCGGCGCGCAGCAGGATGCGGCGGCGTGGCGTGCCGTCCTCGCGGTAGGCATCCGGCGCGGTACCGCGAAGCGTTGCCACCAAGCCGGTCTTGAGCGGACGCTCGTAGGGGATATTCATGGCGTCGAGCTGGTTGGCGATGTCGGAGGTCGTGCGCTCCTCGGCAAGGCTCAGCTCCGGGTGCTTATGGAAGTGCCGGCGCTGCTTGATGATATATGGTTCAAACTCGGTAGCGATATCTTTGATGGCTGCGGTGACGTCGTCAGCCGCGCGAGCCTCGGTCGCCGCCATAATCTGCTGTGCCTTGGTCTTCGTCATGGTCGATTTGCTCCTTGCTGGGTTGATCGCAAAATCGTACAGGCTCTCTCCAGTATGCCACCTGCCGCTAGGGCTGGTAAAGTTGCCGTTTGCCGCTTGGGGTTTTGTTACAAGGGCGGGGGAGTACACTCGGGGGTGTTGAATTTCCTGCCAGAGATGGGGATGCCCATGCAACATATCGATCGGATTATCCGCTCCAAGAACGTCTTTACCGCGCAAGACGGCATCGATACCACCCGCGAGCTGGCGATTGCCATCGCAGGCGACCGTATCGTCGCAGTCGGTGCGCCCGATGACGTGATCGCCGCCGCTCCTGCCGCTACGTCGGTTATCGACTACGGCGAGCAGTTTGTCTGCCCCGGTTTCCATGACGCTCATCTGCACTTCTTCCATACCTCGGTCGGTTCCTCGCCGTACATGCTCATGGATATGGGCACGTCCGAGGCGGCGCTGGTGCAACATGCGCTCGAGTTTTCCCAGGACCTGCCCGACGACGCTTGGGTTGTGACGCAGGGCTGGCGCGACTACCGTTGGGACCCGCCCGAGCATCCTACCAAGGCGTCGCTCGATGTGGCATTCCCCGATCGTCCCTGTGTTATGTATTCGGGCGACGGGCACACGCTGTGGCTCAACAGCCGCGCACTCGATGCACTCGGCGTCACGCGCGACAGCGAGCCACCAGCGGGCGGTAGCTACGACAAGGACGCAAACGGCGAGCTCACGGGTATTGCTCACGAGGCGGCTGCCATGCAGCTGCTACCGCGCTGCCTTGAGTGGCTGGGCGAGGATCGCATCGCAAGCGCTTACGCCGATCAAATGAGGCGGATGGCCGAGCAGGGCATCACCTCGATATGCGATATGTCGCTCATGCCCATGCCGGGCTGCGATTTTATCCGCGACGACGTCTACGACAAACTGCAGGCAGCCGGCAAGTTGGGCATCCGAGCCCATTTGTTTCCCACGCTGCTGGATGACCAATCGCGCTTGGAAGAGCTGCAGGTACGTTACGCGAACAACGCGCTGCTTTCGGCGCCAGGCTTTAAGCAGTTCTTCGACGGCGTGTCGAGCGAACACACGGCCTATCTCACCGAGCCCTATACCAACCCGCGCTTCCCGGGCGATCAAGGTCGCCTGACGGTTCCTGCCGAGCGCATGCGCAAGCTGGTTCTGGCGGCCGCGGAGCGCGGCCATACCGTGCGCATCCACGTCATCGGCGACGGTGCGATTCATGCCGCGCTGGATATCTTCGAGGAGGCCGCCGACCTGTACGGCCTGCCCCAGCACGGCCATAACACGCTCGAGCACCTGGAGAACCTCTTGCCCGAGGACATCGATCGTCTACGCAAGCTTAACGTCGTTGCCTCGAGCCAGCCCTGTCACATTACACTCGACCCGGGCGGCCCCGAGCGCGATCTGGGCCTGGAACGCAGCCGCATCATGTGGCCGTTTGCGACCTATAAGCAGCGCGGCATCCGCCAAGCCTTCGGCACCGATAGCCCCATCACAGCTGTTACAAGCATGAACGTGCTCTACACGGCTATCACGCGCCAGGATCCCAAAAGCCACTGGCCCGAGGGCGGCTGGTTACCGAGCGAGCGCATCGATGCAGCAACAGCCCTGCGCAACTACACCCTGGGCAGCGCCTATGCAGCGGGCGACGAGCAAAACCTCGGCAGCTTGGAGCCCGGCAAGTATGCCGACCTGGTAGTCCTGGACCAAAACCCGCTCACCATCGACCCCCAAGAGCTCCAGGCTACCAAGGTTCAGACCACCTACCTGGCAGGTAACTTGATTTACGAGCGCTAAGTATTCATGCCGTACCGTTAAGCGCGGCTCGGGCAGCCTTTTTGGGATAGCGCTCGAGCCGCGTTTGCGTTTTGGTGGGGATCCGCCATGAGCGTCCCTGCTCTGTTGGATTTGGGTGCGGGGCGGAGGTGCTGCTGCCCCGCGCTCAATTTGGACACCAGCAATAATATCTCTTGGTGTTTTGCATACTTCCCATTACAGATTGCATAAAAAGGCTGGGATGTCCTTCCTGATCCTGATGTACCCCCGCCCGTGCCGTGCAAAAAACGGAGTATTCAGCACCGCGAGCTCTGCCGGTGCCGCTGCGGCTGAGTAACGTTGCGGAGATTGACGTCATTTTGTGCTCCGGTACGGCGCGAAGCATGCCTTTTTGTCCTGGCGGGGTTTGCCTGCCGACTCAAATCGCCGGTCGAAGGCGTCCTTGGGACCAATATGGTGTGTCCGGCGTGTATGCAGCCGTCCTGGCTTGCTGAATACTCCCAAAAATGCACGGTGCTCCCCAGGGGACCCGTGCACGCAACGAAAACCATGCCCATGTCGCTATCCGCATCGCCATTTTGCTGCACTGACTTTTCTGAATGCCGGGCTCGAATTAGTTAACCTGCCTCCCGTGTGGCTCCGGAGGGGCGGGGCATAAGGTTTATCGCGAGTTCCGCACGAGCCGAAAGCCGCTTAATGTGGCCTTCGTGCGAGCAGGACTGCCCGAGCAGGAAACCTTATGCCCCGCCCCTCCGGAGCCACACGGGAGCCACCGCTAAGTTATCCCCCGGCATTCAGAAAATCTAAGTGCCAAAAAATAAGATTTTTTGACTCTGTGTTGTATAACCCGCCATTCGTGGGTACCATTCAACGCGTACGCAAACAAAAAGGGTTAATTCGCGTGGCATAACCACGCGGCCCAAAAAGGAGGAGACAAGCATGTCGTCTTTGAAGCCGCTTGCAGATCGTGTTCTGGTCAAGCCCGACGAGGCCGAGCAGAAGACCGCTTCTGGTCTGTATATCGCTAGCAACGCTCAAGAGAAGCCGCAGCGCGGCACCATCGTTGCCGTTGGCGCCGGCAAGGTCAACGACAAGGGTGAGCGCATCCCCATGGACGTTCAGGTCGGCGACGTTGTCATCTACGGCAAGTTCGGTGGCAACGAGGTCAAGGTCGACGGCGAGAAGTATCTGCTGATGCGCGCCGACGACATCTACGCCGTCGTCGAGGCCTAGTTTCACCAGGCTCTCTGATTCGTCTTTGATCGCGGTCGTCGCACAGGACTCGGAAGCGGCGACGCGAGTCACATTTCTTTTGGAGGATTACTCACCATGGCAAAGAACATTACGTTCAACACCGATGCCCGCGCTAAGCTCGCCAAGGGTGTCAACACTCTGGCCGACGCCGTTACCGTCACCATGGGCCCCAAGGGCCGCTATGTCGCTCTGCAGCGCACGTTCGGTGCTCCGACCATCACCAACGACGGCGTTTCCGTCGCCAAGGAGATCGAGCTCGAGGACAACATCGAGAACATGGGTGCCCAGCTGGTGAAGGAGGTCGCCACCAAGACCAACGACACTGTGGGTGACGGCACCACCACCGCAACCCTGCTCGCCCAGGCCATCGTCAACGACGGCCTGCGCAACGTCGCCGCTGGCGCTAACCCGCTGGCCATCCGTCGCGGTATCGACAAGGCCGTCAACGCCGCCGTCGCCGAGATGAAGAAGCAGGCCAAGCCGGTCGAGACCAAGGAGCAGATTGCTTCCGTCGGTACCATCTCCGCCGGTGACCCCGAGGTCGGCGAGAAGATCGCCGAGGCCATGGAGGTCGTGGGCAAGGACGGCGTCATCACTGTCGAGGATTCTCAGACGTTCGATATCACCATCGACACCGTCGAGGGCATGCAGTTCGACAAGGGCTACGTCTCCGCTTACTTCGTCACGGATAACGACCGCATGGAGGCCGTGATGAAGGATCCGTACATCCTCATCACCGACCAGAAGATCTCCAGCGTCCAGGACATCATGCCCGTTCTCGAGGCTGTCCAGCGCGCTGGCCGTGGCCTGCTCATCATCGCTGAGGACATCGATGGCGAGGCTCTGCCTACCCTCGTCCTCAACAAGATCCGTGGTGCCCTCAACGTCTGCGCCGTCAAGGCCCCGGGCTACGGCGATCGCCGCAAGCGCATCCTCGAGGACATCGCTGTCCTCACCGGTGGCCAGGCTGCTCTGGACGAGCTGGGCGTGAAGGTCGCTGACATCACCGCCGATATGCTCGGTACCGCTAAGTCCGTCACCATCTCCAAGGACAACACCGTCGTCGTCGGCGGCGCTGGCTCCAAGGAGGCCATCGACGCCCGTATCGCTCAGATCAAGGGTGAGATGGAGAACACCACCTCTGACTTCGACCGCGAGAAGCTCCAGGAGCGCCTGGCCAAGCTCTCCGGTGGCGTTGCCGTCATCAAGGTCGGCGCTGCTACCGAGTCCGAGCTCAAGGAGATCAAGCACCGCGTCGAGGATGCCCTGCAGGCTACCCGCGCTGCTGTCGAGGAGGGCATTGTCGCCGGTGGCGGCGTCGCCTTCATGGACGCTGCTCCTGCGCTCGACGCTGTCGAGATCGATGACCCCGAGGAGAAGATCGGCGTCGACATCGTCAAGAAGGCTCTGACCGCTCCGGTCGCTACCATCGCCAAGAACGCTGGCTTTGAGGGCGCTGTCGTGGTCGACAAGGTTGCCGAGCTGCCCGCCGGCCAGGGTCTCAACTCTGCCAACGGCGAGTGGGGCGACATGATCGAGATGGGCGTCCTCGACCCCGTCAAGGTCAGCCGCGTCACCCTGCAGAACGCTGCTTCTGTCGCCAGCCTGATCCTCATCACTGAGGCCACCGTCTCCGATGTGCCTAAGAACACTCAGCTTGAGGATGCTATCGCTGCTGCCACCGCTGGCCAGCAGGGCGGCGGTATGTACTAAGGCCGACAAGGTCTAGAACTCCCACCGGGGATCCGGGGGCATGACGGGGGCTTCTCTCCGGAACGTCCTCGGACATGCAAAGAGGCTCCGCATCGCGCTTCGCGCTGCGGAGCCTCTTTGCGTCCTGACGCTCCTATTTGGCAAGGTGTTTTTTAGAATCCATT
>ERZ1673749.977-NODE-977-length-24250-cov-6.376689_pt1 | contig 24250 bp, 21 predicted proteins | sample MGYA00580204_ERZ1673749 | MGnify/ENA primary metagenome ERZ1673749 (study PRJEB41218, sample SAMN15661745) | gut metagenome | host: Homo sapiens | place: Canada: London | collected 2015-08-20/2019-03-30 | study: EMG produced TPA metagenomics assembly of...
TGTCCGCACTCTTTAGATCGCCGGGAGAAAATCCTTGGCACGGGCGAAAAAGCCTTGGCATATTTCGCCAAGCGAAGTGGGTTGCTCTTTTTATCACGAGTGGGGGAGAAAAAAAGCCCCTTCCTGGATTTGACTTCCAGGAAGGGGGATGGAATGCGTGGGCTATCGTTCCTCTCGGAAGTAGCCTTCCCCAAGGCCCTTTGGGGGTTGGTTTTCATGCTTGCTCCGCATGCTGGTTACGATCAAAACGAGAATCGTGACCAGGTAGGGAAGCATCTTGATCAGCTCCTGCTGGCTGATGGAGATATCGGGAATGTAGTTGTAGATGATGAAGAGACCACCAAAGAGGATGGATCCGGGGATGGCCCAGGAGGGGCGCCAAACACAGAAGATGACCAGGGCGATGGAAAGCCAACCGCGATCGCCGAAGCCATTGTTGGACCAGACGCCGAAGGCGTAGTCCATGATGTAGTAGAGGCCACCTAAACCGGCGATGACAGCGCCCACACAGGTGGCAAAATAGCGATACCGATTCACGTTGATGCCGGCGGCATCTGCCGTGGAGGGATCTTCTCCGACCGCGCGAAGATGAAGCCCCACACGGGTCCGATAGAGAACCAGGGAGGCTAGGATGGCGATGAGAATGGCCAGGTAGGTCATGAAACTCATGGAGAAGATGCCACCGAGGAAATTGGGATGATCGGCAAACAAAAGGGGCTTGCGGAAGTAACCGCTGGTGGTGGTCAGGGCAATGGAGGGCATGTCACTGCCCGCCAATTTGATGAGTGACCCTCCGAAGAAGTTGCCCAGCCCCGTGCCAAAGGTGGTCATCGCGAGGCCGGTGACGTTCTGATTGGCATGAAGGGTGACCGTCAGAAAGCTGAAGAGGAGTCCCATTAACAGAGAAGCAAGGACCGCACAGGCAAAGGGAATGAGGACGGCAAGAAAACCGTTGATCTGGTCGGCGGGAACCTGCTGCTCATACAGGAAGGCACCGATCACCCCCGAAATGGCACCGACATACATGATCCCGGGGATGCCCAGATTTAAATGGCCCGATTTTTCCGTGATCATCTCCCCAACAGATCCATAAAGCAGGGGAATTCCCTGAATGATGGCCCGGTGTAAAAAGGCTTGAATCATTTTTGTGCTCCTTTCTCTTTTTTGATGTGGTGGATTTGATAGCGAATGAAAAATTCACTGCCGATGATAAAGAAGATGACAATGCCGGTAAGAATCTGGGCAAAGGCATCATTGAGTCCGTAGATGGTAGAAATTTCCATCGCTCCCTTTTCCATGAAGATGAGGAGGAAGGAGGTGAGGATCATGTAGAGGGTGTTGAACTTTGCCAACCAGCTCACCATGATGGCCGTAAAGCCTCTGCCACCTGCCGTGTTGGCAGAGATGGTGTGGTCCGCTCCGGCGACCAGGAGGAAGCCCGCCAGGCCGCAGAGGGCACCGGAGAGGATCAGGGTCCGGATCATGACCTTGGGAACCCGTAGACCGATGTAGCGTGCGGTCTCCTTGCTCTCTCCCACGACGGCAATCTCATAGCCGTGCTTGGTGTAGCGAAGGTAGAAGTACATGAAGAGGGTGAGACCCAAAACAATGAGAACATTGATGAGGTATTGGTTGCCAAAGAGGCGGGGGAGCCAGCCGATTTGGGTGCTCTGGTTGATGACCCCGATCTGGCCGGACCCCTTGGGGACGGACCATTCCAGGGTGAAAAAGGAGACCAGCTGAATGGCCACGTAGTTCATCATGAGCGTGAATAAGGTTTCATTGGTGTTCCAACGGGCCTTGCAGACAGCGGGAATGGCGGCCCAGAGAGCCCCAAAGAAGAGGGCGGTAACAAGCATCAGGGGAAGAAGCAGGGCATCGGGAAGCTTTCCCGTGAACAGGATCATGCACGAGGCCGTGGCCAACCCTCCCACGAGAATCTGCCCCTCTCCGCCGATATTCCAGAACTTCATGCGGAAGGCGGGAGTCAGGGCCACAGAGACGCAGAGGAGCATGGCCACATTTTGTAAGAGGCCCCACAGTCTTCGCCCCGTGCCGATGGCCCCATCCACCATGGTCCCGTATACCTTGAGCGGGTTGATGCCGGTGAGGGTTACGGTAACGAGCCCAAAGACGAGCAGGGCGAGGAGGATGGCAAGCAGACGGATGGCCCATGCCCGGTACCAGGGGAGCTCGTCCCGCTTTACAACATAAAAGGAATCCAGGAGTTTTTTCATTTTACGCATTCTCCTTTCTGTTTCCCGTGCGGCGGACATACTGCCCCGCCTGGGTCATCAACAAACCTAATTCTTCCTTTTCGCTTTCATCCGCATTGACGAGGCCGGTGACCTGTCCCTGGGCCATGACAAGGATGCGGTCGCAGAGGGAAAGCATCACATCCAAATCTTCCCCGACATAGATGATGGCAACGCCCTTTTTCTTCTCCTCATTGAGCAGGTCGTAGATCTGATAGGAGGAGTTGATGTCCAGTCCCCGGACGGGGTAGGCGACCATTAGCAGGGAGGGGGAGGCTGCCATCTCCCGACCGACCAGGACCTTCTGCACATTGCCTCCGGAAAGGCGGCGGAGGGGGGTGTTTACGTCGGGAGTCACGATATGGAGGCGTTCCACCAGGTCCTCGGCCAGCGCCTTCGGTTTCTTTCGATTGAGAACGAGCTGGTGGCCCTGATCAAAGCTCCGCAAGAGCATGTTATCGGTCAGATTCATGTTTCCCACGAGACCCATGCCCAGGCGGTCTTCCGGCACAAAGGAGAGCCGGACCCCCAATTCCCGAATGCGATCCGGGGTGAGATCCAGCAGATTTTTTTCTCGGCCGTCCCCGGGATTCAGATAGGTGACCTGACCGTGGCTGGCATGATTTAAGCCGGCGATGGTCTCCAGCAGCTCCTTCTGACCGCTGCCCGAAATACCGGCAATGCCCAGAATCTCTCCGGCATAGACCTGGAAAGAGATGTCATGAAGGAGGGGGAGCCCCTGTGGGTCTGTCAGGTCCAGGTGGTCCACCCGGAGGCGACACTGCCGGAAGTCTGTTTTTGGCCGACGGATGGCCAGATCCATGGGATGACCCACCATCATCTCCGTGAGCTGTTTCTCATCGGTATTTTTGGTTTCCACGGTGGCGACCAGCTTTCCCTTGTGAAGCACGCTGACCCGGTCGGAGATTTCCATTACCTCATTGAGCTTGTGGGTGATGATGATGATGGCCTTCCCATCTTCCCGCATTCTTCGAAGCACCTGGAAGAGGTTGTCGATCTCCTGGGGGGTCAGGACGGCCGTGGGTTCATCCAGGATCAACAGTTCCGATCCGCGGTAGAGAACCTTGATAATCTCCACCATCTGCTTTTCGGAAACCGACATCTGATAGATCTTTTTCTTGGGATCCAAGCGGAAGCCGTATTGGGAACAGATCTCCCGGATGGCATCCTCCGATTGCCTGATTCGATATCCCCCCCGATCCTTCAGACCGAGGATGATGTTTTCCGTCGCCGTGAACACATCCACCAGTTTATAATGCTGATGGATCATGCCTATCCGGTAGCGGTAGGCATCTTTGGGGGAGTGGATCTCGGCTTTCTCCCCATCGATCGCAATGCTTCCCTGATCCGGGGTGTAGATGCCCGCGATGATATTCATCAGCGTGGATTTTCCGGAACCATTTTCTCCCAAGATGGATAGGATTTCTCCGCGATGAACGGTAAGGGAGATATCCCGGTTGGCTTTGACTTCGCCAAAGCTCTTGGAAATGTGGGACAGTTCCAAGGCAGGTGGGGGAGTTCCCTCTTTTTGCGTTCTTTCCATGTTGACTCCTTTCTAGAACCATGACCCTTTCGAAAGCCATAAAAGCGGAAAAGCTGCCGGCAAAGCCGGCAGCAAGTCGTTACTTCTTTTCATTTAATGTGGTGATTCCATCGATTCGCAAGTCGAAGTAGGGGGCCGATCGATACTCCGATTCGTGGAAGTAGCCATCGGAGATGGCCTCGGTGTCCTTCTCATATTTTGGATCGGTGTTGACGTCCGCCTTATAAGAAGTAAGCTCTTTTCCCTTCACCGTGAAGGTTTTGGTATCGAAGACCTTTAAGGAGTTGTCCTTGAGCTTGCTTACCACCTCATCCATTTTTTCCTGGGTTCCCTTGGCTGCTACATCGGTATTCAGTTCTGCCATCTCCACCGCTCCCGTATCAAATCCTGTGCACCAGTCGGTTTTAATGGTTTCTCCCTTTACCATGCATTGAATCATGTATTCAAAATAGGGCTCCCAGTTGATGCGGCATGCCGTGATGTAGGTTTTGGGGCAAGCCTCCTTGGTGCTTCCGTTGTAGGCAACGTTGGGGACTCCTGCCTGTTCACAGGCGGTGGGGGCTCCCATGGAGTCGGCCTGCTGAGAGATCAGCTTGGCGCCGTTTTGGATCAGCATGTTTGCGGCTTCTTTTTCCGCGGTTTCGTTGTACCAGGTTCCCGTAAACTGCACGTCCATCGTCACACTGGGGCAGACAGATTTCGCACCTAGGTAGAAGGCCGTGTAACCGGAGATGACTTCCGCATAGGTATAGGCACCGACATAGCCCATCTTCGCCTCGTTCGCCTTAATGGTTCCCTTCTGAATCATCTCGTTCATCTTCAGTCCGGCAGCCACTCCCGAAAGGTAGCGCCCCTGATAGATGGAAGCGAAGGCATTGTGAAGGTTGGAAAGTTTTGCGGTGTGAGCGGTGGTTCCCGTTGCATGGCAAAACTGCACTTGGGGGAATTCCTTTGCGGCCTGGGCCACATACTGCTCATGACCAAAGGAATCTGCAAAAATCACATCACAACCACGATCCGCCAAATCCGCTGCAGCCTCGTAGCATTCGCTGGTCTCGGGGATGTTGGTCTTGAAGACCACCTGTTCATCACTGAGCCCCAGTTTCTTTTTTGCGGCATTTGCGGCATCGATAAAGTTTTTATCATACGTCGAATTTTCATCATGAAGGAAGATAAAGCCGACCTTAAAGTCCTTATCCTTAATATCGAATTTCTTTGCTTCCCCTTCTTTTCCCTGTTCGGTGTCGGTACCCTGTCCGCAAGCTGCGAGGAATACGAGAGCGAAGAGCACCGCAACCATTCTTTTACACCAATTTTTCATGAGTCCCTCCCATTAAGTAAGTTTCCGTTTAGGCAGAAAAGCTACCGGGAAGGATTCGAACAGCCTCTTAAGGAGTTCGGAACATCGACAAAAGGGGAATGAATTCTTCCAATAGTCGCAACTTTGGCGTGCGGTAGAAACATTTGAGCCTATGCATTCAAATTTATATTGGTTGAATGAATACGCCCTATCCTACCATAAAAAATTAAAACTTCGCAATTTTGCTCCCCGGGAGAAAGGCAGAAAACGGTTTTTCAAGAGCAGAAAAGTGGGGTAAGAGTATAACGTTATGAAATGTGAAGAAACAAGGAGGCTCGGATGAAAGATTTTATCTTTTATGTGCCCACAAAGATTTTGTTTGGTGAGCAGGCAAAGGCTTTTGTGGAGGAGGTATCTCCTCTTGGGGACCATGTCTTAGTGGTCTATGGGGGAGGAAGTATTAAGAAGAACGGAATCTATGAAGAGATTGTTCCTGCCCTTCAGGAAAAGGGAGTCGAAGTCGTGGAACTCGCCGGCGTGGAACCCAATCCCCGCCTGGAAACCGTGAAAAAGGGGGTTTCCCTGTGTCGCGAACGGGGAGTGGACTTTATCCTTGCCATCGGTGGGGGATCCAGCATCGACTGTGCCAAGCTGGTGGCAGCGGCAGTTCCCTGTGAGGGAGACCCCTGGGATATTGTCACGGGCAAGCAAGCGGTGCGTGAAGCCCTGCCCCTGGTGACGGTGCTCACCCTGTCCGCCACGGGATCCGAGATGGACACCAGCTCGGTCATCAGCCGCGACGACAGCAAGGAGAAGCTGGGCTGGGCGAGCGACCTGGTTCTCCCGAAGGTCTCCCTGCTGAATCCCGCCTACACGAAAACGGTCAATGCCTGGCAAACCGCTTCGGGCACCGCAGATATCATGAGCCACACCATGGAGAATTACTTTACGAGCTATGATGACTGCTATTTGCAGGATTCCTTTGCGGAGGGTCTGCTTCGGACCTGCCTGCAATACGGCCCTGTGGCCGTTAAAGAGCCGGAGAATCTGGAGGCAAGGCAAAACCTGATGTGGGCAGGCAGCTGGGCGATCAACGGTCTCCTGGATGCCGGCAAGCACACCGCCTGGAGTGTTCATCCCATGGAACATGAGCTCTCCGCCTATTTCGATATCACACACGGTGCGGGGCTGGCGGTCTTGACCCCGCATTGGTTGACTCACGTTCTGAATGAGAAGACGGAGAAGAAGGTTGCCCGCTTCGCCCGCCGTGTTTTTGATTGCAGGGAGGAAGACGACCGGAAGGCGGCGGAGGCGGGAATTGCTGCCCTGGCGCAGTTCTTCCGGGAACTGGGATTACCGAAAAACCTGGAAGAATTAAAGATTAAGGAAGAGGCCTTGCCGGAGATGGCCCAACAGTGCATTGCCCACAAGGGGGGACCGATCCCGGGCTTTGTTGATTTAACGGAAGAGGATGTGTTGGAGATTTACCGGGCAGCGTATCGTGTATAAGGAGGAAATCCATGAAAAAGGACAAGAAAAAGGAATGGAAGAATGATCCCAAAAAAGAGCAGCTGAAGGAAAACTACGTAGATCACACGAAGCAGACCATGACCACCAATGAGGGGGTCCCCATTGCCAATGACCATTTTTCGCTGAAGGCGGGGGAGCGGGGTCCTTCCCTCTTTCAGGACTTTCAAATGCACGAGAAGTTGATGCACTTTGACCGAGAACGGATTCCGGAGCGCGTGGTTCATGCCCGGGGATCCGGGGCCCACGGCTATTTTGAGTGCTATGATGATTTTTCTGATTTGACCGCCGCCAAGGTGTTCTCCAAAAAGGGAAAGAAAACCCCAGTCTTCACGCGGTTTTCCACGGTGCAGGGTTCCCGGGGCAGTGCGGATACGGTTCGGGATGTTCGGGGATTTGCGGTAAAGATGTATACCGAAGACGGGAACCTTGATTTGGTGGGAATCTCCACGCCGGTCTTCTTTGTCCAGGATGCCATCAAGTTTCCGGACTTCATCCATTCGGTGAAACCGGAGCCCAAAAATGAGGTGCCGCAGGGCCAGAGTGCCCACGATGGCTTTTGGGATTTTGTGAGCACGAACCGGGAGGCCTGTCACCAGGTGTTCTGGGCCATGAGCGACCGGGGCATTCCCAGAAGCTACCGGACCATGGAGGGCTTTGGGGTCCATACCTTTAAGTGGGTGAACAAAAAGGGAGACTTTGTCTTTGTAAAGTACCATTTTAAACCCGTCTTGGGTGTGCAATCCCTGGTGTGGGATGAGGCCCTGAAGATCTCGGGAAATGATCCGGATTTCCATCGCAAGGACCTGTGGGATGCCATCGAAGCGGGTAATTATCCGGAGTATGAGCTCTGCGTCCAGGTGCTCAAAACCGAGGATGAGTTTGCTTTCGACTTTGACATTCTCGATCCCACCAAGCTCTGGCCGGAGGAATTGGTGCCCCTCACAAAAGTGGGAAAAATTGTCCTCAATCGAAATCCCGAAAACTTCTTTGCGGAGACGGAGCAGGTTGCCTTCTCTCCCGGAAACATCGTTCCCGGCATTGACTTCTCCGATGATCCCTTGCTGCAGGGACGGATTTTCGCCTATCCCGATGCCCACGTCTATCGGCTGGGGGGACCGAATTTTCAGGATCTTCCCATCAACCGTCCGGTGAATCCCGTGTACAACAACCAGCGAGATGGCTTCATGCAGAATCGAATTCCGGTCAATGAGACAAATTATGATCGCAATAACCGGGAGAACAACGACCCGAAGACGGAAGAAGACAAGACCATGATGGCCTTCCACCAACAACAGGAAACCTTTGATGGGAAAAAGATGCGGGGTCGCATCAAGGCCTTTACCGACTTCTATACGCAGCCCCGCTTGTTTTTGAACTCACTTTCGGAGACCGAAAGGAAGCACCTCACCGAAGCCTTTGAATTCGAGCTCTCCAAGGTGAAAAGCGTGGATGTGCGTCGAAATGTACTGGACATGCTCGATCACGTCTCTCCCGACTTGGCCGCGGAGGTCGGTGCGTATCTGGGCATCAAGAGCTATAAGGCGGGAAAGTACAACTATGAGGACACGGGGGAGTCGGATCTATTGGACTACGGCTACCGGGGCAAGCACGTGGACAAGAGCCCCGCACTCTCCCAGGATTTTCTGGAGAAATCCATCCGGGGATTAAAGGTGGCCGTCCTGTTGGATCATAAAAAGCTCTCAAAAGAAGTCTCCTCGCTGTTAACCGCCCTGGAAAAAGCTGGCTTACAGGTTGTTCTCATCGCCAACGAGCTTGGCATGGTCAAGGATACCTCCGGAAAAGAGCGGGAGATTGAGGAGACCTACCATTCCGCCACCTCGGTCTTGTATGACGGTCTGCTCTTTGCTTCGGTTCAACAGGTGGATGCCTCACAAATGCCCAAGTTCAAGGGCTTCTTAGAAGATGCCTTTAATCACTATAAGCCCCTTCTCATCGTGCCGGGGCAGGAAGAGGCATTAGAGGAAGAAAAACGAAACGAGGCGGGGGTCTGCCTTGTCACTAAGGGAAGTGAAGCGGTTGCCGCCATGGAACCCATCCGCTACTTTGAAAGAAAGCTGTCCTAGGATAAGATGGTCTGAAAAAAGCCTGTCGCATTGCGACAGGCTTTTTTCATGGAATGGGGAAAAACGATGAAGAAAGGGAATCAATGAAAGGCATTCAGAATTCCCTGGAAAAAGTTGATGATGGCTTGGAAGATTCCCTGGAAGAAACCACCGATGCCCTTCTTGGTAGAATCGTCCATGTTATCCCAGGAGGCCTTCACGGAGTCGAGAAGTTTTCCGCCCTGCTGCAAGACATTCTCTCCAAATTTACGTAACGAGCTTTTTTGGTCTTCGGTGAGTTTCAACTGAGAGAACTGCTGCATGAGGTCCTGTAAGCTCTTCTTGTTTTCTTCCGATAGGATCCCGGAGAGGTTATAGTTATTGACCACATTGTTGATAATCTGGCCGATATTGACCTGGGTGATGTCACCGCCCTTAGCCTCCTTTTCCTTGGTGATGGTCGCCTTGATTTCCGCAACCGCAGCATTGAGAAGGTCATCCGAATAGCCTTCCTTATTTTTATTCTCGGCGGTGATGGCCGAGGTCACCTTCAATTCCTTCTGGGCAACCTTTACATTCTCTTCCGGCAGGGCACCCGTCGTCCCGCTGAAGGCCTTGTAGACACCCGCCAAGGCACCGGACCCATCCACGGCTTTTACCGAAGCCACCTTGATGTCCATATTGGTGGCGCCTGCGGTAAGCGCTGCATTTTCGTATTGACGCGGAGTGATCGCGGTAATGGTATCGGGAGTGACAATCTCCACCTTGATTCCCGTGTTGTCCGAAAGCGGGCTCAGGTACACCGAAGAATAGCATTGGTAATAGTTATAGGTATCATGGAGCAGACCGTTCAGCTCTTTGATATTCACCTGCATGTCCAGGCTGCCATCTTTTACACCCAGGAGCTGGCTGGTCTTTTGCTTTTGGTCGGTGCTCAGGCTTTCGCCGTAGGCATAGACGGGCTGATTGAGATTTTGCGCCTTCGCGGTGTGTAGACCGATACCGAGGGTAAGAAAAAAAGCGAGAAGAAAAGCGGTGATCCGCTGTCCTCTTTTCATGGGTTTTTGATTCATAAGTAACTCCTTTTACGTTCTCATTCGTTCGAGCACATGGTACAGAAGAGATGTGAAGACTTTATGAAGAAGCAGATGGAAAGATTGTGGTAAAATATTAACAAGAAAGGCACCCAGCGTGGGTAAACAGCAGGAGAAAAGGAGGAAGAAATGGAGAATTATTTTGACTTGCGGGGTCGGGTCGCCCTGGTCACGGGAGCCTCATCGGGATTGGGAGCGCAGTTCGCGCATGCCCTGGCTTCCCAGGGGGCGGATGTAGCCCTGATTGCGCGGCGGGAAGAGAAGCTGCAGAAGGTGAAGGCAGAGATTGCTGAGAAATATGGAAATCACGTGGAGTATTACTGCCTGGATGTGACCGACTTCGATCGGATTCCGGAAGTGGTGAGCCGGGTCGAAGAGGACTTTGGCCACATTGATATCCTGGTCAACAATGCGGGACTCTCCCTGGCGGGACCTGCCCTGAAAACGAGTCGGGAAGACTGGATGCGCATGATGGATACCAACCTGAATGGGGTCTTTTTTATGGCCCAAGCGGTGGGAAATGTGATGGTCAAACAAAACTATGGGCGGATCATCAACATCGGGTCCATCCACTCCAAAGTGAGCATGAAGACGGAGCACCTAAAGGGAGATTACCTGATTGCCTATGTGACCACCAAGCATGCGGTGCGGGGAATGACCATCGCCCTTGCCGCGGGATGGGCGGAATATGGTATCACGGTGAATGCCATCGGACCGGGATACTTTGACAGCGAGATGACCCATGATATGCTGGCGATGGAGGGATTCCAAAAGACCCTGCACTGCAAGAGTCCCTTTGATCGTCCCGGAAGGGAAGGGGAGCTGAACACCACCCTTCTCTATCTCGCCTCGGAATACTCTTCTTATACCAACGGCCAGATCATCTATGTGGATGGAGGCTGGACTATCTTATAGGAAACCCCGATTGCTTTCCAAAATCGAGATTTTGTGCTATGCTGATTCCAGAAGATAAAGCCCGCCTCACCTCTCAACGATGTGCAAAACGGCGGGCCGTTTTAATTTATGGGGAAATTCTTTGGGTACATAATCTTTGGGTACATAAGTGGAGAAGAAGGAGCAACTAGGAAGAAGGTAAGTGTGAAGAAACCGAAGAGCAAGGGCCCTCAAGGGCTTCCCATGGAGGAGACTACCGATTGGGAGCGACCCTATCGCCTTCAATTTGATAAGGAGCTGCGCCATCTCCGGGATGATTGCGGCTTGGAGATCACGGACTGGGACCGGGCAGAGCGATGCTTGAATTTGGTGAGCCCCTTCCATTTGGAGGGCTTCAGCATTCAATGGATGGATCCCGCCCAAAAACATTTCCGGAAGGGAACCCGCTTTGAGGACATATTTGCGGTGTATCGGGCGGATCGGGATTTGAAGGACTTTCTCTTTGACAGCCTTTCCGAGATTGAAGTGCAGATGCGGGTCGTGATCGGCTTTGTCCTGCAGAAGCGCTATGGGGATTTTGGCTATTTAAAAGAAGAGAATTTCCGCAATGAGGAGTTTTATACGAACTTCATCCACGATGTTCACAATGAATGGCATAGGGCCAATGAGCCTTATGTCGCCCATTACCGGGACCGCTACGAGGACGGCTGCCCCATCTATATGGCCGTGGAGATCATCACCTTTGGCAGCCTCTCCAAACTTTTTTCGAATATGAAACGCCAGGACCAAAAGGCGGTGGCAGCGTTTTACGGAATCAAGAGTGAGACAGTCCTCGCTTCCTATTTTCGAGCCCTGACCACCATCCGAAACACCTGCGCCCATCACGGTCGGATGATGAACCGGGTTTTTGAAGACGGCTGTGCGATCTTAAAGTCCGACCAAGCCCTGGTGGAACAGCTCGATCCCGGTTTTCGGATTCACAGCGATCGGCTTTTCGCCGCCATCGTCGCCATCTGTCATCTCCTACCGAAGATTCGCCAGGACCAGCTGTTGGAGAATTTTACCGAGCTCTTTCAGACCTACTCCCAATATGATCCCTACTTTTTAAATTTTCCCCCGCATTGGCGAGAGATGTTGGATCAAATCTAAGCCCCGCGGAAGAACTTACGGCTTCCTCTCTTTTCTTTTCTCGGAATGCTGCAATTTTCAGGGGGAAGAAAATTTTGGAGGTAAATTGAAAAACCCTACTCACTTTTTTCGGAGAATATGCTATTATCGAATAGATGACCCCGGGGGAACTCGGGGCACCAAGTGGACCTTTCTTATCCACGGGTTTTCCCGAATGTTGAAGAGTGAAACGTTTGCCAAGGACGATTGGACTGCCGATTGTCGTAGTTCACCTCGCCTTTGGGGCTCGGCTGGAGTTTGACCCTAATCCCGGTCCTGTCTACTTGGAGTTTGTAGTAATAGGTAGGCTACAAACCGCATTGAAAATTGTTTCTCTGGAAGAAAGGAGTCAATCAAAATGAAAACAGATATTGAAATCGCACAGGAGGCCCAAGGCCTTAAGATTACCGAAATTGCCAAGGAGTTGGGAATTCCGGAAGAGTCCTTAACCCCCTATGGCTATGACAAGGCCAAGGTGGACCATCGTTTGCTTCGTAAGTGGGCAGACAAGCCCGACGGAAAGCTGGTTTTGGTTACCGCCATCAGCCCCACTCCTCTGGGAGAAGGAAAGACCACGACTTCGGTGGGTTTGGCAGACGGTCTTCATAAGTTGGGCAAAAAGGCCATGCTGACCCTGAGAGAACCATCCCTGGGACCCGCTTTCGGAATCAAAGGCGGTGCCGCAGGCGGCGGCTATGCACAGGTCATCCCCATGGAAGACATCAACCTTCACTTCACGGGTGACTTCCATGCCATCGGTGCAGCAAACAACTTAATGGCGGCTCTGATTGATAACCATATTCACCAGGGCAATGAGCTCCGCATTGATGCGCGACGCATCACCTGGAACCGCTGCGTGGATATGAACGACCGTCAGCTTCGTAACATCGTTATCGGCTTAGGAAAGCCGGCAGACGGAATGCCCCGCGAAGACCACTTTGACATCACGGTCGCTTCGGAAATCATGGCCATCGTCTGCTTGTCACAGTCTCTGAGCGAGTTGAAGGAACGCCTGGCCAAGATGGTCATCGGCTATAACCTGGATAAAGAACCCGTCACCTGCGGTGATTTACAGGCCCAGGGAGCCCTGGCAGCCCTGCTGAAGGATGTGATGAACCCCAACCTGGTCCAGACCCTGGAGCACACTCCCGCCTTTGTTCATGGAGGACCTTTCGCCAACATCGCCCACGGCTGCAACACCCTAATCGCAACAAAGCTGGCAATGAAGTTAGCGGACTATGCGATCACGGAAGCCGGCTTCGGTAGCGACCTCGGCGCAGAGAAGTTTATCGATATCAAATGCCACCAGGGAGGAATCAAGCCCAATGCCGTGGTCTTGGTTGCCACCGTTCGCGCCCTGATTCATCATGGCGGAGCCGATAAGAAGCAGACCTACACCGATGAGCAGAACTTGGAAATGGAAAAGACCGGTCTTGCCAATCTTCGTCGCCATATCGACAACATCCAGAACGTCTACGGTTTGCCCGTTGTCGTTGCCATCAACAAATTTGCCACCGACACGGAGGAGGAGCTGGAATTGATCCGCAAGTCCTGTGAAGAAGTTGGCGTTCGCGTTGCTCTCTGCGAAGGCTGGGGCAAAGGCGGAGACGGCATGACCGATCTTGCCAAAGAGGTTATCGATCTCTGCGAAAAGAACCAAGACAAGGAACTTCAGTATGTATACAACGTGGAGGATTCCTTAAAGGATAAGATCAAGACCATTGCGCAGCGCGTTTATCGGGCAAAAGATGTGAAATTCGATGCGGCCGCAACTAGGGAACTCAAGAAGATTGAGAAGATGGGCTATGGCAACCTGCCTATCTGTATGGCAAAGACCCAATACTCCTTCTCGGATAACGCCAAGTTGATCAACGCCCCCGAGGACTTCACCATCTCCATTCGTGACGTCAAGCTGTCCGCCGGCGCCGGCTTCGTGGTTGCGATGTCGGGAACCATTATGACCATGCCCGGACTTCCCAAGCATCCCGCTTCGGAGAAGATCGATGTGGATGATGAAGGGAAAATCTCCGGCCTCTTCTAAAGGTCGGCGGAGTCGGTAACTCCGAGAAGAAATACAGGAAAGTTATGAGAGAACGCAAAGAATGGAATGAAAAACAGCGTCTGGTCGGTCAGTGGCTGGATGCTTTGAATCACCCGGAAGCAAGTCTCCGGGTGATTCATATTGTAGGGACCAATGGCAAGGGAAGCACGGGCACGGCCATCGCCGTGGGCCTTCGAGACTTTATTCGCAAGGCCAACGAGGGAAAACCGGGTCGGGTGAAGCCCGTAGGACATTTTCTGTCCCCTCATGTTCATCGGTACAATGAACGGATTCTTCTCGATGAAACGCCCATTTCGGATGAGAAGTTGCAGGAGGTTCGCCGGGAACTCCAGGCGGTAAAGGAGGCCTTTTCGCTTCCCGAACCGGAATATTTTCAGCAGAGTCTTCTGGAAGCCCTCCTTGCCTTTCGCGATTGCCGTTGGGCGATCATCGAAGCCGGCGTGGGGGGACAGGAGGATGTGACCAACCTGCTCCCGTCGGAAATGGTCGTGATCACCACCATTTCCGAGGATCATCTGCAAACCCTGGGGCCGACCATCCGGGACATTGCCCGACACAAGGCGGGGGTGATTGTCCCGGGTCATCCCGTGATTTCCTGTAATCAACGCCCGGAGGTGGCCCGGATCATCTCGGAAATCTGTGCCCGGCGAAAGGCCCCCCTGGTGGTTTACCATCCGGAGTCCATGGTTCGTCCCCACCTTCGAAAGGTCCGGGAGGAGGCTCCCCGCTTTCGGATGGGTTTCACCTGGACGGAAGGGGCCCTTGCCGGAGATTATGAGTTGTCCATGATCGGCCTGCACCAATTGCAGAACATGGGAACGGCTCTGCTGGCTCTGGAATGTCTGTCCATTGAGGATCCCAAGCTGGTTGCCCATGCCCTTGCGGAGATTCAGGTACCTGGTCGCATGGAGGAGATTTCCACGGCACCGGACATCTGGATCGATGGGGCCCACAACCCTCAGGCGGTGGACATTCTTCTCGCCAACCTGAAATGGCTCCAGATCGAAGAACCTAACCTGATTTTTGGGATGCATGAGGGAAAAATCAACGCAGAGAAACGACAGGAGCTTTTTGCGGCCTGCCGGAAGGTGGTTCACATTCGCGTGGAAGAGGAATCGGATGCGGCCATTCTCGAGGAGCTCTCCGAAGCCTTGGATACGCTGAATTGGGAGGACCCGGAACGTCCCATCATCGTCTGTGGCAGCCTCTATATTCTGGATGGCGCCCAGCGTTGGGTCAGGGACCACGCAAGAAAATAGACAAAGAAAAACGCCCCAGGGACGGGGATTTCCGTCTCCGGGGCGTTTTTTTGCGATTAATAGAGCCGGTACAGGCCACAGACGACCCCAAGAATGGTCACCTCCCTTACCCGAATGGGCTCCATGGAGGAATTCTCCGGATGCAGCTCAATGTGGTCCGCATGGGGAAGGTAGGTCTTTACCGTGGCGGAATCCTCCAGCAGGGCAACCACCTGCTCCCCCGGCCGGGCCGTGTCCTGCTTGCGGCAGATCACATGGTCGCCGTCGAAGATTCCCGCCTCGATCATGGAATCTCCGTGAATCTTAAGAACAAAGTATTCCCGGTTATCGTTGGGAAAGAAAGAAGAGGGAAGGGGAATGGTGTCCTCGATGTAATCGTCCGCATAGATGGGAGCGCCCGCGGCCACATTGCCGAAGACCGGAATCTCGTAGACGTCCTCCCGATCCGAAGGCGCCTTGGAAGATTCTCTGAGAGTAAAGGCCTCTCGCACCACATCCGCAACCCTTAAACTCCGGTAGGCGGTGCTGTCCATCGAAAGGTATCCCTTTTTAATCAGGGCATGGACATCTCCCGAAACCGTGGAGGTCGAGGAGATGTTGCAAGCGGAGCCAATCTCTCGAAAGGAGGGGGCAAAGGCGTTCTCCTCCATAAACTGGGCGATGTATTGTAGGACTTCTTTACGACGTTGGGTCAGGTCTTCGAACATGGCTACCTCTTTTCTTTTCCGCTTTTTTATTATTATATCGGAAGAGAGAAAACTTTACCAAAAAATTGTTCGATTTGTTCGTTTCCTTTCCTTGTTTATTTCTTTTTTGACGGGGTAAATATATCCTGTGTGAGAAAGCAGTGGTTACACGAATATAAGGGAGGAAATAATGGAATTTTTACTCTGTAAAAAATGTGGTGAGTTGTTTGTACGTGCCAATGATGTTTGTGATTGTACCCCGGAGTGCTGCGGTGAAGAGCTGACCAAGCTGGAAGCGAACACGACGGATGCGGCTCAGGAAAAACACGTTCCTGTGATTACCCGCGACGGAAACAAGATTGATGTGGTTGTCGGATCCACCGAGCATCCCATGGAAGAGGACCACTGGATCACCTGCATTATCGCCGTTCAGGGCAATAAGTACCAGGTCCAGAAGCTGAATCCGGGAGATGCGCCGAAGGCAAGCTTCCAGATTGAAGACGGTGCCGTGGAAGTTTATGAATTCTGCAACAAGCACGGTCTCTGGAAGGCAGAAGCCTAGGCTTTTCCGGGAAGGTCCATTCCAAAGCAAAAAAGAGCCCCATATGGGGCTCTTTTTTTATTCTCTCATCGGTCCTCCAGTCCCCGAATCTCCGCCGCCAAAAGGCGGGTCACAATCTCGGAAAAGCGTTCCACCCGTTTGATGTAGGCGAAGGAGCTGCCATAGATGAGGGAGGCCTGGTCCAGGTCCTTTTCCTCTCCGGTGTAGATGCCGAAGACGGAGACATTTTCGTTGCGGATGCGGCGAATTTCGCCGGCGGTATCCTGCAGGGCCAGGTCGCCGGAATACTGGTGGTCCGTGTCAAAACGACGGGTATTGATTCGCATCTCCTCGTCGAAGGGCTTGCCGTCGGAGAGGACGATGATCATGTTGCGGGCATGGGATTTCTTCTGTCGCATGGCGGCAATGGTTCGGAGGGCAAAGCCATCGCGGTTGGCCCCATCGGCAAAGTAGCCCAAGACCTTTTCCGCCTCCGTCTTTTCCGCATAGTCCTTGAAGCGCCGCAGAATGGTGTAGCCCTGCTGGGACTGAAAGGAGCTGATGCGAAGGGGAATGTCCAGCCGGCTCAGGGCCTTGGAAAGGATGTAGGCTTGGGCAGCCACCAGTTCCTGCCGCTTTTCCTGGGAGGCGGAAGAATCCAACAGAAGATCCACGATCACCTGTCCCGGTTCATCGAAGGAGCTCTTGCGAAAGACCGCCGCCTCCTTCAAAATCGGATTGCGCCAAACCCGGGAGGAAACGAGAATCCCATGATCCTCATAGAGGCTTCCCTCTTCCGCCTCATTGGTGAGACTCTGTCGGAGGGAGAGAACGAGTCCCTGAATCGCCCGGCGAATTTGCGGGCGGTGGGCACGGAGATATTCCTCATTGCGGGCGCGCGCATGATCCATGAGGCGACGACGGTAGGACATTCCTTCCTGCGGGGCCTGGGGAGGAAAGCCCTTGGTCAAGAGAAGACGGGCGTCCTTGTGGTTCCCATAGCAGACCCGGTCCAGGAGCTGAATCTCCTCCTGGGGAGACAGATAGGAGGGGCCATAGTTGCGCTCCACGAAGGCCCGCCGGTCTCTTTCCGAGGGCTTTTTGATATGGAGGGCCGCAAATTCCTCGAGGCCGCTCTCATACTTGCGCTCCTCCAGGTAGATATTGCCGGTAAACTCGGCCGAGGTGATTCCCATCTCTTCAAAGAGTTCTTCGGTGGAAATATCTCGGATGTCCTCCAGGGAGGTTTTATGAGGGGGTTCTTCCTTAGCCGCCTTTTCCTTTTTTTTGAATTCGGTCTCCGCCTTCAGGCTGGGGTTAAAGTGAAAATTGCTCTTTAAGAGCGCCTGCATCCGGGAGATGAAATCTTCCGTGTCCAGGTCGGTGAGGGCCTCCAGGTCATCCAAGAGCCTCCGGGTCATGGGAGACACCTTGGGAACCTGATGGAAGTGGCGCTCCGCATGGGCGAGAAGGAGCACCTCGACCTCCGTTTTTGGCGCATGGCGGTGGTAATAGTGAAGAATCCGCCGCTGAAAGGCGGTATAGAGGTCCGCCAGCACGGGTCGATCCTCAGCCAGACAATCCGTAATGTGCCGGTAAAGGGGAATGGTCATTAGGGAGAGAAAGAGCCGGGCCTGGGGATGCTCCGTTTTGAGATAATGCTCGAAGGCCTTGAGCTGGCGATTGTTATAGACCCGCTCCCGGCCTCCCTGCATGCTATGCAGAAAGAGGTAGGAATCCCGGTATAGGACCTCCCGGGAGAAGAGGGGATCCACCGCCTGAGGCGAGAAGCGGTAATCTTCCCCCACGGTCCATTGAATGTTCTGCCCCCGCTGGTCCTCGGAGATGGGGAGATCCCATGCCTTTTCCATCGTCATCCGCTCCTTGTCCTCACTCATGAAACAGTTTCGCACCCGTCCAGTCTTCCGGGATTCGTAAGCGAATGACATCACGGATGAGCTCCTGTTCATAGCTATCAAAGCTCTTGTTCACGATGCCCATCTCCAGGGCGTCCAGGGGCTTTAAGCCGTGGTATATCATCCCGATGGAGGCCAAAAGCCCCCGCAGGTCGATGGCCTTGGTGGAGATTTCCGCATTGTCACTTTTCTTCTGCAGGTCGGTAAAGAGCAGGGTGAACTGCTTCATCCCCTCTTCCGACAGGCTCGGGTACTGCTCGGTCAAGAGATAGACCAGTTCCTCTTCGGTGATTGCCGGGACCTGAATCACCATGAATCGAGAGATGAGCGCTTCGTTGAGTTCCCGGGTTCCCATGTAGCCATAGTTCATGGTGCCGATGAAGCGGGTCTCCTCTTTCAGGTCAATACGATCATAGCCGGGCAGATCGATAAAGCGGCGAAAGTCAAGGCTGGCATGGAGAACCGCCACGGCATCGTTGCGCGCCATATTAATCTCGTCTAAAATGCAGTAGCCTCCATGGAGGGCGGCCTCATAGACGGGGCCGGGGCGAAACTGGACTCGGCCGTCTCGGAAGGTGTCCGATCCGATGAGGGAATTGGAGTCCGAGTTCACATGGAAGCTCACCGTCCAGCGGGGCCGGTGAAAAATCCAGGATAAATTTTCGGCCAGCACATTCTTTCCCGTGGCCTTGGGTCCCGCGAGCAGGATATTCTCTCCCGCCAAGAGGGCTGTGAGTGCCTGCTCCCAGGTCTTCTTGCCATAATACGTAAACTGGGGCTTTGACACCCGTTTTCCCTCCTCCGAAGACAAAGGATGCGCTTCCACATAAGAGCGCACCCTTTTAATCAGAGTGGGATCAATCCCCTGCTTTAATAAACGATCATCCATTAAAATTCAATTCTTCCCTTCTGCTCGTCCTGATTGATGCTGTAATACACGCTGAAGTCCTCCGGCTTTACATAGAGGTCCAGTGTCTTGATATCCTTAATTTTGTTCCCCGCCTGCTTCCAGTACTCCTTTGCCTTCTGAATCAATTCCTCGTCCGCTACCTGGTGACCAAAATACTGTACGAATACCTTCGTTTTCATTTTTCACTCCTATCATGTTGCTTATAGGGATACCTGCATCCGTAGGAAACAGGGCTTGGTACGCCCTCATTTTATCAGATGGCCCCGGGAATGGGAAGATTTCAGGAGACTGCTCTTTCCCCATGGGGCATATGTTAAAATAAAATGACTTTGAGAAGATAGAGGTGGATGATGAATTTTTTGGATTTACTGTTGATTGCGGTGGGGTTGAGCATGGATGCCTTCTCCGTGGCAATCTGTAAAGGTCTGGCGGAGCATGACCTGAAGGCGAGCCAGGCGGGAATCGTTGGACTTTATTTCGGCCTTTTTCAGGCCCTCATGCCGATTATCGGCTATTTCGTAGGGGCCCAGTTTGCCCACATTATTCAGGACTGGGATCATTGGATTGCTTTCGGCCTTCTTGCCTTTCTCGGGGGCCGCATGGTCTATGAAGCGAGTCACGAAGAGGACTGCCCCATTGGCGGCTTTGATTTCAAACACATGTTTCCCCTTGCCATTGCAACCAGCATCGACGCCCTGGCGGTCGGTGTTACCTTCTCCTTTTTGAAGATCAACATCTGGGTTTCGGCACTGGAAATCGGAATCTGCACCTTTCTCCTGTCCTTTCTCGGAACCTACATTGGGAACCGCTTCGGGCAGTATGCCCAAAAGCCGGCAGAGATCAGCGGAGGGGTGATTCTCATTCTGATCGGTTTAAAGATCTTGCTGGAACACCTCGGCATTTTGTCCTGGTAGGGAGGAGAATCATGGTCCGATACGAGGAAAAGAAAACAGTTACGCCGGTCACGGTGACGATCGAAGACATGACCGCGGAGGGGGAGGGGGTTGCCCACCCGGAAGGGCGGGTTCTCTTCGTGAAGGGAGCGGTTTTGGGGGACCGGGTGGAGGTGGCCATTGACCGCAGGAAGAAGACCTTCTCCCAGGGTCATGTGCAGCGCCTGTTAACGCCGTCCCCCGATCGACGGGAGATTCCCTGTCCCTACCAGAAAGATTGCGACGGCTGTCCCCTCATGCCCCTGAAGACCGAGGTCCAGCAACGGTGGAAGAAACGTTGGATGGAAGAGGTGCTTCGACGGATTGGCGGCGTGGAAAAAGAGGTTGAGTTTTACCGGGAACAGGAGGCGGGTTACCGAAACAAGATCAATCTGCGGGTCTCTCCGAAGGGCTTGCTTTCCTATTCCAAACGGGGAAGTAACGATCTTCTTGCGGTGGATTCCTGTTGGATTGCCCATCCCCTCCTTTCCGACCTCCTGGGTCGTTGGAATCAACACTTTCGGCAGGTCCCTCCTCCCACCGTCTTTGCAAAGATTCGGATGGTGGTCTTCCGCTGTAACGACCGGGATGAGGTCATGATCCTTCTTGTCACGGATCTCCTCTCCGCCAAAGAGCGAGAGTCCCTCTTTCAATCCCTGGCTTTTCTCTCTCCTGCGGTGCTCGGGCAATGTGAAAATCGACGGCCGGGGGATGTCAATCTTCGTCCCCCCTTTCATTTTTTCACGGAACGACAGGATCTGGACATACAGCTCATGGGTCTCCATTTTCGCCTCTCCCCGGCTTCCTTTTTTCAGGTGAACCGTTTTACGCGCAGCCTTCTCTATGAACAGGCGCTTGCCCTTTTCCCGAAGGCGGAAGCAAAGGATTCGCCGGTCCTGGACCTCTACTGTGGGACGGGAACGACGAGCCTGCTGCTGGCGCAACGGGGCTTTTCTGTCCTGGGGATTGAGTCGAATGCCTCCGCCGTGGAGGATGCGAAAGAGAATGCCAAGAGGAATCACCTGAAGAACGTGTCCTTTCTCTGTGGAAAGGCGGAAGATCTCCTGCACGCCTCCCTTTTCCCACAAGATGGCCGGCAGTCCCTGCTTGGCACCGCAACCAAGGCCCTGGTGGATCCCCCCCGAAAGGGACTGCACGAGGAGGTGGTGAATGCCCTAAACCGTTCCTCCATTCGGGAGCTCGTCTACATTTCCTGCAACCCTGCCACCTTCGCCCGGGACCTAAAAAGACTGGGAGAGGGAGGATTCCGCTTAGAAAAAGCAATCGGCATCGATCAGTTTCCCAACACGGGAAATGGGGAAGTGGTAGGAAGATTTTCCCGAATTGAGTCAGGCGGGATTACTGAAAGAGTGTAAGAAATACGAGAATAGGAAGATTTGAGTAAAAAAGAAGGACTCGGGGAACGAGCCCTTCTTTTTTTAGGATCATTCCGCTTTTCAGGGATCCGCTCCCTGACGGGGAATGAAGCGCTTTCTTAACAAAAACAGAGGAGATAGCGGGGTCGGCAGCCCCGTTTTTACGTGATTTTTACATACCCTTAGCCCGCACATCCCTATAGTGAGGATAGGAAGTCTATTTTTAGGGGCAATGATGAGAACAGGGAAGGGAGATTTCAGTGTTAGATTATGCCGGCCGGATCCGGGAGCTGAGTGGTTCGATTTCACAGGTAGAGGAGGAGCTTGCGCAAGCGAAAAGAGATTTGACCAACCTAGTAGAATTTCAACGGGTTCATCAAACGCAGAGCGACCAATTTGAAGAGGAAATCAGAGACCGCAAGAAACGCATTGAAGGGGCGGATTTGAACCCCCGAGAAGTAAACGCCTATCGCCAATACCGGGAGTGGATGCAGGAGGCTTTAACGGGAAGGGATCCTAAGACCATCTATGCGCAAAATGAGCGTGCGAAGGGACAGATCTCCAGAGCCATTCAAGAAGCCGAGGCCCGCATCACACAGCTGCAAGCCGGGATTGCTTCCCTCCAAGACGAGAAGGATGATTGCATCCTCGCAATGCGGGAAGAGGAGCTGCGAAGGGAGGAATGATCCCTGATGAGAGAGTTCAGGGAATGCTAAAAAATTCACAGGTTTTCTTGACATCCTGCCCCTTCGCTATTAATATTATTCATAGATATTATAAATTAATTTCCGACGAAGAGAAGAGTAGCCTTCTGGATTTTGTTACAGAGAGTCCCGATTTGCTGAGAGGGAAGGGAAGAAGGAAGGGGAAGATGAGCTCAGAGGATTCCAGGGGTTAACGCTCCTTGAACGGGTGCCACCGTTATCCGGCAGCAGTTTGTTGGAACTGTGAGAATGGATTCTCGGAATCCTTAAAGTAGGTTGGTACCACGAAGTCATTTCGTCCCTTTTTCTGTCTTTGACAGAAAAAGGGATTTTTTATTATCGGAGGGAACGATGAGATATTTACCGCGCCATGGTCTCTGGATTCTCCGGGATCTCTCTCGAATGTGTTCTTTCATTGAGTAAAAAGATGGAATGTCACAAGCGAAGAAAAGGAGAAAAAGATGAGTCAATTTACAAAACGAAGCATTGCCCCTTATCGGGTGGATATTGTGGGAAGTTTTTTACGGCCCCAGGAGCTGAAAAAAGCTCGGGAAGCCTTCCGTAAGGGTGAAATCGGACAGGATGCACTCAGGGATGTGGAAGACCGACTGATTGAAGAGCTGATTCAAAAGGAGGTCAAAGCCGGATTACAGTCGGTGACGGATGGAGAATTTCGTCGGTCCTGGTGGCATCTGGACTTTTTCTGGGGCCTGAACGGGGTGAAGAAGGTGGTGAATGATAATATCAAACGCCATTTTAAGGGCATTGAGACTCGGCCGGAAACCGCGGTAGTCGTCGACCGGGTCAGCGGGGAAAATCATCCCTTCGTGGAGCATTTTAAATTTTTAAGAGCCCACACGCCCGAAGGCATCGAAGCAAGACAGAGCATTCCCGCACCGGCCCAATTCCTCTATAACAATCTGGCCAATGAGAATATTCTCCGAGAAACGAAGAAAGTCTATGATCGCTTAGAGGATCTCTCCGATGATCTGGCAAAGGCCTATGGGCAGGTCTTCCATGACCTTCAGGAAGCCGGAGCGAGGACGATTCAGCTGGATGATGTTTCCTGGGCAGGACTGGTAGGAGAGGTGGATGAAACGCTCTCGGAAGAGGAGAAAAAGGCGGTTCTTCAGCAACGAGAAGAGTGGAAGAAGCTCTTTTTACGAGCGAATAATGATGCCATTGCCCATGCTCCGGAAGGACTGAACATCACGACCCATGTGTGTCGGGGAAATTACCGCTCGCATTGGTATACCTCCGGTTCTTATGAAGCAGTGGCACATCCCCTCTTTGATCAGGAGAATGTTGCCGCCTATTACCTGGAATATGATTCCGATCGGGCGGGAGGCTTTGAATCCTTGGCCAAGGTACCCAAGGAGAAATTGGTGGTTCTCGGCCTGGTTACGAGCAAGTCCCCCGAGTTGGAAGATCCCAAAGAGCTGATTGCTCGGATTCATGAAGCCGGTACCTATGTGGACCTGGACCGTCTGGCCATCAGTCCCCAATGTGGCTTTGCCTCCACCGAAGAAGGAAACGAACTGACGGAGGAGGACCAGTGGAAAAAGATTGCCCTCTTACAGGAAGTCGCCAAAGAGGTTTGGGGCTGCTAGCTCCTTTTTGACAGGAGGAATAGGAAAGACGGAGTATGCGGATAGCGATAGATCCCAGCAGATAATATTTACAGATGGAAAGAGGCTTACCAAGGGCAAGCTTCTTTTTTTATGGGGCATAACGAGGAGCGAATCCCTGTATTCGGAGCCCGCTAATAGAATCATGCAAAGAGCCCTAGATAGAATTGTCGTGCGAGAAGAACCGGAGAAATCGAAAAGCGGACTGGAAAGGTGAGGAAGAAAAGGTCCGGGGAATGGAGTTCCCGGGAAAAGAGTAGAATGGTCCAACAAGCGAGCAGCGAAGCAGCGAGCGGTTGGTTCACCATTCCATTCGCGAAGACTTCCCATGAGACGAGTGCGAAGCACGAAGGCGAATGGCAAGAAGTC
>ERZ1673749.991-NODE-991-length-23804-cov-9.548318_pt1 | contig 23804 bp, 20 predicted proteins | sample MGYA00580204_ERZ1673749 | MGnify/ENA primary metagenome ERZ1673749 (study PRJEB41218, sample SAMN15661745) | gut metagenome | host: Homo sapiens | place: Canada: London | collected 2015-08-20/2019-03-30 | study: EMG produced TPA metagenomics assembly of...
AGAAGAAGCCGAGCACGCCAGCGCCGTCTTCGATCTCCGCCTCTTCCCAGTCCTCGGGGACAATGTCCATGCGGCGCTCGGTGAAGTCGAGGTAGACCGCCATCATGAAGCACAGTGCCGTGGCGAGCACGAGCGCAACACCGCCGACCCACTCAAGGCCGAACAGGTAGGCATCCTCACCGATCCAAGTGGTGGACAGAATGTACACCACCGCCATCAGGGCCAAGAAGGTGCCGATTGCGTAGAAAACTTTTGAGCCAGCTCCCATTGTTCTGCACTCCTTCTTTCTTTAAGCGTTGGTGGGGACGTTGGCGTTGTTACCGTCGCGGGTACCCGCACGGTCGGTAACAAACGGGTGGGTGGACGTTGCGTACGGTTCCTCACCAATTGCCTTCAGTGCGTCCGAGTTCGGAGCCTGCGGGTTCTCGATGCGGAAGTCCATGTATTGCTTGAACTTCTCCGGCGAGACAGCGCGAACCTCAAAGTTCATCATGGAGTGGTAGGTACCGCACATCTCAGCACAGCGGCCGACGAATGCGCCCTCTTCTTCGATGCGCTCGATCTGGAACGCGCGCTGCTGCTGGTTTGCCTCCGGGTGCGCGTACACGTCGCGCTTGAACAGGAACTCCGGAACCCAGAATGCGTGGGAGACGTCGCCGGATGCGAGACGGAACTCAATCGGTGTCTCGGTCGGCAGCACCAGCACCGGGATCTCCTCGGAGGTGCCAACGGTCTCGATGTTGTTGAAGTTCAGGTACGACTGGTCGCCCATGGAGGTGCCGTGGATCGGGTTTGCGTTCGGCATCCCCTCCGGGTCGTGCTTGGACTCCTCGGCGAGCGCCTGACGTTCCTCGTCGCGGCCCTCGTACTTCTGGCCGTTGGCGGTGAACTCGCCGTCGACCTCTGCGTAGCCGAACTTCCAGTTCCACTGGTAGCCGGTCACATCAACGGCGACCTTCGGATCCTTGTTCAGCGCCGTGGTCTGCGTCTGTGCCTGCACGGTGAAGAAGAACAGCACCATGACGATCACGATCGGCACAATGGTCAGCGCCAGCTCGAGCGGCACGTTGTACTGCAGCTGCTTCGGGAATTCGCCCTCGCCCTTCTTCTCCTTGGCCTTGCCGTTCCACTTGAAGATGGCGGTGAGGAACAGGCCCCACATCACAATGCCGACGATCCAGGCAGCAACCCAGACCCAAACCCAGAAGTTGTAGAGCTGCTCGCCCTCCGGGGTGACCGGATCGGGCCAGCCCATGTCCAGCACCTTGGCCACAGCTTCCGGCGGGGCTACGTCACAACCCGCGAGCGCAAAGCCGCCGAGCAGGAGCGAACCAGCGACGCCAAGCTTCTTGGCAAAGCTGCGCTTTGTTTCCTTTTCCACGTGTGTCTGCCTTCCTGTCCACACTTCACTTCATTGAAAACACTGAACGTCCATAGGGATGCCAGAGCATTCCTACCCATTCCTACCCCGTTAGATTAGTTCATCCAGCCCGCGTCCATGGAATTGTCGTTTCGGGCTCCGAAGTGCGCAGGCTTCGCTTCTCGACGCCCACCCGCCACCCTTGGCTTTTCCCGCCAAGCCAGGAGAAATGTGGCCTACGCCATAATAAATCCGGATATTTTGACAGAAAGTTCAACCTAAAGTTGGCCCCCTTTCGGGGACGGGCTAAAGGTTGAAGGGTCGTACCCGCGTCCGGTTCGCCGATTGTGTCCCGCGAACCTTATCCTTGAGGGCGCACCCATGCGCCCTGCGGCGCACCATATATATAAGGAGAAGGTTCAACCTACGATGTGTGGCCTGCTTGCAATGCTCACCGCTGGTTCCAATGCCAGCACCTTCGTTCCCGCCGTGGACGAGGCGCTGCCCTGTATGTACCACCGTGGCCCCGACGCCGCCGGCACGTGGCACGACGCGGATGCGGTCTTCGGATTCAACCGCCTGGCCATCATCGACCTCGAGCACTCCCACCAGCCGCTGCGCTGGGGACCGGAGGACAACCCGACGCGCTACGCCATGACGTTTAACGGCGAGATCTACAACTACATCGAGCTGCGCGAAGAACTGCAGGCCGCAGGCTATACCTTCAATACTTCCGGCGACGGCGAGCCGATTGTGGTGGGCTACCACCACTGGGGCAAGGACGTCGTCCACCACCTGCGCGGCATGTTCGGCATCGTCATCTGGGATAGCGAGACCAAGACGATGTTTGCCGCGCGCGACCAATTCGGCATTAAGCCGCTGTTTTACGCCACCACGGACGCCGGCACGGTCTTCGCTTCCGAGAAGAAATCGATCCTCGCGATGGCGCAGCCGCTCGGCCTCGACCTTGAAGGTCAAGACAACGGGCTAGACCGCCGCGCGATTGAGCACTACGTCGACCTGCAGTACGTGCCGGAGCCGGAGACGCTGCACGCCGCGATTCGCCGCGTGGAGTCCGGATGCACCGTCACCCTCACGCCCGGCGGTGAGGTAGTCAGCGAGCGCTACTTTAGGCCGCACTTCCAATCCCAGCCCGTGCCGAAAGGCAAAGAGCAGGATCTGTACGACCGCATCGCCATCGCCCTGGAGGACTCGGTGGCCAAGCACATGCGAGCCGACGTTACCGTTGGCTCCTTCCTCTCCGGCGGTATCGACTCCACCGCGATTGCCGCACTGGCGAAGCGCCACAACCCGGATCTTTTGACCTTTACCACCGGCTTCGAGCGCGAGGGCTATTCCGAGGTGGATGTGGCAGCCGAGTCAGCCGAAGCGATTGGCGTCGAGCACATCGTGAAGATTGTCTCGCCCGAGGAGTACGCCAACGCGATCCCGAAGATCATGTGGTACTTGGACGACCCGGTCGCCGACCCCTCACTCGTCCCGCTGTTCTTCGTTGCACAGGAAGCGCGCAAGCACGTCAAGGTAGTGCTTTCCGGCGAAGGCGCCGACGAACTTTTCGGCGGCTACACCATCTACAAGGAACCGCTCTCGCTCGCTCCCTTTGAAAAGCTGCCCTCTCCCCTGCTGCGTGGGCTGAACAAGCTCGGTCAGGTGCTGCCCGAGGGCATGAAGGGCAAGAGCCTGCTTCTGCGCGGCACCACGCCGATGGAGGAACGCTACTACGGCAACGCTCGCTCTTTTAACTTCGAACAGCTCAACCGGGTGCTGCCCTGGGCCAAGCGCCAGTGGGATCACCGCGAGGTGACGGCGCCGATTTACGCGGCGTCGACAAGCATGGACCCGGTTGCGCGGATGCAGAACCTCGACCTCTTTACCTGGATGCGCGGCGACATCCTGGTCAAGGCGGACAAGATGAACATGGCCAACTCACTGGAGCTGCGCGTGCCCTTCCTGGACAAGGAAGTTTTCGAGGTCGCGCAGACAATCCCCTACGACCAGAAGATCGCGAACGGGACGACGAAATACGCGCTGCGCCGCGCGATGGAGCAGATCGTGCCCGCACACGTACTCAACCGCCGCAAGCTCGGCTTCCCGGTGCCCATGCGGCACTGGCTTGCCGGCGACGAACTCTACGGTTGGGCGCAGGACACGATCACCGAATCGCAGACCGAGCACATCTTCAACAAGAAGGAAGTGCTCGAGATGCTCAAGGAACACCGCGACGGTATTTCCGACCACTCGCGACGCCTGTGGACCGTGCTCGCGTTCATGATCTGGCACGGCATCTTCGTCGAGGACCGCATCGACCCCCAGATCGAGCACAAGGAATACCCGGTCACGCTGTAGGAGCGGCGGGGGCTGCCGCATCCTTGCTGCGGTCGGCCTGGTGTTTTGATGCCGGGTTTGTCGTTTTTGAGGCTGCTCCAAATGGAGCTAGCTCCGTTTAGCAATCACGGCTCCCCGCGACCTGGGGTTTTCCGGCCGCCGCATGTCCAAATGGAGCTAGCTCCATTTAGTAATCCCGGCGATCCCACAAGGTAGTGCTAGCTCTACCCAAAGACTCCCGCTGTCACCATTGCCTGCAACCTCCTCGCGCAGCGAAAATTGAAGGCATGAGTACAGCAAAGAAAGTCCTTCGCATCCTCGGCGGCGTTGTTGTCGCACTCGTTCTGCTTATCGCGGCCGCCGGCTACATCTGGGGCCCGACGCTGACCGCGCAGATGACCGGTCAGGCCCGCTTCTTCGGCACGGACACCCCAAAACGGTACGCCAACACCGTGCTCGATCTGTCCGAATCGATGGGCATCTATGGCGACTCGGAAGAGTTCGCAGCCGCCCGCGCCGAGGTCGAGGAAGCAGCCAAGTCTGCGCGCCACAAGTACGAACTGATTGAGCCGCTCAACGCCGCCGTGCACGCCGCCGGCGGCAAGCATTCCAAGCTCCACCACGAAGAAGCGAACCAGGACGGCATCGCCCCGTCCGCCCAGGTCGGCGTCGAAACTACCGACGGCATCGCGCTGGCCACCGTGCCCGGCATCAGCCGCGACGAGGACGTCCAGGGCTACGCCGACACGCTTGCCAACGGACTCACCGAGGCGCGCGACGGCGGTGCCTGCGGCGCGATCGTCGACCTGCGCGGCAACGACGGCGGCGACATGGGGCCCATGGTCGCGGGCCTAAGCCCGCTTCTCCCCAACGGCACCGCGCTCGAATTCGTCAGCCGCATGAACACCACGCAAGTCACCGTCGAAGGCAACGCCGTGCGCGGCGGCGGCACCCCGCTGGAAACGACCGGCGGCAAGTGGGAGGCCCCGACCGCAGTGCTTGTCGACGACACCACCGCCTCCTCCGGCGAAGCCACCATGCTCGCCTTCCGCGGCCTGGACACCGCACGCTCCTTCGGCACCCCCACTGCCGGTTTCGCCTCCGCGAACATGGTCTACGACTTCCCGGATGGCAGCGTGCTCATGCTCACCATCGCTAAGGACAAGGCACGGACCGGCGAGGAGTTCGCCGAGGACCCGATCGAGCCCGATTCCCCAACCGCCACCGCTGACGAAGCCCTCGACGAAGCGAAGGCGTGGTTGCGCGAGCAGCACGACTGCGGGGCGTAGACGCTTGCGTCCACTTCACCAGTGCGCGCGACGGGCGCGGAGTACCCGCTCCAGATCCCTCGCCCGGCGCGGATCAAAATCGCACGCTCGAATGAGCTGCTGAGCGAGGGTGGCTGTGGCTACGAGTGCCTCGTCAGCCACTCTCCGAATGACTCGCTCCGGCAAACCCAGCTCAGATGCAAAGGCATTGAACTTCTTGTAACTCAGTCCGGACGTCGAGCCACGAACCGCGAGTGCAAGCGAGGTGTCGCCATATGGGACAGTGCTCGGAATATCGTAGACGGGGGTGAGCTCAAACCCACGACCTCGATCCATGACAGACAGGTTCTTCGCGTGCAAGTCCCCATTGCCTGAGAGCCACGCAAACGCCAACTGTTGCGCGAGGCCGCGTGCGGCAACCAATGGCGCCGCCACAACGCCCAAGACAGCGTCACACACTTCTTCAAAAGACACGTTGTACTTTTCGGCTGGGTAGACGCCAAGAAGTTGCGCAGCATCTTCAACGGGACACTTCTGTGGAAAGTGGCCGTCAAAACGGGAGACAACCAAACCCGTTCTCCCCTGGCTATCGTGGACGACCTGCGATTCCGCTACGCGGCCGCGAGCCGAAGGCATACTACGAAAGGCTGCCAAGCACGTGCTTTCATTCTCCACGACATTCGGGAATTCTCGTGGGGAGACCTTCAATATTGCGTCGCCCCGAACCGGCAGCGCGAGGCTGCGTGCCGAAGCCTTCTCCTGCACGCCCGCAAGTGCATGCGCATCGTGTTCCGCGGCCGGATCTAGCAACGCCGTAAAATCACCGTGCCCATCCTGCACGTCTAGGAGCGGTGGGAGCTCCCGCGGGCGCTGTCCCCACGGGAGCACGCTCACATTGCCGACCGTATTCCCACCAACAGCAAGCAAGAGTGCTAGCTCATCATCCAATGATGCTTTCAGGTTTGCCCGCAACGCACTGAGGCGTCGTCCCTCGGGCAATAGCCCGGTGAAGAACGGAGGCAGCGCGCCTGAGGGAGTCGCCACCTCCTTACCCAGCGGCAGCGTCGTCGCGACCGCGGAACCTCCCGCTTCCGCGTACCCCTCAACGTAGCTAAACGTATTGACCCCGTCTTGCTTCACAATTCGGGCAGCGAGCGTGTCATTTACCCACACCCCGGCAACATCCCGCACAGCGTTCCCCGTCACCGCAGTGCCTCCGGAACGTGCTGCACCGCCGCAAGTTCCAAGCCGAGCACCGCCAGCACCGCCTCGACCTTATCCAGACGCACGGAGGGTTTCCCTTGTTCGAACTCGCGGATGAACCGCTCCGACACCATCGCCAGCTCTGCCACGTCAGCTTGGGTCAGCTGCATGGCACGTCGTTGCTCACGAACTTGTGTGGCGATGCATGGGAGGGCGGGCGTCACGGGTGGCCTCTCAAAAATCTCAGTACCTTTTTCGGCACGATCGTGCCGTTTAGGAGTATATTTGCACGCCCACCGAGATTCAAGCGGCATTTTCGGCACGATCGTGCCGTTTTGGAGTATGCGCCAAGACGCCGAAGCCCCGCCCACCGCGGCCACGTGTAGTGAAGACGGTGAGCGGGGCGTAAAAACGCGCGACTTAGTTGAACGAGTCGCCGCAGGCGCAGGAACCGCCGGCGTTCGGATTGTCGATGGTGAAACCCTGCTGCTCGATGGTGTCGGCGAAATCGATCGTCGCGCCGGTGAGGTACGGCACGCTCATCTTGTCCACCACAAGGCGTACGCCGCCGACCTCGTCGGCCTTGTCGCCGTCCAAGTCACGGTCGTCGAAGTAGAGCTGGTAGCGCAGGCCCGCGCAGCCACCCGGCTGCACCGCGATACGCAGCGACAGGTCGGTGCGGCCCTCTTGGTCCAGCAGTGCCTTCGCCTTCGCGGCGGCGGCCTCGGTCAGGTTCACCCCAGTGGCAGAGGTAGGTGCAGTCATGGAAATCTCTCCTTAAATATGTTGCCGGAGTTGGCCCCATCATAGTGCCCACCCGGAAGCGGCGCGCAACCGTCGCCACCCCAGGTGCCGGGTTCACGCTATCCAACGCACGACCCCGGTGGCGTATTCCTACTTTCGCGAGCCTGCTTGTAGCCTAGAGGGCGTGAAACTCCCCTGGCAGAAATCTGAAGAGCAACCCGAGCAGCAGGCTGAGGTGGCCGGCGACGTGGCGTCGGCAAGCGAGGCGAAACCCGAGCCCACCTACCCCAAGGGCTACACCCCGCCGAAGGGCCGCCCGACGCCGAAGCGGCACGAGCAGGAGATCAAGCGCGGCGTCCTGCGCGATCCTGATGCGCTCACGCCGGCGCAGCGCTCGCAGCGCAACAAGGACCTCAAGGCCTCGATGACTAAAGAGGAGTGGAAGGCCTACAAAAAGGAGCAGCGCGCGGAAAACCGCCGCGCGAACCGCGAGATGCAGGCTCGCATGGATGCGGGCGACGAGCGCTACCTCATGGACCGCGACAAGGGCGAGGTGCGCCGCTACGTGCGCGATTGGGTCGACGCTCGCCGCTTCTTCAACAACTACGTCATGCCGGTCGCGCTCGTGCTGCTGCTGGTGATGCTGATCGGCACCTGGCTGCCGCGCGTGGCCACCGCGCTGTCTGCGCTGACCATGGTGTTTATCCTGGCGATCTTCATCGAAGCCTTCATCATTGGCATCCGCGCGAACAAGGCGGTGCGCGCCAAGTTCCCGGAGACCACCGACACCGGCTTCGGGCTGGGCATGTACGCCTTCTCCCGCGCGTCCCAGCCGCGTAATTGGCGCTCGCCGAAGCCGCAGGTTGCCATCGGCGCGAAGGTCTAAACGATGGCTGAAAACCCGCCGCTGTTCCCAGCGATCGAGCCGCCGGATACGGGCCGCGCCCGCAATGTTTCGCGCTTGCTCGCGCGCTCGGTGTCCGGACGCGCGCTTGGCCGTCTCGGCGATCTTGGCGCGCAGCTGGCCAGCGTGCAGTCCGGGACGGATCCTGCGCCCTTTGCGCGCCCCCGCGCCGTGATCGTTGCCGCGCACCACGGCATCGCCGAGCGCGGCGTCTCCGCCTGGGACGTCGAAGCGACACGGCACCTCCTCGCCCAGCTCGCCGCCGGCGGGGGCCCGGCGCACAGCGCGGCGCGGGCGGCGGGTGCCACGGTGCGCGTCGTCGATGAGTTCGCAACTCCCACCGGGGCGATCGATGTGGCGCCCGCGATGACGGCGACTGCGTGCGCCGACGCCATCGCGCGCGGTATGCAGGTCGCCGACGAAGAGGTCGATTCCGGCACCGACCTGCTCATTCCCGGCAACGTCGGCGTCGCGGATACGACCGTCGCCGCCGCGGTCTACGGCACGCTCACGCGCACCGAGCCAGTCGCCGCGATCGGCCGCGGCTCCGGCATCGATGACGAAGTGTGGAAGGTCAAGGTCGCCGCGATCCGCGACGCGATGTTCCGCGCCCGCGGATTCGCCGACGACGTCGAGCGGGTGCTCGCGGAAATCTCCGGGCCGGATATGGCCTTCCTCGTGGGCCTCATCGCTCAATCCGCAGTGCGACGCACGCCAGTGCTTCTCGACGGTGCGCTGCCCGCAGTCGCCGCCTACGCCGCCGAGCGACTCGCCCCAGGCACCAAGCGCTGGTTGATCGCCGCGGGCTTAAGCCCGGAGCCGGCGCACATCGGCTGCGTACAGGCGCTCGAGCTCACCCCGGTGCTGGCGCTGGATATCACTGCCGGCCAGGCCACGGGCGCACTCGCCGCGCTGCCGCAGCTCAACATGGCTGCGGAGATGGTCAGCGAGGTGCTCGAGTCGCTTCGCGCAGACTAGGCGCTGCTTAGGCCTCGACCAGGGTGTAGTTCCAGCCGTGGGTGTCTTCCACGCTGCCGTCCTGGATACCGCGGAGGCGCTCGCGCAGCGCCATGGTCAGCTCGCCTGCCTCGTTGTTATTGATGGTGAACTCGCCGTCCGCGCTCTTTACACGCCCAACCGGGGTCAGCACTGCGGCGGTACCGCAGGCAAGGGTCTCGGTGATGGTGCCGTTTTCCACGCCCTCGCGCCAATCCTCGACGGTGATCTTGCGCTCCTCGACCTCGAGGCCCATATCCTTGGCAACCTGCAGCAGGGACTTGCGCGTAATGCCGGCAAGCAGTGAGCCGGACAGCGCTGGGGTGACCAGTTTGGCGCCCTCGCCGGAGCCTTCGACGAACATGAGGTTCATCCCGCCCATCTCTTCTATGTATTTTCGCTCGATGGCGTCCAACCACACGACCTGGTCGCAGCCCTTAGCCTCCGCCTCGGCTTGGGCGAGCAGGGAGCCGGCGTAGTTACCGGCAAACTTCGCGTCGCCGGTGCCGCCCGGCGCGGCGCGGACGTACTCCTTAGACACCCAGACCGAGACCGGCTTGACCCCGCCGGCAAAGTATGCACCCGCCGGGGAGGCGATGACGTAGTAAGTAAAGGAGTGCGAGGGCTTGACCCCCAGGGTCTTCTCGGTACCGATCATGAAGGGGCGCAGGTACAGCGCCGCCTCGCCACCGGCTTCCGGCACCCACGCCTTGTCCACGTTGACCAGCTGGCGCAGCGACTCGATGAACAGGTCCTCCGGCAACTCCGGCATGGCCAAGCGGTGTGCGGAATGCTGCATGCGGGCCGCGTTTTGCTCAGGCCGGAAGGTGGTGATGCTGCCATCGGCGTGACGGTAGGCCTTCAGCCCTTCAAAGATGGCCTGCCCGTAGTGGAAAACGTTGGTGGCCGGGTCCAGCGTCACCGGCCCATACGGGCGCACCTGGGCGTTGTGCCAGCCCTCGTCCTCGGTCCACTCGATAGAGACCATGTGGTCGGTGAACTCCTGGCCGAAGGCGGGGTTGGCCAAAATGGCGTTGCGCTCGGCGTCGGTTGCCGGGTTGGGGTTTTGGGTAATAGCGAAATCTAGGGTTGTCATGGGCACTACCCTACTCGCGGCGGTGACGCCAATTCCCCGGGTACGCTGAAATAGCACTGGTATTTATTCAGGCTTGTGAAGAAAGGTTTTTATCGATGGCTTTTGATTGCTCGCTTCCCGTTCAAGGCACGACCGCGTCTGTTGCGCTGGCAGACACTGCGCCGAGTGAGGCGGCACGACTCGTGCCGGTGGCAGCGGGAGAGCCCGGGCCCGAGCTACCCGTGACCTCGCTGACTACCGAGGGACTGCTCGAGGCGCTGACTGCCGTGGGCGCCACCGGCAAGGCTGGCGAGTGCCACCGCGTCGTTGTCGACGGCACCCTGTATATCGCCTTCGGCCTGGGCGTCGCCGATGAGATCGACGACGAGGCAGTGCGCCGCGGCGTCGGTGTCGCGGCCCGCTCGCTGAGCGACGTGGACACCGCTGCGATCAGCGCCGAGTTCGGCGTGGGCCCGGTCGTCGAGGGCCTGCTGTTGGGCAGCTACTGCTACCAGGGTTTCAAGTCCGCTGAGGCAGCAGAGCATGCACAAGTGAGCACCGAGATCACCGTGGTTGATGCGGATGCGCAGGCCTTCGAAACGGCGCGCACCATCGCCGAGTCCGTCAACCTGGCCCGCGACCTGGTCAACACGCCGGCGAACTACCTCTACCCCGCCGCGTACGCCAAGATCATGGAGGAAGTCGGCACCCAGGCCGGCCTCACGGTCGAGGTTTTCGACGAGGACTACCTTGCCGAGCACGGCTTCGGCGGCATCACCGCCGTCGGTGGCGGTTCGCAGCGCCCGCCGCGCCTGGTGCACCTCGCCCTCAACCCGGAGGCCGCCGGCACGCACACCGCGCTGGTTGGCAAGGGCATCACTTTCGACACCGGCGGCATCTCGCTCAAGCCGGGCGCGAAGATGGAGGACATGATCAGCGATATGGGCGGCTCCGCCGCGCAGTTCGCCGCGATCGTCGCCGCCGCCCGCCTGGGCATCGACATGCGCATCGACGCCTGGCTGCCGCTGGCGGAGAACATGCCGTCCGGCGCGGCCACCCGCCCGGGCGATGTCATCACCCACTACGGCGGCTTGACCTCGGAGATCCTCAACACCGATGCGGAGGGCCGCCTCGTGCTTGCCGACGCCATCGCGCGCGCCTGCCAGGACACCCCCGACTTCCTCATCGAAACAGCGACCTTGACCGGCGCGCAGCTGGTTGCGCTCGGCTCGCGTACCGCCGGCGTGATGGGCTCGGATGCCTTCCGCGACGCTATCGCCGAAACCGGGCGCAGCCTCGGCGAGCCCGCCTGGGCGATGCCGCTGGTGGAAGAGCAGGAAGCACAGCTGAAGTCCCCGGTCGCCGACATCCGGAATGTGCACAACGCACGCACCGGCGGCATGATTTTCGCCGGTCTTTACCTGTCCAAGTTTGTCAGCGAGGGCACCCAGTGGGCCCACATCGACATCGCCGGCCCGGCGTTTAACACCGATGCGGTCTTCGGCTACACCCCGAAGCGCGCCACCGGCGTGCCGGTTCGCACCATCGTGGCCACCCTTTCGGCCATCGCCGAAGGCAAGCTCGCCAACTAGCTAGCTATACGGGTTCTCGCCGCGCTCGAACTTGGCGCGGCGTTCCCGTTGTTCGGCCCTTTTACGCAGGATTCTCTCCTGCTCCATTTTCTTGCGCATGCGGTCTGGGTAACCGGTCTCCTCGACGTCGTAAAGCAAAATGCCCAAGAGTCTGGAGACCTCATCTATGCCTTTGGGGCCGCCGATGCGGCGGCGGGTGTAATTGCCCTGCTCATCGACGAGCACGACCGACATCTCATTGACCATCGTCTCCGGCTCGATGTAGCCCTCGACAAACTTTCGGCCTTCGACCCACTGCTTTAAGTACTGCGCGTCGTCGGGGCGAATGGTCTCGCCGGGCGCACGCGGGGGTGTGAAGCTCGAAGATTGTTTCCGTTTGCCGAAAAGGTTAAACACGCACAACATCTTACGTCCTTTTCTTGCCAACCAAACCCGGGTGCGAACCACGCGCACCCCAAACGCGACGGGGCGGGCGGAATACAGGTAGCCTGGTTGACTGTATAGCTTCCGTTACAACGTTGAACTGCGAGGAGACTTAGAAAACATGGCGCACTCTGTAGAGATGCCCGAGCTGGGCGAGTCTGTCACCGAAGGCACGATTACCACGTGGCTGAAGGAAGTCGGCGATACCGTCGAGGTCGACGAGCCGCTGCTCGAGGTCTCCACCGACAAGGTCGACACCGAGATCCCCTCCCCCGTTGCGGGCGTGCTGATTGAGGTCAAGGCTGAAGAAGACGACACCGTCGAGGTCGGCGAAGTCATCGCCATCATCGGCGAGGATGGCGAAGAGGCCCCGGCAGGCGACGAGAAGGCTGACAAGGATTCGGACGAGGCCGAGGACGCGGAAGACGCTGAAGACGCTGAGGACGAGGCTCCGGCCGAGGAGAAGAAGGACGCCAAGTCCGCACCGAAGTCCTCCGGTTCCGCAACGGACGTGGAGATGCCGGAGCTCGGCGAGTCCGTCACCGAGGGCACCATTACCACCTGGCTGAAGGAAGTCGGCGACGAAGTTGAGGTCGACGAGCCGCTGCTCGAGGTCTCCACCGACAAGGTCGACACCGAGATCCCGTCCCCGGTTGCGGGCACCTTGGTTGAGGTGCTGGCAGAGGAAGACGATACCGTCGAGGTCGGCGAAGTCATCGCGCGCATCGGCGACGCGGATGCGGCTGCTTCCGACGACGCTGATGACTCCGACGACTCCGACAAGGCGGACGACTCCGACGACACGGACGACACCGACGAGGCGGAAGAGAAGAAGGAAGAGGCTCCGAAGCAGGAGAAGAAGTCCTCCGGCTCCGGCGCTGGTACCAAGGTGGAGATGCCGGAGCTCGGCGAGTCCGTCACCGAGGGCACCATTACCACCTGGCTGAAGGAAGTCGGCGACGAAGTTGAGGTCGACGAGCCGCTGCTCGAGGTCTCCACCGACAAGGTCGACACCGAGATCCCGTCCCCGGTTGCGGGCACCCTGGTGAAGATCCTCGCCGAGGAAGACGACACCGTCGAGGTCGGCGAGGCGATCGCCGTGATCGGTGACGCTGACGCTGCCGAGGAGCCCGCCGAAGAGGCAGACGAGAAGGACGAAGCGAAGGCTGAGGAGCCCGCCGAGGAGCCGAAGGAGGAGCCCAAGGAAGAGGCTCCGAAGCAGGAGGCACCGAAGCAGGAGAAGAAGGCCGAGAAGGCTGACAAGTCCGCTGCGTCCTCCGAGAAGCTGAACAACCGCGGCGGCGACGTCCCGTACGTCACCCCGCTGGTCCGCAAGCTGGCCGACAAGCACGGTGTTGACCTCAACCAGGTCGAGGGCACCGGCGTCGGCGGCCGTATCCGGAAGCAGGACGTGCTCGCGGCGGCTAACGGCGAGTCTGGTGCAGCTTCCGATTCCGCAAAGGATGCGAAGCCGGCCGCGAAGGGCGCTCGCGCCAACTGGTCCACCAAGTCCGTGGACCCGGCCAAGCAGGAGCTGATCGGCACCACGCAGAAGGTCAACCGCATCCGCGAGATCACCGCGGCGAAGATGGTCGAGTCCCTGCAGACCACTGCGCAGCTCACCCACGTCCAGGAGGTCGACGTCACCCGCGTCGCCGAGCTGCGCAAGAAGTTCAAGCCGGCTTTTGTGGACAAGCACGGCGTGAACGTGACCTACCTCGCGTTCTTCGTCAAGGCGGCGGCTGAGGCACTGGTCTCCCACCCGAACGTCAACGCGTCCTACAACGCTGAGACCAAGGAGATCACCTACCACGAGGACGTCAACATCGGTGTTGCGGTGGATACCCCGCAGGGCCTGCTCGTGCCGGTGATCAAGAAGGCACAGGACCTGAACCTCGCCGAGATTGCGAAGGCGATCGCGGACCTGGCAGACCGCGCGCGCAACAAGAAGCTGCGCCCGGACGACCTGACGGGTGCGACCTTCACCGTGACCAACATCGGTTCCGAGGGCGCGATGCTGGATACCCCGATCCTGACCCCGCCGCAGGCCGGCATTCTGGGTACCGCCACGATCGAGAAGCGTCCGGTCATCGTCACCGAGGACGGCATCGACTCGATCGCGATCCGCCAGATGTGCTACCTGCCGTTCACCTACGACCACCAGCTGGTCGACGGTGCTGACGCAGGCCGCTTCGTCACCACGATCAAGGACCGCATCGAGGTCGGCGACTTCGAGTCCGACCTGGACCTCTAAACCCTCGACCTAAGAGAACTGCGGCCCGCTTCCCCCACTCCGGGGAGGCGGGCCGTTTCGCGTACCCAGGCTAAATCCTCCGGCTCGAGCGTAGTTCTTAGCGCGCCCGCATCGCACCTTATACTGGCTAGTGTTTGGCACCACTTCGACCAAGGAGCGCGTTTTGGATTACATCTCCCGTCATATTGGCCCCGACCAGACTGAACAGCAGCAAATGCTGGACACGCTGGGTTACGCGTCGTTGGATGCGCTCATCGACGCCGCGGTCCCCTCCGGCATCCTCACCGACGGCCCACTCAAACTGCCGCAGGCGCTGAGCGAATACGAGGCGCAGGACCGGCTCCGCGAGATCGCGAGCCAAAACACGGTGCTCAAGGCCTTCTACGGCCAGGGCTACAACTCGACGCTCACCCCGCCGGTGATCCGCCGCGGCGTGATCGAGGACGCCGGCTGGTACACCGCGTACACCCCCTACCAGCCCGAAATCTCCCAGGGCCGCCTCGAGGCGCTGCTCAACTTCCAGACGATGGTGCAAGACCTCACCGGCTTGGACATCGCCAATGCCTCGCTTCTCGACGAAGCCTCCGCCGCCGCCGAAGCTGTCGGGCTCATGTCGCGCGCGGTGCGCAAGGGCCGCCGCGTGCTTCTCGACGCCCGCCTACACCCCCAGGTCATCACCGTCGCCGCCGAACGCGCCCGCGCCATCGACTTGGAGGTCGAGGTCGCCGACCTGACCCAGGGCGTGGTCGGCGAGGACCTCGTCGGCGCTGTGGTGGCCTACCCGGGCACCGAGGGCGACATTGCGGATCCGCGCCCGATCATCGAGGCGATCCACTCCCGCGGCGGCCTCGTCACCGTAGATGCCGACATCCTCGCGCTGACTGTGCTGGAGTCGCCGGGCGAGCTGGGCGCAGACATCGCCATCGGCTCGACCCAGCGCTTCGGCGTGCCCCTGTTCTACGGCGGCCCGCACGCAGCCTTCATGGCGGTGCCGGAGAAGCTCAAGCGCCAGCTGCCGGGCCGCCTCGTGGGCGTGTCCAAGGACGCGGAGGGCTTCCCCGCCTACCGCCTGGCGCTGCAGACCCGCGAGCAGCACATTCGCCGCGAGCGCGCCACCTCCAACATCTGCACCGCCCAGGCCCTGCTTGCCGTCGCGGCCTCCATGTACGCCGTCTACCACGGGCCCGAAGGCCTGACCGAGATCGCGCGCACCGTCCACGACTTTGCTGCGCGCTTCGCCGCCGGCGTCGAGGCGGCTGGTGGGCGCGTCAAACACGCCGAGTTCTTCGACACGGTGGCGGTTGAGGTTGAGGATGCGCAGGTGGTCGTCGACAAGCTGGCGAAGGCTGGCTACCTGGTACGCGCCATCGATCACGCCACCGTCGGCGTGGCCTTCGGCGAGGAAACGGCCGAGGCCGACCTCGCCGCACTGCTCGACGCTTTCGGCGCATCTATGCCCGAGTCCGCCGAGCCGCGCCTGCCCGAGGAGCTCGCGCGACGCACCGAGTTCCTCACCCACGAGACCTTCAACGCGATCCACTCCGAGACCCAGATGATGCGCTACATCCGTGCGCTCGGCGACAAGGACCTCGCGCTGGACCGCACGATGATCCCGCTCGGCTCCTGCACGATGAAGCTCAACCCCACCGCGGGCCTGGAGACGATCACCTGGCCCGAGTTCGCCAACGTGCATCCCTTCACCCCGGCCGAGTACACCAAGGGCTGGGCCACACTTATCGACGAGCTGCGGACCTGGCTCATCGAAATCACCGGCTACGCCGAGGTCTCCCTGCAGCCGAACTCAGGTGCCACCGGCGAGCTCGCAGGCCTGTTGGCGATCCGCCGCTACCACGTGGCCAACGGCGATACCGAGCGCGACATCTGCTTGATTCCGGCGTCGGCGCACGGGACGAACGCGGCGTCGGCAAGCTTGGCGAACCTGCGCGTCGTGGTGATCAAGACCGCCGACGACGGCTCGATCGACCTGGACGACCTGGATACGCAGCTGGACAAGCACGGCGAGCACGTGGCCGCGATCATGCTCACCTACCCCTCCACGCACGGCGTGTACGAGTCCGACGTGCGCACCGTGGCCGACAAGGTGCACGCGGCCGGCGGCCAGGTCTACATCGACGGCGCGAATATGAACGCGCTGACCGGCATTGCGCGCCCCGGCGACTTCGGCGGCGACGTGAGCCACCTCAACCTGCACAAGACCTTCACCATCCCGCACGGCGGCGGTGGGCCGGGCGTGGGCCCGATCGGCGTGGGCGAGCACCTCATTCCGTTCCTGCCTGGCGATGCGAACGTCACGCTCGATGAGGCGAGCGCGCCGGTGCCGGGCGATCGCGGCGTACCGGTTTCTGCCAGCTTCTACGGATCGGCCGGGGTGCTGCAGATCTCCTGGGCCTACATCGCGATGAGCGGCGCTGCCGGCCTGAAGTCCGCAACCCAGCACGCAGTGCTCGGCGCGAACTACCTCGCGCACCAGCTCAACGACTACTTCCCCGTCCTCTACACCGGCGACAACGGCATGGTGGGCCACGAGTGCATCCTGGACCTGCGCGAGCTGACCGACAAGTCCGGCGTCACCGCGGCCGATGTGGCCAAGCGCCTGGTGGACTACGGCTTCCACGCCCCCACGCTCGCCTTCCCGGTCGCGGGCACGCTCATGGTCGAGCCGACCGAGTCCGAGGACCTGGCGGAGCTGGACCGCTTCGTCGAGGCGATGCGCTCCATCCACGCCGAGATCCAGGAGATCATCGACGGAAAGATTGCCTACGAAGACTCCGTGGTGCACCACGCGCCGTTTACCGCCCACTCGGTGGTGCGCAGCGAGTGGCCCTACGAGTTCAGCCGCGAGCAGGCGGCCTACCCGGTCGACCGGCTCGTGCACGCGAAGTACTTCCCGCCGGTGCGCCGCATCGACGAGGCCTACGGCGACCGCAACCTCGTGTGCGCCTGCCTGCCGCCGGAAGCTTTTGACATCAACGACTAAGGAGAACCACCAATGCCACAGACTCCACTGCATGCCACGCACGAAAAGCTCGGCGCGAGCTTCACCGATTTCGGCGGCTGGGAGATGCCGCTGAAGTACGGCTCCGAATTAGAGGAGCACCGCGCCGTACGCTCCGCCGTGGGCATCTTCGATTTGTCCCACATGGGTGAAATCAGCGTCCAGGGCCCCGACGCCGCCGCCTTTTTGGACTACGCCCTGATCTCCAACTTCTCCGTGTTGAAGGAGGGCAAGGCGAAGTACTCCATGATCGTTGCCGAAGACGGCGGCATCATCGACGACCTGATCACTTACAAGTTCAGCGAAAACCACTTCATGGTGGTGCCCAACGCCGCGAACACCGCCGCCGTCTGGGCCGCGTTTGAGTCGCGCAAGGGCGACTTCGAGGTGCAGCTGACCAACAATTCCGAGGCGTTCGCGCTCGTCGCCGTCCAGGGCCCCGGTTCGCTCGCCGCGCTGCAGCCATTGCTTAGCGACGACGCGTCCACCCTTTCCTACTACTCCGGGTCCTGGATGACGCTCGACGGCATCGAGATCTTCGTCGCCCGCACCGGCTACACCGGCGAAGACGGCTTCGAGCTGTTCTGCGCCCGCGAAGACGCGCAAAAGGTGTGGGACGCCGTGATCGGCTGCGGCACCCCGTGCGGTCTGGCCTCTCGCGATTCCCTGCGCCTGGAGGCGTCCATGCCGCTGTACGGCAACGAGCTGTCGACCGAGATCACCCCGGTCGAGGCTGGCATGGGCCGCGCCTTTGCCAAGAAGGAAGCCGACTTCGTGGGCAAGGAGGCACTTGCCGGCCGCGAGCCGGAGGTGGTCATTGCCGGGCTGACCTCCGAGCAGCGCCGCGCCGCCCGCGCCGGTGCCGAGATCTACCTGCCGGGCGAGTCGGGCGCGAAGATCGGCGTGGTGACCTCCGGGCAGCCCTCGCCGACGCTCGGCTACCCTGTTGCCTTGGCGCACGTCGCGCCGGAGCACGCGGAAGTTGGGACGGACGTGGAAATTGACATCCGCGGGCGTCGCTATCCGTTTACTATCGTTACGACCCCGTTTTACTCCCGAAAGGACGCCTAACATGGCACTGCAGAAGGACTTCTACTACTCCGAGGACCACGAGTGGATCAACGTCGCCCCCGACGCCGCAGTGGGCAAGACTGTGCGCGTAGGCATCACCGACGTCGCCGCTGAACGCCTGGGCGAGATCGTCTTTGCCGAGCTGCCGCAGGTCGGCGACACCGTCACCGTCAACGAGCAGTGCGGCGAGGTGGAGTCCACCAAGTCCGTCTCCGACCTGTTCTCGCCGGTCACCGGCACCGTCACCGCCGTCAACGAGGACATCGACGGCGCCTACGAGGCCATTAACGACGACCCCTACGGCGCCGGCTGGCTCTTCGAGGTCGAGGTTGAGGCCGTCGGCGAGCTCATGACCGCCGACGAGTACGCCGCCAAAAACGGCGTCGAGGGCTAAGCACCTCTTTGTTCACGCGGGGCTAAAATGCGAAAGCATGACAGCCCCGCGTGACCCATTTTTCCCGGCCGACAAATCCATCCGCGCTGACGCTTCCGCCCCACTGGATGTGCGAGAGCTCGGCGTCGTGCCCTACCAGGAAGCCTGGGACCTGCAGGCGGAGCTTGCCGCCAAGCGCGCGGCAGGCGAGGTCGGCGACACCGTGCTCGTGCTCGAGCACCCGTCGACCTTTACCGCCGGCAAGCGCACCCAGCCCGAGGACATGCCGGAGGCCGACTACCCCGTGCCGGTGGTCAAGGTCGACCGCGGCGGGCGCATCACCTGGCACGGCGAGGGCCAGCTCGTGGTCTACCCCATCATCAAGCTCGCCGAACCGGTCGACGTGGTCGACTACGTCCGCCGCCTTGAAGAGGCCATCATCGAAACGGTGCGCGAGGCCGGCGTGACCACCGCAGGCCGCATCGACGGCCGCTCCGGCGTGTGGGTCCCCCACACCACTCGCGCCGCCGACACACGCGCCCCGAAACGCGACCGGAAAGTCGCCGCGCTCGGCATCCGCATCACCCGCGGGGTGACCATGCACGGTCTAAGCATCAACTGCGACAACACTCTTGACCACTACGCGCACATCGTTGCCTGCGGCATCGACGACGCAGACGTGACCACAATGAGTTTGGAGCTGGGCACCGACGTGCGGGCGTCGGCAATCGCCCCGCGGCTCATCCACCACCTCGACCGCGCGCTGTCCGGCGAGCTGACCGTGGCAAACCACACCTTCGCCACCGCCCCAGATCCCACGAAAGGCCTGAAGAAACGGCCGCGCTAACGAGTGCTTGACACGTCCGTTAACGTAGGGGGCGTGACTGTAGCACCAGATGGTAGAAAACTCCTCCGCATCGAGAAGCGCAACGCGCAAACCCCGATCGAGTCCAAACCGCGGTGGATCCGCAACCAGGTCAAGACGGGCCCCGAGTACGAGGACATGAAGCAAAAGGTCAAGGGTGCAGGCCTGCACACCGTGTGCCAGGAGGCCGGCTGCCCCAACATCCACGAATGCTGGGAATCCCGCGAGGCGACCTTCCTCATCGGCGGCTCCCGCTGCTCGCGGCGCTGCGATTTCTGCGACATCGCCTCCGGCAAGCCCGACCCGCTCGACCGCGACGAGCCGCGCCGCGTGGCCGAAGAGGTCCGGGGAATGAACCTGAACTACTCCACCATCACCGGCGTGACCCGCGACGACCTCGACGACGAGGGCGCCTGGCTCTACGCCGAGGTCGTGCGCAAGATCCACGAGCTCAACCCGCACACCGGCGTGGAAAACCTCACCCCGGACTTCTCCGGCAAGCCGGACCTGCTCCAGGAGGTCTTCGAGGCCCGCCCCGAGGTGTTCGCGCACAACGTGGAGACGGTTCCGCGCATCTTCAAGCGCATCCGCCCGGCCTTCCGCTACGACCGCTCGCTGGACGTGATCCGGCAGGCGCGCGACTTCGGCCTCATTACCAAGTCGAACCTCATCCTCGGCATGGGCGAGACCCGCGAGGAAATCCTCGAGGCGCTGGGCGATCTTGTCGACGCCGGCTGCGACATCATCACCATCACGCAGTACCTGCGCCCGGGCCCGACCTACCACCCGATCGACCGCTGGGTAAAGCCCGAGGAGTTCATCGAGTACCGCGACGCCGCCTACGACATGGGCTTCGCCGCCGTCATGTCCGGCCCGCTCGTGCGCTCCTCTTACCGCGCCGGCAAGCTCTACGTCCAGGCGATGGAGCATCACGGCCGCGAGCTGCCGGAAAACCTCAAGCACCTGAAGGAAACCTCCGCCGGCGAGACGACGCAGGAAGCATCCACCCTGCTGAAGAAGTACGGCGCTTCCGAGGACCACCCGGTAGTGACCCGCTAAGGGCCCTTTTTGCGGCCCCGCGCGGGCCCATTAACATAAGCGGCATGGCGAAGCAGGATGATAGGGCGGCCGCGAAGGCCGCCAAGAAGCAACAGCGCGAGGCGAAACGCGCCAAGAGCAAGCAGACGCGCAGCCAGGTGTGGCAGGCGTTCAAGATGCAGAAGGAGCGCGACAAGGCGCTCATCCCCATCATGGTCGGGTCCGTCCTCGGTATGGGGCTTCTGTTCTTCCTCATTGGCCTGATCTGGGACGGCCAGTGGTTCATGCTGGTCCTCGGCCTGATCCTCGGCGCAGTGCTGGCGATGTGGCTGTTTTCCCGCCGACTGGAAAAGTCGATGTACGACCAGGTCGGCGACACCCCCGGCGCGGCCGGCTGGACGCTGGAGAACATGCGCAACACCATGGGCATCGTCTGGATCACTAAGACGGGCGTGCAGGCCAATACCCACATGGACACCATCCACCGCGTGGTGGGCAACCCCGGCGTGGTGCTTGTCGGCGAGGGCAGCCCCAACCGCCTGAAGTCCATGATGGCCAAGGAGCACAAGCGCGTCGACCGCCTACTGGCGGGCGTGCCGATCCACGAGGTCTACGCCGGCGACGGCGAGGGGCAGGTCCCCGTGCGCAGCCTGCAGAAGCACCTGCTGAAGATGCCGAAGAACTACAAGAAGGACGAGGTCTACTCGCTCAACGCCAAGCTGGAGGCGATGGACTCCCGCAAGGGCCCCGGCCAGGTCAACGGCCTGCCGGGCGGCCCGATGCCGCGCCAGGCGCAGAACATGGCGGGCATGAACCGCCGCATGCGCCGCATGCAGCAGCGCAAGGGCAAGTAAGTGGATGCCGAGGCCAGCGCGGCGCTCCGTTTGGGGTCGCTGCTTTTGACCTCCGGCGCGCCGGCCTACCGGGTGATCCGCGCCGTCAAGCGCTGCGCCCGCGCGCTCGGCTTTGACGACGCCGACGTGATCGTCGGCCTCGACACCCTCACCTGTACCTTCCACCGCGGCGAGCGTTTCCGCACCCTGGCGGCGGTGCTGCCGGTACCGGGTGTGAACGCCTCGCGGATTGAGGCGCTCGAAAACTTCAGCCGCCACGACTTACACCAATATGTCACCGCGGCGCAGGTCGAGACAATGCTCGACGAGATCGAGGCGATCCCCTCGCCGCGCTGGAGCGCTCCGGGCAGCGCCCTCGCCGCGGGCCTGGCCTGCGGCGGTTTCGCCATTTTGAACCACTTTTCGCTGCTCACTGCGGTACTCGTCGTGCTCGCGGCGGGTGCGGGCCAGTATGTGCGCCAACGGCTTGCCGCGAAGCATATGCTGCAGTTGGGCGTGGTGATGCTCGCCGGTGCGGCCTCCACCGCCATCTTCCTCGTGCTCTCGCTCGCCGTCCCGGGCGCGGACACGCAGCTTGCGGCCGGTTTCGTCCCGGCGATCCTCTACCTCATCCCCGGGTTCCCGCTGTTCGTCGCGATGAATGACCTGTCGCGTTTCGATTTCAGCGCCGGCATCGCGCGGCTGTGTTTCGCCCTCGAGGTGATCGTGACGATGATGCTCACCGTCGCGGTCATCGCCATGATCACCGACGCTCCCCCGCCACCGCTTGTCGACGCCGCCGTCGCCCCCAGCTTCTACGCCGCCGCGGCGGTCGCCAGCTTCCTCAGCGTTGGCGGTTTCGCGATTCTATTCAACGCGTCGAAGCGCATGGCGTTGCTCGCCGCCTCGCTCGGCACGGTGGCCAACATCTTAAGGCTCGTGCTGCTGCACGCCGGAGTGAAGTTCTTCCTCGCCTGCTTTTTGGGCACGCTAACCATCGGGCTGCTCGGCTGGGCGCTCGGCCGGCGTTTCTTCGTGCCGCGCTCGACCGTGACAATCCCGGCCACCGTGGTGATGATCCCCGGCACCACGATCTACGCCGCGATGCAGCAGCTGACCTCCGGTGATGTCACCGGCGGCATTTCCGCAACCACGGAGGTCGTGCTCGCCGTGCTCTTCCTCGCCGGCGGGCTGACGGTTGCGCGCCTGTGTACAGACCGCAACTGGGCCTTCCAGCGGCACATCGACTTCCGCACGGACTTGAGCTAGCCGCGGATCACCGTCGTGTTGGTGGCGCGGTCGTGCATGCCGCGCCCATCCGCGTCCACGATCGCCGCAGGCAGCACAAAACCGGTCAGCACGGTACGCAGCGCCGCGCGCCACAACCCGACCGGTTCGGCGGCGTCGATGCGCGCCACCCCCATACCGAGCATCGCCATGCCGGGCGTGCGCGCCATGAGCCAGCCGGTCAGAATGCCCAGCACGATCCACACAAAGTAGGTCACGGTGGCGGTGTCGCCGAGCGCGTGCGTTTGCGACGTGATCAGCGCCGCGATTCCCCAGGAGATGCCCCAATCGATGAGCACTCCGCACGCGCGCCGCATGACCGACGCCTGCGAGCCCGCCCCCTGCTCCGGCAAGCCCAAGGACTGCCCCGGATAGTCCGGGACCGTGTCGTCGCCGGAGAACTGATTCGGCATCTCGGGGCCATTGCGCCAATCGCGTCGCTGTGATCTCGCCATGGGCACTAAGCCTAGCCGTGGCCAAAGGGAGGCGAAAATGGGCGGGTGCACATTTCGGGGCCATGGTTCTACTAAACTTGTGGGCGTTCAGATTTTCGCCCCTTTAAGGAGAGCACACGTGTCTTTCGAAAATATCGAGGACGTCACAAAATTTATCGCCGACGAGGAAGTCGAATTCGTAGACGTCAGGTTCACCGACGTTCCCGGCCGCGAACACCACTTCTCCATCCCGGCATCCATGTTCGACGAGGAAGTTATGGAAGAAGGCCTCGCCTTCGACGGCTCCTCCATTAAGGGCTTTACCACCATCGAAGAGTCCGACATGACGCTCATGCCGGACCTGGCCACCGCCAAGCTCGACCAGTTCCGCGAGGCGAAGACGCTGAACGTGAAGTTCTTCGTCAACGATCCCTTCACTCACGAAGCATTCTCCCGCGACCCGCGTAACGTGGCGCGCAAGGCGGAGGACTACTTGGCGTCGACAGGCATTGCAGATACCTGCAGCTTCGGCGCCGAGGCCGAGTTCTATCTCTTCGACTCCATCCGCTACGAGGCGGAAGGCCACCGCGCCTTCTACGAAATCGACGCAGAGGAAGGCTGGTGGAACCGCGGCAAGGAGCGCGACGCCGACGGCGAGCCGAACCTGGGCTACAAGAACCGCTGGAAGGGCGGCTACTTCCCCGTCGCCCCGCACGACAAGA
>ERZ1673749.999-NODE-999-length-23601-cov-5.032235_pt1 | contig 23601 bp, 20 predicted proteins | sample MGYA00580204_ERZ1673749 | MGnify/ENA primary metagenome ERZ1673749 (study PRJEB41218, sample SAMN15661745) | gut metagenome | host: Homo sapiens | place: Canada: London | collected 2015-08-20/2019-03-30 | study: EMG produced TPA metagenomics assembly of...
TTTGATACTTTCTTATTTAATATCTTCTTATTTAATATTTTCTGAAAAAGCTAAATAGTCTTTTTTTATTTAATATCCTGATTGCTCTGTCTGCATCTTCTGCTCGTAATCCACCTGTACAAAAATCTGTCTTTACCAGATGCTTATCAAATCCATGTCTATGCCATTCGTAGTCTCCATCATCTAATATGACAAATCCTTCAATCTTCTCTTCGCACTTATCTAACCAGTCTTTGATCTCGTCTTCTCTTCTTCCACTGCTTAGATATTCTGTCTTATCTATGATCTTTAGATCGTATTTTGCTAAAATATCAACCAGGATCTGGCACCAGTCCTGTACTGCATCACTGTGTTCTGCCCATCCATATCTCCAGGAAGATGATAAAACGATCTTGGCTCCTGTTGCATCTACGATTTTCTTCAAATTCTTAATATTCTCCTCGTCTACGGAGATCAATTGGGCATCTTCAGATTTTTCAAATAACTGCTGCGAATTTAATACTCCATCTACGTCCAGAAATATAACTTTCATGTCTTTATTCCCCCTTTTACCTTTACGGCTATAAGACATGGTCCTTGTTGAGTATTATACTCTCTTTTCTCGAAAACGTAAATCCTTTTCAAATTTGCTCATTTATAATATTTTCTAATCCACCCTCAATTGCCCAATTCTTAAATTCCTGCATCTGTTCTTTCGTGTACAATTTAGGATTTTCTTCAAAACAGTATTCTTTATCTACCAAATGATATTTGGCTTCTGCCAGTGGATTATAGTTTAAGATTTCATAAGAAACATACTGATAGATTCCATTTAAATATTTTGCAATCCCTTTGATGTTCTCTCTGGTTGCAGTCATGCCTGGGATCATCGGTGTTCTTATGATTACTTTGTTTCTATTTGATGTCTCTAGTAAGTATCTGATATTCTCTTTGATCTTGCGATTTGAAACCCCTGTATAATGCATATGATCTTTCTCTGTTGCTAACTTAAGGTCTGCAAAGATACGATCTAAATATGGAAGAATTTCTTTGATCACTTCCTGCTCTGCATAAAGAGATGTCTCAATCGCAGTGTGGATTCCTTCTTTTTTACATGCTTTTAACAGCTCTTTTGTAAACTTCCACTGTAAAAGTGGTTCCCCACCTGAGATCGTAACCCCGCCGTTTCCGTGGCGGTAAAATGGATTATCTTTGCGGATTTCTTCCATAACCATCTCCACAGTCATCTCTCTGGAATCCATAGCGATCGCTCCCGTTGGACACCACTCAATGATCGTATTCCAGTCTTCATTTTTGTCAGGATGAAGATGAATCTGGTCTTCTTCCAGTGTAACTCCGTGTTCTTTTGATTTAGCAATACAAGTTTTACAATGTATGCATCGATTTTCAAAATAGATTGGTCTTTTGCGAATGGAAATTCCTTCTGGATTCTGACACCACACACATTTTAAAGGACATCCCTTTAAAAAGACTGTAGTACGGATCCCATCTCCGTCGTGCGTTGAAAATCTACGAATATCAAATACTTTTCCTGTCATCTTAAATATCTCCATAACTTGTTCTTGCGATGATCTCATTTTGCAGTTCATCGGCAAGTTCTGTAAAGTAGGCTGTGTAACCTGCAACTCTGACAGTCAATCCACGATATTGTTCTGGATTCTTCTTTGCTGCAAGCAGGTCTTCTTTTCTTACTACATTAAACTGGATATGTGGAATCTCAAGATCAACAAAAGTTCTTAAGAAATTCGCAAACTTATCAATTCCTGTCTCTGTCTTAAAAAATTCTGGAAGGAATTTCATATTCAACAATCCACCATTCGTTGTCAATGTCTTATCTAATTTGGATACAGATTTTAATACGGCTGTTGGTCCTTTGATATCTCTTCCATATACTGGAGACATTCCTCCATCTGCCAGTGGCTCCCCTGCGTATCTTCCATCTGGAGTTGCCCCGACATTTTCACCCATTGGTACATGAGCTGATACGGTATACATACCTGTGTGATATGGACCATTTCGATAATTCTTAAATGTTCTTAATCGATTCTTGAAATAATCTGCCCATTTTGTTCCCTGTTTATCAACTTCATCAATATCATTTCCGTATTTTGGAACTTTATTAACGCACATGGCTCTTAAGATTTCATATCCTTCAAAATTGTTCTTTAATGCATCAAGCATTTCTTTTTGTGTGCATCTTTTTTCATCATACACCAGCTGCTTAATCGCAGCAAGGCTGTCTGCCAGATTGGCAATCTGGATCATCTGAATTCCAGATAAATTATACTTTGCTCCCCCTGCTGTGACATCCATTCCATTTTCCATGCAGTTCTCAATAGAAGCTGATAAGAATGGAGATGGAAGAAGATCAATATGTGCCTTCTCTACTTCTTCACATGCAAGGATCATCTTATCCATAAAATAATTAATCTGTTTCTTGAATGCTGCTTCCAAGTCTTCAAATGTCTCGTATGTTTCAAGATTTCCATAATCTGGTGCGATCTTTTCTCCGGTTAAGAGACATGTTCCACCAGTTAATGTGACTTCCAATGCTTTGTTCAAGTTAAACATTGCAGAGTCACTCCATCCAAGGTTATTTCCCTGTGTTGTTAATTCTACACATCCTACGATCGCGTAGTCTCTGGCATCTTTTTCTTCGATTCCTAATTCTTGAATAGATGGGATCACTGCCTTATCATTAAAGAATTGTGGCATTCCGCTTCCTTTGGCTACGACTCTGACTGCTTCTTTTAATAACTCATCCGATGTTCCTTCGTGAAGTCTGACAGAAAGATTTGGTTGTGGAAGTCCTAAGTGCTTCTGTGATTCTAAGAATAAGAAAGAAAGATCATTATATGTATCATTTCCATTTTCATCCTGCCCACCGATCGCAATATTAAATCCGATTGGGAATCCAGCGAAATATTTAGCTCCGTGAGAATTTCTCATGTATACGATCTCGTTAAATTTCAGCCATAAGCATTCAATGATCTCTAATGCCTGCTGTTTATCTAAGATTCCATCTTTGATATCTTTTTCATAATAAGGTGCTAAATGTCTGTCTAATCTTCCTGGTGAAAATGAAGATGCATTGGATTCCATCTGTAAGATAACAAATAAAAACCATGTAGACTGCACTGCTTCGTGGAATGTCTGTACTGGTCTTTCAGAAATATTCTTACAGTTTCTGGCTACTTTGATCATTGTTTGTTTTCTTGTTTCATCTGATTCATTTTCTGCCATATCCATGATCAGATCGTGATAACGGACCATAAAATGTTTGGCACCTTCCATAACGATCTTAACACTCTCATAGAAGTCTTTCTGCCCTTCTTTACATGTCTTTAATTTTTCTTCTGCCTGATCAAGTAGTCCCTGTGGTCCCATCTTTAACCATTTTACACAGTTTGGACAGATATGTCCTTGTGCATGGTCTTTCTGATTGATCTTTACAACTTTAGCGATCTCGTTGATCTCTTTTCCATATCTCTGGTTTAGGACATCTTCTAAGGATTTTCCTTCCCAATATGGTTTGATGACTTTGCGGAATGTTTCAATATCTTCTTGATGCACATTGAAACGATCCTGCGGTCTTGTTGGAAGTGTTTCAAATTCTTTATCGACCCATGTACTTCCACTCTCTGGAAATACAACTCCATAACGAACTCCGGCTGTACGATTTCCAACGATCAGCTCATCCGGTTCTACACGAATCTCCATCTGTTCTAATGCTGCCTTTAAAGATTTGGCTCTCTGGATGATTCTTGGATCATCTTCATTTTCCTGATATGTTTTTGTGATGATCAGTGCCTGCTCAATTGATGCATATCTTGGCTCTGACAACATTTTATCTTTTAAATCTTTGATTCGTTGTGTCTGATATAATCCATCCATAGTCTTTGTCCTTTCTATTTTTCTATATGATCTTTGTCTGATATTCTTCTAATTTCTTCTTAATTTCCTCTGAAAGTTCCTTCTCACAGATAACTCCTTCTATGTCATTAAAGGTAGCATATACATAGTTCGCTTTAAAATCAAACTTATTACTTTCCATAACAAGATAGCACTGACTGCTTTTTTGTACTGCATCACGTTTCATAATGCCGTCTTCCGGAACATACGTCGTGATCACATTATTGAAAAGATCCGCACCTACAACGCCCATAAAACAAATATCAAATCGAAAATTTTCCATCATCTGTCTCGTTAATTCACCTAAAAATCCATTCTGACTGCGATTAAACTGTCCACCAAGCAAAATAAAATTTACATTTTTTGTTGTTGTAAATAATTCTGCTATATCAAGCATGCAGCTTACCACTGTAATCTGAAGTTCTCTTTTTATAATTTCTTTTGCCAATTCAATATTCGTCGTTGATGTATCAAGAAATATCATATCTCCATTACGAATCAACTCAACTGCTTTTTTTGCAATCTGTTGTTTTTCTTTTATATTCTTATCTTTTCTTGTCGATACAATATTATTATGTCCTGGATGCAATGTATCAGGGCGAACCGCTCCACCATATGTTCTTTTTAAAAGGTTCTTTACCTCCATACTTGCCAGATCTTTACGAATACAATCCTCTGTTACTTCAAAGCGTTTGCTTAGATCCTTTACTTTCACTTTTTCATTTTCTTCTAGCAAACGTAATATTTCCTGATGTCGTTCTTCTACAAACATTCTTTTTTGTTCCTCCTGTTATAAGATCATGTCATTTTTGAAGCATATTTTGACAACATATATAAATTTCCGTTTCTTTATTGATTTTTATTGCTATTTATTATTTTATATTATTTTCATCAATTGTCAAGTCACTACGTTCTCGACTATTTTAAATGACAAATTTTTTATACATAAAATACGGAATTTTACAAATACTAAATTAGAATTTTATTCATTGTTCTAAGGAGGTTTGATTTTATTATGGGAAATAAAGTTCTTGATTGCACAGCTTTGACTCTTACGATCATTGGTGCTATTAACTGGGGACTGATCGGATTCTTTCGGTTTGATCTGGTGGCATTTTTGTTTGGTGATATGAGTTGGTTGTCACGTGTGGTTTATGCACTTGTGGGATTGTGTGGATTGTATATGCTGGCGTTTTACCAACATTGTGGGGATGATGCATAAATAAAGGTTATGATAGAAGATTATCCATATGATTCATATGGATAATCTTCATAACTTTAGTTTATTGGCATCTTGAATTGAAAATTTATCTCCTTGTCAAGAAACATCTTTTGACATAGAATATTGTTTGTAACTGGATTCTTTACTTTTAGAAAGGACGAGATAAATGAAAGTTTTATTATTAAATGGAAGTCCTCGCAAAGCTGGTTGCACTTTTACTGCTTTGACTGAGGTTGCAAATACTTTAAATGCACAGGGAATTGAGACTGAGATTTTTCAGGCTGGAGATCCTTCGATTGAAAATGTGAAGGTTGCAGCTAAGATCATGGAAAAATCTGACGCTTTAGTTATTGGGTCCCCTGTTTACTGGGCTTCTCCTAGTGGTCAAATCATTGAATTTATGGATAAATTCTGTTCTCAGGCTGGTAACTTTATGCTACATAAACCTGCAGCTGCTGTAACTTCCGCACGTCGTGCTGGTACAACTGCAACTTTGGATGTTCTCTTAAAATATCTTGAATATCATCAGATGCCTGTTGTTTCCTCAAACTACTGGAATATGGTTCATGGAAATACTCCTGAAGAAGTAAAACAGGATGAAGAAGGGCTCCAAATCATGCGTACATTAGGAAATAACATGGCTTGGCTGCTTCGCTGTATTGAGGCTGGGGCTGCTGCCGGAGTTGAAGTTCCTGCTACTGAAGAGAAAATTAAAACAAACTTTATTCGATAAAATTTTGAGTTTCTTCTTATTATATAATATCTAAATATAAAAACGGAAAGAAAGGTCAGGCTGCATTTAAGGCAATCTGACCTTTTATAAATGGTGAATATACATTAAGTATAGAAACAAGCTATTTTATAAAAATAGATTTTTATTTACTGTGCATCCTTGATCTTTTTGATCTCCTCGATCATAACAGGAAGCACTTTCATAACATCTCCAACGATTCCGACATTTGCTACATCAAAAATTGGTGCGTCTTCATCTTTGTTGATCGCTACGATGTATCCTGAATTCATGATTCCTGATACATGCTGTGTTGCTCCAGAAATTCCGCAGGCAATGTATAGTTTTGGTGCAACGATCTTTCCAGACTGTCCTACCTGATGGATCTTTGATACCCATCCATCTTCAATGGCTGGTCTTGTTGCTCCGACAACACCGCCTAAAATGTTTGCAAGTTCTTCAACTAATGCGAAGTTTTCCTTGCTTCCCATTCCACGTCCACCAGAAACGATGACTTCTGCTTCTTCTAGGTTGATCGTTTCTGCGATTTCTTTGACGCTTTCTGTGATCTTAGCTTTGATCACATCTTCTGGTACTTTGACTTCTTTTGCAACGACTTCCCCTTCTGATGGATTCTCAACTTTCTGGAATGCTCCAGAACGAAGAGTCGCTACCTGTGGAGTACTTGCAATCTTTACATCTTCTAACACAGTTCCGCCATATAGTGGGCATGTGTATACAATTTCTCCATCTTCTGCTTTGACAGCTAAGACATCAGATGCACATCCTACACCTAATTTCGCTGCGACTGCTGGTGCGATGTCTTTTCCATCTTGTGTTCCACCGATAAATACTGCTTCTGGATTTTCGTCTTTTACTAACTGTGTTAAAACTGCTGCATATGCATCTAGATTATATTCTTTATAATCTTCGCTATCGACACAGATGACCTGATCGGCACCTGCCTCTGCTACTTTTTTCGCTGCATCTGCTACACCGCTTCCGATAACAACCGCTGTGACTTTCTCAGCATGTTCTTTGGCTGGTGAGAGCATTTCTAATCCAACTTTCACTGGATTTTCTTCTGCAGTTTCTACATATACCATGATATTCTTATATTCTGCCATGTCCTTTGTTCTCCCTTCCTAGAATACTTTGGCATCTGCCATCATAGCGACTGCTTTTAATGCTGAATCTTCTTCTGTTTCTTCCTGAATCTTGATTCCGGCTTCTTTCTTTGCTGGCTCATATAATTTGATCACCTGAACTTTTGCATTGTCTGCACCGACTTTTTCTTTTTCAAGATCCGCAAGATCAGCTTCTTTGATGTCACCGATTGGTTTCTTTCTGGCTGCCATTTTATTCTTGATCGTTGGGTAACGTGGATCATATTCTGGTTTTGTAACAGTAACAACACATGGTGCAGAAGCTTCTACTGTACGATATCCTTCTTCTGTTTCCTGTTTAGCTGTTACTTTGTCACCGTCTAAGGCAATTTCTGTGATATTTGTGATCACTCCGACTCCAAGTTCATCGGCTAACATGATTCCACCTTGTCCAAGTGCGGCATCTGTTGCTTCTTTTCCTGTGAAGATCAAGTCGAATTTCTGACCATTATCTGCTTCTAATTTCGCTACTACATTTTTTAAGATATTTGCGATTCCTGTTGTGTCAGAATCTTTGAAAGCATCATCACTTACTAAAAATGCGTGATCTGCTCCAACTGCAAGGCAGTTCTTTAAGGAGTTTTTCGCTCCTTCTTCTCCAACACATACGATGGTTATTTCTCCTTCTGAGGATTCTTTTAATCGTGCTGCCATTTCAAGAGCATAGGTGTCAAATGCATTTACAACAGGTGTAACATTGGCTAAATCCGGTGCTCCATCTGCATTTAAATGGATTTCTACAGAATCATCCGGAACCTGTTTCATACAAACTAAAATGTTCATTGTCTTACTCCTTCTTATTTTTATCTTCCAATTGTATTGTTAGCGATTACGATTCTCTGGATTTCGTTACTTCCTTCGAAGATCTGGAAGATCTTAGCATCTCTTAATAATTTTTCTACTGGATATTCTCTGCTGTATCCATATCCACCAAACATCTGGATTGCTTCAGAAGCTACTTCTATTGCGATATCTGATGCATAGCATTTTGCGATCGCTGCTTCTTTGGAATGTGGTAATCCCATATCCATCTTTGTTAAGGCATGTGCAACCATCTGACGAGCAGTCTCTGTCTTGATTTCCATATCAGCTACTTTAAACTGCATTGCCTGATTTTTGATAACTGGTTTACCAAACTGTACTCTTTCTTTGGCATATGCGATACCTTCGTTGATACCACGCTGTGCGATACCTGTTGCAACGCATCCCATCCATGCTCTTGCCTGGTCTAATGTCTTCATAGCGATTGGGAATCCTCTTCCTTCTTCTCCGATCAGATTTTCTGCTGGAATACGGCAGTCTTCTAATACAACATCACATGTGTTAGATGTACGGATACCCATTTTATTTTCTTCATTTCCTGTGCTTAATCCTGGAGTTCCAGCATCAACTAAGAACATAGAAATTCCTTTTGTACCTTTTGTTTTATCTGTCATAGCTGTGATACAGTAGAAAGAAGCGATTCCTCCATTTGTAATGAAGCATTTTCTTCCATTTAATACCCACTCATCTCCGTCTTTGACAGCTGTTGTTGTACCTGCACTTGCATCAGATCCTGCTCCTGGTTCTGTTAAACAGAAAGCTCCAAATCCACCATCAATGATCTTCTGGCATACATGTTTTTTCTGTTCTTCATTTCCTGCGATCAGTACTGGTTTTGTTCCTAATCCACTGGCTGAGATTGTTGTTGCAAATCCTGCATCTGCGATAGCCATTTCTTCGATCAGTGCTGCAACATCAACTCTTGATAATCCTGGTCCACCATATTCTTCTGGTACTTCTAATGAATGTAACTGCATTTCAATGGCTTTGTCATAAATTTCTTTTGGCCATTCTCCACTAACGTCATATGCTTTACACTGTTCTTTTACTTCGTTTTCGCAAAATTCGTGTACATCCTGTAATAAATCTTTTGCTTCCTCTGAAATTAAATATGCCATCTTGATATCCTCCTAAAATTACCTTAAAAAGCTTTGTCTATGTTTTTTGTTTATGTTTGTCTTATTGTTTTTATATAACTTATAATTTGTAACAGATCTTACCTGGATTTAAGATCATATTTGGATCAAATACTTCTTTGACACCTTCCATGATCCTCATCTGAACTGGTCCGAGAGATTCTGCTAGATAATCCATCTTTCCATGTCCGATTCCATGTTCTCCAGAAATCATTCCACCAAATTCTGTTGCTTTTGCATATACTTTATCCATAAAGACTGCAACCTGTTTCTTAAATTCTGCTTCTTCCATGTCATTGCTGCATGCATAGATATGTAAGTTACCATCTCCAGCATGACCAAAGCTCTTAACTCTGAAATCAGCTTCTGCTTCCAATGATTTTGTATATGTTAAGAATTCTGCGATCTTATTTGTTGGAACTACAACATCGCATTCATCTAACAGTACAGTATCTGCTTCAATCGCCTCAAGTAATGCTCCACGGACAGCCCATGCATCTTTCTTTAAGGCTGGTGTATCAGCAACTAATACATCGATCGCTCCTGCTTCCACTACAACTTCTGCTGCCTGTTCTACGATATCCTCTAACTGTTCTTCAGAATTTCCATCAAATGTTGCCAGTAAATAAGCTCCAACTTCCGTACCTTCCATTTCCTTTGGATAAACCTGTTTTCCAAGGAATTTTTCTGTATCCATTACAACTTCTTTTTCCATGAATTCCAGTGCCTGTGGTGCTAAATGATTCATAAAGAATTTTGGTACTGTTGCGATACAATCTTCCAGATTCTCATAAGGAATGATCAGACTGATCACTGATTTTGGTGCTGGGATCACTTTTAATGTAAGTTCTGTGATAATACCTAATGTACCTTCAGAACCGATCATTAAGTTTAATAAGCTGTATCCTGAACTTGTCTTTGATACAGTAGCTCCAAGTTTCACAATCTCACCTGTTGGAAGTACAACTGTCATAGCTCGTACATAATCTCTTGTACAACCATATTTAACAGCTCTCATACCACCAGCATTTGTTGCTACATTTCCACCAACGGTTGCAAATTTCTCACCTGGATCTGGTGGATATAATAATCCTTGTTTTTCTGCATCCTGAGCAAGATCATTTAAAAGGACTCCTGACTGGATCTTAACTACAAAGTTTTCTTTGTCATATCCAAGAATCTTGTTCATCTTTGTAAGAGAGATCATAACACCGCCACCGATACTTACGGCTCCTCCTACTAATCCTGTTCTTGCACCACTTGGGGTTACAGGAACCTTGTTTTCATTACAGAGTTTTACAACGGCTGCAACTTCTTCTGTCGATGTTGCTTCTACCAAAACTTCTGGTTTTGCTTTTCCGTAGATTGCCATTTCATCATGGGTAAAATCTTCATTGATCTCATCACCCACTAAGACACGTTTCGGAGCGATCTCTTTGAATTTCTCGATCATCTCTGGTGTCACCTTGTTATACTGATACTCACTCATCTATCTTCCTCCTTAAAAGTTAATACCTTTTTTATCTCTTGGAAATGGTGTTCCATTTTCCTAGATCAGTCTTAATCCGAAATAGCAGACAAGACCATAGATCACTGCAAATAGTACGAAATATTTAATAACCTTTGTTAAGATCTCACTTTCTTTTCCAACCGTTGCTGTTGCCGCTGTCGCTACTGCGATACTCTGTGGGGAAATGATCTTTCCTGCGGTACTACCAACTGTATTTGCTGCTACCAGCCAGATCTGGTTGATATTTAATTCTGCTCCTGTACTTGCCTGTAATTTAGAGAACAGAACACTGCTTGATGTAGAACTTCCTGTAACAAATGTTCCAATAGATCCGATCAGTGGTGCAACAAGTGGATAGAAACTTCCTGTTACTCGAACGATAAAATCTGCAATAGACTGTGTCATTCCGCTGTATCCCATGATCTTTGCAGTTGCAAGTACTGCCATGATCGTAATAATTGTTTTTAACATCTGTACGATAGTTTTTCCTAATACACCAAAGATTTCTCTGATCGGACATTTCTGAATGATTCCTCCGATAAATGCTGCTATAAGGATCAAGACTCCTGGTGTTGCAACCCATGTAAATGTATATGGTGCTGCGCCTTCTCCTGTGTAGATCGGTACATTTGATTTGATCGCTGATAATGGATCATGAATCGCTGGTACCAATGTGGATGTCAGTAATAGGAATACCAATACTAAAATAAATGGACTCCATGCAACCAATGCATCTTTGACTGTCAATGATCTTTCGTCTTCTTTTTCTTCGATCTCAACATCAAATTTACTTGATTTACCCTTAAGCATGACTTTCGCTAAGATGATCGTGACTGCCATACTACATACAGATCCAATGACTGCTGGAAGTTCTGCTCCGATAAATTTTGCTGTCAGATACTGTGGAATCAAAAATGAAACTCCTGACATCAATGTAATAAATAAAATTTCTTTATAATCGCCAAGTCCTTTGGCTCCCTCGTGTTTTCCTGTGATGAAAACAAGGAAGAAAGGAACTAAAATTACCATAATTGCTAATTGAAGTACAACGTAAGATGCTGTCATATGAGGACTGAATCCTGTAACATTTGCTGCAGTAACAGTTGGAATTCCGATGGATCCAAATGCAACTGGTGTGGTATTCGCTACCAGACAGATCATTGCTGCAAAAATTGGATCAAATCCGAGTCCGCAAAGGATTCCTGCTGGAATTGCTACGGCTGTTCCGAATCCTGCCATACCTTCCATAAATCCTCCAAATCCCCATGAGATGATAAGAACAAGGATTCTTTTATCCTTTGATACGGAAGTTAACATCTTTTTGATAAGTTCCATGTTTTTCGTATGTACGACCAAGTTGTAAGTAAACACTGCTGCCACGATAACCAGACAGATTGGCCAGATTGCCATTGCAAATCCTTCTAACCCTCCTGTCAGGACATCAATAATCTTCTGCTTCCACAAAAAAAGTGCTTCAACGGCTGTGATGATCAAAGCGATCGGACATGCTACATGACCTGCCATCTTTAATCCGCTTAATGCAATGATCAGCCAGATGATTGGAAGCATCGCTAATAAAAAGTGAATGAACATTCTAGGTTCTCTCCTTTCTTTTCAAATATGAACGGTTCCCGATATCCTATTTTTAGCGTATACGCGACATAGTAAGATTGGTCCTACCAGTTACTGTACTTATATGGTAGGACCAATCTAATAAAAAGTCAAGTTATTTATTTTACAAACATATTTATTTTCTTTGAAAATTGGTATTATTTTTAGTTAAATTGCACAAAAAACAGCATTCTTCTCTTTGGTGGTCCGACCAATTTAAGCCATTTGTAAGAATACTGTTTTTTACTTCTGTATTAAATTTTCATCATTTTTTACAAAATTCGATTTTATTCTTATTTTTTGATCTTTCTTAAACTTATATCCTTTTTCTCCCTCAATCTGTATTTCCAATGCTTTTAAACATTGTAACTGAAACATATTCGGTTTATAATTTTCCATTGTTTTATCACACATTGTCAAACTCCTCTAAATCAATGATATGGTTAAAATAGTAACTGCTTCTTCCAGAATTTCATCTTCCATGCTGTCACAAACTGTTAATTCCACAACTCCTTCTGACAATTTATCATTTCTTCGGATCGTACAGTCTAACGCCTCTGTTAAGATTCCAAATTTTCCTTTTTCAAAAAATGAAATCGGCATAATTCTCTTTCCCTCTGGGAACATCAGATTTATATCATTTCCTCTGGTCATATAAGAATATGTATGTCTATTCTCCATAAACATACGAATTCCCGTCAAAATACGTTCATCCCGAATATGCTCAATCGCACAGGCATTTTCCTTTGCAATACTGCCGTCAACACCTGAAACCAGCCTTAAAAATTCGGTAAGACATCTCTTTCTTTCTAGACATTGCTGGCCTTTTGATAATCCCATCGGTGTTAAAAATAGTCTTCTGCCTTCGTCTTTCAACAGGTATCCTTCCTCCAGTAATCCATCTGTAACTCTGGTAACACGCGACAATGGAACTTCGAGTTCTTTTGACATATGGTATTCCTCATCTTGTAATTCCTTATTCTGTATAAAATGATAAAAGGAATGTTGCTTTAATACAACACTCCTCAGGGTTAACGGGAAAAGTTCTCAAATTGTGATTGACGAAATAATTGAAAATTCTATTATCTTAATTTCTAAAAAAAGCGCCCAGCTAATATTCTGAGCGCTTTCGAATTATTTGGAGTTTTAGGAATTATACTATTTGCTTATAAAAATCAAACGATATATAAATTAACTTTTATATGGACTAATTTATGAAGAATTCTGTTTGGTATAGATTAATTAAACTGCCTGATCAGCTGCGATTAATTCCTGCATTTTTTCAACTGCTTCCTGTGGCATTGGCTCATAAGTTCCAAGTGTTTTAGCAATAACCGTTGTCTCTGCCATTTCTTCTGTGTAGATTGTTGCATGCATTGCAGCTTTCATATCTTTTCCGCAAGAGAACATTCCATGGTTTTTAATTAAACATACTCGACCATTTTCACCAATCTGATCTGCTACTTTATGTGCCACATCATTTGAACCTGGCATTGTAAAGCTTACAATTCCTACTGGTGTAAATTCACACTGTGGAGGTGTAATAGGTTTTAATTCTGGATTTTCACCCATTGCACAGATTGTTGCATACATACTATGTGTATGAACTGTTGCATTCACATCTGGTCTTTTTCTCATTACTTCTGTATGCATTGGAACTTCTGATGATGGTTTATAGTTTCCATCAATCCACTCATTTGTTCCATCTTCTTTCATCTCAACAATTGCGATATCTTCTGGTTTCATACCTGTGTAAGAAATTCCTGAAGGTGTAATAGCAACGATATTTTTATCTTCTGAATCTCTCATTGCGATATTTCCTGAAGTACCATTGATCAGTCCTTTTTCCACTGCTTCTAAAATTGCTTCTAATACTGTTTTTCTGATTGCTTCATATTTCATATCTATTGTCTCCTTTATATTGTTCTAATCTTAATTTAATATCTATACTTACTGTGCATCTAATGCCTGCTCATCTGTTACTGGCGCTTTGACACATGCAAGAATTCCTACAATTGCTAATCCAATTGCTGCTACTAAAAATCTCATTGAAATATCTGTACTAAACATATTTGCAAGTGGATTAATGATAAATGCTGATAAGAAGTTACCTACATTATATGTTGCTGAAATAATTGCGATCGCAAGTGATGCCTGTGCTGCTGGAACCATGTTTGCTCCAAATGTAACTGCTCCTGGATTTCTGATCGCAAATCCAATTCCTACAAGGAATGCTCCAACACAGATAACAGCAAAGTTTGTTGATAAAGCTACACAAGCTGTTCCCGCTGCCATTACTAAAATAGATCCACCAATTGTAAATCTCTTAAATGTCTTAACAACTGTACCAAGAAGAAGTCCTCCTATGATACCTACTACCTGCATGATACCTGATACAGTACCTGCTGTATTTGCATCACCAATATGTTTTGCATCAATATACATTGCAATGTTTGTATTAAATGTTGCAACGAAAATACCTGTTATAAGGCAAAGGAATCCAAAATAAACCATACTTCCTGAAATTCCACCTGACTGTTCTTCTGTTTTTTCAGGTACAATAACTTCTCCACGAGGAACTGTGAATAGGATGATCAAAATGATTGGAACTGTGATCAAAAATACAAGATAACCTGTTTTCCATCCACCCATTGCTGTTAATAATCCTGATCCTTTTGCAATGATCGTTCCACCGATACTTACAAAGATTGACTGGAATCCCATAATTCTTGATTTATCAATTCCTGAGAAATAATCAGAAATCAGAGATGAACTTGTTACTACTACGAAGGATAATCCGATTCCGATGATACCACTAGCAATATATAACATCCATAATTCTGTATTTAATACTTGTGGTACTAATGCTCCAACTAACATTAATGCTGTACCAATGATCGCTATATCTCTTTTTGTTATAACTTTTTCAAAAAAAGGCTCGATGATCATCATTGGTAATGTAATAAGGTTAATGATCGTTAAAACAATCTGAATTGCTGCATCACTTGAATCTGGGAAATATTTTCCTACTTCAGCCAAGATTGGTGCTAATGCACTATTACATGCCATTGTCATTGACATTACCAAGATTCCAGCAGCTATTACTTTTTTACTTTTGCTTGTTTCCATATTTTTTCTCCTTTATCTTTTCCATACATATTTCAGTTCTTCATTGTTAAGATATGCAAGTACTTCCTGTGACATCATCTCTCCTGACCAATTGTCAACATCTGTTGTAAGACCTGCCATATGTGGTGTACATAATACATTTCTCATAGAAAGAAGTGGATGATTTGCTGGCACTGGTTCTTCCCAGTAAACATCGATCGCTGCTCCTGCAATTTCTTTATTCTGTAAAGCTTCTACAAAATCTTTCTGATCGATAACTGCAGCTCTTGCTGTGTTGATCAGGTAAGCTGTTGGTTTCATCTTTGTAAACCAATCTTTATTTACCATTGCCTTTGTTGATTCAAGGACTGGGAGATGGATACTAACCATATCTGACTGACTTAACATTGTATCAAGATCCACTGCTTTTGCTCCGTCCTTTTCAATTACTTCCGCTGGCATATATGGATCATAAGCAAGTATTTCCATTCCTAATGCTTTCGCTCTTACTGCTACTTCACGTCCAATTGCTCCATATCCTGCAATTCCTAATTTCTTTCCGTATAATTCAAATCCAATACCGTAATCTGTGAATGGATGATTTTCGTCTAATGGTCCGAATGTTACGTTCTTTACATCTGGAACATCATAGATATCTTCTTTGGCAGGACTTGTATGTTCCCCTTTCCAAAGACCTGCTGCACTAAGTGCTAAGTTTCTTGCTACAGCGATCATTAATCCAATATTAAATTCTGCAACGGCTACTCTGTTTCGTCCAGGTGTGTATGCTAATGGGATTCCTGCTGCTTTCAGAGCTTCATTATCAACAGTTACTGGTGTTCCTTTTGCAACACCGATGAATTTCATTCCAGATTCAATCCAGGAATTAATTGTATCTGTTCCAGCATATTCATCTCCAAGTACAACGATTTCATAACCTTCGCACTCAGCCTTTGTCATTTCTTCTGTAACATTCCCTTTTCCATGTTTTAACTCACCTGCAATTGTAATGTCACAGTATTTTTCAATTTCTTCCATTCTATTTTTAGGAAGCTGTGTACATAAAACTAATTTCTTTTTCATTGTCTATTCTCTCCTTTTCTTTATGTTCTCGTTATGATTACTTTTGATAGCAACTCTTTAATATGTCTTTATTATAGATTTTTAATTTCTTTGTCTCAAACTATGTTTTTCCGTTTCTAAATGGAATTTTTTCTTATATTTAGATTCTAAGTGCTGTATAATATGCTCCGCTTATTGCTTCATAAATCTTTCCAACTTTATTACAATCACCAATAATGTAGGATTCATCCACTAAATCTGCCAGATTATCTACTTTTGTATATGGAGATTTAAATCCTAATGCACATACAACAGAATCTGCTGCTACCAAGAATTTTTCCTTTTCATTCTGGCAAATAACTCCATCATCTGTTATTTCAATTACTTTTGTATTTACAAGACATTTTGCTGATCTTTCCACTTCTGGCATAAGTCCGCCTCGATAGAATGAATTCACTTCTTCTGCAATTGTAGATTTCATTTCAATGATCGTACATTCTTTGCCTTCGTGTTCAAATCCAATCGCACCTTCTGCTCCAACAAGACCACCACCCATGATCACAACTTTCTTTCCAAGTTTTTCAGGATGTAATTCTGCATCAATTGCCATAATAACATTTTCTTTATCAATTCCTTTGATCGGTGGCACTAATTCTTCTGATCCAATTGCTACTACAAGTGCATCTGGATCAAATTCTTTCACTACTTCTGGAGTTACTTCTTTGTTAAGTAATATATTGACTCCTGCCGCTTTCGTACGATTTTCTAAAACTTTGATCAATTTCAATATATCTTCTTTAAAATAAGCAGCTCCTGCTGGATGCAGATTTCCACCTAATTTTTCCTGTTTTTCCATCAAAGTAACATTATGTCCTCTTTGGGCAAGTGTGATCGCTGCTTCCATTCCGGCTGGTCCACCACCTGCAACTAACACTTTCTTCTTATGTTTTGCTTTTTTATCTTGTGTTTTATCAGCAAGCTGCTGTCCCATGATCGGATTTACAGCACATTTTACCATTTCAAGTTCTCCAGTTGCTCCAAAACATTCATAGCATCTTAAACATGGCGTAATATCATCTGCCTGTCCACATAATGCTTTATTCGGAAGATATGGATCAGCCAGACTTGCTCTTCCAAGTTCCACTGCATCTGCCTGTCCTGTCGCAATAATCTCTTCCATTTGTGCTGGGTCATTTAATGAACCGACACACGCAACTGGTGTTTTTACTTCTTTCTTGATCGCTGCTGCAAGATAAACATTGACACCACGTTTATAGAAGGCAGAAGGATGTGTTCTGCAAAACATATCTGGATCTTCATGATTTCCGCAAGATACATTGATCAGATCAACTTTGTCATCAATCATTTTTGCAACTTTAATACAATCTTCAAGCCCTAATCCTTTATCTGTAAGATCATCGCCAGAAATTCTTGCCTCAATTGGGAAATCTTTTCCAACTGCTTCTCTGACTTTATCTACGACCATTGTAAAGAATCTAGCCCTGTTTTCTAAGGAGCCGCCAAATTCATCGGTTCTTTGATTCCATACTGGAGATAAAAACTGTGAAAACAGCCATCCATGTGCCGCATGTACCTGTACCATGTCGAACCCAGTTTCTTTGCAAAGTTTTGCTGCTTTTCCATAAGATTCTATGATTTCAAAAATAAGTTCTCTTGGCATTTCTTTTACTTCACCAGCAGGCATTGTCATATCACTTGGACCATAGGCCACATGACATGTATCAACATCTCCACCTACACTGGCAAGACCACCATACATTCCACCATGAGAAAGCTGAATATTTGCATAGGAACCTGCATTGTGGATCGCTCTCGCACATTCTGTCATTCCCTGACGTACACCAAAAGCATCTAGCTGAAGCTGTTTATTATGTGATTTTCCTGTAGCTGAATGAGGAATTGCTTCCCCATACGTTACAACACTTGCCCCTCCTTTTGCTTTTTCTTCCAGATATGCGATCATTTCAGGTGTGAAATGCCCATTCAGATCGATCATACTTGGACTTGTTGGTGCACAGATAATTCTATTTTTCATCTTAATATTCCCGATACGAAGCGGGGAAAATAAATGTGGATATTTTTCTTTTCCACTATAATTTTCTTTCATTTCCTTTTTCTCCTATCAGATTAAAATGCCTTCTTTAAAATAGCAATCACATCTTCTTTTGTTACATTCTGTTTTGGATTAAATCCAAGAACAGGCTCTTTTAATACATCTTCTGCCAGCATTTCAAAATCTGCTTCTGTGATTCCCTGCTCTGATAATGTTTTGATTCCTAACTCTTTTGTAAGTTTTAATAATTCTTTTGAAAGCAGATATTTATCTTCCTCTAAATTTCCAGATACAGGAAGATTGATCGCTTTTGCAAGTTCAACCATCTTTTCAGGGCAGCTATCTGCGTTATATTCCATAACATAAGGAAGAACTGTCGCATTGGCCATACCATGTGCTAGATGGAAATGTGCACTTAATGTATGTGCAATCCCATGTACTAATCCTAAGTTGGCATTTGAGAAACCAAATCCTGCGATCAGACATCCAAGCATCATTTTCTCTCTTGCTTCCATATCACTGCCATCTGCTACTGCTTTTGGAAGATATTCGTAAAAAATCTGTAATGCTTTGAGTGAATGATATTCTGTTAATGGTGTTGCCATATTAGAAATATAGCTTTCTACTGCATGTGTGATCGCATCCATACCAGTTGCTGCTGTTACTGACACTGGCATTGTTTTTGTAAATTCAGGATCAGCAATGACTTTATCAGCTACAATCTTGTTATCAATAATGACATATTTGCAAACATTTACTGTATCTGTTAATGCAACAACATTCGTGATCTCACTTGATGTACCTGCTGTTGTTGGAATTGCAATTAATGGTAATACTGGATTCTTAACCATATTCATTCCACCATACTGACCGATCGTTCCTTCGTTTGTCATTAAAATATTCACTGCTTTTGTAAGATCAATACTGCTTCCTCCACCAACTGCAACAAACACATCGATATCTTTTTCTTTCGCGATCGCTGCTGCTTCTTCTACGACTTCATTTGTTGGATTTGGAATAACCCCATCAAAAATTGTCACTTCAACATCTGCTTTTTTAATCTCATCTAAAACTTTTTCGGAAATTCCTGCCATTTTTACACCGGCATCATAAACTACCATTACTTTTTTTGCATTATATTCTTTTAACATCTTTGGAAGTTCTTTTACAGAATCCTTTCCAAACACTACATCACTGCTAACAAAAAATTGACTTGCCATTTTTATTCCTCCTCTAAAGTTATTTTCATATTTGTTTTTTGTTTCTGAATTAATTGTATCTATTTGATCATTTTGCTTCAAACTACATTTTTCCGTTTCAAAATGGAATTATTATTTATTATTTCCCGTAAAATATTGAAAAAAAAGCAATTATTTCTTAAAATAAAAGAAAACAGCAAAATTATTTTCTTTTATTAACGGAAAAATGGAGGCAACTATGCATAATATTCTTTTAAGTTTACGTCAACGAAAAATACTTCAAAGTTTAAAATATAAAACGGAATATGTTACTGGAAAAGAACTTGCTAACGAGTTAAACGTATCTTCCCGTACGATCAGAAATGATATCAACGAAATTAATAATCTTTTAAAAGAATCTGGGATTGTTATTGAATCTAAACGTAGTGTTGGATATTTACTACAAACTGAAAATTCTGCTGAACTTGCACACATCTTGAAAATAAATGCTTCTTTTCTTTCAAGAGATGACCGCATAAGATATATCCTTTATAGATTATGCGTTGAAGAAGATCCAATCAATTTATATGATCTGGAAGATGAAATGTTTATTAGTTCCACAACTCTCGACATAGATATTCAGACACTCAACAAAAATTATATTCTCGAATATCCATTTATAAAATTTTATAAGAAGAAAAATTTTATCTCTTTGGAATCCGATGAATTAAAACGCAGAATCATTTTAAATCACATTTTCACGGAAAACTGGGATTATAATTCCACAGGTAATGCATTTTATAACTATCAAGGCCTTGATAATGATATTTTGGTTTTAATTATGTCTGAAATAAAAATTTATTTAAATGAATATAACGTAAGATTAGAAGATCTCAGTATGGTTGAATTGGGGCTTGGAATATCCATTGCTTATTTCAGAATACAAAATGGCTTCTATATCACAAAAACTTCCTCTCATACAACAAATGATAAATTTTCTATTCATTTGATTGATGATATTTTAGACTCTTTGGAAAATAAATTAGATGTGAAATTCCCACAAAACGACAGAATACCTTTTTATTATTTTATGGCATCTTCTAAATTACTAAATGCTAAACTGCTAAATTTTAGAACTGTGAAAGATTATTTTGACCATGAAATCATTGAAATGTGTGATGAATATATTCAAAAGATCAAAGATGTTTTTCATCTTGATTTTTCGTCCGATGAAGACTTTTATATTACGACGCTGCAATTATTTCGTTCCATCAAAGTACCTTTTCGACGTCCTAACAAATTGATCACTCAGGAGTATTCTCTGCGAACTCAGTATCTCATAGAATTTGAAATTGCTTATTTGATACAGCCACTTGCACTTAAATATTTTGGAAGCTATTTTAATTATTCTGAAATTACTTATTTGACATTTTGTATTTCAGGTGCATTATCATACTATAATCGTACTCTGCCTAAAATAAATACTGTTATTTTATGTCATCACAATCTGTCTGTCGCATGGAACTTAAAGCATACTGTACTTGAAAATTTTTCTGATTTTATAGATATTCATGAATTATTGCCTGTATACACAAAAGATATGAGAGAATTCAATGATATTGATCTTATCTTATCAACTGTTAATAAAAATATGACAACCTCTGTATCTTGCAAATCTCTACAGATTTCGCCTTTCTTCACAGAAAGAGATCGCCATAATTTACATCATTATATTCATTCTACAAGAATAGAACATCTATATAATAATACTAATCTATCCTTGTATGATTTATTAGACAATGCTTCCTGGATTGAGAGCTCTAATTGCAGTGATTTCTTTGATGCACTGAAATTATTGTACAATGAATTAACGAAAGAATTACCTTTGGATGTTTCATTTTTAGCTTCCATTATGCAAAGAGAATCTATTCTTACCTTTGCTCACCATCCACATGTTTCTTTCGTATATCAAATTGGTGACTATGAAAAAACATCTGCTTGTGCCATGACGCTTGATCATCGGATCAAATATCATGATAATAAAATAAGAATCATTGTTCTTGTTGCCATTGCTAAAAATGACAGTAATTTCATCTTTAAAATGCTAAATGAACTTTTTAATTCAGATTTTAATCTGAATGATTTAAAATTTTTGAAAACAAAAAAAGAAATATTAAACGCATTAAAAACATATATCCTCTAGTCTTATAAAATTCAAAAAGGGCTATTGATCTTTCATAAATATCAATAGCCCTTTTTGAGTTTTTATTTATTTTTTGGCATTAATTCCGGATGTTTTAATTTATCCCATTTTCCTTCTTCTGTACAAGCTATGATGATGATATCGATGATAAACAATACCAGATATACAACATATGCTCCTGTTAAGCTTCCAGTAACTTTCATTACCGCTGCATTCACTGCAAAATTTAAACATCCAATACAATAGTTAATCGGGAAAATAACTCCATTTACTTTTGGATAATCTAATACGCCAAAGATTGATGCCGGGAATGACAATGACATATTTGTACTTCCACCAAGTGAAAATCCTACTATAACAATAGAAACATATACAAATGGTAACCAGATCGCTCCAAGAAGATTAAAGATAATTCCACTTGCAAAGATCGCACAATAGATCATTCCTGCTTTTTTTGTTCCAAGTTTTGTATCAATATATCCAATTGCATAACTTCCGATGATACCTACAAGACCTGCTACTGTCATCGCTGCGATTGCTGTATGCTGTGGAACTCCTAAATCTGTATTACGTTTTACGAACTGTGTTATGATACCTAAAAGTCCAAGAGTGATAAATCCCGGAACAATAGATGCTATCCAGACTTCCTTACATTTTAACATCTTAGGAATCGTCCAATCACTTTCATATTCGACCTTATTTTCAAGTTCTTTATACTCTGTCTCATATACTTCTTTTGTAACATTATCAGGATACATACCCGCATCAATTGGATCATCTCTTAATGTAATATAGGCATAAATTGCTAAAATAATAGCTGCTGCTGGAAATACTGCCAAACTTACTCTATAATCTGCTAATCCGATCAAGAATGTCATAAGTGGTGCTAAGATTGCTGTTCCAATATTAGCTCCGATCGTACTGATTCCATTTACTACTCCTCGTTTTTTCGGAAACCAGTCTGACTGCATTGGTCCTGTGCACAGATAAAAACAACCTTGTCCACAACTTACCATGATACACTGTGCTGCTGCATACATTACAATATTTGTCGCTCTTAAAAATAAGAAATAATACGTTAAACCGAAAATAATAAACAACACTGAGCTGACTTTTCTTCCGCCGAATCTATCACGGAATTTTGCAATTACAAGCATCATGGCAACGCCTACAAATCCAGCTACTGTTCCCATACTTAAGCATAATTCATAATTTAGTCCTGATCCCTTTGTGATCTCAGGCAATGCGATATTTAGTCCGTCATTGACACCTGCATTAGTTACAAGCATTGCAAGAATTGCAAAAATCATCAGGTGCCATCCTTTTCCTAGATTAAAACTTTCTCTAATTGTTAATTTTTGTTTCATTTAAATCCCCCATTTTTTTTATATTTTCCGATCAATTAACTAGAAGGATACAATTTTAGCTTTTTTTAATGTGAAAATCAATTATCTTTCTTTAATTCATCCGCTACTGTTTTTAATTTCTTAAGATCTGAATCAAGATGAGCATACATATCAACAAAGAATGGATATAATTTATCATATACCTTGACCCATTCTGGATTTGGTTCAATGACTTCTTTTACTTTTACGATATCTTCTACTGCTTTTCCAAGATCTTTAAACACTCCTACTTTATGTCCTACGATCAATGCATCTCCTACCGGAACATCTCCACATTTATCATCTAGCACATATACTGGCATATTTAATACGGAAGCTTTGATCATGCACCATGTTCTGCTCTTCGCTCCACCACCACAGATTCTAAGTCTGTCAGCCTGTCCACCTGATTTTCTGACGGTTTCAATAACATGACGCAGCGCAAATGCTGTTCCTTCAAATACAGATCTGATCATATCTGC
>ERZ1673749.1003-NODE-1003-length-23507-cov-4.864319_pt1 | contig 23507 bp, 23 predicted proteins | sample MGYA00580204_ERZ1673749 | MGnify/ENA primary metagenome ERZ1673749 (study PRJEB41218, sample SAMN15661745) | gut metagenome | host: Homo sapiens | place: Canada: London | collected 2015-08-20/2019-03-30 | study: EMG produced TPA metagenomics assembly of...
CCCCGCGCAGCGGGGCGCGCCTCCGGCGCGCACAAGGGTTTTGCCGGAGGCAAAACCTTGGCGCAAGGCGGAATTCAGTTCCGCCGCGCAAATGAAATCAAAGGGTTCCCGCGCAAAGCGTGCTTTGCGTGGGATTCACCCGCACCGGCGAGTATCTGGAGCGCTGCAAGGCCTGATCGCCTGCCGGGCTTCCGCGGAAGCGGAAGGGCATCGACGGGTGTCGGGGGCCCCGCGCAGCGGGGCGCGCCTCTGGCGCACACAAGCGTTTTGCCGGAGGCAAAACCTTGGCGCAAGGCGGAATTCAGTTCCGCCTTGCAAATGAAATCAAAGGGTTCCCGCGCAAAGTGTGCTTTGCGTGGGACTCACCCGCACCGGCGAGTACCTGGAGCGCTGCAAGGCGTAAGCGCCCGAACGCCCGGGAACAGGCGCACAGCGAACCGCGCAGACGAAAAAGCAGTTGTGCCGTAGGCGCAAGATGTTTTTTGCGGAGCGGTAAGCAGTGTGGCGTCGCGGAGGGTGTGAGGCGTGATAGCTGACGCTGTAAAGGCGCATCGTTTTGTGAAGGCCCTTTGGGCCGCCTGTGAAAAGGAGATTATTATGACTATTTCTGAAAAGGTCGCGTATCTGAAGGGTCTGGCCGAGGGCCTGGATCTGGACACTGCCAAGTCCAAGGAGGGCAAGCTCATCTCCGTAATGATCGGCATCCTGGAGGAGATCGGCATGTCCATCGAGGATCTGGAGGAGAACACCGTCGCCCTGGGCGAGGAGATCGACGCCATCTCCGACGACCTCTCCGACGTGGAGAAGGCCGTGTTTGACGAGGATGACGACGACGATGACTGCTGCTGCGGCGACGAGGACGACGATTTTTTTGAGGTGGACTGCCCCAACTGCGGCGACACCCTGATGATCGACGAGTCTGTCCTGGAAGAGGGCGTGATTCAGTGCCCCGGCTGCAAGCAGAAGTTTGCGCTGGATCTGTCCGACGACTGCTGCTGCGGGGACGGAGACGAGGATGGCTGTGGCTGCGGCTGTGAGGAGCACGACCACGACTAATAGAACCCCCTGAGCGGGCGCCCCGAGTGGGCGTCCGCTCTTTTTTGCGGAACTACGCAGGACCGCGCCCCATAGCGCCTGCTTTTTGTAGAAAACAGCACCGGTCCCTCTCTTGCGCGGCCCTGGATACCATAGTATAATGAAGGAGTTAACTTAGGTAAACTAAATTTTTTGAGTGGAGCGGCTATGAGAACTCAGACGGAACAGAACGAGAGAACCCTGGAGGAGGTGGCGCCGGGCGAGCGCGGTGTTATTCTCCAGGTTGGCAATGAAAACGGCCCGGTGAAGCGGCGGCTGGTGGATATGGGGCTGACTCCGGGCACCGAGGTCACGGTGCGCAAGGTAGCCCCTTTCGGCGACCCGGTGGAGCTCAACCTGCGGGGGTACGAGCTGTCCCTGCGCAAAGCGGACGCGGCCCAGATCCGGGTGGCAACCGGCGCGGAGGGGGAGCGGCGTGCCCAGACACGGCGGCGGCGCATCGGCATGGTGCAGCACATTCCGGACGAGGAGACCCTCCGCCGGATGGATGCCGACCACGCCCATGAGGCGGCGGAGCACGGCGGCGTGCCCGACTACGCCAGCCACGACACACGGGAGATGAAGCTGGCCCTGGTGGGCAACCCCAACTGCGGCAAGACCACCCTGTTCAACGCCCTCACCGGCTCCAACCAGTACGTGGGCAACTGGCCGGGCGTGACAGTGGAGAAGAAGGAGGGCCGGGCCCAGGTGGAAGGCAAGTCCGTCACAGTGGTGGATCTGCCCGGCATCTACTCCCTCTCCCCCTACTCCATGGAGGAGATTGTTGCCCGGGACTTCATCGTGGGGGAGCGTCCCGACGCCATCATCGACATCATCGACGCCACCAACATTGAGCGCAACCTCTATCTGACCGCCCAGCTTCTGGAGCTGGAGCGGCCTATGGTCATAGCGCTCAACTTTATGGACGAGGTGGAGAAGCACGGCGACCACATCGACGTGGCGGGGCTGTCCAAGGCCCTGGGGGTGCCGGTCATTCCCATCACTGCCCGGTCAGGGGAGAACATTCAGACTCTGCTGGAGGCGGCCCACCGGCAGATGCACGTGGGCGTCACCATTGAGCCGGATGATCTGTACGACGGCTTTACCCACCAGATCCATCACAAGGTGGGCGAGCTGATCCACGACAAGGCCTACGCCGCCCATATCCCCGCCCACTGGGCGTCTATCAAGCTCATCGAGGGGGACGCCCTGGTGGAGAAAGCCCTGGGCCTGTCTCAGAGGGAGCGGGACGAGCTGGAGGCCGTCTGCCGGGAATATGAGGGGGCCTATGATCTGGGCGACCGGGAGACCTTGATCGCCGACGCCCGCTACCAGTTCATCCAGACCGTGGTGGCCCAGTGCGTCAGGCGGGGCCGCCCTCTGGGGGCGCCCACCCTGTCCGACCGCATTGACGCCATCGTGACCCACAAGGTTCTGGCCATCCCGGTGTTCCTGCTGATGATGCTGTGTATGTTTGCCCTCACCTTCGGGCCGGGGCAGATGCTGGCCGACGGGGTGGACGCCCTTATCGGCGGCTGGTTTGCCGGGGGTGTCCGCTCCCTCCTGGCCGCCGCGGGTACTGCACCGTGGGTGGAGGCCCTGCTGGTGGACGGCGTGATCGCCGGTGTGGGCGGCGTGCTCACCTTCCTGCCCCAGATCGCCATTCTATTTCTGTTCCTGTCCTTCCTGGAGGATTCAGGCTACATGGCCCGGGCGGCCTTCATTATGGACCGGCTGCTGCGGCGCTTCGGACTGTCCGGCAAGGCGTTTATCCCCATGCTCATGGGCTTCGGCTGCACCGTCCCGGCAGTCATGGGAGCCCGCACCATGGAGAACGAGAAGGACCGCCGCATGACCATCATGCTGGTTCCCTTTATGTCCTGCTCCGCCCGGCTGCCGGTGTACGGCCTGCTCACCGCCGCCTTCTTCCCCCAATACGGAGGGCTGGTGGTATTTTCCCTCTATCTGCTGGGCCTGCTCTTCGCCATCGGCTCGGGCATCCTCCTCAAGAAGCTGGTTTTCCAGGGAGAGCCCGCCGCCTTCGTGCTGGAGCTGCCCCCCTACCGCCTGCCCACCCTCAAAAATATCGCCCTCCACGTGTGGGAGAAGGTAAAGGGCTTCCTGGTGAAGGCGGGTACCCTGATTCTGGCCATGAGTGTGCTGCTCTGGTTCCTCCAGTCTTTCGGCTTTGAGGGCGGGACCTTCGGCATGGTGTCCAGCGAGGAGTCCTCCATCCTGGGCTTCGTGGGCGGCCTCCTGGCTCCCCTGTTCGCCCCCTTGGGCTTCGGCACCTGGCAAGCGGCGGTGGCCCTGCTCACCGGACTGGTGGCCAAGGAGATGGTGGTCTCCTCCATGAGCATGTTCTACGGCTTTTCTGTCACTGCCAGCGGTGCGGCGATTGCCGCCGCCCTGGGCGGCACCTTCCAAAGCCCCCTGGCCGCCTATTCCTTCCTGGTGTTTGTCCTGCTCTATGTGCCCTGCGTGGCGGCGGTGTCCACCATCCGCAAGGAGATGAACTCCACCAAATGGACCCTGGCCTCCATCGGCTGGCAGTTGGGGGCCGCCTGGCTGGGCTCCTTCCTGGTCTATCAGCTCGGCTCTCTTGTGCTGCGGGTGATAGGATGTTAAAATATATCGTATATACCGGTGTGGCGGCGCTGATCGTATGGGCGGCGGCCTACCTGATCTACCGTTTCCACCAGAGTCTGAAGGGCAAGCGGGGGTGCGGCTGCGGCGGATGCCCGTCCTGCCCCCACACCCGCTGCCGCCACCGCAGGACATAGGAGCCGATGCCCACATCGGCCCGCATCAAGGAGGCGCTCTTATGGACCATCAACTCAAACAGCTTCAGGACTGGATCAGCGAGAGCCGGCATATCGTCTTTTTCGGCGGCGCGGGGGTGTCCACTGAGAGTGGTATCCCCGACTTCCGCAGCGTGGACGGCCTGTACCACCAGCAATACGCATTTCCGCCGGAGACGATTTTAAGCCACAGTTTTTTTGAGCGGAATCCGGAGGAGTTCTACCGATTTTACCGCAGCAAAATGCTCTTTCCGCAGGCCAGGCCCAATGCAGCTCATTGGAAACTGGCGGAGCTGGAGGCGGCGGAAAAGCTGACCGCCGTTGTGACTCAGAACATCGACGGGCTCCACCAGGCGGCGGGGAGCAAAACGGTGTACGAGCTCCACGGCTCCGTCCACCGGAACCACTGCATGAAGTGCCGCCGGTTCTACGGCCTGGACTTCCTGCTGGAGACCGGCGGCGTGCCCCGCTGTCCAGCGTGCGGCGGGGTGGTGAAGCCAGACGTGGTGCTCTACGAGGAGTGCCTGGACGAGACAACCATGGTGGGCGCGGTGGAGGCCATCGCCGGGGCGGACATGCTGATCATCGGCGGTACCTCCCTGGCGGTGTACCCGGCGGCGGGGCTGATCCGCTATTACCGCGGGAATAGGCTGGCCCTGATCAACAAGAGCGCCACCCCCTACGACAGAGAGGCCGGCCTGGTCATCAATGCCTCTCTCGGCGAAGTACTGGGAGCCATTCGGGTATAACAGAAGGGCGTCCACGTGGACGCCCTTTCACTTTTTTGTTGAAAATCGATAAAACCCATGGTATACTCTCCCTAAAGGGGGAGATACCGTGGAAAAGACCGCTGTGCAGAAGCTGGCTGGAGCTCTGAAAGTGTTGGTGACCATCACGCTTGTGTGTAATCTGGTGGCCCTGCTGCTGGTGCCCGGAATGAGCCTGATGAAAGGGCCGGAAGAGCTCCTGGCCCTGACACCCTACGAAAACCCGCTGGAGGTTCCCCTTCGGGTGGGGATCGCGTTTGTCCTGAGCTGGGGCTGGGTGTGGACGGCCGGGGTGTACGAGGTAGTCCTCGCCCTGTTCCTGCTGTTCTGCGGCATCTGCACCGCCGTAATCTTGTGGCAGGGCCGCCGGGTGCTGGGCACCATCCTGACGGGCGCCCCTTTCCGGGCGGAGAACGGCGTCAGCCTCCGGCGGGCGGCAGTGTGTTGCTTTTTGATCGCCGCCGCCGCGCTGGCACGGGTGGTGTGGGGGCTGTTCTACTACGGTTCCGTCGCGCCCCTGCTGACCTATAACGCCCTGTTCGTCCCCATCTTTATCCTGTGCGGCCTGCTCTGCCTGGTCATGTCCGCGCTGTTCCGCCAGGCGGCGGAGCTGAAGGCGGAGAATGATCTGACTATTTGAGGAGGGGAAGCCATGCCCATTGTCGTCAATCTGGACGTGATGATGGCCAAGCGGAAGATGAGTCTCAACGAGCTCTCCGCCCGGGTGGATATCACCCTGGCCAACCTGTCCATCCTGAAAAATAACCACGCCAAGGCGGTGCGCTTTACCACACTGGAGGCTATCTGCAAGGCGTTGGACTGTCAGCCGGGCGACCTGCTGGAATACGTGCCGGAGTCAGCAGAACACCCGTAGGGGTGGCCTTTGACTGTCCGTTTTTTGTTATATTCAAAAAAATATTATTGAAATTCGATAATAATAAATTGACAAACAATCCCTCCTGTGCTATCCTCAGAGACAGACAGGAGGGATTGCTTTATGATACGGATATGGATTGCGATGATGTTGGCACTCCTGCTGCTGGCGGGCTGCGGTGGGGAGAAGGACGCCGGTTACGTGGCCCGGAAATTGGATATTGTGCTGCCGCAGCCGGCGGCAGTCACCTCCGGGGACAGCCACGGGGGCTTCCACGGGGACGGCCTGCTCCACATGGAGCTGACCTTTTCCCAAGAGGACGCCCTGGCGGTGGAGGAGGCCGTATCCAGCGCGGGATGGAGTCTGTTTCCCATGGAGCCGGAACTGGAGGAGCGCCTCTACCCGGACGGCGCCGGCGCGTCGGACTGGCCGGACTGGCCCGTGCCAGCCCGGGGATGGTGGTATCTGGAGGACCGTCAGGAGGACGAGACGGAGGATATGTGGCAGCGGTACTCTTACAACTATACCTTTGCGGTCTATGACCCAGATACCGGCATCCTGTACTACCAGGAGCTGGACACTTGAGACAGGAGGAATGTCGGAATGGACGATCTGAGCACCCTCGGCCCGCTGGCGCTGGGCCTGTTGGCATGGGTGTTGGGCCTGGCAGCCCTGATGACCCGCCGGACGGGACTGTGCGCCCCCAGTCTGGGGTGCTGCGCCGCCGCTCTGGTTCTTGGAACCCTGGCGCTCAACGCTGCGGCATGGCTCCGTACCAGATATAAGGAGTGAGACAAATGGAGGAGAAAAAGACTATCCCGGTAACGCCGCCCGTGACGGCGGCCCGGCGGGTGTTTCCAGTGGACGGGAGGGATCGGGCACTGCTGGTTCTGGCATGGGGCGTGGGCGTCCTGTGCGCGGAGGTGCTGCTCTGGGGCCTGTCCGGCCTGGGGATGACCCTCCTGGCGGCGGCATGGTATGGCGTCCTGTTCTGGTACGGCGGCGCCGCCCCGCTGGCCAGGCGGGAAAACCGCCTTCTTCTGTACGCCGTGGGCCTGTTGGCTCTGACCTTTGCCCTGTTTGCCAATCCGTGGCTCCGGCTGTGGAACACACTGGCCATCGTCCTGCTGATGGGAATTCAAATGGGGGGCTGGCCGGGGATGGAGGTGTATTCCGTTGAGACATCCGCCATGTTGGGGGAGCGTTTCCTGCGGGTGATGGGCGGCCTGTTCGGCTATCTGGGTGCGCCGGTTCAGGCGCTGGGCTCCATTCGGGGCCTCTCCCGCAAAAAGATGCCCTATGTCCTGGGGGCACTGCTGGTGTGCGTTCCACTGCTGATGGTGCTCTTTCCCCTGCTCACATCGGCGGATGCGCTGTTCGCCCAGGTGACCCGCCGGGCGGCGGACTGGTTTGATGAGCATCTGGCGCTGTGGGCCCTGCGGTTGATTTTCGGACTGCTTGTCGCCCCATTCCTGTTCGGGCTGCTCTACTCCCTGCGGCGGCCGGAGCCGCTGAAGCGGCTTACCCGGCCCGTGGAGGGACTTTCAATGGAGGCCGCAGGGCCGGTCACCGTCCTGGCAGTGCTGGATGTCCTGTATGCCTTCTTTCTGGCGGTGCAGTGCGCAGCGCTGTTCGGCGGCGCTGACTACCTGGCCCGGGCGGGAATCAGCTATGCGAGCTATGCCCGCAGCGGTTTTTTCCAGCTTGTGGCCGTAGCTGCGGTCAATTTGGCCTGCCTGCTGGCCTGCCTTGCTCTCTGCAAGGGTGAGGGGCGGGGGCTCAGGATGGTGCAGGTGCTGGGTACACTCCTGGTGGCGGCCAGCGGTGTGCTGCTGGTATCCGCCCTGTGGCGCATGAACCTCTATGTGGGGGCCTATGGGTTGTCCTTTAAGCGGGCGCTGACCTATTGGGGGATGGCCGTGCTGGCGGTGCTCCTGGCAGCCGCCCTGTGGAAGGTGTGGCACCGGCACTTCCGCTGGTTCCGGGTGCTGCTGAGCGTGGGGGCGGCGGGCTGGCTGCTCCTTAACTACGCCAATGTGGACGCCTTGGTGGCCCGCTACAACATTGGCCGCGGCCTGGACACCGGGGCGATACTCTCCGCCTCGGACGGACGGCTGGGGGCTCTGCCTGCGCTGGAGGAGCTGCTGGAGGCCCAGCCGGAGGAGACAGAGCTGCGCCAGGCGGTGGAGACGCTTCGGGACAGCGCCAGGTGGCAGGCCGCCCATTGGCAGACCTGGTCGGTGCCGCTTGGCGGGGGCAGTAGCAGGAACAAAAACCGCCCGGACAGCGTTTGCCGTCCGGGCGGTCGCCCCTCTGCTCAGAGGGTGCCGGTGCAGAAAAAGGTGAAGCGGCCGCTGGCATATACCGTACCCGCTCCGTCGTCCACGGTGATGGATACCAGGCAGGTGGTGCGGCCACGGTGCTCCACCCGGGCCCGGGCGGTCACCTGACCCGCTCTGGCGGAGCGGATGAAATCAAGGCTGCCGTGGAGCGTCACATACTTCCGGCCGTCGGTCCGGCAGGCGCTTCCGGCGGCACAGTCGGCCAGCGTGTAGTAGGCCCCTCCGTGGAGCAGACCATAGGGGTTTAGACTATCCGGCCCGATCTCCAGGATGGCCTCCGCCGTGCCGTCCCCAGTTTGATGGGTCGTGATACCGTTATAGACGGCAAAGGCGTTTGCCCTTGCAATTGCGTCAAGCTGTGCTTCGTCTGCCATGTTTCCCGATTCCTCAATCTTTCAGAATGATGCGGTCGCCCTCGATGCGCTCCACCGTGGCGAGGGCCTCCACCCGGATGCCCATCCGCCGCAGAACACGGCCGCCGTCCCGCATGGCCTTTTCGATGGCCACGCCCACGCCGGCCACCTCGCCGCCCGCCTTGGAGACGAGTTCCAGCAGGCTCAGAATGGCCTGCCCATTGGAGAGGATATCGTCTACCAGGAGAACCACGTCGTCCCCGTCCAGGTACTTTTTAGAGACCCGCAGGGTATAGGACTTCTCCAGAGAGAAGGAGTGGGTTTCGGCCGAGTAGACCTCCGGATCGATGTACCCGGTCTGGAACTTCTTCGCATAGACCGCCGGGACATCCAGAGCTCGTGCTACAAAACAGGCCAAGGCGATACCGGAGCTTTCCGCAGTCAGTACCTTGGTGATCCTCACACCCCGGAAACGCTTTGCCAGCGCGTTTCCCATGTGCTCCATCAGATTTATATCCATACAGTGATTGAGGAACATGTCCACGTGGATGATGTCCCCCTCGCCGACCACCGCATCGCTTAAAATCCGTCGTTTTAATTCTTCCATGGTACTCCCTTCCGTCCAATGCACGGTTTCAATGCTTCTGAATAAGATTATAAACTATTTTACACGCCCCTGCAATATTGACAAGCGCACAAAAATAGGGTATTCTAATCAATACGGTGATTGTGGCTTTGTGACGCTACCCGCCCACAGCCAGTTGCAGCGGTATCGAAGTGGTCATAACGGAGCTGACTCAAAATCATGTGACAGGATTGAATAAATCGAATATTCTATACGGAAGCGTATCGAAGTGGTCGTAACGAGCTTGACTCGAAATCAAGTTGTCCGCAAGGGCACGTGGGTTCGAATCCCACCGCTTCCGCCACAAATCCCTTGAGCCTCAATGGTTTCAAGGGATTTCTTTTTTGCGTGTTGCTCAGATTGAGGGCGCAATTCTGCGAAATGGTGCCCGTGGTGCCGAACTTGTGGTGCCCGCCCGATGAGTAGAGCATACAAAAATTTGGTTCTATGGTGCCCAAATGGTGCCCGGCACCTTAAAATTAAGCAGTAAAGAGTTGTACTAAAATATAGCTTGCTCTTTATAAAAAAGGGAGCACAGAGAGACCACGATTGAGGTTTAAAATTAATTTTTCATATTATATCATTTCTACGATGAGGCAAAAGTAAAAAGATGGGACCCCCACATGAGAGGAGTCCCATCTTCTATTTATTATAGGAGCACTTCTTAACCTTCTTATATGTAACACTGGTAGAAATCGGCTTATAGAGATTTAGTTGCTTTACTAAAATAGATACTGGAATATTAGGGGTAAACAGTTCAAACCGGGGTTCAAATGTCTGGGAGAATAAACGGCATTTTTGTTCGACAAAACTATCGATTGCAGTAAAATCAGGTTGTTCTCCAGGTAAGTGACTTAATTTTTGATCAATTCCAGATGATAAATATGTTGCCAAAATATATTGCTCCGCCAATGCTTTGGAGTGCCAACCGTTTTCCATCGCCTTAATGATTGACTTACGAGCCAATTCAATTTGTTCAGCATTATAAAAAAATTCATCTAAAATTTTTATATCAGTCTGATCTAATTGTCGCATGATAAGATGCTTATATTCAGACCAAAAATTTCTGGATAAAATCTGATCCGATTTAAACACCTCCTCATTACATAATTTACCATCGGCTTGCGTGGAACGAAGTTTAGATATTACTTCTTCAATACCATCTATCTGATTGATGACCATAGTAAAGGCTGATTTAACAGATGCCCGTCTTTGAGTGGCATATATTATAAAAGCTGAAACACCACCTAAAATAACAAAAATGTTTACAATATTTTGAAAACTAAAAAAAGCAAAAAGTCCTTCCAAGGTAACACCTCCAAATTGATATTACGATGATTATAGTATAGCATATTTCCCCCAAATGTCTACTCACTTAGACATTTTGATAAAGTAATAAAATACCCACTGTTGAACAGATTATTGGGATGTACCGTTAAAAAAGTTCGCAGCGTTGCGACGCTGCTGCACCCTCAAAAAATGGGAGGCTGTAAAACAGCCTCCCATTTTTTGAGGGTCTTATTCTGCGCTCTCTCCAAGCACTGCCTGATGATAGGTATTCAGCACTAATGATTTGCGCTCCATCCGCACATCAACATACTGAGCGGTGACAGCCTCTAAGTTGTTGGATAGCTGGAGCTGGATGCCGATTCCCTTTAAGCTGTGCCCTAAAATTTGCCCTATTGTGTAGAAGTCCCCGGTTAATTGATGCATGTTGGTAGCCGCTGTGTGCCTTAAATCGTGGAAACGCATATGAGGCATACCGGAGTGCCGAAGTAGCTGGCCGAAGTTTGCAGAAATGCGCTCCCGCCGCTTGGGGGCACCGTTTGGCTTGGCAAATACCAAATCGTTGTCATAGTAAATTTCTCCTGATAATCCGGCAAACCGCTTCTGCTCATTTTGAAGGGCCAAATGCCGCTCAAAATAGGGCTTCGTGAGTGGCGTGATCGGAAGAGTGCGTTCGCTGGACTTGACTGGAGCCATTTCCGAGATTGTGGTGGTGTCGGCGGGAACATCAAACGGAAGTTGCTCCACCACACCGAAGCAGTCTTCATCCAGATGGACATTTCGCCAGCGAAGGCCGATAATCTCACTCAGCCGCAGTCCATACAGCCCACCTAATATCACAATCAGTTCCCAATCTGTCCCGGTCACGTGGGCCAATAGCTGGCGCATCTGCTACACGGTGTACGGATCTGGGGTATTGCCCTGCTTACCGAACTTGGTGAGTATGTCCCTTGCGGGATTGCCGCTGATGTAGTGATACCGCCGAGCGTGCTCCAGAGATACCCCCATAATTCGATGGGCGTATTTGACCGAAGAGGGTGACAGACCTTTTTCAGAGAGCTGGCGGTACATATCATCCAGCATGGCCGGGGATAGCTGGTTGAGAAAGGTGTCCCCAACATAAGGGAAGATATGGTTTTTCATATGGCTTTGGTAGCTGGCATGAGTGCTTGGACGAAGATTGGCAACGCCATGCCGCTCCAGCCATTCCGTCATATACTTCCGCACCGTCAGCTTGCGCTGCTCGGCAGAGGGCGGGACATAGGACGGATTGGTAAGTTTCGCTTTCATATCTGCCTCGTGCTGTACGGCCTCTTTTCTGGTAGGGAACCCCTTGCGGGAATAGGTCTTGCTTTTCCCCTCGGATTTGTAATTGATGTTTACGTCATACACAGTTCCGGCCCTCCCGGTCAATTCACCGGAGCTGTTGCGCTTGTTTTTAACACTTCTCTCTGTGATTGCCATAGCTAAATTCCTCCTGCTCTAATTTCTTTGGTAAGGCCGCCAGAATCCAGTGATCTGGATTCTGGCGGCCTTTGCTGTTGATTACAGCTTGTTGCTCGGCTATAATCAGGTTGCGGCGATTTTGGCACGCTGGTAATAATCCTGCAATGCCTCAATCGTTGTCAGCTTACGGTTGCCGACAGGCAGATATTCAAGCTGCCCATCCTCCATGAGCTGGCGAATCCGGTTTACCCCAAGGCCGCTGATTTTGCTGGCCTGTTCCGGGGTCAGGAAGAGGGATAGCCGCTCTATCTGTGATTTTGTACGCATTACGGTTCCCTCCTGTCAATGATATGTGGTTCCAGTTTGCTGGAACGCTGGAATCCTTGTGTAGCAAGCGATTGGGGTATAGGTTCCGCAGTTCCGAGGGCACTAAATTCTTTTAGGCGAATACCCTCGTGTCCTTTGGCGGTTCTCCGTCCCGATCCGCAGTCGTTTGGCAGCGATATAGGGGATGCCGGAGAGCAATTCGTAGAATTGCTTTCGTGGAATACAGTCCACGCCATTGCGCTTACAAAAAGCAGCAAAAGCGGCATAGAGCTCTGTGTTAAATACCCGAGCCCCCGGCTCACATACACAGCACTCTTCCAGAAATCCTCCCAAGACATTGCCACGAAGAGCGAAGGACTCCATAAAAAGTTTGGAGTCGGGAGGTAAAGTAAAGCGGAAATTGCGCTCGATCAATTCTTGGTAGGCGTGAAGCGCAAGTGTCACGATAGAATTGCGTTCATCCCACAGTTTGTCGGGCAGCCATTTGTCCTGCTTTTCCGGCGGCACACTTTGTTTAAAGAGCAGTACCTTGATCCGGTTGGCATAGGCGGCTGTGGTATCGGCCTCAGTGGTCTGGGGCAGTGTATTGCCAGAGAACAACAGCTTGCATCTGGTGGTAAAATAGAAGGGATCTCGACCCTTAAACTCACCAGTGATTCGATCATTCCCAGTGATACTCTTGAAAATGGAAATGTCACGCAAGGCACGGCCAGCGATCTCTCCAGCCACGTTCAGTTTCTTCCCGGCTAATTCTGCCCGGAAGAAACGATCTACAAGCTGATGAAGCGGGATATTGGACACCAGCGCAGGGTCAAACAGCCGTGTGATGAACTCGGAAATCACGCTCTTTCCCGTGTTGGGTTGCCCCTTTAGGAATAAAGCGCACTTTCCGGCATTGCTGTCTGAGCAGATGTAACCAATAAACTCTAGGAGCAGTTGGCGTTTATCTGCGTCTCCGTCCAGCGAGGACTGGCAGAACAGTTCAAACGCAGGACAATGAATGTCATCTTGATTTTCAAGGTACTCGGCTTCCACTTGGTAAGTAAAGCGGAACCTGGGGGAGTGCTCCAAGAGTATGCCTGTGTCCACACAGAACACCCCGTTTTTGAGGTTGATTAGAAACGGATCTTGGTTGAAGCTGTCCCGCCCACACTGGATTTCCTCAACCCATGTTAGACGTTCCGCAATCTCACGAACGTCATGAGCCAGCAAACTCCGTTTGGTGCGCTCGTCAAAGAAGTTTACAAGAAAAGAGTTCAGGCGGGGAATGGGCCGATACAGGCCGCCATCATCTTCATAGAAAAACACCTGACCGTTCTCCCTCGCAACGAGGAGTTGCTTGCTTTCGACAAGTCGCTCTACGAGGTCAGAGAAGTAGTTAGCCCGTTTGCGGGGGCTTTTTGCCACCGGAGAGGGTTCCTCCGGTGGATGCTGGTGGTTGGATTGCTCAGAGATGCCATAGAAGCGGCGCTTGGCATCCTCCTCTTCGTCCTCTTTCATCGTGCTCCAGAGGCTGTCGGGATCTTCGTCAGGGCAGTTGCCGAAGATGTCATCAAAGAAATTAAAACTCATAATTGGAACCTCCTAATTATAAATGAAATGCAAAGTTCAATTGATTTGGTGCGCACCTACTCACTGAACCAGCATAGCGATTATAACTGCCCACACGAAGGAAATCCAAAAGGTGTATTTCGAAATTTTAGGAAATTTAAATCCTTAGTTTTTGGGAAAATAATTCTTACTGTGGATAAAAACAAAGGAAAATGCACTGAATCCGCATCAAAAAGGACTGAAAATGATGGATGAGTTTATAAGGAAAAAGTATTGTATAGATACGCTGGAAGATATAAAACGGCATTGGATTGCCTTGTCTCAAGGAGATGTAAGTATCTCTTGCCAAGATTCCAAGCATGCGTGGTTTGGCGATTTGAGTTGGGGATGGGAGGATATAAAGAAAAGGATAAAGAAAAAAGTATTTCAATATTTCCCTATCAATGTTCGAGATTGTGAACGGAGAAAGGAAATATGTACAGAATTGAGCTTTCTCCTCCCTAAAACCCTTATGACCCAAATGTTTTTACCGGTGCTATTGAATAGTTACTTTACGAATTATCGCCATATCCAACAGGTCAGCGAGAAAAAAGATAGGCACGGCCTTTGTTCTACTATCCAAAATGGAACGTGCAGCGAATTGAAGATTATGAAATATCTAAATGTTTGGATAATGGCTCCTATGCTTGAGAGTTATCCAAAAATAAATGCTGACCACTGTAGAGAAGCTAATATATCAAGGGTGCTACCTATATATTTGCGAGCAATCCAGTTTTTGATTTTTTTAATAATTACATCTCGCATATGCAATGTGCCATTATCTCTGCTCGCTTTCGAATACATGACGGGATATTTGCATTTAGTGGATAGTCAAGGATACTTCAAGAAATTAGAAAGCTTGGATGTTGAGGATATTCAAAATTCTAACATTAAACGGGATGAGGAAATCATGAAAAATGTTGATGGCATATTAAAGGATTTCTTTGATATAACAATCCATCCCGGTAAGCGTGGTGATAAGAAAGTAGGCAGGTATCCTTTCTCGTTTGCATGTTTTTTGGCTCTATTGCAGGAAGAACTTGATGGCGACGAAAATCGGTCAACACAGAGCCATGATCCTCGAGAATTAGGCAGCGAGCTTGATGGCATACGCTTACTTTTACATACTGACAATAAAAGTCTTTTAGCCGATAATCAGTTGTGGTCAGAGATTAGCGGGGCGCTTGCAGTATGGGAAACAGAGCAGATAGAGAGAGAAGATTGATTTTCCAACTACGCCCTATACGAATGGCAGGTAACTGACCAGAATTGAGCAACCGATAGACCGTGTTTTTCCCAACTCCAAGGATATCCATTACCTCTGCAGGGGTGAGTATGGTTGGAAGTTCCTCCTGTTTTTGTACTTCAAGCCTGTCATATAAGTCTGTATTTCTCATAAATTTACCTCCTGATGTGGTTGGTTATTTAGCCCCTTGCTTGCTTTTCCTGTCCCCATCATCCATATATTATTTTTATAGAACGCCGGGATTTAACGATGGGTAAAACCATCGTTAAATCCCGGCGCTTTTATACGTTTTGGATGAAAGGAGGAAAAACCATGCTGAATATGCTTCTTGCTGTGATCCGCACAATTATTTCTGAGCTGGTGGATCTGCTGTTGCGGCGGGTTTGCACCATGGGGTAACTGAGGATCAGAGGAGGGATGCCCGTGAGAAAATCGTGGGCATCATCCTCACCACAATGGCGGCGCTGTTATGTACCGCCATTGACTACTTTCTAAATCAGGAGGATTGAGCTATGAGGACAGAAGAGTTTACTTGTGATTGCTGTGGAGAGCGGTTCCCAGCGGAGCAGCTCACCGAGTTCAACGGCCAGTCACTATGCCGTTTTTGTCTGGATTCGGAAACCGTTGTTTGCAACACGTGCGGAGAACGACTGTGGAATGACAGTAATGCCGGGGATGAAGATATCCCTCTCTGCCAGCCCTGCTATGACCGGAGTTATACCAACTGTGTCCGGTGTGGTGCTCTGCTGCACATGGATGATGCCCACTATTCAGAGGATGACCCGGGCGAGGAAGAACCGCTTTGCCATGACTGCAATTCCCGTTCTGTGGTGCAGAGGGGGATTCAGGATTACTACTACAAGCCTGACCCTATCTTTTACAGAAAGGGAAGCAGGTACATGGGAGTAGAACTGGAGATCGACGACGGCGGAGAATCCTCCAGCAATGCCAAAGAATTGTTGAGCATTGCCAACCGCAGCTATGAGCACATCTATTGCAAGCATGACGGTTCTCTGGAGGAGGGGTTTGAAATCGTCACCCATCCTATGACATTGGACTACCACCGGGAAGGAATGACTTGGGCGGACATTCTGCATAAGGCCGTTGCAATGGGCTATAAAAGCCATCAGGCGGACACATGCGGTCTCCACGTCCATGTGAACCGGAACGCATTTGGCAGCACAGAGGACGAGCAGGAGGCGTGTATTGCCCGTATCCTGTACTTCTTTGAAAAGCACTGGGAAGAGCTACTGAAATTCAGCCGCCGCACCCAGCGACAGCTTGACCGATGGGCGGCCCGGTATGGCTATAAGGAACAGCCCAGAGAAATACTGGAGCACGCCAAGAAAGGCTATCACGGAGGCCGCTATACCTGTGTCAACCTCCAGAATGACAGCACGATCGAATTTCGGATGTTCCGTGGGACATTAAAACTGAATACACTAATCGCCACCTTACAAAAAGCCGCAACAATTTGGATATAGCAGGCTGTAAGCCTACTGTTCCAAGGTGTTGCGGCTTTTTTATTTGCAAAATTTCTGAAGTTCAAAAAAAGATGCCAGACAGAAATTTTTTTATCTGGATGGATTTGAACTCCGTTTTTCAGAGAATTGAAAACTCAGATGGCAGCCAGCGCCCTTTTTCAAGCCAAAAAGGGCGCCCGAGTACAGAAAAATTATATACGAAAAATAGAGTCCCGGTTTGTTGGTATCAGAAAATCAACAGGCCGGGGTTCTTCGTTTTCCGGCACAAACGAAAAAGGGCGCCAAGCCCAGGAAAGGACGGAAACAGCCATGGACAACACACAGCACACCTATTTTGCGGAACTTAAACTTGCTCTCCAGAAAGCCGGTTACACCGTACAGGCTGTGGAGGATGGTCACCTGCCAATCGAATGGAACGACCGCAGGCTGTGCCAAGTCACCGAGAGCGGCGGCATCCGCTTCCGAACGGATGATACTACAGACCCTGCAGCAGAAGCGGCTCGAAGCCGGGTCACAGATATTGCCGGTGTGGTCAGGGAGTACATGACACTCATCGAGCAGGCCCCGGATCTGAAAGCGGATGGACTGGGCGAGAACTATAAGCTTCTGGCGGAGTTTAACGGCGCTGTGCTTGCCGGTCATCCCGGCAGATACGGAGTTGAGTTTGTCACATGGGAGTGGAGCTGCGGTCGAACCGGGCTGTGGCAAGGCCATTACTATGACCCCGGAAGCGGCCCCAATGGGTACCTGTCCGCGAAACAAGACTTCTGCGTCCGCTCCGGCCTCATGGATCAGCACCGCCTATTCACCAATGAACAGCTTGCCGAGGTTTACCGCTGTGTCAGCGAAACATTGGAGAGCGCATATCTCATCACTCCGGAACGGCAGAAGCTGCTGGAGGGCGTGTCGGAACAGATCAGATGGGCTGTACCGGATCTGCCGGAGTTGGTCAGCCAGTCCAACGAAAGAGAACTGGAGGCAATGTCACAGGAGGAACAACTGGACGTGACGATGGAAATGTAGATCGGGTCTTCTCCTGTACCGTTCAAAAAGGGTGCTAAACGCAGAAACACAGAAAAGAACCAGAGCAATTATGATTGTCATCTGCGCAATATATTTTCCATAGAATCAATGAAACATTTGTGCTATAATCAATGGGGCCCTCAAGTTCAGCGGACTCCTCATACAAACCGGGAACGCCCCGCAAAAAGGGCGCTGCTCATAGTCAGAAGGGTAGAATGGTCGGCCATCACAGGGCACACACTATATCAGGACTTGAAAGGAAGTGGCCGGGGCATGAAAGAACGGACCTATGTTTGCTGTGATCTGAAAAGCTTTTACGCCTCGGTGGAATGTGTGGAGCGGGGGCTGGATCCCATGACCACGAATCTGGTAGTGGCAGACAAACGCCGCACAGAAAAGACGATCTGCCTCGCCGTCACTCCCTCGCTGAAAGCCTATGGCATCTCCGGTCGGGCACGGCTTTTCGAGGTGGTGCAGCGGGTCGCTGAGGTCAACGCCCAGCGCAGGTGGAACGCGCCCGGACATCAGTTCAGCGGTTCCTCCTGGAATGACCCGGAGGTGCGGCGGGATCCGTCGCTGGAGCTGGACTACATTGTGGCCCCGCCCCGGATGGCCCACTATATCGATTGGAGCACGCGGATCTATCAGGTATATCTGAAATACATTGCTCCGGAGGACATCTATCCCTACAGCATTGATGAGGTGTTCATGGACATTACCGACTACCTGGATACCTACAAGATGACAGCACGGGAACTGACCCGAACCATCATCCTGGATATTTTGAAAACTACTGGTATCACCGCCGCGGCTGGAATGGGCACGAACCTGTATCTGGCCAAGGTGTCCATGGACATTGTAGCGAAGCATGTTCATGCGGATAAAGACGGAGTTCGTATAGCCAAGCTGAACGAAATGACCTATCGGCGGCTCCTGTGGAGCCACCGCCCTCTCACTGATTTCTGGCGAGTCGGCAAAGGATACGCGGCAAAGCTGGAGGGCTGCGGCCTCTATACGATGGGCGACATCGCCCGCTGCGCCATAGGAAAACCAACAGATTACCATAACGAGGAACTGCTGTATCAACTCTTCGGCGTCAACGCCGAACTGCTCATTGATCACGCATGGGGATGGGAACCTTGTACAATCGCGGATGTAAAAGCGTATAAGCCGGAGCATAAAAGTATCGTCTCCGGCCAGGTGCTCCAGTGCCCCTATACGTTTGAGAAAGCCAGACTGGTCGTGCGGGAGATGGCGGACGCTCTGGCCTTGGACCTGGTGGATAAGGGACTGGCCACCAATCAGCTGGTGCTCACAGTCGGCTACGATATTGAAAATCTCTCTGTGGAAAATCATCGCTATCAGGGGCCGGTGACCACCGACCGCTACGGGCGGAAGATCCCCAAGCACGCGGTTGGCACAGAAAACTTTGACTACACCTCCTCCGCCAACGATCTGCTGAGAGCGGTTTGCAGCCTCTATGACCGGATCGTGGATCGGGACCTGCTGATCCGCCGGCTGAGCATCAGCGCCAACCGCCTGCTGGATGAATCGGCTGTCCCCAAAGAGGATGGAGTCGAACAGATCGACCTGTTTACTAACTATGCGGACAGAGAAAAACAAAAGGCGGAGGCAAGCGCCACCCATGCGCGGGAGCGGAGGATCCAGGAGACCATGCTGGATATAAAGAAGAAATATGGGAAGAACGCCATTCTCAAAGGCATGAATCTGGAGGAGGGTGCCACTGCGAAGGAACGAAATGAAACCATAGGAGGGCATCAGGCATGACGGGCCCCTACGATGATATGCTGAACCTGCCGCACCCAACCTCCAGACGGCATTCCAGAATGTCCCGCTCAGACCGCGCCGCCCAGTTTGCCCCTTTTGCGGCTTTGAGCGGCCATGGCACCGCAATCGCAGAAACTGCCCGGTTGACAGAGCGGCGCATAGAGCTGGATGAGGATGTGAAAGCGGCTCTGGACTTCAAACAGCAGATGCTGATGGATCGGATCGATGAACATCCAGATGTGTCGGTGACGTGGTTCCAGCCTGACGGGAAAAAGGATGGCGGGCGCTATGTTACAACGACCGGACGATTGAAGCGGATCGATGAGGTTGAGCGTGTTCTGGTCATGGAGGACAAAACAACGGTTCCCCTGGACGATGTCATCAGCATCGACGAGCATCGCAGTCCTGACTTCACCTCTGACCTTTAAGCGTCTCCACGCCGCAGATAAGGGACGAAGCTGAGAAACAGACCAATAGGAAAAACGGCCCCGGTGTGATCGGTCACAAACGATCACACCGGGGCTGGTTTTCTGCCCGATTCAAAAAGGGCGTCAAGTAACTGTATGTAAATTATAAAACAGGACGAGGCCGTGATCCCGCAGAGGGAAACGGCCTTTTGGGGCGCCCTTTTTCGGGATCACTGCTCTGTCCGGAAAGGGCAAGCGTATGACAAAGTATTTTCTCAAGGACACCCCCCTGGCAGAACTGGAGCGGCAGATGATGACGCCGCCCAACTTTTCTCCCCGAGGAGGAGGGCAAACCGTCCTCTGCCGGTTCCGATACCGGCCGGAAGACGTAGTCTGCAAGCACTGTACGGAGTACCGGCGCGGTGGCTGTACGGAGGAGGTCTGCCCCTGGCTGGAGGAGCGTGTCGAGGCTGGAACCGTTACCTATACATCTTTGGCCGCTAAATTTTACCGGAAGTGGCTGGGAACCGCACTTGGGGAGCGGATCCAGGAACTGCTCCGGGGAAAACAGTCTATCGCTTACTATGACTCCGCTCACACTGACCGGCTGGCACTTTACGCCCTGTTTCTGGCCAGACACCGGAGCGATCACCGGGCACTGGCGGCGATGTACCTGCTGACCGCAACGGAAACACTCCGACGCTGCGCCATCCCCCGCATATTTGATCTCTGGGGTATTGACATCAGGAGCTGGAGTGCCGTGCGGACACTCAGCGAGCAGGAGTATGTGCTGTTCCAGGCCGCAAAGGGGATCTGGCAGAGCCAGAGGACCATCACTATTCCGGAACTGTGTGACCGGAAACTGGTGGAAGACAAGACTTTGGAGCTGATCCTGAACGCGGCGCTGATCGCCCACTACGGCAGGGCCATGCTGGCCTTTGACAGACTGGAGGGCAGAGCATGATGCAGATGGCGCTGAGCAATGCCGTACACCCGGAATATGGCGTGGTGACTATCCCGTTCCCCATCCCGGAGGAGGAATACGGCCACTGTTTGGAGCTGCTGGAGGCACTGGAAATCGGCAATGCTGTCAGCCGTGACTGCAAGGTGCAGGAGGTCCAGGATGGCCCGCCCATCCTGAAGCGGCTGGAGGGGAGCAGGGTCAATCTGGATGAGCTGGACTATCTGGCCAAGCGGCTGGACAGCTTCACGGACCAGGAGCTGGCACAGTTCCAAAGTGCGGCTGTCAGCTATGACTATTCCAATATCGTCGACCTCATCAACCTGACCTTCTCCTGTCAGGAGGTCACGGTCATCACGGATTTTTCCGACCTGGAGAGTATTGGACGAAACCACTACATGACCCTAAATGGCGGAAGCGCCAGAATGGAGGAACTGGACAACCTGGACGGGACTGAAACCGCCCTGCTCCTGATAGAGAGCGGAGATGGAGTCATCACCCCCTATGGCGTAGTGTATGACAACTGCATGAGGCTGTCACAAGACTATGATGGGCGCCATCTCCCGGAGTATTACTACACACGATGCACGGTCTCTGTCATGCTTTCAGCGGATGGACGCCCGGAACAACAGGAAATGCTTTATTTTCCCTGCGCGGAGAGCAAAATCAGCCGTGCTGTGCGGCGGCTGGGCGTAGACAGGCCGGAACAATGTACAGCAACGCTGAAACTTGCCGAGGTCAGCGACGCGGTTAGGGGTGTATTTGGGCACGAATGCCCACTGAATGAGCATCTGGACACCCTGAACGCGCTGACCAGATACCTCCAAGCGTTTGATGAACAGGCATTGGAGAAGTTCCATACAGTCTTCGACACAGCCTGGCCCCAGACGCCGGAGGAGGTCCTGTCCCTGGCGGAGAATCTCCATGAGTTCACGGTGGTGCCGGACATCAGCACCACGGAGGAATACGGGCGGTATATGATCCAGGAGTCCGGCCATTTTGAGGTGGACCCAAGTCTGGAGGACTACATCGACTACCAGAGCTACGGGGAACGCCGTGTCCAGGAGGAAGGCGGCCTCTTCGGGGACCGGGGCTATGTGGCCTATCTGGGAACAAAGCCGGAAATGAAAGAGATCATGGCCCGGAACATTCCGGCAGAGCGGATGGAACAGGGGCCGCAGATGGGAGGACTTACATGATCACGTTAAAACTGGCCCGCGGGGACAACTATGAGAGCGTCCCTCTTCGGCTCCCTGCCACTCCTGGTGAGGTGGACGAAGTGTTTGCCGCGCTGGACGCGGCCAGCCGCTATGCCGGAGAAGTCCAGATCATTGGGGTGGACAGCGGCGTCCCCAGCCTCGCCAAGCACCTCAAAGGCGCCGGTCTCACCGATCCGGACGCCTTTGACAAGCTGAACCGGCTGGCGGAGCAGATCGACGGCATGGACGAACGGCAGCGGGATATCTTCTCTGGGGCTTTGGACGCGGAGAGCGGCGGCAGCCTGGATGATGTGCTCCGCGTCTCAGACTCGTTGGAGGCGTACACGTTCGTCCCCAATGTGCGGTCTGATGAGGAGCTGGGCAGATATGTCGTTGTTGCCGGCCAGCTCCATGGCGACCGGCGGTTTCCCGAAGAAGCGTGGCCGTATTTGGACTTTGCCAAAATCGGCGCGGAGTATTTTGCCGGCCACGGCGGCGCCTATACTGTCAGCGGCTATGTGATGCGGCGGGAAGATGGACAGCAGCAAGTGCAGGAGAGTAAACCCATTTTTGAGCTTTATCTGCTCCACGGCCAGATCAGATACCGCCTGGATCTCCCAGCGGAGGAGCTCCAGCTGGATATGACAAAGCGGAGCCTTGGGATCGAGGACTTTGCCCAGGCTGCCATCTACCAGACCAGGTGTGAGATGGAGCCTCTGGCCGGCCTCCTCCCTATGGACTGTGTCAGCGTGGAGAGCGCCAACGAACTGGCGCGGACGATCCGGGAGATGCCAGACGGCGACCTACTGAAATACCTGGCGGTCCTGTCGGTAGAGCCGCCAGCGGACTTCCCTGGCGCCCTGCGCCTTGCTCTGGAGTTGGACGACTATGAGCGGATCACCGAGGGAAGCTATGAATACGGACAGTCTGTACTCCGGCGTATCGGAGCGGATGAAGAGCTGATCAGCGTCATAGACGGCTATATGGATTTCGAGCAGTTTGGTGAGGACTCCATGAAAGAGGACGGCGTCCGTCAGACGGAGTTCGGCCTGGTGCGCCGCCTGAGCAGCCCTTTTGACGGCCAGACGCCGCTCCAGCAGGTGTTCTGAGCGGGGTGCGGCCATGGGAAAGAAAAATACCGGCTGTGAGTATTTCAACCGCCGCCAAGGGGGTGTGAGATGAGCGGGAAGAAACGGGGGTGGCCCGCGGAGACCAACCTTGCCGCCCTGAAGACGCTGGCTCACACACTGCTGTGGTTCGATATCCAGCCAACGAAACTATCGCCGCTGGTTGTCAAGCACCCTTTTACGGACAGCGGACTGGTCGGTATCCGCAATGAGGACGGCAGCTTGTCGGCTGGAAATCTGCTGGATGATCCCGGCGCGCTCCACTCCTGGAGGGAAAACGTGAGGCAGCAGATCAATGAAGCGGAGACTGCCGCGGGGCTGCTCATGCTGGTCACCAAGCCGTATCGGTTGGGTTACTTGAAATTGGCGGCGCCGTATTTGTGCGAGCAGGACGCGGCCCTGTTTCTCTCGTATGCGTGGATCAGCACAGAATCCCCCAACGATGACCCGAATCTCAGCAAAAGGAGCCTGCTGGCCATGTTCCGCTCCATCGACCCTCAGATGCTGATGGATGAGGAGGAGCGTGGGCTGTTCCAGAGCCTGGACGATGTGGTAACGGTCTACCGCGGCGTGACCTCCTACAACGCTCAAAATGTTAAGGCGCTTTCGTGGACGTTGAACCGTGAGGTTGCTGAGTGGTTTGCTCATCGATTTGGTCAAAATGGCACGGTATATGAGGCGCAGGTCAAAAAAGAGAACATCTATGCCGTATTCTTGGGTAGGAACGAGGAGGAAGTGATCGTGGATCCAGAACGCCTCATGGGCCTCTCCCAGCTGCCGGAACAG
>ERZ1673749.1011-NODE-1011-length-23243-cov-11.587459_pt1 | contig 23243 bp, 19 predicted proteins | sample MGYA00580204_ERZ1673749 | MGnify/ENA primary metagenome ERZ1673749 (study PRJEB41218, sample SAMN15661745) | gut metagenome | host: Homo sapiens | place: Canada: London | collected 2015-08-20/2019-03-30 | study: EMG produced TPA metagenomics assembly of...
AAGATGAGAGGAGGGGAACCGGGGGAGGGGAGAAGGAAGCCCTTCTTCAGAAGGGTTCCTTCTCCCCCTCCCCGGTCTTCATTTATAGACCGGCGTCTATCCTTCCATCAGCGGCAAGCACGCGATGGCGAGGGGGGTGAGCAAGAGGGGATAGTCAGGGCACTCGACCTTGATGCCGAGCTCCTTCTCGAACAGGGGCGCGATGCCGGGGAAGCAGCACGTGCCGCCGGTGAGATACACGGTATCCACGGCATGGCCGGAAATATGGGCCTTCACGATGTCGGAAATGCGCTCGAAAACAGGCTTCACGATGGGCGCGTACTGGCGGTTGTCCGTGCCGCGCTTCTTGAGCTCGGCATCCTCGTAGGGCACCGAAAGCGCGCCGGACATGGCGAGGGTCACGTGATGCCCGCCGGTGGCATCGTCAACGGAGGCGATGACCTTGCCGTTGGAGATGACCGCCGTACCGGTCGTGCCGCCGCCGATGTCCACGACCGCGGCGCGATCCAGCCTGGCTAGACGCGCAAGGCAGCTCGGCTCGTCCGCCGTGCTCACAAGGCGCAGGTTGGCGGCGTCCAGAATGTTTGTGGAAAGCCGCGCATCCGTTCCGGGCGGGTAGGAAGTGGACGCCTCGGTGATCTTCCGGCCAAGGCGTTCCTCCGTCATGCTCACGAGCCGCTTCACGATGGTGATCGCGCCGTGGTAGTCCACGACCACGCCGTCGCGTACGACGGTGGCCCACTCAAGGAACGCCGACACGGGCATCCCGTTGTCATCCACCGCCATGACCACCACGTCGGCCGTGCCGAGGTCGACACCGACATGAATGGGCCCTTCCACCTGAACAGGAGAGGCGTCGTTGCAAATCTTCGAGGCCACTTCCAGCCGCTTCATCACTTCATCCCATGCAATCTGCTTCATCGTGCTCCAGCCGTCGTTAAATGGAAAAACAACGCCGCGCTGTCAGGCGGCGCTTCGTTTCAAAAGGAAAGTCGCCCTTGAAGCTATACGGCGCGGGCGGAACCCGAGTCAAGGCGGTGCCTCTTTTCCCTTCCCATGCGGACGCGCCCAAAAGACTTGACAGGGGACGAAAACAGCAGGAAAAACACATAAAGCGTCTATCTGTGCCCCGAAAGGCGGCCCATTTCGATCATCGCCGGAAGACGGCGGACGACCCGTGCCCTTCTGCTCTGAAAGGCCGGCACAAAAGGATTCCTTGATGAAAACCAAAATTCTGGCAACCATCGGCCCCGCGTCCAACAAGCGTGACGTTCTTTCCAAACTGATCGCGGCTGGCGTCCGGATTTTCCGCCTTAATTTCTCCCACGGCGACAGTTCCTCCTTCGTCGACCTCATCAAGATGATCCGCGAACTGGAAATCGTCCACAAGACGCCCATCACGATCCTTCAAGACCTCTCGGGCCCCAAGATCCGTATCGGCACCTTCCCCAATGAAGGCTCGCTGAACGTGCTCAAGGGCGATCAGCTGCTGCTCGGCCCCTCCTCGCTGATGTGCAACGACGAGTTCCCGTATATCCCCTTCGATCACCCCGAAATTTTCGCCGAACTCGAACAGGGCGATCGTCTCGTGCTCGCTGACGGCACCCTCCAGTTCCGGGTGGTCGAACACCGCGAGGACGGGCTCTTCAAGCTCGAAGCCAACAACAACGGCATCGTCACCTCGCGCAAGGGCCTCGCCCTGCCCGGCAAGTCCATCCCGCTGCCCGCGCTTACCGAAAAAGACAAGAAGGACCTCGTGGACGGCCTCGCCCTCGGCGTTGACGCCGTGGCGCTCTCCTTCGTGCAGTCGCCCGAAGACATCCGCGAAGCCAAATCGATCATCCGCAGCCACAGCGACCGCGACATCCCGGTCATCGCCAAGCTCGAACGCCGCAACGCGGTGGATCGGCTCGACGCCATCCTCAAGGAAGTCGATATCGTCATGGTGGCCCGCGGCGACCTCGGCATCGAGTGCCCGCTGCCGGAACTCCCGGCCATGCAGAAGCGCATCATCCGGGCCTGCAACCGGGCGGCCAAGCCCGTCATCGTCGCCACGCAGATGCTGCTTTCGATGGTGTCCAGCCCCTCCCCGACCCGTGCCGAAACCACGGACGTCGCCAACGCCGTTCTGGACGGCGCGGATTGCGTGATGCTCTCCGAAGAAACGGCTATGGGCAACTATCCCGTTGAAACGGTGCAGTTCATGAGCGAAATCGCTTCCAAGGCCGAGGAGCTCATGGCCGAAACCCGCCGCATCGCGGAGCCCGAAAACGACGGCACCGCCGAATTCCTCGCCTACGCCGCCTGTCTGCTGGCCCAGAAAGCCAACGCCAAGTCCATCGTGGCGCACAGCCTTTCCGGCACCTCGGCCCGTCTGCTGTCCGCGCGCCGTCCCGTGCAGACCATCCATGCGCTGACCCCAGACGTGACCAGCCTCAAGGCCCTGAACTTCTCATGGGGCGTGCTCCCGCATCAGGTCGGAAACGACGACGTGGGCCATCTCGCCCGCGCCGAACGTTTCATCGCTTCGTCCTCGCTGTTCGGGCTCGGTGAAGATGTGGTCATCACCGCCGGTCAGCCCACGTCCTCTTCCCCGCAGCCTCGCGGCACCAATCTGGTGAAAATCTACAGGAAGTAGCCTAACACTGCCATATAGCAACAACAAAAACGCCAGAACGGATTCCGTTCTGGCGTTTTTGTTGTCCAAAAAAAGCTTCCCGCCCTCAGATGTCCTTTTCTTGATAGCGGTCCACTAAGGTTGGGCGGGATTGAGGGAAAGGAGAGGAACGTTTTTCTTCAGGAAAGTTCCCTCTCCAATACCTTAATATCATTTTAAAATCATCAATTCTAAAACTTTACAGCGTCACACCGTGCTCTATGCAGGCAAAGGCGTTGTGGGCATGGATGGACTCGTAGCTCTCGACTTCGACGCGGAACCCGCTCACATGCGGATGATCGGCAAGGCGGCTGGCGACATTGCGCACCACGTCCTCAACAAAGGTCGGCCGCGAAAAGGCGTCTTCAGTCACGAACTTCTCATCTTCGCGCTTGAGCAACGAATAGACGGGCGACGAGCCGGACGCCTCGGCGATCTCGATGAAATCCTCGATCCAGCAGAACCCGCGCATCCGGACCGCCATGCGCACGTCGGCCCGCTGGCTGTGTGCGCCTTCGCGGCTGATGGCCTTTGAGCACGGGCATACGGTCATCACGGGAACCGTCACTTCAAGCAGGAACGACGGCTTGCCGTCCTCGGGCAACTCGCCGGTCAGCCTGCACTCGTAGGGCAGAATGCCGGGGCAGGCCGTCGCGGGGGCGTTCTTCTGCACAAAATACGGGAAATGAAAGACAATATGCGCCCTGCGGGCGTTCAGGCGCTCCCGCACGTCCTCAAGCAGGCGCTTCATCCCCGCGTAGTCCAAGTCCTCAGTCCAGTTCGCCAGAGCCTGCACAAAGCGGCTCATGTGCGTGCCCTTGAACGCAGCGGGCAGATCCACGCTGACGTCCACATTGGCGACCGTATGCTGCGTCCCCTGCGCGCGATCCCGCACCAGCAAAGGCAGCTTCAACCCTTTGACCCCTACCCGGTCGATGGGCAACGCCACCGGAGCCGGACTGTTCTGTACGTCTTCCATTCTTTTCCTTTATCCTACAGCCTGATAACAAAAAACGTCATCCCGGCATCGTGCAGAGGCTCTTTTTTATCTGGGCATCCCCACCTGTAGCGGATCCACACGCCGACAGCCCCACATCCAACGGGACTCCCGACGCACAGCCTCCCCACCAGCCGGAAGTCTTCGGGGGGAGGGGATGGAGGTGCGGGGGAAGGGGAGGGAAGCCCTTCTTCAGAAAGGCACCCTCCCCTTCCCCCGATATATCCTAACTACGGCAAATCCGCACCGATGGTGGTGATCGAAAAAGTCCCGTGCGTGACGCCGCGGATAGAGCGAAGCTGATCCGCAAGCTCGCGGAGTTCCCCGGCCTTGCCTTTGAGCACCAAAATCTCCAAGCAATTATGATGATCCAGATGCACATGAAGCGTCGTCACGATAAGCCCGTGCGCGTCGTGCTGCCGTTCCGTCAGCTTGCGGGACAGATCGCGGACATGATGATCGTAAATCAGGCTCAGCACGCCCGCCGCGTCCGCGGTCTCGGAATGCAGCGAATCCTGCACCAGCGCGTCACGGATGATGTCGCGCAACGCCTCGGAACGGCTTGGGCATCCCTGCCGTTCGCACAGGGCATCAAACTTCTCAAGCAGATCGCTATCCAACGAAACGCCGAAACGAACCGTTTCTCCCATTGTCGCACCCTCTATCGGTGAATTTCCCAGATCCGCACAGGAACGGGCCGCTCCTGCGGATACAGGGCCTCTATGTTCTTTTCCCAGACGCAGCGCCCCGCCCAGCGGCGGTTGACGAGCATGGAACGGAAGGTATCGTAAACGGCCCGGCTGGGTTCGGCGACCCACGCCGCGCCGCCCTCCGCAAGCGCATACTCCAGAAAATCCAGCACGGGCGCGGCGAAACGCTGCTCATACATGATGTCCCCGCCCCAGATGAACCGCAGGCTCCGGCGTTTCACCGCGGGCTTGCGCCAGTCCATGACCGTCCAGAGCGGCTGGGGCACGGCGTTGTGCTCCGCGTTGCGCCGCGCGAAACGCAGGGCTTCCGGCTCATAGTCCATACCGATGACGTTCGCGCCGAGCCATTGGGCCACCAGCGCCGTCAGGCCGATCCCGCATCCGAGATCAAGGCAGGGCTGGCCGCGCAGGCTCTCGCGCCGCTGGTACAGCCAGTCGGCAAGCACAAGGCTGGAAGGCCAAAGCTCCGTCCAGTAAGGCAGGCGCTCGTCTTCCGTAAACTCGGTCATGGACTCCCACAGGGCTTCCATGTCGGCGGCGCGTTCCAGCGTCCAGTCCCGCCCGCAGGCGTTTACCGTCAAAAAAGGCTGCCAGCTCCCCTCCGAAAGGGGCGTATCCTGAGATTCGTTCACCGTTTTCCGTCCCTGCCGGGCCGAAGGGTCCGGCGCGGCATCATAAGTCATGTGTATGACCTATACAGGCGGCGGCGGAAAGGGTCAACGAAAGGGTACGGAGCCCCCGCCGGCATTATTGACCCTTAACAGCGCGTCAGGTATGATAATCAGCTTTTTCGTACTGATAAAGGAGAAATCGCCTCATGATCGTGGAAATGGGTTGTCTTATCCTCGGGGTTCCCGTGGGTTTCCTCCTCCGCAGGAAGCCCCTCGTCATCAAGATCACCGATCAGGTGCTCACGTGGTCCGTCCGCATCCTTCTGCTCCTGCTCGGCCTCGCGCTCGGCGCCGACGACCGCCTCATGTCGCAGATGGACACCATCGGCGCGCGCGGCATCTTCATCAGCCTGTGCTGCGTGGCGGGGAGCCTCATCGGCGCGCGCCTCCTCGAGCCGATCATGAACCTCCATGTGGGGCGCTACGCCGTTTCCCGTACCGCGAAGGACGAAGGGGCGGCACAGTGAAGGAATCCATCATCGTCCTGTTCTTTTTCAGCTTCGGCGTGCTCGGGGGCAGGCTCGACCTCCTGCCCGCCGACTGGCTCGGCCTTGTCCACGAGGCCAGCAATCTCGCCGTATACGCCATGCTCGCCGCCGTGGGCATGAGCCTCGGCTTCGATTCCCGGGCTTGGCGCATCCTGCGGGATCTCAAAGGCTGGGTCGTGCTCGTCCCCCTGATGATCATCGTGGGGACGTTCCTCGGCGGCGTGGCGGCATGGACCATGCTGGACATGAGCTTCCGGGACGTGATGGCCGTGGCAGCCGGATTCGGTTACTACAGCCTGTCGAGTATGCTCATCAACCAGCTCGCCGACGTCAGCCTCGGTTCGATGGCGCTTATTTCCAATATGGTCAGGGAACTCGTCACCTTGCTGTTCGCCCCCCTGTTCGCCCGGGTCTTCGGCGGCCTCGGGCCGCTTTCCGCCGCCGGGGCCGCCAGCGATACCTGTTTGCCCGCCATTATCCGTACATCGGGCGAACGGAACACCATCCTTGGGATCTTCTCGGGCATGGTGCTCACCATCGCCGTCCCCATCTTCGTGACATCCATTTTCGCATGGCTGTAACGCAGTCAAACAAAAAAAGAAATCAACCCGTTGACGCCTCAGAGAGACTTGCTTACCTTTACGCAAATCCAACCATATCGTTTTACAACCCTATACAGCCAGAGAGCATCATGCCCCTATCCATCTTCAAACGCCTTTTCATCTGTTTCTGCTTCGCGCTCCTCACGGCGTTGCCCGCACAAGCCGAGGAGCAGAAAAACGGGACGCTTCCTCCCGCGCTCGAAACCGCGCTGTCCACCCTGCTTGCCGATGCCCCGCAAGGCAAAGCCGCCCCCGACGCCGCGACCGTAAACGCCGTCCTTGATTTCGTCGCCACCAACAAGCAAGCGGCCAACAAGGTTCGCCCTGAGGCCCGCCCGCAGGGTTCCGGCGCGTATCTCAAGGAAACGCTCAACGTCCCGCTCCGCAAGCTTGTCGAGTACATGCTCGATCCCTCCATCCCCGGCGAGGCCATTTACCCCTCCGCCGTGCGCCGTAACGCATGGATGCCCGGCAGCCCCATCCTGAAGGACAACGCCGCCCTCACCGACGCGGCCTATCCTCCCGCCGCCCCCATCGTGACCCGAGGCGTGGAATATGAGGAAACGACGCCCGACACGTCCAGCGGATGCTACTATTCCTACAAGCTGAACCGGCTGTTCGTGCTCGCCGACTACAAGGGCCGCACGGCGCTCATATCCGTATCCGTGATGCCCGGCCAATCTTCCGTGGGCCTGCGCGGGGCCATTGTCGGCAACGACAAGGACTGGACCTATGTGTACACCCCGGAAAAAGGGACCAATCTGGCCATGCTCGGTTGGGCGGAGACTTATCTTTACGGCTCCGCCAGCATATCCGTGTTCATGGAAAGCGCGCCCGGCAGCGGCAAGGTGGACGTCTCCATCTTCAAGTGGGCGAAGGCGGGCTGGAAGGGCTCCAACGTGGTGAAGGTTTCCCACATTACGGCGGGCCTGAAACGGTTCACCTCCGGCCTGCGTCAGGTGATGGAATCGCCCCGCCTGCCCTCTTCCGATGCCATCGCCGCCAAGTATTCCGAGCTCAAAGCGATGAACGACACGGAGCTGCGCGCGCAGCTTTCCAGCTTTGGCACCCATCTCGCCAAGCAGAACGCCGACCCGCTGGACGAAAAGGCTTTCCGTACCGTGCTCGACAACGGCGCGTACCCCGGCACGCTCAAGCGCGATGACGCCATCGCCGAGCTCATGAAGCTGTATATGCGCCAGCAGCTGGGAACGCTTCCCGCCGCCGTGGCGCGGAATTGACTGAAAATCATGTTTTGGGATGGGAAAGGGAACCCGGAGATAGGGTTCCCTTTCCCATCCCCAATCCCCTCTCTTTCCTTCCCAAAACGGCTGGTGGGGAGGCTGCGCGGAGGGGGTACCGTTGTATGAACGAGGGGACGTGCGAGTCCCTCTTTTTTTGTCTGCCTGCATGGGGAGAATGCAGGGAAAAGAAAGCATGGCTTCAAGACAACTGGGGGAGTGAATAAGGCTTGAACAAGCCGGTCCGTTTTGAGAAAAGAAAAAGATGCTGCCAGAGAAAATTTTGGGAGCATTGTACCTTTGAAGTGTGGTCATCCCAAAGACAGCCTGCGCCAGAGGAGACAGGGATTCGGTAAGCACGAAGGCCCTCGGAAAGGAAGAGAAGGACGCGCGCGGGCCACGCCGGCAGTTTTGGAGAAGGACTGTTCCTCCAGAAAAAGCCTCCTCCCCCAAAGCCTCCGAAACCTTTCAAAGCCAATCCGCTCTAAGGAGAAAGCCATGCCTTTTTCACCTGCCATAGAAGCCTGCCGCGTACCCGACGAGCGGCTTGCCGGAGCCTATGAGGAAACGTCCGCTGCGCACCGGAGCTGGATCAAGACAACACTCGCGTTGGCCGAGGCGACGTATCCGGCCCCGCCCTCCCGCCTGACCATAACCTCCGAAAACACCGCGGCCGGGTTCGGTTTCGCCCGCACGCGGGAAACGGCGCCGTGGGCCGTGCTCCTCATAGGCGAAGGCTACGCTTCGGCGGTACGCCTTGCGGCGGCGATCATGCCCGCGCGTCTGGCTGGCGTGGAGCCGGTTTTCGCCGTCTGGACGGGTGCGGAAACAGCCCCGTCCGGCCTGTTCGCCGCGCTGGAGCTCACCGGAGTGGAACAGGTCTTTGCCATGCGGGATCCGGCCCCGCTCCTGCGCGAACTTCCAGGACGAGGGCGTATCCTGCGCTTCGGGAAAGCCCCTCTTCCGGAATGTCCCTGTCCCGTCTGGAGTGACCGAGCCCCGCGCATCGAACGCACCGCCCTGCCCGACACGGCGGTTCTGTGGGCCCACCCGGACGCCCTGCCCGCCGATGACGGCGCTGACGTCGTTTATGCCGGCCAGATTATCATCGGAGAAGACACGCCGCTTGTCCTCGGGGCGGGACTGGAAGGCTGCTGGCTGCACACCGGTTTGACGCCGGACTTTTTCATGAATGAGCGGTTGGCATTGTCCGCCCTGAAGCTGGAATCCTGAACCGGAACACCTCCCGCCAGCCGTGCTTCTGTACCGTGCAACAGCCGGAAAACGCCGAAGAACCGCCTTCCGAGCAAGCCTTCCCCGCCAGTTGACCGGAAGGCGGGCAACACGGTATTGGACACCAACGGGGGCCTCAGCAACAGTGCGCCCTTTCTTCAAAAACAGCTTCCCGAGCTTCCTTGGGAGCCGTTTCCCTCAGTCGAAAGCTGTTGGGAATGAGGACGGAGGACAGCGTTTCCCCTATACCCTTTTCCGGGCCTCACCTCCGCCGAGAGTTCCCACGTTGAAGTGCGTATTGGTTTAAAAGGCGAGCAGTATCAAAAAACGGCAAACAGGCATTCAGTAAGCACAAGGGCCTTTGGAAAGGGAAAGAGGGGCTCCGCTCCGGAAGCTTGGAAAAAAGGATGTTTCTCAGAAAAGCATCCCCTTCTCCAGAGCCTCTATCCTCTTTCAAAGCGAATCCGCTCTAAAAGGAGTTTCCATGACACAGGCTGTGCGCAACATCGGCGTCATCGCGCATATCGATGCGGGGAAAACCACCCTCTCCGAGAGGATGCTGTTCTATACCCGTAAAATCCACCGCATGGGCGAGGTCCACGACGGCACGGCCACCATGGACTACCTGCCCGAGGAACAAGAGCGGGGCATCACCATCACCTCGGCCTGCACGACCTGCGAATGGAACGGAACGACCGTCAACATCATTGATACGCCCGGCCACGTTGACTTTACCATCGAAGTGGAACGCTCGCTCCGCGTACTCGACGGCGCAGTCGGCGTCTTCTGCGCCGTGGGCGGCGTGGAGCCGCAATCGGAAACGGTCTGGCGGCAGTCGGAACACTTCGGCGTGCCGAAGCTCGCCTTCGTCAATAAGATGGACCGGATCGGCGCGGACTTCTCCGCCGTGCTCAAATCCATGCAGGCCCGGCTCGGCGCGAACCCGCTGCCCGTCGTCATTCCCGTGGGCGCGGCGGAGACGTTTCAGGGCGTCATTGATCTCGTGACCCTGGAGCGGCTTGATTTTGACGAGTCCGATCAAGGGCAGACATGGACCCGTTCGCCCCTCACCGAAGCGGATGCGGAACTGGCCGCTCCGTGGCGCGAGCAGATGCTGGAGCGGCTGGCCGAAAACGACGATACGTTTCTTGAACAATATCTCGGCGGCGAATACACGGAAACGGACATCCGCAGCGCCATCCGCCGGGCTACGCTGGCCCGCCGCGTGACGCCTGTCCTCAGCGGTTCGGCGCTCAAAAACACCGGCGTCCAGCCGCTTCTCGACGCCGTGATCGCCTACCTGCCCGCCCCCGCCGATCTGCCGCCCGTCACGGCCCACAACCCTGAAGACGGGACCGACGGCACCATTCCCTGCGATCCCGCCCTGCCCTTCACCGGGCTGGTGTTCAAGGTCATGATGGATGGAGGGCGCAAGCTGGCCCTTGTCCGCCTGTATGCCGGGACATTGAAAGAGGGCGATCCCTGCCGCAACGTCACCCGGCGCGCCGACGAACGCATCTCGCGGCTCTACCGCCTCCACGCCGATCGCCGTGAGCAGGTGGACGCCGCCAAAGCCGGGGACATCGTGGCGGTCATCGGTCTGCGCTCGGCGCGCACCGGCGATACCGTCGGCGCTCCCGGCTCCAAACTGCTGCTGGAGTCCATCGAAGCCTACCAGCCCGTCATCTCCCTCGCCATCGAGCCCCGCAACGCCGACGAAGGCAAAGCCCTCGACGAAGCCCTCGACCGCTTCTCCCTTGAAGATCCGACCCTGACCGTCGCCATCGACGAAGGGTCCGGCCACCGCATCGTGTCCGGCATGGGCGAGCTCCATCTTGATGTAATCCTTGAGCGCATCCGCCGCGAATACGGCATCGCGCCCCGCGTGGGCCAGCCTCAGGTCATCCGCCGCGAAACGCCGAAGCGCACGGCATCCGCGACCGGCATATTCGACCGCGAGCTCGGCAAGGAAACGCACATCGGCGAAGTCGCCCTGTCCATCGCCCCGCGTGAACGCGGTTCGGGCAACCAGATCCGGTTCGCCATCGATACGGCCATCCTGCCCGCCGCCTTCGTCGATGCTGTCAGGCAGGGCGTGGAAAACGCGCTCCAGTCCGATCCCGTTACCGGTTACCCCCTTCAGGACGCGGACGTCGAAATCACCGCCATGCCCCGGCGTGACGGATCCACGGTCGCGGGCTACCATATGGCTGCGGGCATCGCCTTGCGCTCCGCCCTTGAAGCCGCACAGGTCACGACGCTGGAGCCGCTTATGTTTGTGGAAATCTCCGCGCCGGAAGCCAACCTCGGCCCCGCCATCAGCTTGTTCGGCACGCGCGGCGGGAAAGTTGAAAACATCCTCGACCACGCGGGGCTCAAGCTTGTGCAGGGCCTTGCCCCCCTCAGCAAGCTCTTCGGCTTCTCCACAGACCTCCGGTCGGCAACACAAGGCCGGGCCGGGCTGATGATGAGGTTTGAACGCTTCGACGTCATTTAAGGCAAGCAGTTTCCAAGAGGCCCCTAGCGGGCCTTTTTTCATGCATAAGCAAATGCCATACAGCAGACAGACCTCTTGATGCGCCACTCACGGAATACTTGCCATATTCCGCCGCATGGAAGCCCAAAAGCTCATGCCCCCCGTTGTTAACAACAGGAAACAGTTTGTGACATTCCGGAATCATCGTTAGACGGACTAGTTGTACATATCGTTCAATTCCTCAGGCAACGCCTCGATCAAATCCATAACCCGGAGATCCAGCGCATGAGCGATCGCATACAGCGTGGACAAAGTCGGCTCTTGTGTGCCCGCCTCAAGGTATTGGATGCAACGAAGAGAACGCCCTGACTTCATGGCCAGCCCCATCTGGGAGAGGCCACGTAACTTGCGTTTTTCTTTCAGCATATCACCAAGCGGCTTCGCAAAGGTCATTTTATCCATAATACCGGAACATAACCGCGAAATCGGTACTTGTGTTACGCAGTATAATGCGCTACAATAGGTTATGTATAAGGAACGCCCGAAAATTGACGCAGAACAGCAATGGATAGAAACGGGCAAGGCGTTTTTGGCGCTTTTCATAGCTGAACCCGAATTTGCCCGAAAAGCTGTGGAAATCGCCCGACGATCTCCGAGGCTCACTTGCAAGCATGCCACTATCATTCGAGAGTTGCAGCTAGTATCTGACCTTATGGTCACAATAAAACGCCGTATCGAAGAAATCGACGGAACCGCTCCGCCTCGTTGACTTCTCGCTCAAACAAAAAGCCTCCCGGCGAATAAAACCGGGAGGCTTTTTCCTCTTTCCCTGACAAGGCCAAAGAGGTGAAAGGAAGCATCCGGGGATGGGAAACCTTTTCTAAGGGGTCCCATCCCCGATTTTTTTATCAGCTATCGTAGAAAGAACGCAGAACCTGACTGCGCACGGGATGGCGGAGCTTACGGAGCGCCTTGGCTTCAATCTGGCGGATACGTTCACGGGTTACGTTAAACAGCTTGCCCACTTCTTCGAGGGTATGGTCGGACTTTTCGCCGATGCCGAAACGCTTGCGGAGCACCTGCTCCTCACGCGGCGTCAGATCCGCCAGCACGGACGCGATCTGTTCGGAGAGCTTGGTATTGACCACCTCTTCGGCGGGCGCGACGGCCTTCTTGTCCTCGATGAAATCCCCAAGGCTCGAATCTTCCTCGTCGCCGATGGGAGTTTCGAGGGAAATGGGTTCCTTGGCGATCTTGAGCACTTTCTTGACCTTGTCCACAGGATATTCCATGCGGTCCGCGATTTCCTCCGGAGTCGGGTCGCGCCCGAGTTCCTGGACAAGATAGCGGGAGGTCCGGATGAGCTTGTTGATCGTTTCGATCATATGCACCGGGATACGGATAGTGCGGGCCTGATCCGCGATGGCGCGGGTAATGGCCTGACGGATCCACCATGTGGCATAGGTCGAGAACTTGTAGCCGCGCTGGTACTCGAACTTGTCCACGGCCTTCATCAGGCCGATGTTGCCTTCCTGAATCAGGTCGAGGAACTGCAAGCCGCGGTTCGTGTACTTTTTGGCGATGCTGACCACAAGGCGCAGGTTCGAGCGGATGAGCTCCTGTTTGGCGCGCATGGCGGCGTTGTTGCCGCGCTTGATGCGCCAGAGCACTTCCTCAAGATCGCTCACATTGTGGCAGCATTTTTCCTGAAGGCGCTGGAGGATTTCGATCTTCCCAAGGATCATTTCCTTGTAGGAGAACAGCTCATCCACGCTCATGTTCAATTCCTTGGCGGCGAGCACGGGGCTGATGTCGCGGGAATCGAGCTTGCGGAACAGGTCCTTGATTTCTTCCTGATTCTTGCCCGTGGACAGGAGGTACGCCGACAGGTCGCGCTGACAGTTGCGCATCTGGCGGACGTAGTCTTCCACCGTCTCGATGATCCGGTCGATGAGCGTCTTTTCCAGCTTGATGTCGCGCAGACGCGTGACGATTTCTTCCTTGAACGCCATGATTTCCTTCTGAATGGCGGTCACGCGGCGCTCCAGCGTACAGCATTCGTCCAGCTTGGCGTAGATTTTGCGTTTTTTCTTGAATGTCTGGCGGATTTCCTCCAGCAGCAGGATAACGCGGGTGCGCTGGTTCATCTCGTCTTCAGTAGGGTCGTCTTCCTCAATGGTCTTGACCACATCCTTCAGTTTGATGCGGTTGAGCTTGAGGTCTTCGCCCACGTTGATGAGTTCTTCCACCGCGACCGGGACTTCCACGAGCGCGTACAGGACATCCTGCTCGCCCTGCTCGATTTTCTTGGCGATGGTAACTTCGCCGTCACGATCGAGCAGCGGCACCGCGCCCATTTCGCGCAGGTACATACGGACCGGGTCCGTGCTGCGGGAGGAAAAGTCGGCGGCGTCTTCGTTGTCCACCAGTTCAAGGCGTTCTTCGGACTGCTCTCCGTCCGTTTCAGCCGAGGTGACGGGGATTTTCTTGCCGTCCTTTTCCAGATCCACAATGGCGATTTCGAGCTGATCGAAGATCCCGATGATCTCCTCGAACTGCTCGGGTGTATTCATTTCCAGCGGGACAGCCTTGTTCACTTCCTCGAACGTGAGGAAGCCCATCTCCTTGCCTTTGGCGATGAGGCTCTTGATCTGCTGGATATCTTTAATGTTGTTCCCCATGAGTCCTCTCCAACGTTTCCTGAAGGGCGCGCAAATATTCCAAATCGGCCTCAAAATTGCCTGCGCCGGCTCCCTGACGCAATGCGGCCGAAACCGAGGCCGATTGCGCGGTCAAATGCAACGTATCAAGCATGGTGCGGATTGCGCCGAATTCACCCTCTTCGTTGTCGAGAGGGGGCACGTCCCCGGTGCGACACCGGATCCAGAAACGCTTTTCCCTGGGGTCAAGATGCTGCACCACTTCATCCACAGGGTACTCTTCAAGTTTTTGCCAAAGATCCCGCGCCCACGCGGCGCTCAGAACCAGATGGGCCCCAAGCTCCCGAAGGCGGGGCAGAGAGGAGGGATACCGGACCGCAAAGGTCATGATTTCCCTGTCTCTGGGATTCGTCCGCACGGGCGGCTGGGTCTCCTGGCCGCCCGCGTTGCGCGGAAGCGCCCGCGCGCCGCGGCTCTCAATGATCCGCTCGCGCAACTCGCTTTCCGCCAGCCCCAAGCCGGTGCTCAATGTGGACGCGAAACGGCTGACGAGTTCGGGCAGTTCAACCTGCCTGAGAAACTCGCGCGCCCAGTCCACGGCTTCCCGCGGGGCCATATCGCGCAGGCAACGCACGCAGAAGGCCATGCCCTCCGGCGCATTCCTGCGCAAATCCTCAAAAATGTCCGTTCCCTGCGTCCGTAACAGGCTGTCGATGTCCTCGCCCTCCGGAAAAAGGACGACTTTACATGACAGCCCCCGCGTCAACAGCATCTCGCACGCACGGAGCGCGGCCTTGCGGCCCGGCCCGTCGCCGTCGAAAAGCAGCTCCACATGCGACGTAAACCCTGAAATCCGTTTCACCTGTTCCGGGGTGAACGCCGTACCGAGCACGCCCACCGCACTGGAGTAGCCGAACTGGTGCAGCGTCACCACGTCCATGTAACCTTCCGTTAACATGGCGGGCTTTCCCGTCGCAATGGCGCGCCGGGCCTGTTGCAGTCCGTACAAGTGTTCGCCTTTTTTGTACAGCTGCGAATCACTGCTGTTGATGTATTTGGCTTCGTCCTCGTTGGCGATGATGCGCCCGCCAAACGCGATGACGTTCCCCGAAAGGCTGCGGATGGGAAACATCAACCGCCCGCGGAAACGGTCATACGCCCTGCCCCGCTCGCTCTTGCCGAGCAGCGCGGCCTCCACGCCCATCGATTCGCTGAATCCGGCCCGCCGCAGCACTTCCGCGAGCGACTGCCAGTCCCGGCGGCTCCAGCCAAGCCCGAAGAGTTTCGCCACCTCTTCCGAAATCCCTCTCCGGGCCATGTAGTCCCGGCATTCCGCGCCGTCCCGGCCTGAGAGGTTCTCCGTGAAATGCGCCGCCGCGATCTCATGGATTTTCAGCAGCTGCCGCCGTTTGGACATGGTTTGCCCGGCAGGCTGGCCTTCGTGCTTCTGCGGCCCGCGTTCCAGCGTGACGCCAGCCTCTTCCGCGAGCTGTTCAAGCGTTTCCTTGAAATCCAGCCCGTTGATCTGCCCGTAAAAATCGAACAAATCTCCGGAAGCCTGACAACCGAAACAATAAAAAAAACCTTCTTCCTCGTTGATGGAAAACGAGGGCTTGGTTTCCTGGTGAAAAGGACAAGGCGCTACCCAGCGAGGCCCATTGCGTTTCAGGTCCACGTACCGTCGGGCAATGTCCACCAGATTCAAGCGCGCCTTGATTTCCTGAATGGCTCTTGCGTTCCGTCCCATACGCTCCCGTACGCCTCCGGCGGCAAGGGGCGCATGGCGCCGATGCCCGTAAAGCTCATTATCCAGTGCTCGCGGCCTCCGCATCAGCCAGGCCGGTCCCTCCGGCTTTGTCCGGGGAAGACTTCCCCGCGCCCCTCATCTTGGAGCACGCCTCAATCGGGACTCTCAAAAATCTCACGCCGTTTCCACAGTCCTTCTCATATAAAGCAGGATCTACCGCAGTCAAACCCTTTCTTCTTTTTATAAAGTTTCAGAGAGGGGAATACGCTTGAGGGGAAAGGGGTCTCCCCCCATTTCTCAAACCTACTTAAAAGTAACAATCGTCACGCCGTCACCCCCTTGATCCTCAGGGGCCAGCGCGAACGAGGCTATACCGGGGAAGGTCTTCAAGAACGCGTGCACTTCCTTGCGAAGGGCCCCCGTACCGCGACCGTGAACGATTTCCACACCCTCGCGCCCGGACAGCAGCGCCCGGTCGAGGTACTGCGACAGTTCGCCGAGAGCCTGATCCGCCCGCTTGCCGCGCAGATCCAGCCGAAGGAGCGACATTTCGGGATCGCTTCCGGCGGTCGTCCGCACCAGCACGCCGGACTTCGGCTTGGCCTGCTGCTGCGGCGCATCGGCTGGGCCGAGCAACGCGGCATCGGCCCACAAGGTCACGCCGTTCATGTCCAGCTTGACCCGGTTCTGCCTGGCGTCGACTTCGCGCACCACGGCTTTCTTGTTCCAGGGACGGTGCATCACATGCTGGCCCGGCTTGAGTTCCGCAATGTCGAACGCCGGGGCCGCCGCCTCTTCCTGTTCCGGAGAAACGTGCAGTTCGGCACGGACCTTGGCAAGCTCCTTGAGGGCCTGCTTGTGCCCGGCCTTGCCTTCCTGCCAGTCCTTCATGACCTTGGCGGACAGCTCGCGCACCTCTTTGATGAGGCGTTCACGCTCACGCTCGAAACGCTCCTGCACGGCCTTGCGCTTTTCGCGGGTACGCTGCTGCTCGGCCTTGAGCGCATCAAGTTCGCCTTCGCGCTTGGCGGCCAAGGCGTTCAGGCGATCCATCACCGCCGTCATATCCTGACCGTCCAGCAACAAATACTGTTCCGCACGGCGCAATACCGATTCGGGGAGCCCGTGCTCGCGGGCCACGTCCAGCGCCTGACTCGCGCCGACCTGATCGTAGGCCAGCCGGAACAGCGGCTTTTTCGTGCCCGGATCGAACAGCACCGAAGCGGCACGCACGCCCTCACGGGTCAGCGCGTAGGTTTTCAGGGCCGGAAAATGCGTCGCGGCCACCACATGCGCCCCGCGTTCGAGGAGGCCGTCGAGCACTGCCTGAGCCAGCGCGGCCCCTTGCGCGGGGTCGGTGCCGGCGCCGAACTCGTCGAGCAGGATGAGCGTACGGCGATCCGTGGCTTCCCATGCGTTGCCGAGATGCCGGATCTGCGCCGTAAACGTGGAAAGATGATCATCAAGGCTCTGCTCGTCGCCGATGAACGCGTGGATCGACGTCCACCACGGGATGACGGAACCCTTCGCCGCCGGGACCGGCAATCCGGCGAGCGTCATGATCGCCAGCAAACCGAGCGTCTTGAGGCATACGGTCTTGCCGCCCGCGTTGCCGCCGCTGATGACGAGCGCGCGATCCGTGGGCCGGAAAATGAGGTCCACCGGATGCGGGCCGCCCTGCTTGCGGATCTGCGGATCGAGCGCGAGAAGCGGGTGACGCGCGCCGAGCAGGGATAACGGCGCGTCTTCCCCGTCGGGGCTGATCGTGGCGCACGCGCCGTCGAACAAAGCCGCCAGCCCGCATTTGGCAAGCTCCACGTCCAGCCGGACCAGCAGGTCCCAAGCCGAGCGGATGAACGGCAATTCGTTCTGCACGATGCCCGTAAGGTAGCGCAACACTTTGCGCTCTTCCTCGCGTTCCTCGCGCTTGAGCTCTTGCAGGCGGTTGTTCTGCTCCACGAGGAACAGAGGCTCGAAATAGCAGGTTTCGCCGGTATTGGAGTAATCGTGGATGATGCCCTGAATGCGGCCCTTGAAATTCGACTTGAGCGGCAGGACGTAACGGTCCGACGCCAGCGTCATGTAGTCATCCTGAAGGTACTGGGCGATGTTGTACTGGACAGCGAAATCCTTGACCTTACGCAGGCACATGAGGTGCAGGCGGCGCAATTCTCCGCGCACGAGCATCAGTTCGGGGGAGCTTTCGTCCTTGATGAGCCCGTCATCGCCGAGGCACCGGGACAGGGCCGAAAGGGTCATCTCAGGCAGGGGCATGGAGGCCACGAGATCCCGCAATGAAGGCCACATGGCGCCGTTTTCATTGATGGACTGGGCGGCCTTGCGGCCCTGGAGCAGGGTTTCGCGGAGCGCCCACAGCGCGTCGGCGTCGAGCGGCGCGGAGGACGGGGACACGGCGGCCTTTTCCAGATGGGGGAAAAGCCCCTCGAGATCCGGAAAATCGGACAGGCGGAAGCCGCTGTGCGCGGACCACGTGCGCACTTCGTCGAACAGGGTATGCGCGGCGTTGACGGCGTCCGCATCGCGCAACGGGAAAAGGCCGAGACTGACCCTGCGGCCGGCCTCGGATACACACAAGCCGGCAAGATGCTCCAGCACCTTGCCGAATTCAAGAGCCTTTATCGTACGGCTATCCATGCAAACTCACTTCCTCCCGGCGCGGCGTCCCGCGCGGGGGGCTAGCTCAGGCGCGCCTTGACTGCGGCGCTGACGGCCTTGCCGTCCACACGGCCTTTATAGTCGCCCATCACGGACTGGATGACCTTGCCCATGCCGGACATGTTGGTCACGCCAAGCGCGGCGATGGCGGCGTCGATGGCCGCAGCCAGTTCTTCCTCGGAAAGCGGCTCGGGAAGGTAATCCTTCAAAATGGAAAGTTCCGCGGCTTCCTTCTCGGCGAGATCGGGCCGATTGGCCGCCGTGAACTGCTCGATGGAGTCCTGACGCTGTTTGGCCTGCTTCTGGACGACGGAGGCAAGCTCTTCGTCGGTGACGGGCCGCATGAGTTCCACCTGCAGGTTCTTCGCCGCCGTCTTCAAAAGGCGCAGCACACCCAAGCGCAGGGCATCCTTGGCCTTGTAGGCGGCAATGTAGTCCTGCTCGATACGCGTTGTCAGAGACATGATAATTCCCGGGAGATGATGATTGAAAAAACACGGAAAGCCGAAAGGACTTCCCGTGTATCCACCTCTATCGCCTACGAGATCGTCCGTCCCGGTTGCCGGAAAGACAAGCGGGACAAACACGGAAACGCTCCGCTCGTCTGCGGGAGGAGCCCCGCCAAAAAGGACGGGATGCACTCCCGTCAAAACGATGGAGCGTTCCAAACCCCTTGTCTTTCCGTTTCCGCATCCGGGAGGACGAAGAAACGGAAAGGACTAAGCGGCGTTCATCTTACGCATTTTCTTCAGCAGACGCTTGCGGGCGGCGGCCTTTTTCTTCTTGCGCATGACGCTCGGCTTTTCGAAGTGCTGGCGCTTCTTCATTTCAGACAAAATGCCAGCCTTTTCCACCTGCTTCTTGAAGCGGCGCAGAGCGATATCGAAGTTGTAGTCGTCTTCGTTCAGAAAGACTCCGGGCATTGGTCATCACCCCCTCTTTGCGAAATACTCTCCAAGGAGGGCGACAAAAAACACCCGGCCTGAAGACAGAAAGAGGAAGATAGACGACTTTCCGAAAAAAGGCAAGCCCTAATGACTTTCCGCCGGGTGCTCCTCACCGTGGCAACCGCAGCCGCCCCGGCAGGTGTCCCAGATCGAGCGCAGGATCACATAGCCCACGCCGGTGCCGATCACGAACAGCACGAGGTAGAGCACCCCAAAGAAGACCGCGAAATCGGGGGACCACCACGGAATGTCCTGAGGAAGGGGGCTGTGGATCGTTTCGCCGTGCAACATCTGCTTTCTCCTTACTTGTTTAGCGCATCCTTGAGCATCTTTCCGGGACGGAACCGCACCACCTTGGAGGCCGCGATGGTGATGACATCTCCGGTACGGGGGTTGCGTCCCTGACGTTCCTGACGCGTTTCCGCAACGAATGTGCCGAAACCGGTCAAGGTGAGCTTGCCGTCTTCCGCCAGCATTTCCTGGACGGATTCCAGCATAGCATTGAGGGAACGTTCCGCAGCCGCTTTGGTCATGTTGGCCCGGGCCGCAATCTGCGCGACGAGATCTGCCTTGGTCATCATCGACTCCTTCTGCTCGTTTCGGACCACGGACGGCAGGACATGGTACACCACCACGACCCGCTCCGCAATCGCGCCCGACGTCACAGGGCAGCACCTTTTATCCGGCACAACGCCCTCTGATCATGGGGCATTTATTGGGGCAAAACTTGGCTCAGCCGTTCTTTTGGTCAATCATGTTTTTTCGGGGAAGTCAACACCCCGAACGTCCAAAAATTCCGGCAAGCTGTTGAAACTGTTCCGGCGTGAGCGTCTCGGGACGCGCTTCCGGGGCGATACCCAGCCGCTCGAGCGCGGCGGCGGTGTCGTCCCTGCCCGCACGCCGGAGGATCGATTGCAGCTGCTTGCGCCGCAACTGGAAACAAAGCTTCAGTATGGAGGAAAGGGCCTTCGGGTCCGCGGGATGCCGTTCCCGAGGCAGGGGGATGAACGTGACCACGGCGGAATCCACCTTCGGAGGCGGATTGAACGCACCGGGCCCGACCACAAAGCCCCACTCGACCCGGACATAGCTCTGGATCCAGACCGACAGCGCGCCGTAGTCCTTGGTCCCCGGCTTGGCGTACAGCCGCTCGGCCACTTCCTTCTGCACCATGAACACCGCCCGCGTCAGGTCCGGCGTCCGGGACACGATATCCCACATGAGCGGCGAACCGACATTATAAGGCAGGTTGCTGATGATTTTCCACGGGCCTTCCAGCGACTCCCAAGGGAAGGCCAGAGCGTCGGCATTGAGCACCTGCACGGCGGGGGCGGGGCGTTCCAGCTCGGCATGATAGGCAGCCCAATAGCTGTCCTTTTCGATGAGGCGGAACTCGGCGGGGCCCCGCTCGTGGATGATGCCGGTGATGGCGCCCGGACCGGGGCCGATTTCCAACACCCGGTCCTCCGGCCCGATCCGCAGAAGATCCACGATGCGGGCCGAGGTTTTGGCGTCTTTCAAAAAATGTTGGCCAAGGCTTTTCTTGGCCCGAGGTGCAGCAGTCAAAACATCCCTCACACGGTTCAGGGAAAAAGACGTTTTCCCATTGAAGCCGAAATACTACCCGTTTCGCCCCGGCTGTCAATGATGCCCGGGGTCCGCCCCGCGCGTCCGTACCCTTATTTGCACAAAAAGACACAAGCACCGGGTTACGGTCCCGCAGCCCGGAAAAAAACACAGCAACCACGCGGGGGAAAAGACCCCCTTGACATCTATAGAGACTACTCCCTATGACAAACGGTAAGAACAGATCGAAAGCGGGCCCGCCGTGCGCGGGGCCTCACGGAGATCCTTATTTCCCGTGCCCCGTTGCGCGGGGAACATAACGGCACTCCCTCCGGGGTGACCCGGAAGGAACTGGTAACACCCACAGAAGCAGGAGAGGACTATGTCCAAAGCCTTGGATAGCCAGCGAACCTACGCCCTGATCGGTACAGGCGGCTGCGGAAAAACCTCACTGGCGGAAATGCTGCTCTTCCAGAGCGGCGTCATCAACCGTCTGGGAGCCATTGAAGAAGGCACGACCACTCTTGATTACGAACCGGAAGAAATCAAGCGCCGCGGCTCCATCCAGCCCGGATTCGCCACTTTCCTCTGGAACAAGGACCGCCACTTCCTCATGGACGTCCCCGGCGACACCAACTTTACCGGTGACCTTCCCTACCTGCTGATGGGCGTCGACGCGGCCGTCCTCGTCATCGATGCCGTCGACGGCGTGCGCCCCCTCACCCGCCGCATCTGGAACGCCGTGCGCGAAGCCGGACTGCCGTCCTTCGTGTTCATCAATAAAATGGATCGCGACCGCGCCGACTTCGATATGGCCTTCAACGGCCTTTCCTCGGTGCTCGGCATGAAGCCCGTTACCCTGTACATGCCGGTCATGACTGACGGCGTGTTTACCGGCGTCGTGGACATCCTCGGCGGCAAGGCCCTTATGTTCGGCGAAAACGGTGCCGTGACCGAAGCCCTCATCCCCGACGCCATCGCGGACGAAGCGGCGCTCCTGCACGACACCACCGTCGAAAACATCGCCGAGTCCGACGAAGAGCTGATGGAGAAATACCTTGAGGAAGGTTCCCTTTCCGAAGAAGACCTCGCCTCCGGCCTGCGCAAGGGCGTGCTCAACGCCAGCCTTGTCCCGGTCGTGGTGGGCTCCTCGCTCGAAAACAAGGGCGGGCGCGAACTGCTCGACGCCATCGCCCGCCTCTTCCCCTCGCCGCTCGAACGTCCGGCCTTCCTCGACGCCGACGGCAACGAACGCGCCTCCAGCGACGAAGGCCCGGCTTGCGGCTTCGTCTTCAAGACCATTGCGGACCCGTTCTCCGGCCAGCTCAACATGGTGCGCGTGATCTCCGGCACCATCAGCTCCGAATCGACGCTCAAGAACATGCGTACCGAGGAATCCGAACGCCTCGGCACCCTCCTCTATCTTGACGGCAAAACGCAGACGCCCTGCAAGGATGTGCTCGGCCCCGGCGCGATCATTGCGGTGGGCAAGCTGAAAAATACCCGCACGGGCGACACGCTCAGCGACGACAAGGCCCCCTTCGCGGTCGCCATGCCGCAGCTCGCCCCGCAGCTCATCACTTTCGCCCTCGCGCCGAAGGAAAAGGGCGACGAAGACAAGGTGTACGCCGCCGTCCAGAAGCTGCTGGATGAGGACGTGACCTTGAAGCTGAGCCGCGACGAGGAATCCGGCGACATCCTGCTTTCGGGCATGGGCCAGCTCCACATCGAAACCGCCGTCGAGCGCGCCAAACGCCGCTACAAGGTGGAAATCCTGCTCAAGACGCCCAAGGTCCCCTACCGTGAAACCGTTCGCGGCAAGGTACAGGTGCAGGGCCGCCATAAGAAGCAGAGCGGCGGACGCGGCCAGTTCGGCGACTGCTGGATCGAAATGGAAGGCTTGCCGCGCGGTTCCGGCTACGTGTTCGAAGACGCCATCGTCGGCGGCGCCATCCCGCGCAACTACATCCCCGCCATCGACAAGGGCGTTCAGGAAAGCGCGGCCCGCGGCTTCATCGCCGGCTGCCCGGTCGTGGACTTCAAGGTCCGCCTCTATGACGGCAGCTACCACACGGTCGACTCCTCGGAAATGGCCTTCAAGGTGGCCGGTTCGCTGGCCTTCAAGAAAGCCATCGAGTCCCTGAAGCCCGTTCTGCTCGAACCCATCGTGCTGCTCTGCGTTTCCGTCCCGGACGAGTACATGGGCGACGTCATCGGCGACCTCTCCTCGCGTCGCGGCAAGGTGCTCGGTTCCGACTCTCAGGTCGGCATCACGGAAATCAAGGCTCACATCCCCATGAGCGAAGTGCTCCGCTACGCGCCGGATCTTCGCTCCATCACAGGCGGCCAGGGCGTCTTCACGATGGAATTCGACCATTACGAAGAAGCCCCGCAGCCCATCGTCGACAAGGTCATCGCCGAGCACCAGAAAGCGAAGGCCGAAGAATAGGGAATGCCTCCGGCGGCAAGGGGCTCTGCCCCTTGACCCCGCCGGGGGAAATGATTTCCCCCGGACCCCCTCCAGGTCAAAGAAGAGCGGTTCCGCATCCGGCTTGCGCCGGACACGGAACCGC
>ERZ1673749.1018-NODE-1018-length-23063-cov-3.922636_pt1 | contig 23063 bp, 22 predicted proteins | sample MGYA00580204_ERZ1673749 | MGnify/ENA primary metagenome ERZ1673749 (study PRJEB41218, sample SAMN15661745) | gut metagenome | host: Homo sapiens | place: Canada: London | collected 2015-08-20/2019-03-30 | study: EMG produced TPA metagenomics assembly of...
AACATATTTTGGACTAAACTATATGTGATACAAGGAATACACAGACCAAGATAAAATTGTTACATCAAATGTTGAGAATGTAGATGATGCTAAGAATACTGCACAAACTTATGCAGCAACAATCAATAGCTCAAAAATCAAACAAAAAACCTTAGAAACCCTTGCAATTGACTGGAATGTAGGAAAGTTGGATAGCAAACTAGACATAAAGCCAACTGCAAATTCATCTATCATAGACATTACAGTCCAAGATACAAACAAGCTACGTGCAGAAGATTTGGCTGACCAATACGCTGACTATTCTGTAAGAGTAATAAACAATATTTATGATTCTGGTGCAGAAGTTATGGAATATTCATATGGCTTGGCTTCCACGACAGATAATACTATAAAATATGCTGGTTTTGCAGCAGGAGCTGGGGCTATACTTTGGGCCTTAATTACAATGATTTCAATCAACTCCCACAACAAGAAAATCGCCAAAGCATATCTCGCAAATGCAAAAAAAGATGAAGTAAAAGAAGTACGAGAAGTTAAAAAAGTCAAAACAGAGCCAAAAGAAAAGACCACAGTAGTCTCAGATTTAAATGATGCTGATAAAGAATCTGGTACAACTAGAGTTATAGATAGCAAAGAGATTAATACCAAGGCAAGTAATACTAATAAATACGAAATCCTTGGCAAATTACCTAGCTATGAAAAAGGAGAATTAGATGTTTAAGAAGCAAACTGATGAAAATAGGGAGATTCTTCTTCAATCATTTTATAATCTAGAAGATAAAATAATCCAAAAGATGGGTCGCCAGAATGTTTCTATAGCTTTCACAGCTACAAGTATTGGCACAAAAAAGACTGAAAATATCTTAAACATAGCAAGACACCTTGCTGAAGATGGTATTAGTGTACTTATGATTGATGCTGATCTTAGATATTCAAACTTGGATGACTTTGTAGAAGAAGATGCTGAACGCGGGTTTATAGATGTAATCCTCGGTGGCTATGATGTAGACCAAGTTAAGATAAAAGATAGGGCCTACAAATCTTTATCTTATCTTAAAACAGGGTCTGTTTCAGACTATGCTGATAAGTTTTTGGAACCAAAAGTTGTTAGAAACTTCTTTAGTGACATCAGCAATGAGTATGATTATGTCTTAGTTGATTTGACAGAAAACACAGATGTTGCTGAGGCAAATATGTTTGCTGCAAGTACTGATGCTTGCCTAGTATTTACTAAAGATGAACTAAAATCTAGTGAAGAAACTCAAAATTCCTTAGACCAACTAGAAAAAGCAAATGCTAACATACTTGGCCTTGCCATAACAGACTATGATTATAGCGAAGATGAACTTGATGATTTGTTTGGAGGATATGATGAATAAAAGATTAAAGACTCTTGCTGTTTTTCTCTTGATACTAATGACAACAGCTTGTGCAGAGGACAAATACGTTTCTGTTCGCCACCCTGAAGATAGCAACGTCAGTGAAGTTACTGATAGTGATCTTGAAGAAAATAATGCTGATAGCGAAAATACTGACGAGAACACAGATGAAAATTCTGATAATGATGAAGCTATCGAAAATACAGATGAAGATACTGACGAAAATTCTGAAGAAAGCTCTGATGGTGTAATCTATACTGTCGAAGACGTTGTAAATGTTAGACTTGCACCAAGTGAAAACTCAGCTATCATAACCCAAGCTGAACCAGGTCAAGATATTATAAAACTTGGAGATTCTGACAATTGGACAAGAGTAAGTATTGCTGGTCAAACAGGATACATCAGAAGCGATTTGATTAAAGAAAAATAGTCCACTTTAGTAAAAAATGAGGGATAGATGGAGATACTACTAATAAAAAACACTATATGGCCTGCTATTTTGACAATAGGGGTCATTAGTTTGTTGAATTACATCATAGATAGAAAAAAACTTAGCAAAATTATTGCTATATTTGCAAGTCTACTAGGTATAGGCATAATGGTCTATATGATTTATACTAACAATGCCTACCTATACTTGCAACTCTATTTATTTATGTTCTTTTTATCCTTATCTCTTGTGATCCTTGCTCTAAGAAAAAACATAGATGCATTTACTATAATAGGTATTGTCCTTATGATTGTAATGCTAATCTTGCTTTTAAGATTTACCTTAATTGAATAATAAAAAAAAAGCTCTTTGGTCTAGCCAAGAGCTTTTTTTAGTATTAATTATTTTCTAAGATTATTTTCTACAGCGTCGATTATTAATTGTAGGTATCCAGCTGTATCAACAAGTGTTGCACCTGTTACTTCATCAATTGCTTCACCTGGTGTAGCAGATTCGATTACTGATTTTACTTCTTCAACTGTTTTACCAGCAACAAAGTTTTCGATTGCAGCATAGTTATCTTTCAATGCTACTGTTGATTCAGCGTGTTCTTTCATTAGGTCTGAATACATATCGTTGTTTTCTAGTTTTGAACCTAAAACAACATTGCTATCTTTGTATCCTTCGCCAAATCCACCTTCAGATCCAGGAACTCCTGCGCCACCTTCAAGGTATTGGTACTCGTCAATGCTTGCAGCAATGATTTTATCTCCTTCAACAGCAACTACAGCATTACCAAAGCTCTTGTCACCGTGTGGTGCACCTAGTGCGTATCTTACTTCTACATCATCTGGATTTTCAGCATCACCTGATGCTACAAATGTGTTATCTTTTGCAGCTTCAACAATCATTCTTACAAGATTTGGTGTTGATTTGAATGTTGCACCTGTAACTGCATCTAAAATTTGTTCATCGTCATTTTCATTTAAGAAATCTTCTAGTTCAGCAATTGTTTTGCCCTTTACAAAGTCTGTAACAGCATTGTAGTTATCTAGTAATGTAACTTCGCCACCAGCTTCTTTCATGTCAGCTGAGTAAGCTTCGTTGTTGTCCATTTTTGATCCAAGGATTTTGCCTTCTGCTGTACCTTCTCCAAATGCTCCATCAGAGTTTGGAACTGCCTTGTAGTCAGAATCAGCTTCATAGTATTGGTATTCATCTATGATTGCATCGACAATTTTATCTCCGCTTGTTGCAACTACAACATTTGTGAAAGCTCCATCTACTTCTTTAGGATAAGCTCTGTGAAGCACTAGGTTACCCATTTCAGCAGGTGTTTCTTCTGTTTCTTCTTCACCAGCTTCTTCAGAATTTTCGTCAGATGCTTCTTCCTCTGTAGCTTCCTCTTCAGTTGTTTCTTCTTCTACTGCTGGAGCTTCTGCTTCAGTTGTTTCTTCAGCTGCCTCGTCAGTAGTTTGTTCTTCTTTAACTTCGTTTGCTGGTTTTCCCTCATTATTGTTTGCACATCCAGCAAAAGTTAAAGCTGTTGCTAGCATTATTGTTGCTATAGAATATTTCTTTTTCATTACTCCTCCATTAATCATTATAATTATTGTGATACCTCACTACTATAGTACAAGATTAGGTGAAATTCAAATATTAAGAAAACTTTTAACTATTTAGGGGTATAAGATTAAAAAAGGAAATTAGGAGTATTATGCAAATTAATATAGATAATCAGCCAGGAATTAGATTGGCTGGCAGAGCTTATAAATTAGAAAATGCAAGTGATGCAAAAGAAGTCAGAAGAAAGTTTCTAGAAGAGTTTAAAGACTTAGACTTAAAAGACTTGGGTTCTTTTTGTGGCCTAAGACAGTACAACGCCCTTTATGGGACTTTTGATTACTTCCTGGGTTTTGAAATATCTGACCCAGAATTTATCAAAGAATGGGCCCTTGAAATATATGAGATAGGAGAATCGTTATATTTAGAAGTGGCTATTGATGGTGAAGATGGGCTAGAAGAAGGCTATAGATATACTTACGAGGAATTCTTTCCAAACAAAAAGTATTTCCATTCCCTAAATCCAGATTTGGAGTTTTTCCAATATAATGGAAAGAAAAGAGAAATTGGCAATGTAAGTTTATATATTAGCCTGATGGAAAATATCCACGCATGAGAGTGAGTTTTATATGAAAAAAATTTTAGTACTTACCCTTATTACTATATCCCTATCTTCTTGTACTATGTATCCAACAAGAAGAAGTGATGAGCAAATATTTTATGGGGATTCTTTGATTGAAACTAGAGAGACACCAAAAGCAAAGAAAATAAATTCTAGTTTTATCTATAGTTACGAAGATGAACACGAGTCTGACGAATGCCTTGAGTGTCAAATTGAAGATAATTATTAAAACTGGGTATATATAAGAGAAATAAGATAAGGAGAATTATATGGGAAAATTAAAACTAGCTGCAGATTTAATAAAACTTAACAACAAATTAGGACTTTTGGACATAGGCGATGTGATTGGCCTAGCAAGCACTGCTTACAAGGTAAAAACTTTTGATCCAATGGATCACATGCCAGACTTTGACTTTTTTGTAGACGAAGAGATGGAAAGGGCAGAAAGAAGAAAAACTTTACTTTTAGCAGGAGCTGCTGCAGGTACAGCTTATCTCCTATACAAAAACAGAGATGCAATATCAAATGCCTTTGACAACAGAAAAGAAATAGCCCCAGAGATAGCTATAGATATAAAGACTAAGGGCAAAAAAGTTGTTTCAGATGTAAAGGAAAAAGGTGAAGAAATAGCTAAGGACGTAGAAGAAGCAGTAGATGATACAAAAAAACAAAGCAGAAAAGCTGTAGAATCTATTGACGTTAAGAATTCTTTCTACAACAAATAAAAAAAATCAAAAAAATTATCCCGGAGAATTTCCGGGAAATTTTTATATTTGGGATAAAAATCCTTCTACATCAGCTTTACTTGTTCTATAAGTCGTGACAAGTCTTGCTATGGTCTTGCCATCAATTTGGCCCATGGTTTCAAATTGGGCTATATTTTGCCAATTCTTAAGGTCATCTGGACTAAGCTTTACAAATACTTGGTTAGATTCAAAAGGGTAGGCAAGGTCGTAGCCTTTTTCTATGATTCCAGTGGCAAGGTCTTTTGCCATCTTGTAGGCAATCCTCGCTCCTTCTAGGTAGCCATCTTCTTTGGCAAATACAGTTTCAAACATTATCCCAGGGATGAAACTTTTAGCCATAAGTTGAGCTTTTTGCTTTTGTAGGTTTATAAAATGCTTTTTCAAATCATTGTTTACAATGACAATTGCTTCTGCATATAAGAAGCCATTTTTGGTTCCACCAAGATAGAATATATCACAAAGATTAGCCAAGTCTTTTAGGCTATAATCACACTTTTCGCTTACAAGAGCGTGGGCAAGCCTTGCTCCATCCATGAAAAGATACAGGCCATTTTCCTTGCAAAACTCATAGATTTCGCTAATCTCCTTCTTTGTATAAACTTCTCCAAGTTCTGTTGTATTTGATATATAGACTTTTCTTGGTACAGTCATATATTCATTATCATAGTGAGAATATTTTTCTTCTAGGAGTTTACGAGATAGTTTTCCATCTTCTGACTCTATAGTTTCTATTTTTAGTCCTGTTGCCTCAATAGATCCTGCTTCGTGACCTTCTATATGGCCAGTTGTTACTGCAAGGATTGATTCTTCTTGCCTTAGACCACATGCAAGGCCTACAACATTTGCACCTGTTCCACCAGGTATGAAGTGGATGTCAAGGTCATCATTTGCCAAGGATTTTCTCATCAAAGCTCTAGCGTTTTCACAGTGCTTGTCAAAACCATAGCCTGTGTTGTACTCATCTTTTGCCTTTACTAGGGCATCTAGGATCTCATCTCTTCCAATATCATTATAATCATTTACAAAAAAATACATATTAATCTCCCTTTGCTGGATTCTTCAAAGATTCATTTATAGCTTCTTTTAACATATTAAGATAGGCATCATAGGCATCCATGACTCCATAGAAGTGTACTCCATCTGTTCCAGCATAGTATTCTGGATGGTTCATAGCTTCTTTTTCCCATGGCATTATAGTTACGAACTTATATTTCGGAGCGACTTTCTCCATAGCCACTGATACCCTATGAGGTTGTTCGTACCTATTGTCGTAGCAAGTTACAAATATTAATCTCTTGCCATTTGGCAGACTCTTAACAATATCTTCTAGGCTATTTTCCGGGTCTTCTACAGCATTCGTTCCCATAGCAATTACTACTATAGACCCTAGGTTGCCTTCATTTTCCATTTGCCTTATCAAATCAGGAGTACTCTCTAGTAGCCTACTTCCTTCCGCATTGACATAAAGGCCAGAAATATTATCTTGGAGCATTTCCCTATTGCCCAAAAGCACGCTATCGCCAATAACTGTAATTGTTTGCTCTGCTGCTAGATCAGATATCTTATCATTTTCCTTATCTATGATGTCTTGAACTTTCTTCCTATCCATGTAGATTTTATCTATGTCTTGCTTGATAGATTCTTGAAGGATTGATTTTTCAAGGCTTACCATATCATCTGAAGCATCTGATATCGTATAAGCTAGGCTAAAGCTTAGTAAGACCATAAATACAAGAGTAAAGTGGATTAAGCCCTGGTATTTATTATAGTCAATCTTTGGCGTGCTGATTTTATCACTTATAGGCTTGATATCTTTGCCTACAAAAATCGGTTCAAAGATGTGATAATTAAACAAAACCAAAAGTATTGTCACAAGTATTGATAATACCAAACCCCAACTGCCGGATACTTTGCTTGAAATCATCACAAAGGCTGGCCAGTGAAATACATACATACCATAGGAATACTCACTTAGGAGTGGGATTACTCTGCCTTCATCAAGATTTTTGTTGGAATAGCCCACTAGAATTAATATTCCTGTTATGATATCTGTTAGTAAAAAACCAATGAAGTAAGTAGCCCTATTGTCATAGGAAAAAAGCAAGGACATAAGTAGTATTAGCCCAGAAAATATCATGGTTAGCTTGTTGTAAGGAAGTCTATTAAAGGAAAATCTCTTTACAAAAATTCCAAGCATAGATCCAAACACAAAAGATCCCATCCTTGCTAGGTCAAAGAAGTAGACAAAGGATATATTTTCTTTACTAAGGGCAACTAGTAAGAATGTCAAAATATAAGCATAGGCATATAAAATGATGCAAATTTCCATAAACTTTTTGGAAAAACTACGTTTTAAATTCCTTTTTTCTTTGACTTTTTTATAGATACTCGCCATAACCCATGGCCAAATTATATAAAAATGAATCTCTATAGCTAGAGACCAAGTATGCATAAAAAGCTGCTTTACAAATTGATTCTCGTAAGAACCACCACGCATTATTTCAAAAAAGTTGTAGTTGTAAGAAAAAGCTGCCAAAAACTGGTCAAAATACCTTACTGTATAGTCCTTATTAATAGCAAAAGCAAATATTGTAGTAAGACTTAGCATCAAAAGAACAGGAGGGAAAATCCTTACAAATCTTTTGAAATAAAAGTTTTTAAAATCAATAGACCCATCTTTGTAGAGGGAATCAATCAAATGAAAACTTATCAAAAATCCAGAAAGGACAAAGAGCATATTTACTCCAAGAAAGCCTCCTGGAAGAGCATTTGGGAAAAAGTGATAGGACAAAACTAAAAATATCCCCAAAAACCTAATATAATCTAGACCCTTAATCTTCATTTTTCATATCCTTATTCTTAAAAGTATCGCCATCTTTGATAAATGTCTCGCCAGTATTAAGGTTGATTTCAATATTTGTATTTCCCTTATCCTTAGAAAAATCAGCCTTGTAGGTAAAATCATATCCAGTAAAAGTTCCCTCTCCATCAAATCTTCCGTTTTTAAAAGAACCTTGGTAAGTTCCCTTATCGGACTTAAGTTCGCCTTCTCCATCGAACTTATTATCGACCATAGGTCCAGTATAATAAGTCCCTTTGTCAATTTTATAAGCTTTTACTGTTTTAGTCTTCGGCTTGGCAAAAATATAAATTAGAGATATAAGCATAAGCAGAGCCAAAGCCAAAGACATATATGAAAGAAATTTCTTATTTTCCATTTATATCACCTCATACTATATTATGGGTATATTATATCAAAGAAATGAGGGATTTTATGAAATATTTTTATAAAGACATTAAAAAAGAGAATAATATCATATTAAGAGGGGTTTTAAATACTGGAGATGACTTTGACCAGTCCAAAACTTATCCAACAGTTATATATTTCCACGGATTTGCAGACGACAGAAATGGTCTACAATTTATGAATATACAAAACTCCAAATTTTTGACTGCCAATGGCTATATAATATTTCGCTTTGATTTCTCTGGTTGTGGGGAATCTGATGGAAGCTTCTTTGATATAAACTTATCCCGTGAAGTAGAAGAAGCAAGGCTCATTCATGATTTTGTTATAAACGAAGCTTATGTGGATAAGGAAAATCTATTTTGGAAGGGTCATTCAATGGGTGGATCTGTGGCAGTAGCTATTGCCCATGAGAAGAAACCGAAGGCACTTTCTTTGTTTTCGCCAGCAGCAGATTTTAGTGAAGAAGAGAATTCCTTAATGAAATCGCTAAAGGAAGCCTTTAGGTCATCCTATGTAAAAAAAGAAGGGGACGATGTAGGTGGACTAAAAATAAGCGATGAATTTATAAAAGATGTAACAAGCTATGACCTCTACGGATTGGCCCAAAAATACCAAGGCCCAGTGCAAATTATAAGGGGAGATGAAGATAAGATAATATCAAAAGAATCAAACGAAAAGCTATGCAAATCATTTGAAAAGTCCACGTACAAAGAAATAGAAGGTACAGACCATACATTTTCAGATTTTGACCAAAGATTAGAATCTTTTCAATTGATGTTTGATTTTTTTGAAAAATATAGAAACTAAGAGGACTGGATTCAGTCCTTTTTTTCTGTGAATATATAGTGGAAATATTTTTTGTAAAGAAATATTTAGCTAAAAGTACTTTGAGAGATCCGTAGACCTTGGCCTTGTGGATGACAGGGATAGATATCTGTTCTCTTGAGTATTGCAGGGGTATGAAAGTTAAAAGGTTATTAGCCATAAACAGCATAATATTTACAAACAACTGTAATTCTGATGGACCAAAAGTCGTCCGATAGATCTAGGACCAACAAGGGAATAAAATTTTAAATTATGATATTGATTATCATTACTTTATATGGTATACTTTAAATACAATTAAAAAGACTTGTAAATTTTAATTATATTTAAATAAATTATAAATATTATTGTTTTATATAGAAAAGGAGTATGCATGCCGGTTACATTGTTTAGTGAAGGTGACTCAGTTAGAGTAACAATGATTAAGGGCAATGATCAAATTAGAAAGCATTTATCAAATTTAGGAATAGTAAAGGGCAAGGAAATGACCCTACAAAGATTTGATGGTGTTAATTATATTTTCTTAATAGAGGGAAACAAAATTGCTCTAGCAAAGGATATTGCTAAAAGAATAATTGTTGAGGAGGTTGTTGGATGAAATCTTTAAGAGATGCCAATGTAGGAGAAAATCTTAAAGTTGCTAAAATAAAGGGAGATGGTCCTACAAAAAGAAGAATAATGGATATGGGCATTACTAAAAATACTGATCTTTTTGTAAGAAAGGTTGCTCCATTAGGAGATCCCGTACAAATAAGTCTAAGGGGGTATGAACTTACTATTAGAAAACATGATGCCGAAAATATCATGGTGGAGGAATTATGAGTTATACAGTAGCCCTAGCGGGCAATCCAAATTCTGGTAATACTACTTTGTTTAACGCTCTTACTGGATCAAATCAAAGAGTTGGAAACTGGCCTGGTGTTACAGTTGACAAAAAAGAAGGGAATCTAAAAAGTCACAAAGATATAGTTATCCAAGATTTGCCAGGAATTTATTCTCTATCTCCATATACATTAGAGGAAAAAGTAGCACGTGAATATTTGGTCGATGAAAGGCCAGATTTAATTGTTAACCTAGTTGACGGGTCAAATCTTATCAGGAATTTATACTTAACAAGCCAATTTATAGAACTTGGTATCCCAACAATACTTGCCTTAAATATGATGGATATTGTAAAGCAAAGAGGGGATAAGATTGATAAGGCTGCTTTATCTGAACTATTGGGCTGCCCAGTAGTAGAAATCGTGGCAAATAAAGAAAAGGGAATTGATAAGCTAATTAGTGAAATTGAAAAAGCTAACAGCAATCAAACTTATCCAAAAGCTTTAGAATATTCTTATGATTTGGAGAATAAGCTAGCAGATATTAGAAATATTATAGACTCATATGTTGATGAAGATTTAAGAAGATTTTATACCATTAAAGCCTTTGAAAATGACGAGCAAATGGTAGAGAAAATAGGAATTAGTAATGATGATCTTAAGAAAATAGACGATATTAGATCTGCTTGCGAAGAATTTTATGACGATGACGCTGAATCTATTATAACTGGTGAAAGATATGAAAGATTGGAAGTGCTTGGTGGTAGAATATTAAAAAAAGCTGCTCCGAAGCTATCTACAACTGATAAGATAGATAATATTGTTACATCAAGAATCTTGGGTATACCAATATTTGCCCTTGTCATGTTCTTGGTTTATTCCCTTGCAGTTTACGAACATTCACCTGGAACTATGGCAACGGAAGCTGTAAATGGATTTTTTGATGATACATTGATTCCAGGAGCTCAAGCAGCTTTAGAAAGTGCAAGTATAAATGAAGTACTTGTTGGACTTGTAACAGATGGTATCTTAGCTGGTGTAGGAGCAGTACTTGGATTCTTACCACAAATGATGGTTATGTTTGCTCTTCTTTCTATCCTTGAAGATATAGGATATATGTCGAGAGTTGCCTTTATCATGGATAGATTATTTAGACGTTTTGGCCTATCAGGAAAATCATTTATTCCAGCTATGATTTCGACAGGTTGTGCAGTTCCTGGTATCCAAGCTTCTAGAACTATAGAAAATGACAGAGATAGAAGAATTACAATAATGACTACATCATTTATGCCATGTTCTGCAAAACTTCCTGTAATAGCTTTGATTGCAGGAGCGTTTTTCCCAACGAATAAAGCATTAATAACCTTTAGTTTCTATTTTATAGGAATAGCTGCCATTGTAATATCTGGTGTTATTTTAAAGAAATTTAAGAAATTTGCCTCAGATCCTGCTCCTTTTATTATGGAGTTGCCTCCATACCATGCACCAAGGCTAAAATCTGTTTTGCAAGATGTATGGAATAAGTCAAAAGCTTATGCAAGACGTGCTGGCACAATAATCTTACTTTCATCCATAGTAATTTGGTTTTTGACAAACTTTGACTTTAGATTAAATCTAGTTGAAGAAGATGGGGCAAATTCGATTATGGGAGTTATTGGCTCAGCTATAGGCTTTATATTTAAGCCATTGGGATTTGGCACATGGCAATCAATGGTCGCAACAATTTCTGGCTTTGTTGCCAAAGAAAATGTAGTAAATACCATGGGTATAGTTTTAGGTCTTGGAGCTGATATTACAGAAGAAAGTCCGGAACTACTAGCAGCCTTTAATGCAGCTATAGGTACACCAATAGCTGGTTACTCATTCTTGCTATTTAATATGCTATGCATGCCTTGCTTTGCAGCAGTTGGAGCTATAAAAACAGAAATGGGTGATAATAAATGGACTTGGTTAACAGTAGGTTACCAAATGGGATTTGCATATGCAATTAGTTTTATTTTCTATCAACTTGCAAGGTTGATAGCTTATGGAACATTTACTCTATCAACAATAATAGCATTTATAGTACTAGTTGCTTTACTATACTTATTGTTTAGACCTCATAAGGCTATTGCAGATAACAATGCTTATAAAGCAAGTATGGCCCACTAAATAAATAGGAGGTAAATATGAACCTACAATCATGGATTCTTTTAATTATAATTTTTATAGTGTGTGCATATATTGTATATGCTAGATTTATAAAAAATGACGCAAATGAAGGCTGCAAGGATTGTCCAGGTCACAATCCAAAAAAAGGTTTCAATAAAAATAAATTCTAAGAAATAGTTTATACTAATATTTAAACTGTAATAATTTTTTGAAAGTCTTTGGATAAACTAGAGGCTTTCAAAAAATTTTGCATAACTATTGATAATGATTATCGTTATACGATACATTATAAAAAAATACATTATATAAGGAGAAGTAATATGTCAAAAGTAGCTATAATATATTGGTCTGGAACAGGTAATACAGAAAAGATGGCAGAAGCTATATATTCCAGATTAAAAGAAAAAGAAGTCGATGCAGATTTGATTCAAGCAGGTGCTTTTACAAGTGCTGATGCGGATAAGTACAATGCCTTTGCCTTTGGCTGTCCAGCTATGGGTAATGAAGAGCTAGAAGAAGGCGAATTTGAACCGATGTTTGAGTCAGTAGAAGATAGTTTAGCTAACAAAGCTACTGTTATCTTTGGTTCATATGAATGGAATGATGGTCAGTGGATGATAGATTGGCAAGAAAGATGTGAAGATCATGATATAAACTTAGCAGCTAATGGCCTAACAGCTTACGGAGAGCCTGGTGAAGAGGATATTAACGCTTGCTATGATTTAGCTGACAGTTTAATCGCTATGCTATAGATATGGGTGATGAATTATTAGCCCTATACTGTAGCCCGGTTTTTGAAAGAATCAAACCATCTAATTTATTTTCCTTATCAAATTATAAATATGACGTTGATAGTTTGATAAGGATATGGAATAAGGATTTCAACAAGTATGGCATATATTTTAAGATTTTATCCACTAGAGCAAGAACGTCGTCCATATTTTGCTTTAGAGAAGATCTACTAAAAAAATATATTAACACTAATGAGACTAAATGTTTCTTAAAATCTTGTGGATATGATACTAATAGCATTGATATTTGTACAGATTGTCTTAAAGATAGGTTATGCCAAAAGGATTTTCCTCATGAAATTGGATTATTACTTGGTTATCCCTATGAAGATGTGATGGGATTTATAGAAAACCAGGGCAAAAATTATCTTTGCAGTGGTTACTGGAAAGTATATAAGGATAAGGATGCAAAATGTAAAATCTTTACTTTGTATAATCAAGCAAGGCTAGGATATCTTTGTGCAATAAGAGATAGTACAAAGATACTAGAACTAGTTGAAAAAAATAGTAAATAAATTTCCTATCAAATTCATGCAAAGTCTCCTAAAGAATATAAGCTTGATAGGAAGATACCTATATTTATAAAAGTTATTACACTATAGAATAGCAAGTAGATTGATAATACATTCATTCTAACTTGCTATTTTTAATTATAAAATGTTTTTTTTACATATGACTTAGCTTTCTCTAGAAGCTGATAGGATAAAAATAATTGATTTTCTGCTATTGATTTAATTTTAGCTAGGGGTGACTTGCATAATCATAATCCATGGTTATAATAATATGTACAAGTAAACCACGTAAACTTTATGTTTATTTTGATAAACGTATTTATATAAAAGGAGATTGTATAACAATTAAAAATAATTCCAAAGAATTAATAGGAAATACACCGTTACTTAAGCTAACTTCTCTAAAAAAAGAGGGAAGAGCTGACATTTATGTTAAGGTAGAAAAAAATAACCTTGCAGGATCTATAAAAGATAGGATAGCCCTATATATGATCGAAGAGGCAGAAAAAGCAGGCAAGATCAAGCCAGGTGACACAATAGTGGAACCAACAAGTGGTAACACTGGTGTAGCTCTAGCAGCTCTAGCTGCAGCAAAAGGCTACAAGCTTATCCTAATTATGCCAGCATCAATGAGTAAGGAACGTGAACAATTGGCTAAAGCCTATGGTGCAGAAGTAATCAGAACCACAGAAAATGCTCTCCAAGGTTCAGTAGATAAGGCAAAAGAATTAGCAGAAAAAGAAGGATACTTCTTCCCAGACCAATTTTCTAATCCAGCCAATGTAAAGGCTCACTATGAAACAACTGGCCCAGAAATCCTAGCAGAAATCACTCCAGATGCCTTTATTGCAGGAGTTGGTACAGGTGGAACAGTAACAGGTGTAGGCAAAAGATTAAAAGAAAAAGATTCTAATATCAAAGTTTATGTTATCCAACCAGCGGAAAGTCCACTATTATCAGGAGGAAAAGCAGCAGGACACAAAATCCAAGGTATAGGTGGTAACTTCATCCCTAAAAACCTAGACTTTGATGTCGTTGACGACATAGTAAGTGTAGCAAGTGACGATGCTATAAAAATGAGTAGGCAACTTGCAAAAGATGAAGCCCTAGCAGTAGGAATCTCATCAGGAGCCAATGTATGTGGAGCAATCGAAATTGCCGACAAACTTGGCGAAGGAAAAACTGTCGTAACTGTACTTCCAGATACTGGCGAAAGATACCTATCTACAGAATTGTATCCAATAAATGATTAGTTATGAAGATTATAAAGAGGAACTTTTAGTATCTGCTCTAGAAAAAGATCCTGCTTTGAGAAGTAAAGAAGAAGCCGTACTCTACTCCCCTGGAGTAAAGGCTCTCCTATCCCACTATAGGGCCCACGAACTTTGGGAAAAGGGGAAATTTTATGAAGCCAATGAGCTAGCCTTCAAATCTAGGATGGAAACAGGAATCGAGATCCATCCTGGAGCATTTATAGGCAGGAGATGCTATATAGACCATGGAGTTGGAGTGGTCATAGGTGAGACAGCTGAAGTAGGGGACGATTGCCTTATGTATCATGGGGTAACCCTGGGTGCAGTTGCAAACAAAAAGGGCAAGAGACACCCTAGTGTAGGAAACAATGTAATGCTTGGAGCAGGAGCAGTAATCCTAGGTGATATAAAAGTAGGAGATAATGCCAAAATAGGCGCCAACGCTGTAGTTTTAGAAGATATACCAGAAAATTCAACAGCAGTAGGGGCTCCAGCAAGAATTATAAAAAGATAAAGAAAAACACTTCCAAAATGTAATGGAAGTGTTTTTTGTATTATCCTAAAAGTATTCTGTGGAAGTTTTTCTTTCCTTTTTTGATTATAATTTTGTTATCTTCGAATAAATCTTCACTTATTTCAAAGCTTGGGTCATTTATTTTTTCATCATTAACTGAAACTCCGCCTTGTTTTACTAGTCTTCTTGCTTCTCCGTTAGAGCCTGTTAATCCAACATTTGTCATAAGTTGTAATAGGCCGATTGGCAAGTCTTCTTTAGAAATTTCTGTTGTTGGCATGGCATCTTCGTTACCTTTTCCAGCAAATAGTGCTTTTGCAGCATCTAGGGCTTCTTTTGCAGCTTCTTCGCCATGGATTAGCTTGGTTACTTCAAAGGCTAGGACTTCTTTGGCATGGTTGATATCAGCTGCATCTGTCTTAGATCCTAGTTTTCTACATTCTTCTGTTGGAAGGAAGGTCAATTGCAACAAGAACTTTTCTACATCTCTATCGTCCACATTTCTCATATATTGGAAAAGTTCATATGGACTTGTCTTTTCGCCGTCTAACCATACAGCACCCTTTTGGCTTTTGCCCATCTTCACACCATCAGCTGTTGTAAGAAGTGAGAAAGTCATACCATAAGCCTTAGCTTCTTCTTTTTTGCGAACAAGGTCTACACCACCGATTATGTTTGACCATTGGTCAGATCCGCCGATTTCTAGGGTACAGTCGTGGCGGCGGTAAAGTTCTAAGAAGTCGTAAGATTGTAAAAGCATGTAGGAAAATTCAAAGAAAGTCAATCCACCAGCTGCCATACGATTCTTATAGGCATCTTTTTTGATCATTTCATTAACCAAAAATTCATTCCCTACATCTCTTAAGAATTCCAAGAATTTAAGTTCTGTAAGCCAGTCTTTGTTGTTAACAACAGTAGCTGCATCATCACCAAATTCTAAAAATCTTTGGAATTGTTGGTAGAAGCTATTGGCATTATGGTCAATAGTTTCTTCTGTCATAACTTTTCTCATATCAGAACGACCAGAAGGGTCACCGATTAGGGTTGTACCACCACCAAGTAAGGCGATTGGCTTGTGACCATAGTTTTGCATACGAATCATAACCATAATTTGGATAAGGTGGCCTACTGTTAGAGAATCAGCTGTAGCATCAAAACCACAGTAGAAGGTCATAGATTCGTTTTTAAGTTTTTCCTTAAGTTCAGCTTCATCAGTAGCTTGCTCGTAGTAACCACGGTCCACGAGCTCATCAAAAACATTGTCATATTCTTTTTCGTAAGTAAATTTCATATATTCCTCCTAAAATAAGCACAAAAAAAGAGCATAAGAGGGCAGATATCTGCGGTACCACCTCTTTTTATACTCTAAGCCTTGACAGACCCAAGGCAGGCCTTAAACAAAAGAAAGTTGTAATTCATAACAAAAGTTACTACTGGGCTTTCTTGTAAGTTTTATTTAGCATTAATATACTTCATATAAAAAGTATTAGCAATATATTTTCCAAAAAAACTCCTATTGGACAAGCAAATGTCGAAATAGGAGTTGATTTTTAGCTTGTGTAGTACTTAGCCTGGGACTTATATAATCTTGAGTATATATTATCGTACTTCATAAGATTATTATGGCTATCAAAAGCTTTGACTTTACCCTCGTCTAGGAGGAGAATTTTGTCGGTAAATTTTGATGAGCTCATCCTGTGTGAGATGAAGATTGCAGTTTTGTCAGTGGTCATTTGGTTGAAGTTTTCGTAGATTTTGGCTTCTGCCAATGGGTCTAGGCTTGCTGTCGGCTCATCTAGGATTATTAGCTCTGGGTTTTGGTATAGGCAACGGGCTATGGCGAGTTTTTGCTTTTGTCCAAGGGATAGGTCCGTGGCATTATCATAGATTTCTTTGTTAAGGTAAGTGTCTATACCCTTTTCAAGGCCTGTAATCCTCTCTGTTAAATCTAAGTCATTTAATATTTTATCTAGCTTTTTATTGTCAAAAGCTTTGTTTGCTATAATATTTTCTTTGATGGTAAAGGGCATAACGGCAAAGTCTTGGAGAACTGCTGAGATTTTTTTATAAAGTGAATCTTTTTTGTATTCTTTTATATTTACACCATTATACAAAATATCCCCCTTATCTATTTCGAAAAATCTAAAAATGAGCTTTACTATAGTAGTTTTTCCAGCGTTATTTATTCCGACAATTGATATCTTTTCTCCTTTATTTATCTTAAAAGAGATATCATCTAAGATTAGTCTGTCAGATCCTGAATAGGTAAATGAGACGTTTTTAAATTCTAAACTTTCAAAGTCGCTGGCTTCTTTTAGTTTTTCTTCTGGGTCTACTTCAAGATTCATAAATTCGTATAGGGGCTCTAGATTTTTAAGGTTAATTAGGAAATCAGCTGTTTCAGCAAACATTGTTTGGAAGGATTTCATAAAGTTTTCATTTGCCCCTATTATTACTGAAAATTCACCAAATGATATCTGCGGACCATAGGCAGCTGATAGGGTCCTCATTGCTACATAAGAATAGGATACCAGTCTTATGATGGATTCTAACAAGATTTTTACCGCATTGGCGTTTGCTTCATAAGAAAATTTATCATTAAATCTTTTCATCATATGGTCTAAGTAAATACCGGTTTTAGTTTGAATCAAATCGCCCATATCATAAACCCTAATTTCTTTTTGAAAAGATGGTCCGCCCATAAGGGAGAAATAGTAGGAAAATCGCCTGTTGACATCAACTATTGATTGGTCAAATTCTTGAGTATATCTTGAAAGTTTGTTATCTACAATAATTATTAGGATTGATATTAATAAGGAGAATCCTACTAGGTAAGGGGAGAAACTTATTATAATAATAGCAGTACCAACCATAGTTGACAGGCCTTGGATTATATCTTTTAGACAAGCCAATAAGTTATGAAGGCTACCGAAGCTTATGGCTGCTCCTGCCTTTTCTTTAAGGTCTAGAACATGGGGATTTTCAATATTATAATAGCTTAGGTCCATGGCTTTTTTTGATATTTCAAATGAAACGTATTCGTTGATAGCAAGTCTTCTTACAAACTCTCTCCTGTTAGCTATACGAGATAAAGTTTTTAGAGTAAACTTTACTATTATTAGTATTATGACTTGACGGATAAAATTAGATAATGGTTTAGGATTTGTAAATTGTCCTATAAAAATCATTGGAACATAGACATTTACCAAGGTGTCTAGGGCCGGCAATATAGAGTTAGCAAGGAGAGCTAGCAAATATAAGGGGTCATTTTTTCCTATTATTTTAGTAAGCATTGCTAGGGCTTTGTATTTATTTTTCATTATTTTCCTCCTCGTAATATTTCTTTTGACTCTCATACATATTTTTGTAGACACCATTTTGTTTTAATAATTCATGGTGGCTGCCAAACTCTTTTATCTTCCCGCCATCAAGGAGTAAAATCTTATCGCAAAATCTTGTAGATGCTAGTCTGTGGGAGATAAAAATTAGAGTTTTATCTGATGAAATATTCTCTATTTGCCTATATATTTCTTCTTCAGCAAGGGCGTCTAAAGAGGCGGTTGGTTCATCCATGATTATAGCTTTGGCATCTTTCTTATATAAGGCACGGGCAATGGCAAGTTTTTGATTTTCTCCACCTGAGAAAAGTGTCCCGTCTTCGTGGATATTTTTTGTCATAGGAGTATCTATTCCTTTTTCTACTTGGTCTAATTTATAGGCTAGACCAGCAGCTTTTAGTGATTCTACTACCCTATCTCTGTTGATATTCTCAGAACTTGCTGCGACATTTTCTGCAATACTTACAGCTAGGGGCTCTACATTTTGAAGGACTGTAGCAAAGGCCTTAAACCTATCCTTAAGGTCAATTTGATTACTATCAAGTCCATTTATGTAAATTTTGCCAGAACTAGGCTTGTAAAGGCCAAGGATTAGAGATACTATGGTCGACTTTCCAGCACCATTTACACCAACTATAGCTATCTTTTCGCCAGGATTTATCTTAAATGAAAGGTTGTCCAAAATTTTTGTATCAGATAGGGGGTAGGCAAATGATACATTTTCAAATTCTATAGAAATTGGGCCAGATATTTTTTTATCACCCCTAGCTGAATTAAGGTCAGCACGAATCATATCAAAACCATCTGATACATACCTTAGATTTGATTTTGTTTGTGAAAGGTTCATAACAAGCGATGATATGATATTTACATAAACAGTGGTTGAAGTTATGGCAAGGGTTAGATTTTGTAAGCTAATAGTATGATCTGTTATTTTCCCAAATAAAAAGTAATAAGCAATAGCCTCTATACCTACAATAAGTATTGCAAGGACTGGAGATAGGTAGATTTCAGGCTTAATAAATTTATTGGAAATTTTATAAACATTATCTACTAGAGGTTTAAAACCTTCTATAAAACTTTCTTTAAAATTAAATATTCTAATGTCTTTGGCATAGGAGAAATCACTGGCCTCCTTGTAGTATCTTTCGGTTTTTCTAGTAACTTTCTGAAGCTCTGTCATGTGTTTATGCCTATAAGCCTCAGTAAAGTTTCTTATTATAAGCTGGATAATAATTGATCCTAGAGCAAAAGCAAATATTAAAGGAGAAAGCTTTGCCATAATAATGCTAATTAGTATAAAGGATACTAGATTTGAAAGCAGAGGATACATATCGTGGTAGATTCCTTCAAGGCCTTCTACGTTGTTTGAAAAAGGATAGAATCCTTTGGTAAATTCTGCCATAAAATTGGCGTTTTCACCAAGGCCATAGTCCATTTCCATTATCCTTCCAGCAGATTGTCTGAAGAAATCTAACCTGGTTCCCATATATTTTGCATAGGTCTTGTACTCTATTTGATTGGAAATTATAGAGCATAGAAAAATTATAAGGCTATAGAGGGCTATTGTTAAAAGCAGTGTGCTTAGTTTTGTATTATTTTCAATAAGCTCTACCAAGTAGTACATAATAAAAGCTTGCAGTATTGGTATGATGCCATTTACCAGGGGATAAATAATTAAACTTGCCTTTATTTTCCTATTTTCCTTAAATGGACTATAGGCATATTTTAAAATCTCCAAATTTGTAAGTTTATTACTTCTTAAATATGATTTAATATTTTCATCAGTAGTTAAAAATCTAGTTAAATCTTTTTTGTTAGTCATCTTCATTATCTTTCTCCTTAATATTTTCACTAAATTTTGTTAGATTATCTATCAAATACTCAAAACCATTTTTTCTTAAATAATAGTAGTACCTACGACCCTCTTTTCTTAGACCTACAAAGCCACTGATTAATAGCTTATTTAGATGGTAAGATAAGGTAGCTGGAGTGATGTAAAGTTTGTCTGAAAGCTCCTTGGCATAGTAGTCAGATTCTTTTAGGTAATCTAGGATTTGTATTCTTGTTGGATCTGCTATGGCTATTAAATCCTGACTTATCTTCGAAAGTTTATTAGGGTTTTCTTCTGTCTTGGTCTTATCAACTAGAATTCCCAATTTTATTGCTTTATTGAAATTGTAAAATTCCATAAATCTAAACATTTGAGTAAATGGCAATAAGAGGAGAATGGAAATAGTAATTTCTTCGACATCTTTGCTGATCATCTCATCCATACCAACCTGCTTAGTAAAATTATAGGCTATTTTATAATTGGTTTTTTCTAAGTTTTCAAAACTTTCATAAAGTAAGTCATCTAATATATGTGATTTGTCCTTTATAATTTCAGATAATTTTTCTATTAAGGGCTTTAATCTATCGTAGATGTCTTTTGTATTTTGATAGGCCCTTAATAAGGTCATAGTCTCTGTGTCGGAAAAAGGGGATGAGGATAGGTATTCCATAAGCTTAGGTCCCTTCATATATTCATTAAGGTCTTTATAATTATTTACACCATCTTCAGCTAGATTTATATAATCTAACCCTATATATTGGAAGAAAAATATATCAAATAGCTCCTTAAATCTATGATAGATAAGGGTGTCTTCATCTTTTATATCTAGATTTTGAAATATGGATAGGATAAAGGGTAAAAAATTCTCATCGCCCTTTTCATAAATATAAAAAAGATTCCTTATATCTTCGTTTTTATCGTCAAAAAAATCTTCGATTAAATAAAAAGATTCGCTTCTTACCTCCCTTAAAAAATTCATATATACAGGATGGGCTTTGAAATACTCTTCCATTTTAATAACATTTTTGTCATTATTTTTATAATCTAGATAGGAATCTTTCCAGTCAAGTTTATTTGGATTTGGATGGGATTTGTAATCTGTGTAGTTAAAAATCAGAAGTCCTGCTTCATTTTCAAAGTTTATTTTGCGATTTAGCTTAAATGTTAGTTTTGTCATTACTTCTCCTTTATTAGATTATTATCTAACTATAAGTTAATTAACTTAGATATATATTTGTTAACCCTATTATAGATAGAAAAGAATCTAATTTCAATAGACGATAGTTTGATATTAATCTAAGATAAAAGTTTTATAGAAATATATAATTAAAACAAAACTATTAGTTGGGTAGATAATAAGTTTTGAAGTATGATATATCTATATAATTTCGTAAAGTTTAAGAAAGGATAGGAAATGACAGAAAAAAAACCATATTATATAACAACTCCAATATACTATCCTAATAGTAACCTACATATTGGAAATACTTATACATCAATTATTGCTGACGTTTTAAAAAGATACAAAACATTAAATGGATATGATGCTTACCTTGTGACAGGTACTGATGAACATGGTCAAAAAATCATGCGCTCTGCTATAGATCATGGCACAAGTCCTCAAAAGTTTGTTGACCTAATTGCTGAAGAAACAAAAGTTTTGTGGGAAAAACTAGAGATTGAATACGATACCTTTATTCGTTCTACAGAAGACCAACACGAAGAAGATGTCAAAAATATTTTCACCAAACTTTATGAGAAAGGTGACATCTACAAGGGCGAGTACAAGGGATACTACTGCACACCATGCGAAACATTTTGGACTGAAGCTCAGCTAGAAGATGGCAAGTGCCCAGACTGTGGTCGCGATGTGGAATACCAAGAAGAAGAATCATATTTCTTTAGACTATCCAAATACGAAGATAGATTAAAAGAGCTATTCAAAGAACATCCAGAATTCCTAGAACCTGCCTTTAGACAAAAAGAAATGCTCAATAACTTCATAGACAAGGGCCTATCTGACCTATCTGTGACCCGTAATTCTTTTGACTGGGGAGTAGATGTTCCTTTTGATAATGAGCACGTAGTTTATGTTTGGATAGACGCTCTATCTTGCTATTTATCTGCAATTGGTTATGGGGATGACCCACAAAAATTTGAAAAATATTGGCCTGCAAGTGTTCACTTGATTGGTAAAGATATAGTAAGATTCCATACAATAATTTGGCCAGCACTTTTGATGGCTTTAGATTTGCCAATGCCAGAAAAAGTTTTTGCCCATGGATGGATTCTTTTTGACAATGATAAGATGAGCAAGTCCAAGGGTAATATTATGTATCCAGAACCATTAGTAGAACTTTATGGAGTAGATGCCCTTAAATACTTCGTCCTACGTGAGTTTAACTTTGGATCTGATGGTAACTTCTCAAGTAGGAAATTTATGGAAAGATACAACTCTGACCTAGTAAATGACCTAGGAAACCTACTATCAAGAACAACATCAATGATTGATAAATATAATGCTGGCCTTGTAGCTAAGGGAAGCGTGTCAGACCACTTTGACGATGAATTAAAAGACCTGGCAAGTAAGACCTATGAAGCATACACCAAACAAATGGATGCTTTTGACTTTAATGAGGCCCTACAAAGTGTGTGGACCTTTATCCGTCGTGCTAATAAGTATGTAGATGAAACCGAACCATGGATACTAGGTCGTGATGATTCCAACAAAGAAAGACTTAATACAGTCTTATATAACCTAGCTGAATCACTTAGAATAGTTGCCCAACTAATAGAGCCAGTGATGAAAAATACAACAAAAGAAATTTTGGACAAACTTGGCACAGATAATAAGGGCTTTGAATCTGCTAGTGAATTTGGTCTACTTGAAGAAGGATCCAAGGTAACAAAGGGTAAGAACTTATTTGATAGACTTGATATAGACGAAGAACTAGTAAAACTACACAAACGCAACAATGAATTGATCGAAGAAAGACTAGGTAAAAGCACAGATTCTGACGATAAAGAAGATGAA
>ERZ1673749.1023-NODE-1023-length-22934-cov-6.482932_pt1 | contig 22934 bp, 17 predicted proteins | sample MGYA00580204_ERZ1673749 | MGnify/ENA primary metagenome ERZ1673749 (study PRJEB41218, sample SAMN15661745) | gut metagenome | host: Homo sapiens | place: Canada: London | collected 2015-08-20/2019-03-30 | study: EMG produced TPA metagenomics assembly of...
CGCGAAGACTTCCCATGAGACGAGTGCGAAGCACGAAGGCGAATGGCAAGAAGTCGACTGCGGCCAGTAGCTGACGAGCGGGATTTCCCAGGTTTCCCGTAGGCGGCTCCACTCGGACGGCACCTTTTCCGGCAAACTTTGTGCACTATCATAACCCTATCCGCCCCCCCCCCCTCCCTCCTCCTAGCTTTCCCGGGGTCCCCGTCGGCGGACTCCCTCGCCAGGCACACAGTCCCTGCACCCGCCTGCACGTTCGCCATTGCTCTCTTTCCAACCCGCCTCCTTGTTTCTTCATTTTAAAGGAGTCACTTTTCAAGGAAATGGTTAGGGTGTATGATAGCCTAAAGTCCCCTGAAGACGGACGTCCGCCTCATGGTGGGGATTCTTTTTTTATGTGACGATTGGGACATGACCCGCGAGGAAGATGGAAATTCTGAGCAGGGGAGGGAATGAGAAAGGGAAACCATGTCATTTACGACCAGTATTTTTTTATTTGTGTTTTTTCCCCTGTGGATATTCGGCTTTTTTGTCCTGGAGAGGGTTGTGAAGAAGACGCTGCTGACGAATCTCTATCTTTTGGGAGCGAGTATCTTTTTTTACGCATTCGGAGCGGGGGGAAAGACGGCCTTGGCACTGTGTTTGTGTTGCCTTTTGACCAAAGTGGCGGGGGATCTGTTGAGCAAGGGAAGGTCGCGGAGAGCCTTGATGCTCTTTGTGCTGCTGGCCCTGAGTCCGCTCTTTGTCTTCAAATACTTCAATTTTTTGCTGGACACGATCCATCATTTTATTCCAACCGGGTTTCATACCGAAGCTTGGATTGCTCCGCTGGGAATCTCCTTCATCACCTTCTCGGTGGTGTCCTACTTGGTGGATGTGTATCGGGGAGAACCCGCCGGATCATGGATTTCCGGCAGCCTGTATCTTCTGTTCTTCCCGAAACTCATTTCGGGACCCATTGTGCCCTGGAAGGAGTTTCGGCAGAAATGGGAACAGCGGCGGACCTCGGTGGATTTAACGGAGCAGGGCGTGCGGCGCATGATCGCAGGCTTTGCGAAAAAGACCATTCTGGCAGACAGCCTGGGGGCGGTCATCGCGGACATCACGGCCCGGGTTCCGGCAGGCGTTGACAGCCCCACCATCTTCCTGTTGGGTCTGTGCATGACCCTGCAGATTTATTTGGACTTCTCCGGCTACTCCGACATTGCCCTGGGCCTGTCCAATATGCTGGGGGTCCAATGGGAGGAAAACTTCCACTATCCCTATCTTTCGCAATCCGTGAGTGAGTTCTGGAGACGGTGGCACATCTCTTTAGGGTCATGGTTTCGAAACTATGTGTATATCCCCTTGGGGGGAAACCGAAGGGGGAATGTGTATGCGAACCTCTTTATCGTCTTTGCCCTCACCGGCCTGTGGCATGGAGCACGCTGGAACATGGTGGCCTGGGGCTGTGTCAATGGCCTTCTGGTCATGATGGAGAGGTTCTTTCAAAAGAGGCGGGAAAAGAAGACACGGGGAAGGGCAAGCCGGGTCATGCATTGGGCAGCGACCATGGTTTTTGTCTACTTCTCCTGGATGCTGTTCATGGCACCGAGCTTTGGGGATGCCCTCCATTACTGGCATATCCTCTTTTTCTCACCCACGCCGGCATCGCAGATCAACTTCAGCTGGGCCTACTTCTTGACCCCCAGGGTCCTTTGCTTCCTGCTGGTGGGCGCCGTGGGATCGGTGCTGCCGGCCCTTGTGCCCCTACGCTGGAAAGAATCCTTCCGGAGCTTTCGACAGGGTCTTGCCGGCTACTGGTTGGGAGCCCTTGTCAGCTTGCTCCTGATGGTTCTTGCCATTCTTTTCATGGTCAATTCCACCTATAGTCCCTTTTTGTACTTCCAATATTAGAGGAGGAAAGAATGAAACAAAGCCGGCATAAAATAGCCTTTTTAATCCTATTTTTCCTTTTGCTCAGCCTCCCCGCTCTGACCATGAACCACAAGGCCAACCAGGTTTCCGCCATCGATAATCGGAAGCTGACCGATTGGTCCGACTACCGGGGAAATACCGCCGAGTGGCTCAGTTCCTATGTGGATGATCGGATAGGGGGAAGGGAATCCATGATCCTGGGGTACCTGCTACTCAATGACCACCTCTTTCATGAACTGGACCATCCCCTCTATACCTACGGCAAAGAGGGTCATGTCTTTTTCAAGATGCATCCCAACCGCACCTATACCGCTTATCATGATCATTTTGTGGATTTTGTGGATGGGCTTCGGAAGTACTGCCAAGACCGCGGCATTCCCTTCTATTTCCAGTTTGAGCCGGAGAAAATCTCCACCTACCGCAAGTACCTGCCCGCCGGGGTCAACTACCAGGATCGGTGGGTTTCGACCTTTTTAAACAAACTCAGAGACCGAGGAATTTCGGTGGTGGATAACTGGTCGCTCCTGGCCGAAAAAGCGAAGGCGGGGGAACCCGTCTTCAACGTGAAATTCAACGCGGGTCATTGGAACGACTTTGGGGCCTATTACGGCATGAACCGGCTGTTCCGGACGATGCATTCGGATTTTCCCGCCGTGAACCCCCTCCCCATGGACTTCTTTAAGCAGGAATCCCATGTGGAAACCACCCTTCCGGACATGTACTTTCCCATCCACGAGTCCATTCCCGACCTCGATCTCAAGGAGCCCTTTGAAAATCTCACGGAGGCCTACAGCAAGGAAGTAAAGATCAATTCCCACTTTCCCTACTTCCATCTCTTCCGTAATCAAGCCCAGGGGGCGGAGGTCCTTCCCAAGGTCCTCATCTTTCAGGGCTCCTATCTCAACAGCTGGAATCAATTTCTCATCGCCAACACGCGAGAGAGCATCGGGGTTCATGATTACCAGAATGTGCTCAACGCTCCGTATTACATCAACCTCTTCCGTCCTGAGGCCGTCGTCTTCGAGCTCGCCGAGTACACCGTGGAGGACTACTACTTTAATGAAGACAAGATGATTCATATGGACTTTCCTCCCGCCATGACCCCCGCTCAGCTTTCCCAAAAGGCGACCCAAAAGAACCAACTTCTCCGCAAGGTCCAGGCAGATCCCAAGACCTATCTCACCGACTATACCCTCCATGTCAGCGCCCCCAACCTGCGCTACGCCTATCTGGTCTCCGACGACCGGGTCTATGACCTTCAAAAGGAAACCGACAGCACCTTCACCCTCTCCGTCCTCAAAGATTCGCCCCTCAACCTCACCAATCTTCGCCTCTATTGCTGCACCCAATCCGGATCATGGATCCGGGACGACCAAGCGCAAGCCCTCTTCCGGAAGTGATTCATAAGGCATCCTCTACTTGCTCCGGATCATCTTTTGGCAGATTCACCGCCTTACCGCGACCTCATCCCGGATCATGCATGTGTACCAAAATGGTTTCCGGAGTACGCCCCGGGGAACCCGGTGGGAGGCCGGGGAGATGCCCTGCCACGAAGGGCGACGAGACAAAAAGCCGGGGGAAAACCTGCCACGTAAGGTGACGAGACGAAAAGCCAGGGGAATTCCCCTGGCAAAGCCCATTTTCGCCACTTCCCAGGGGTCCCCGCCCCTGGGAAACCACTTTTTTGCCACTTTCCCAGGGTACCTCACCCCTGGGAAACCCCCGTTTTCTCCATTTCCCAGGGGACCCCGTCGGCGGAAGCTCGCCCTCCGCCCTTCTCTCTTCCGCCCATGCACCCTTGCCCTTGATTTCCATTCCCACCTCCGCCTCCTTGCCTTTTCCCAGGGTCCCCGTCGACGGACTCCGGCACCGACCTCTTCGGACCCTGCCCATGCCCCCTTGCCCACGTTTCCGGTCTCAATCTTTCCTACCCTTTTCTCCTCTTCCAAGATTCACCCGGTCCCGATTATCGGGAAAATTCTTGTAGGAAAAATCAAATGTAGATATCGGTAGAAATTCTCCCATTGCCATCTATAATGGATTCATCGATGGATTGAAAGGGGCGAGGAATGAAATGGTTTTCCAACAACCATAAGCTCAAACAGGTTCTCGCAATTGTGGGGATTGTCTTTCTGATTCTCGGTGGGTTGGGGGCGATGACCGAGGAGTCTCCGAAGCCTGCCAAGCCCGTGACTTTGAGTTCGCAAGCGGGTCATGAACCGGCGGGTCCGGTGACATCGGCGTCTGTTTCAACGGTGGAGAGCATCAAAGAGAGCCGGATGAAGCCGGTGTCTTCCGTGACCGAAAGCAGGAAGGAAGGCGCGGAGAGCAAGCCGGGGGAAGACCTCGTGTCCCATCCCGGGAAGGAGCCCATGACCGTCCATTTTTTGGACGTGGGGCAGGGGCAGGCGACCCTGCTAAAAGAAGGAAATTATGAAATCCTGATCGATGGCGGGGGGAGGAAGGCATCCCAATTTGTGGTGGCTTATCTGAAGAAACTGGGCATCCGGGACATTGACCTGATGATTGCCACCCATTTTGACGAGGATCATATCGCAGGGCTCATCGGTGTTATGAATGTGTTTCCCGTAAAGAAGGTGCTGTGTGGAACCAAGCCGAAGAGCACGCGCATCTGTGATTCCTTTGTGAAGACGGTAAGCCGGCGGGAGATTCCCGCGGCGACGCCGTTACAGGGGGGAAGGGTCAGGGTGGGGGACATGATCCTGGAAATCCTGGGTCCCTCCTACTATGGCCATGCCACGCACAACGATGATTCCATTGTCTCAAAGATCCGCTTCGGAAAGACCTCCTTTCTCGTGGGCGGAGACACGGAGGCGAATGCCGAGCAGGCACTTCTGAATCAAGACCTGAAGGCGGATGTGATGCTCGCCAACCACCACGGGAGCAAGGGGAGCAATTCCATCTCCTGGCTCAAGAAGGTGGCTCCGGCTTATGTGGTCATCTCCTGTGGTTTGAATAACCACTATGGTCATCCGGGCACCACCGTTTTGAGCCGGGTGCAGCAGGTCGGGGCCAAGCTCTGCCGCACCGACCGACAGGGGACCATTCTCTTTCGAAGTGACGGAAAGACCGTGACCGTTCTCACCGCCCCCGGTCAACAGAAGAAGGAGTTTAAGCAGGCAGCGAAAAAGGCCGCAACGCCCCAGTCCTTAAAGCCGGCCCCGGCAGCGCCGGTGGACCGATCGGTCGAATCCTCCCCGTCGAATGCGAAGCCCGCTCCCCAACCGGGTCATGAGGAGAAAAACCACTACGTTTTGAACTTGAAATCGGGCAAGATCCACCTTCCCGGCTGTTCCTCGGTGGCAAAGATGAAGAAAGTGAACCGGTCCGATGTGTATACCAGCCTCACCCGGTTGAAGCAGGCGGGCAATCAGCCCTGTAAGCGGTGCCTGCCATAGGGAAAGGAAGACACGATCGCAAGCTTTTTTTCGAGAGATTCTTCAGGGGACTCCCCGGGATTTTTCTGGGAAGATCCCCGGAAGCCATTGCTTTGCTATAATAGATAGGAAAGCTTTTCCTGTAAGAAACGCTGCACGGCAAATCAAGGAGACGGGTGACATGAGAGAATATACATGGGCGGAATACTATGACAAATACTGGCAATGGGCGGAGAGCACAGCGATTCGGAACCTATCCCAATTGAGCTCCCTGGGGCCTGCCGACCAGGTGGCGGAGGTGATCTCCTATTTCTCGAATCATCCTTCTGCCGTCAATCGCCTGTTGGCCAGGGCGGTGGATGAAAAAATCGCCTTTTCCGGATCCGACCTGGCGGACTTTGCCCTCGATGACGAGCTGGATAAAAAAATGGTGGGGGAGGCCGCCCTGCTCTCCGCCGACCAGATCAGCTTTGAGAACCTGAATGATCTCTATGGGGAGCTGGATGACAAGTATATTGTCGAAATCTGCAAAAAAACCCAGCTTCCACCCCCAACGTTCATGACCAATGCGGATGAATATGGCCTGGGCCTTCTTCCGGATCCTCCGGAAGAAGATCCCTTTGCCGCCTATCTACGGGGCAATGGAAAGTCCAAGGGCCTCGGCCTCAAGGGATGGCTCTTGGCCCTCTTTTTGGGATGGGGGAATCCCGATCAATAGACGACCTTTCTCAAAAGCGATGGGACGGGGGGAACTCTGAGAATTGTTGGATTTGGGAGGAAGCAGAATTTTAATCATAGAAGAGGTGAGATATTTATGAATCAAGCGCTTTATCAGAAGATTTTAAAATTCACGGAAGATCGAGATTGGGACCAGTTTCATTCTCCCTCAAATTTAGCAAAGTCGATTTCCATCGAAGCGGGAGAACTTCTGGAGTGCTATCAATGGAATGAGGAGGCAAATCTAACGCATGTCAAGGAAGAACTCGCCGATGTGTTGATTTACTGCACGCTGCTTTCCCATAAACTACATCTCGACATGGAACAAATCATGGAGGAGAAGCTTCAATTAAATGCGGAAAAGTATCCGGTTGAAAAGGCGAAGGGAAACAGCAAAAAGTACAAGGAGTTTCAATGATCATTTACAGTAAGACCGTCCGGGAATTTCAGGAAGATTGTTTCGAAGGCGTTCTCATTGATACCTTGGACCGGACCATTCGGAATTGCTATCATGGATCTTCCGGCGGAGAAATTCGTGCCTGGAAGAATTCTTTATCCTATGTGGATCGAATCATTCAACATGCCAATCTTCCTAAGAATTCCGGAGTTGCCATTGAATACATGATTCCAACGACATCAAAGCGGATTGACTTTTTGGTGAGTGGTTATGATGAAAAGGGTAAGGCAACCGTAGTAATCATGGAATTAAAACAATGGGATAAGGCAGAGGTCGTCCTTGACAAGGAGGACATCGTTAAAACCTATGTCGGTGGGGCAAATCGTGAAGTCGCACATCCTTCTTATCAGGCATGGTCTTATGCGGAATTGATTCGAAATTTTAATGAATCTGCACAAGACGGGAAAATTGATCTTTATCCCTGTGCCTACCTACATAATTACATTTACCAAAAAGAAGATGAACCGCTGCTAAATAAAAAATATCAAGCGATTCTCGATAAGTCCCCTCTTTTTAGCAGCCGCGAGAATCAGAAACTCGTGAACTTTTTGAATGGCCATATAAAACAAGGGGATGCTCGCAGTGTTCTTTTTGAAATTGAAAATGGAAAAATTCGTCCGTCGAAATCTCTGCAGGACCAGCTTGCTTCGTTGCTGGATGGGAACCCTGAATTCACCTTGATTGATGACCAAAAGCTTGTTTATGAGAAGGCTCTTGCCTTGGCAGAAAAAACACGAAGAGACGGAAAAAAGAGAATCTATATCGTTGAGGGTGGTCCGGGAACGGGAAAGAGTGTTGTTTCCGTGAACCTGTTGGTGGAAATGATCCGTCGGGGATTGGTGGCTACCTATGTAACGAAAAACAGCACACCACGAGCGGTCTATTCTGCGAAGTTGGCGGGTACGCGAAAGAAAACCGTTATTAATAATCTTTTTAAATCCTCCGGCGCTTTCCATCGGATGGATGCAGACTCTTGTGATGCATTAATTGTCGACGAGGCACATCGGCTCTCTAAGAAAATCAACATGTATAACAATGACTGCACCCAAGCACGGGATTTAATGAGGGTGGCGAAATTCGCGGTATTTTTCGTTGATGATCATCAAGTGATTTCTATGGAAGATATTGGCAGCAAGGCAACGATTCTCCAAGAAGCACATCTAAAAAATGCCATCATCGAATGCGATGAATTAAAATCTCAATTTCGTTGTAACGGGTCGGACGGCTACTTGGCCTGGATTGATGATGTTCTTCAGATTCGTCATACGGCGAATCCCTTTTTCGATGTGGATTATGATTTTGATATCGTCGACACACCGAATGAGCTTTTGAATTGGGTCTTGAGTAAAAACAAGGATAATAAAGCCAGGATCATCGCCGGCTATTGTTGGGACTGGCCCAAGGATTCTCGCGATCAGGAAGCTATCCCGGACATCGTTCTGCCCGAATACCATTTCTCGATGAGCTGGAATCTAAGAACGGGAATTTGGGCCATTGATCCCAATAGTGTGAAGGAGGCGGGGTGTATTCATACTTCGCAGGGACTTGAATTTGATTACGTGGGAATCATCATTGGGCCGGACATGTATTATGAAGATGGCACAGTGAAAACGGATTTCATGAAAAGAGCAAAGACGGATAAAAGTATTAATGGCTTAAAGGGGTTAAATAAGGTCAACTCAAGAGCAGCGCATGAAAAGGGAGAGGAAATTATCAAGAATACCTATCGAACCTTGCTCACCCGCGGCATGAAAGGATGCCGGGTTTTTTGTACCGATCGGGCACTGTCCGATTATTTAAAAAAGCGCTACAAAAATAACACGAGGGATATTTATGACCAAGTGAATTCGGGAGAGGACTTAGCAGCTCAGGAACCGAGTTCGTATCAATGAGGGCAAAAAAAGAGCCCGCACATGCGAGCCTAGCCTTGCGGAATCCCCAATAAAATATCGCATATAATAGGGGAAGAAAGCAGTAATTAGGTGGGAATGTCTTTTACCTAGAATCGAGGCAGTCATGAAACGAAAATTCCTACTTGTTCTCCTTCTCACCCTGGTCTTCCTGCTGGGAGCCTGCGATAAGGAGCATGATCCTCTGCTGGAGTACCAGGCCCTCATGCTGCAGGCGAGCCAGGATGCGACCCAGTTGGCGGCGAGCCTGGACCTGGGAAAAACGGGCAAGGAGCTGGAAAAGGGGAGAAAGCTGGTGAAGGCGGGAAGAGAGAAGATGGACAAGGCCTTCGGCAAGCTGAAGATCACGGATGATGCGGTGAGGGAGGCGGCGGATGAACTCTACTATTCCTACGGGAAGTTTACGGAGGCGTTGCTGGAGGAGAAGGATGGGGAGGAACGGGGCCGGCTTCAGGAGGAACACTGGGACAAGCTGTCCAAGTTCCTCCGGCTGCTGGAGGAAAAGGTGTATACGGCCCGGTAAGAGGGGAGCGAAAAAAGGAGGACCGGAAGGGTCTTCTTTTTTCGATTTTGGGGTAGGGAGACGGCAAAAGTGTGTCAAAATGTGCCAACTTGAATCGTTTGCTTGACTGGGGTTTTCCCCTTTGTTACTCTCGAGATAGCTAGCAAAGAGGTGTTGAAACCCGGTCCATGGAAAGGGAACTCAAAAAGAAAAAAGGCAAATTTTGAAAGGAGTTTACCATGTCGGAGTCGGTTACTTTGGTTGATACGGTGGATTATGTGGAGGAGCTGGAGGAGCTGGTGATTATCGACCAGACCCAGCTGCCGGGAAAGCTGGAACAACTTACTTTAACGGAACCGAAGGAGATCTATTGGGCGATTAAGGACCTGCAGGTGAGAGGGGCCCCGGCCATTGGAGTTGCGGCGGCCATCGGCCTGTATGTCATCGCTTGTCGCTTTGAGAGTCGCAAGCGGGAGGATTTTCTTCGGGAGCTGGAAGAACAGAAGGAATACCTGGCCTCGGCTCGGCCCACGGCGGTGAACCTGTCCTGGGCCCTGGAGCGGATGATGAAGCGGGCAGAGGAGGAGACCGATCCGGATGTGGAAGTGATCCTGGAGCACCTGAAAGAGGAGGCCCTGGCCATTCGGGACGAGGACATTGCCTGCTGCAGGAAGATTGCGCAGGCGGGACTGGAGGTCCTGGAGGACGGCTGGGGAATCCTGACCCATTGCAATGCGGGTCAATTGGCCACCGTCCGCTATGGAACGGCACTGGGCCCCATTCATCTGGGAAAAGAACAGGGAAAGAACTTCCACGTCTACTGTGACGAAACCCGGCCCCTCCTCCAGGGGGCGAGGCTCAGCACCTATGAGCTGATGGCGGATGGCGTGGATACCACGGTCCTCTGTGACAACATGGCCTCCCGGCTTATAAAAGAAGGCAAGGTAAATGCGGTTCTGGTGGGTGCGGACCGAATCGCTGCAAATGGGGATGTCTGCAACAAGATCGGTACCTCGGGGCTGGCGATTCTGGCCAAGCACTACGGGATACCATTCTATGTGCTGGCTCCCCTTTCCACGGTGGACTTTCAGCTGGCAACTGGACAGGAGATTCCCATCGAGGAGCGGGCGGCCGAGGAGGTGACCCAACTCTGGTATGAGAAGCCCATGGCTCCCGAGGGCGTCAAGGTCTACAATCCCGCCTTTGATGTCACGGATCATGACCTGGTAACGGGGCTGATTACGGAGTACGGTCTCATGAAGACACCGAACCCAGAGGCCATGCGGGCCCTGCAGGAGCAGGCACGGGAAGCGGGGGAGGCGAAAGAATGAACCGGGAGGAAGCCTGGAAGAGGCTCGCCGCTTGCGGAAAAGACATGGTAGAGTCCGGACTCACCAGAGGCAGCGGCGGCAACCTGAGTCTATTTCTGCCGGAGGAGGGTGCCATGTGGATCAGCACCAGTGGCAGCAGCCTTTCTGAGCTTCGGGAAGAGGACGTGGTCAAGCTTAGTCTGCAGGGGGAGCTTCGGGAAGGCGACCGGGTTCCCTCCAGCGAATGGCGGCTTCATTCCCGGCTCTATCAAGAACGCCCGGAGCTTGGGGCCATCCTTCATGGGCACACGATCTACGCCACGGCCCTGAGCCTTCTGCGAAAGCCCCTGCCCGCCTCCCACTATATGGTGGCGCTGGCGGGAGGGGAGGTTGCCTGTGCGGACTATGCGACCTTTGGCAGCCAAGCGCTGGCGGAGAATGCCTGCCGGGCCATGGAGGGCAAAAAGGCGGTGCTCTTAGCCAACCATGGGATTCTCACGGCGGGGGAAGACCTGGAAGAGGCCCTGGCCATCGCGGAGGAAGTGGAGTACTGCGCCCGACTGTATCTGCTGGCGCAATCGGCGGGAGAGGCCGTGGTTCTGGATGACCGGGAGATGGATCGGGTGCTGGACAAGTTCACTCACTATGGCCAGCCCAAGAAGGACTGAGAGGAGGAGAGGATGCAGGAGGATTGGTGGAAGGGAAAGGTCATTTACCAGATTTACCCGCGGAGCTTTTGCGATTCCAATGGGGATGGAATCGGAGATCTGCCGGGACTAATCCGCAAGCTCGACTATTTGAAGGAACTGGGGGTGGACCTGCTCTGGATTTCTCCCCTTTATGCCTCACCCAATTACGACAATGGCTACGACATCAGCGATTACTATGCCATCCATCCCGATTTTGGGACCATGGAAGACTTTGATCGCCTGGTGGCGGAGGCGAAGAAACGGGGACTGGGGATTCTCATGGACCTTGTAATCAACCACACCTCCATCGCTCATCCCTGGTTTCAGAAGAGCATTCGCAAGGAGGAGCCCTACACGGACTTCTACATCTGGCGACCCGGTCGGGGGAAGAAAAAGCCCAACAACTGGACGGGCTTCTTTGGGGGAGACACCTGGGAATACGTGCCGGAGCGCGGAGAATACTACCTCCACCTCTTCGCCAAGGAGCAGGCGGACCTCAACTTCCGCAATCCCCGGGTCATCGAGGCGGTGGAGAAGGTGATGGATTTTTGGCTCGCCAAGGGGGTCATGGGCTTTCGCTGTGACGTCATTAACATCATCCACAAGGATAGCCTGGAAAATGGCCGTTTTCGGCCCGTCTTAAGGGGGAGCGAATACTATCTTTCCCGGCCGGGCTTGCACAGTTTGCTAAAACGATTTCATCGGAATGTGTGGGAAAAGTACCGGGCCTATACCGTGGGGGAGACCGTCTTTGTGAGTCCCGAGGAAGCAAAAAAGCTGACGGATCCCAAGCGAGGGGAGCTCACCGCGGTCTTTGCCTTTGCGCACATGGAGACGGACTGCTTTGGCGTGAAGTGGTTTCCCCGGCCCTTCTCTCCCGCCCGCTTTTTCAAGGTGCTGGCGAAGTGGCAGGAGGCCCTGCCATGGAACACGGTGTACTTTGAGAACCATGACCAGCCGCGGTCCCTTTCTCGCTTCGGGGATGCGGACCGGTATCCGCGGGAGAGCGGGAAAGCCATGGCCCTGCTCCTGCTCAGCCTGCGGGGAACGCCCTTTATCTACCAGGGGCAGGAACTGGGCATGACCAATTTTGATTTTACGTCCATGGACCAGGTGGAAGATGTGGAATCCCACCAAATCTGGGGGATTGTGGAGAAGTTCCACCTCCCGAAGAGATTGTACTGGAAGGTGATGCGGGCCAAGAGCCGAGACAACGCCCGAACGCCCATGCAATGGACGGGGGAAGCGGGAGGCGGCTTCAGCACGGGAAGACCTTGGCTGGGCATGAACCACAACCATGTGGAGAGAAATGCGGACAAGGAGGGACAAGATCCCCGCTCCCTCCTGAATTTCTATCGAAGGCTGCTGGTCTTTCGCAGGTCCTCCCCGGCCCTGCGGGAAGGAACTTTTGAGGAACTCTATCGAAAGGGGTCCGTGTGGGCCTTTGCCCGTCGAAGCCCGGAGGGAGAGAGGCTCCGCTTTGTCATCAACCTCTCGAAAACGGCAAAGAAGAGCCCGATCACCGGGACCTGCCTCTTCTCGTCGTATGAGGAAACCGAGCTGGGCGCAACCCTTCGCCCCTATGAGGCGGCCCTGCTGGGAGAAGAGAGCAAGTCCGGGAAGGAGGAAGCATGATTCGGGAAAAAAACGGCTATTTTCTCTTGTCGACAGCATCCACGACTCTTCTTCTGTTTGTTAATGAATCGGGTCGGATCGAACAGGTGCATTATGGGAATCCGGTCAGGATGGAGGATGGCCCCGCCCTTCGCGTTCATCCCCTCCTCACCTATGGAACAGAAATCCAAGATGCCTGGGGAGCCTTTCCGGATCACGAAGCCCTGGCCTGGTCCGGTTGGGGGCGGGGAGACCTGCGAGAATCTCCCCTCCTGTTTACGCAGGAGGATGGGTCTTCCTGTTCGGATTTTGTCTACCGGGGTTACCGGATTTTTCAGGACACCTGCCCGATGGAAAGCCTGCCGACCGCCGGAGGGAAGGGGGAGAGTCTGCTGCTTACCTTGCGGACGGCCGACAGCAAGCTGGAGATTCAGCTCATCTTCACGGTCTTTGCGGAGGAGAATGTGATCTGCAGGCGCACCAGCTTCCGCAACTTGTCCTCGGAACCGGTGCAGGTGACGAAATTGATGAGCTTCATGATGGACCTGCCCGGCAGGGATTGGGGGATTTTGCAGCTCACCGGGGCATGGAACCGGGAAGCCTTCCCCTCCTTTTCTCCGCTGCCTCCCGGCAGGACCGTCCATGGCTCTCAGGCAGGCACCTCGTCCAACCGGTCCAATCCCGCCTTTGCCCTCTATGAGCCGGGCACCAATGAGGATCATGGTCGGGTGTATGGCTTTAATCTCATCTACAGCGGGAACCACTATGCCTCGGTGGAGGAGAGCCCCTATGGTTTTTATCGCATCCAATCGGGAATCCATCCCGAGGGCTTTTCTTGGACACTTTCCCCGGGAGAGTCTCTGGAAACGCCCCAGGCGGTGATGACCTTCTCCGATTTGGGCTTTAATGGCATGTCCCAGAACTTTCACCGCTTTCTCCGCAGACACCTTACCCCCGCCTACTGGCAGGACCGGGACCGGCCCATCGCCCTGAACAGCTGGGAGGCCTTTGGCAGTGAATTGAATGAGCACAAGTTGATGCGTCTGGCCAAAAGAGGAAAAGAACTGGGCATGGAACTTTTTGTGGTGGATGATGGCTGGTTCCAAGGAAGAAACGGCGACCGGGCGGGCCTGGGCGACTATGCGGTCGATCGCAAGAAACTGCCGGGAGGCCTTGCGCGGCTGGCAAAAAAAGTGGAAAAGGAAGGACTGGCCTTCGGGCTCTGGGTGGAGCCGGAAGGGGTTAACCCGGACAGTGACCTGTATCGGGCACATCCCGACTACGTGGTTAATGGCCCCCAACAGTCCCCGCTATTGGGACGCAATGAGCTCCTCCTGGACCTGACCCGGAAGGACGTTGCGGACTATATTGTGGAGAACATGAACCGGCTCCTGGATGAGCTGCCGATCCGCTACATCAAGTGGGACATGAACCGGCCCATGGCGGATTTTTATGGCAGCACCGCTCCCTCGGGAGAATTCTCACACCGCTATATTTGCAGCCTCTATTCCATCCTCCATCGGATTTTCGATTCCCGACCGGAGGTCCTGCTGGAGATGTGTGCATCGGGTGGGAACCGTTTTGACCTGGGCATGCTGGCCTTTGCCCCGCAGATTTGGGCGTCCGACAACACGGATCCGATCGATCGCTTGCAGATTCAGAAGGGTCTCTCCTATTTTTATCCGCCCTCTTGTCTTTCCTGTCATGTTTCGGCGGCTCCCCACTCGCAGACCCTTCGCTCCACGCCTCTCAGCACCCGTTTTAACGTGGCGGCCTTTGGAGTCCTGGGCTATGAGCTGGATCTTCGAAGACTGAGTCCCATGGAGCGAAAGAGTGTGAAGAAACAGATTGCTTATTACAAGAAGCATCGGTCCCTCTTCCAACGGGGCGCCTTCTATCGACGGGGAGATCTGGCGGCCCACCAGGAGGGATTTGCCCTGCTTCGTGCGGATGGCAAGAAGGGCGTCCTGCTTCTGGCCCAGCGAGCACTATCCGGCCGAGGTGTAACCTATGACCTTCTGCGCATGGCCCAGGTGCAAGCGAGCTGGACCTATACCATCCAGAGTCGTCCACAGGACCTCAACATTGCCCGCTTTGGTCATCTTTTAAATTACGTGTTGCCCAAGCCCTTGAAAGGGGACAGCCGACCCGTTGCCTGGGCGGCCCGCCACTTCGCCCTGGAGGATGGGAGTTTCTCTGCCACGGTGAGCGGGACAGCCTTAAAAGAAGGAATTTTTTTGCCGGACCAGTTCCGAGGAACGGGCTACCGGAAAGAGCTAAGAATTTGGGGAGATTGGGGATCCCAGATTTATCTCATTGAAGGAGGACCCGGTACGATGGGATCCGGAAAGGAGAATTTCCATGAAACGAAAAGTCGGGGAGGAGAAGAATAGGGGAGCGGCAGTTTTGTCTCCCTTGGATCGGAGAAACATGATCCTGTTTGGGGCGGGGACCCTGGGACGGGATATGTTCTATGCCTTTGAGGCGAATGCGCTGATTTACTATCTGTCCAATGTCCTGAATTTACCCAAGGCAACCTTTATCGCGACCAGTCTTGTCTTTACCGTGCTACGGATCTTTGATGCCCTGAATGATCCTTTTATGGGGCTGATCATTGATAATGTCCACTCAAAACATGGTAAGTTTAAGCCCCCCTTGCTCGTCGGAGCTCTGGGAGCGGCCGTCTGCTACCTCTTTCTCTTCTACGATTTTGGTTTTCGGGATTATCTTTTTCCGCTGGTCTTCGCCTGTGCCTATTTGGGCTGGGATATTTTCTTTGGACTAAACGACATCGCCTACTGGTCCATGCTGCCCTCCCTGAGTCTGGAGCCAAAAGTGCGGGAAAAAATGGGCGCCTGCGCCAGGATTTTTGCCAATATCGGCATGTTCACCATCATGATTGCCTGGCAGCCCTGGACCCAGGCCATGGGCAACACCCCGAGAGCCTGGTTCCTGGTAGCCCTGACCGTTACCGGGATCATGCTCCTGGGTCACCTCTTCCCTTTGCTGGGGGTGAAAGAGAAAAAGCAACTCTTTCGGCGAAAAGAGCAGAAAACGGGGCTCAAAGATCTGTGGCGAATCCTTACAAAAAATGATCAGCTTCTTTGGACGACCCTGTCCATGTCCCTTTTCACCATCGGCTATGTGACCACAACGACCGTTGCCATCTATTACATGCAGTATGTTTTTGGCAACAAGGACCTCTATCCCATTCTCGCAGCCGTGGTGGGTCTGGCTCAGATTGGAGCATTACTTCTTTTCCCTCTTATTTCCAAAGGGCACAGCCGGCGTTTTCTCTATCAAATGGCAACGGGTCTCGTTCTCATTGCCTACCTCATTCTCGCCCTGGGGGAAGGTTCCCTTCCCATCCTCCTGGGAGCCGCCCTCCTGCTCTTTGTCGGGCAGGCCTTCATTCAGCTACTCATGCTCATGTTCCTTGAGGATACCGTGGAATATGGTCAATGGAAGCTTGGCAGTCGCAATGAATCCATCATCCTCTCGGTACAGCCCCTGATCAACAAAATCGGGGGAGCCCTCTCCATGGGTATTGTCTCCTTTGCCCTCATCCTTTCGGGAATCAAACAGGGAGATCAGGCAGCTGCCGCTATTGGAGCAAGTGGGCAAATGGTGATTCGTTTCGTCTTTTTGGCACTCCCCCTCGTCTTCATCGTGGCCGGCTATCTCGTCTACCATTTCACCTTTAAAATCGATGAAGCCTATTACCAACGAATTTTATCCGACCTCGAAGCGCGGGGTGAGATTCATCGCCAAGATTCCAAGCCCGATAGAGACTAGACAGGCCCCGGTCCTACATCTCGGGGACTTTGGGAAAAAGATGGGGGGCGAAAAGATGGGAAAGTGAAATGCTCCAACAAGTGAGCAGTGAAAAGCCGGGGGAGACCGAGCGACAGGCAAGGAGGGGGAAAACAAGCGAAAGCAAAAGATGGTGCGTGACATCTTTTGAAGCAAATAGAGGCATGGGAGCGGGATTGAGGACGGCAAACCAGGGGGAAATCCCTGGGAACCCCGGATTTGGATATTACCCAGGGGACCTCGCCCCTGGGAAACCCCGATTTTGGCCTTTTCCCAGGGTCCCTCACCCCTGGGAAACCCCGATTTTGCCCTTTTCCCAGGGTCTCTCATCCCTGGGAAACCCCGATTTTGCCCTTTTCCCAGGGTCTCTCATCCCTGGGAAACCCCGATTTTGCCCTTTTCCCAGGGGATTCCAGTCGTCGTGATGTTTAAATCCTACGTTTTATGTTCCTAAACAATTTTCCTTGCCCTTATTCTCAATTTCCTCGTCCGCCTCCTTTCCCTCCACAATGGCGATCTCCTTTTTCCGTACTTTTTTCTGCACACCGATGCCCTTCTGAGTAAAATAGGAGGACGAAAATTTTTGAAATCCGGGAGTTGCCTCCCGGATCATAGAAAAGAGAAGCGATGTTTCAACGTTTACTCCCCGTGATTTATCTTTCCTTTATTAGTCTGGGTCTGCCGGACTCCTTGTTGGGGGCTGCCTGGCCGAGCATCTATCCGACCTTGGCGGTGCCCGTTTCCTATGCGGGCATCATCGCCACCATCATCTCGGTGGGGACGGTGATTTCCAGTCTCTTGAGTGATCGACTGACCTGGAAACTGGGAACGGGAAAAATAACGCTGCTGAGCGTGGGCATGACCGCGTTGGCACTCTTTGGCTTTTCACGGTCTTCGCATTTTGTTCATCTCTGCCTGTGGGCGATTCCTTATGGATTGGGAGCGGGGAGTGTGGATGCCGCCTTGAATAACTATGTGGCTCTGCATTATGAGAGTCGGCACATGAGCTGGTTACACTGCATGTGGGGAGTGGGAGCCTCGATTGGGCCCTATATTATGGGAGCCGCGATCAGTGGAGGACGAGGATGGAGAGGCGGTTATGAATGGATTAGCTTGCTGCAGTTGGTCCTTACAGGGATTCTTCTTTTCAGCCTTCCACTTTGGAAAAAGAGACGGGAAAAGGGGCCGGAATCGGATCATGCACGGAGGCGGCTGGGACTTCGGGAAGTCCTTGCGATACCGGGCGTCTGGGAAATCCTGGTTTGCTTCTTTTGCTACTGCTCCCTGGAACACAGCACGGGCCTGTGGGTGGGGAGCTATTTTAACCTGGCGAGAGGGGTAAATGCGGAAACAGCGGCAAAATATACGGGCCTTTTTTACATGGGGATCATGGTCGGCCGGGCCATAAGCGGCTTTCTCACCTTTCGGCTATCGGATACGCATATGATTCGGCTCGGGCAGGGAATCATCCTGCTGGGGTTGGTGGTGCTCGTTCTGCCTTTTGTGAGCACAATCGCATTATTGGGCTATCTGCTCATTGGCTTGGGATGCGAGCCGATCTATCCCAGCATCATCCATTCCATTCCCCATCACTTCGGGGCGGAGGACTCGCAGGCGATCATCGGGATGATGATGGCGGGCGCCTATGTGGGAGGCTGCATCATGCCACCCCTGTTTGGCTTCCTCTCCCGATTTTTGGGGATGACCTTTTTCCCGATCTTTTTGATGATCATCCTGGTCAGCATGGTATTGTTTCATGAAAAACTGTTACGAAAAGTAGGAGAATAAGCCGGCGATAAAAATCAACTTATTCTTCTTGACGGTTAGTATAAGCTAACTTATAATTCTTCTGGAACCGTTATCCTTCGAGAGGAGAGAGTGGTTTACCATAGAGTTAGCATATACTAACGATTAGAGAAAGGAGAAATTATGAGAAAGAACATACATAGGGTGCTCAGCTTTTTCTTAGCGGTCCTGCTGCTTCTTTCCCCGGTGGGCGGGCCGGCATTTGCCGCTGCCACCACGGGAAGAGCAGAAAAAGCAGAAAGCGAGCAAAAAGCCGGCAAGTCGGTGTTTGCGGCAGAGGATTTCACTTACAAGGATGTGCCCATCCCGGGAACCGAGGATGAGGAGGGCTATCCCGACGTGGTCTTCTCCGTCACGGGACTGGCGCCGTCCGGAAAGAAAAAGTTGGGACAGTCGAAGTCCCTTACGTTGCCGGATCATGATCCGAAGGGAAGGAAACCCCTGTGGGTGGAGGATGACGCCTTCGCAAATTTGGGATTGGAAGAGGTGACCATTCCCGGAAATTACACCCATATTCAGTTTCGGGCCTTCCAAAACAACAAAATTAAAACGGTACATTTCACCAAGGGCCTCAAATATGTGAATGACCAGGCATTTGAAAACAACCAAATCACAGACCTTACGCTGCCGGAGGGTTTCCTCTATCCGGCCAAGGGAGCGTTCGAGAATAACCGACTGACCAAGCTCCGGCTTCCCTCCACCTGCAAGGGCGTGGGACCGCAGGCCTTCCGGAGAAATCGGATCGAATCCCTGCGTTTTGAGAAGAACCTGGTCAATATCTATGACAAGGCATTCGCAGATAACCGGCTCACCCAGGTGAACCTTCCTGCGACCGTGGGGACCTTGAGGATCAGCCCCGATGCCTTTGACGGCAATTCCGGAAAGACCGATCCCGCCAACAAGGGACAGAAGAAGGTGCTCCTCTTCACGCCGGGAAAGAACAATCCCAAAAAGATCAAAGATGGAAATCACTTTGTCGTGGATCATGTGGGTGTTCGGAATTACTATGAAGCGGAGGATTTCACCTACGAACGCCAGGACGTGAAATTCGCTTCGGGAAAGACCGAGAACCTGAACCTGATCACGGGATTTTCCGACACGGGGAAGGACAAACAAAAGCAGTATAAGGATTTGGTGCTTCCCGACACCGATGAAGCAGGGATGCCGGTGGATGGGGTTGCCCATAACGCCTTCATGGGCAAGATGAGCCAGCCCCTGATTCAGAGCCTGGAGATTCCCGAGGGTCTTCGGTATATCGGAACCATGGCCTTTGGCTTTGCCGGCATTCAAGGGGACCTCACCCTGCCGGATACCATCGAAGAGGTGGGCTCTGCCGCTTTCTTCCGTAATGGGATTACCGACTTAACTCTGTCGAAAAAAATGACCCGGTTGATGGTTGCCAGTTTCCGCGGAAACAAGATCTCCAAGCTAAACATTCCGGGAGCACTGGAGGAGATTCAGCGGCTGGCTCTTGCAGAAAACCGCTTGGAAGAGTTGCAAATTCCCGAGAGCCTGAAAAAGATTGGTGCGGAAGCACTGAAGATCAACACGGGCAAGGAGGAGTACGAGGGAAAGGTTGTTTTGCGGACTCCCTCCGGTAAGAATCCTTCCGGTCTTGTGGACCGGGAGAACTACCTGGTGGATCCCCGGGCAGCGGAGAAGAAGCCAACCTTGGATTACTCCACCTGGACAAGGGAAGATTTCCGATACAAGGGACAGACCGTGACCGGCTTCTCTGCACAGGGACAGCAGAAGGTGAAAAAGAACAAAAAACTGGTGGTTCCCGCCCAGACCCCGGAGGGAAAACCCGTCCTAAAAATCGGCATGGATGCCTTCCGCAATCTGAACAAGGGCTATGATCTGGTGCATGTGACTTTGCCGGATACCGTCCAAGAGATTGGAGACTATGCCTTCCAGTTCAATGAGTTAAAAGAATTCACTCTGCCGAGGGATCTGGTCCGCCTGGGCATGGGAGTTCTCATGGACAGCCAGACGGAAAAACTCACCTTCAACAAGAAACTCAAGTTCATCGACCAGGCCTGCTTCTTCCTCTGTCCGCTGAAGGAGGTAACCCTACCGGCTTCGGTGGAAGTCATCATGAATGCCGCCTTCCGGAACTGCAGCCTGGAGAAGGTAACCTTCGGGGGCAAGCAGCTGCGGAGAATCGAAAGCATGGCCTTTGCGGACAACAAGCTAATGGCATTGGAGCTCCCGGAGGGACTCGAGAAGATCGGCAGCCAGGCCTTTGCCAACAGCAAGCAGGGTGTGGGCAACCAATTGAAAGAACTGAATGTTCCCGCCTCGCTCAAGGAGCTTGGCTTCCAAGCTTTCCTCGGAAATCCCGGCGTGGAAGACTACCGGGGTGCCGTGGTCATTCACACCCCATCCGGGAAGAACCCGCAGAAACTTCAGGATGATGCGGGAAAGACCTTTGTGATTGATCTTGAAAAATCGGCGACCAAGGCCGAAAAGGATCATTTTGCGCAGGTTCTTGCACAGGTTGAGAAAGAGGCATCCGCTACCGTGCCCGCTTCCTTTGCGGACTTCCTTGCCGGGGAAATCCGGGAAGCCAAACAGGTGCAGAAGCAGGAAAGAAACTCCCAGTCCCAAATTTTCAGCATGATCCAACGACTGGAATTTATTCAAAACCGCTTACCCCTCGCCCAACAGATGGCGCGCAAGGAAGCCCTCGAAAAGCAGGGGAAGAAGGAGTCCGCTTCCTGGAAAAAGGTGGAAGCGGCTTATCAGGCGGCCAAGAAATACCTCATGGTGATCAATATCACGCCTGAGAAGGTGCAGCAGCTGACCCGGGATTTACGCCTGGCTCTGGACCAACGGAATCCCCTCTCCCCGGATCATGACCTGGCAGGAGCAACGGCTTACGAAGGGCTGGCTCGCATGCCGAAGACCCACTACATCACTCCCTATATGGTGAAAGTAATAGTGTGGGTGAAGGACGGGAAAATCCTCTATGTCATCGACAATGGCACCGAAACAGATGATCCGAAGGAAGAGGAAAAGCACAACGAGGGTTACTATGAGAGCGCCAAACCCCTTCTGCTCACCTATGTGGGAAAGACCGTGAAGGAGGTTCTGGCCGCCGAAGGCAGCGATGACCTGGGCATCGATGCCGTCTCCGGCGCCACCAACAGCTCGCAGGCCATTCACCGGGCCATCGTCAACGCATTGAAAAAAGTTCCGGCATCCCAACCGGCGCCGGCACCACAGCCGGAGCCGCAACCCCAGCCAACGCCGAAACCACAACCACAGCCGGGGCCGGAGCCGGGCTCGGGGTCCCTTCGGATCAAAGAAGAGGACATCCCACACTACACCAAGGGAGTCCTTTCCACATGGAATCGGAGTCAGGGAGGCGACCTCCACTTTGAAGCAACGCTAGACTATGATCAGTTTCACTGGGTAAAAGTGGACGGTCGCACCCTCACTTCGAGTGAGTATGCAATGAGTCGGGGAAGCATTAAACTTCAGCTCAAGGAGTCCTTCCTAAAAACGCTCAAGCCGGGCCGTCATACGATCAATATCTGCGCGGGAAATTGGTCAAAAGAGACGTATTTCTTTGTCGCCGCGGGCTCTTCGCGTGGATTGAAGGCGGCCGGAGGAACCGGAAATAAGGCATGCACCTCCAAAATGGGCTTAAAGAAGCATGATCATAATGGGTCGGCTCCCAAGACGGGAGATCCCGGTATGATCAGTTCTCTGGGGGTTGCACTTCTTGCAGGTGCCACCTTCTTCGGCCTGATGACCAAGGATCGTAAAAGAAAGTAAGAAAACGCAAGGGAGGGGGATTTACCAAAGCACAAAGATGGCAGACGAAAATCCATCCTCAGGGAAAGAAGAAGGGGGGAGCATCCTATGGATGCTCCTCTTTTTATGAGAAAAAAATGGAATGGCCTATGCGCAGGGGAGATTCCCCTGGGAAACTATGAAAAAGGGGGTTTCCCAGGGTGCGGGGCCTCTGGGTGAATATTGCACCTTGAAATGCGCACGGAAGAACCCATGACCTTCTTCGGGGGGGAGCATTAGGATATAATTGTTGGGAGGAATCGGGAGGGAGGATGCTTTGAAAGAGCAATGGGCGTTGTTTATCGACATTGATGATACGATTTTTGATTTTCAGGCTTGTGCCAAGCCGGCCTTTCTTGCTGCCTGTCAGGCATGTGGGTGGAAGGTGGACGAGGAGGCCTTCGCCCTCTTTCAGAAATGGGATCATGAACTTTGGAAAGAGCAGAAGGAGGGAACATTGACGGTGGAGGGGCTCTTCAAGAAGCGGGCTCTCCGGTTTTCGAAGCTTTTCGGAGAGGGGAAGGAGGCTTCGCGTTTTCAGCCTGCCTTTCATCGGCTGCTTTCTCAACAGACGGTCTTGGTGGACGGGGTGGCGGATTGCCTGCCCGACTTGGCCCGTCAATATCCCATGTATGCGGCCTCCAATGGCTCCTTGTCGATGCAAGCGGAACGCCTTGAGCGAGCGGGTCTTCGGAATTATTTTCAGGACCTTTTTGTTTCGGATGATCTGGGGGCAGAAAAGCCCAACCGAAGATTTTTTGAAACCTGCCTTCAACGATCCGGGAAAACCGCCCAGAAGTCCCTGATGATCGGAGACAGCCTGACCTCCGACATCTGTGGAGCCAAAAATGCGGGTTGGATGACCCTATGGTTTCACTCGGAGTCGGAAGACACGGAGCATCCAAAGGCCGATGAAACCCTGGGATCATGGAAGGAGATTGCCGCGTTTTTACTCACGAAGGAGGATAAATAGGATGAAGTATGTGGTCGACGTCAGGGAAGA
>ERZ1673749.1027-NODE-1027-length-22853-cov-8.589789_pt1 | contig 22853 bp, 19 predicted proteins | sample MGYA00580204_ERZ1673749 | MGnify/ENA primary metagenome ERZ1673749 (study PRJEB41218, sample SAMN15661745) | gut metagenome | host: Homo sapiens | place: Canada: London | collected 2015-08-20/2019-03-30 | study: EMG produced TPA metagenomics assembly of...
CGGAGGGCTTCGACCCGGAGACCAACGAGTGGATGGAAGGCTACGACGAGGCTCGCCAGGAGTGGGAGGCACGCTACGCCGAGGCAGAGCGTCGCCACCAGGCACACGCCGCCCAGGTGGAGCGTCACCGCGCCGCTGCCGCAGAGGCCGCGGACCAGGCAGCAGACCAGGCAAACTACTCTTCCGACTCCAGCGCTGCAGCTCCGGCAGCCGATTCGGCAGAGTCGTCCATGGGCTCCCTGGCTTCCGATGAGCAGCTCGCCGCACTGCGCGACAAGCTCACCGGCAACTAAGTTCGCTTAGAAAAGGCCCGCGCTGATGTCGCTTAGCGACGTTCGGCGCGGGCCCTTTTGTGTTCTATCATCGGCTCTATGTACATGATCGGACTCACCGGCGGCATCGGTAGCGGCAAATCCACCGTCGCCGAGATGCTGCGTTCCAACGGCTTTCCAATAGTCGACGCCGACCAAATCGCCCGCGACATCATGGAACCGGGCTCGCCGGTGTTGGATGAGGTCGCCGCCGAATTTGGCGCGGACCTCATCGGCGAAGACGGGACGCTCGACCGGGCTGGATTGGCCAGTCGTGCCTTCGCCTCCGAGGACGCGACACAAAAGCTCAATGCCATCACGCATCCCGCAATTCGAAAGGAGTCCCAGCGTCGTTTCGCAGCGCTGGCTCAGGCGGGCGAAAAGGCCGCAGTTTACGACATGCCGCTGCTCATCGAGCTTGGCATGCACAAATCCATGGACTTGACCGTGGTGGTGGACGTGGATGCAGAAGAGCGTGTGCGCCGGCTCGTCGCAAAGCGCGGCCTCGACGCAGCGGATGCGCGAAACCGGATCGAGCGACAGATCCCGGACGCAGAGCGTCGCGCTGCTGCGGACGTGATCTTGGATAACAATGGCACGCGCGAGGAGCTAGAAACGCAGGTTGATGCGCTCGTCGCCAGGATTACCAACATATTGTTTGGTGTTTAACCACTGTTTGCTTTGCCGACAACCTCGGTAAACTTCACTGCCTTAGATTCGTTACTCATGGGTACGTGGAACTATGGGCCGTTTGACAACGATCACGCGCGCGATGCCGTGCGCGCGCTCGCAGATGGCACGTTCAATATGGATAAGTTCCGCTTCCAATGCCGGGAATTACCCCTCGACTCCGCGCAGGCGGAAGTGGTGATCGCGCTTGTCGCCGTGCTGAACGGGCACCTGCCCTCGGAGGAATTTCGGGAGGCCCTGGCCTTTGAGTTTTCCTTCCGCGACCGCCGCTGGCTCGAGCAACACGTGCGGGAGCTGCTGAACTCTCACGACTCAGATCTCTACGAGCAGTGGCGCGAGGCCGGCGAACTGGAAGAGTGGCTTACGGCCACACGGCGCGTGACCGGTCTGAGCGGACCGTCGACCCCTAGCCTTCGAGCTCGCCGCAGAATTGCCAAAGCAGCTCGGAAGCGCGCGCAAGGTGAGCTATGAACGCTTGGGCATCCTGCGCGGTGTCGGCGTTGTAGGACACGCAGTACTCGGTGGCGTTCGCGAGTGGGGTGTAGTTGATGCCAAACCCCTCTGACATCGTCGGCGCGAAGCTATAGCGGACGATCTGTTCAGCGCTGCCGACGGAGGTCGTAGACAGGAAGTCTTTGCGCGCGGCGTTGACAACGGCATCGGTGAAAAACGCAGCGCCAGGTGTGTCGGGATCCTGGGCCTCGAGGTGCTCCAGCATCTGGAGGTGGCGGTCGAAACCGTTGCCGGATTTGCAGCGCTTCACCCATGCCCTGTGCGCTTCAGCGGCTGCGACCAACTGCTCGCGAGTGGCGCTGCCAGCGACGAGGTTGCTCGCGAATGTGGCAGCCTCCGGGGTGAGCGCGCGCAGACACTCGGTCCGGCCGGCACGGTATTCTCGCATGTCTACCGCTTCGTACACGGCGCGGACGCGGCCGTACGTGAGCTGTTGCGCGATCGTCATAATGAGCTGGGCGCTCGCGTCCCGGCTGAATTTGAAGGGCAGATCCGCAGGCTGTGCGATGTCTACGGTGTGCAGCGTTGCCGTGTAGGGCGCGGCCTGCGCGGCGCAGGCGTCGGCGCGATCGCGGAGCTTGCGCGCAAGGGCGTCGTCGACATCCCAGGACAGCTCCTCGGCTGTGTGTTCGCCGAGGGCAGAGGACTCCTGGACCTCGACCGTCTGCATACGCGCGACCGCGGTGACCAAGGTGCCGCCGTCTTGGCAGGAGTGCTCGACGTGCACTGCGGTCCAATCGGAGTCCAGTCCCAGCTGGTAGCTTAGGGGTTTGTAGACCCAGGCGCCGCGGGGGCGGAAGGCGTGGTCGGCAAGCAGCTCAGCATCCGAACGATCCTCGGTATTGAGCAAGTCGACGGTAAACAGGAAGTCGCTCAGCCGTTGGTAGGTGCGCGGGTTGCGCTCGACAAGCCCGGCGAGCTCGTCGGTAAGCTGCGCGGAGCCGGTGAGTGAGGCCGCGTTGAAGTCGGTGCCCGAGGGGGCTTCGGTGCGCGCAGCGGTGGTGAGGATTTCGTTGAGATTCGCTGCAAGGAAGTCGCGCGAGGTGACGTTGCCTGCTTCATCACTGATGGGCAGTGCGAAGAGTCGGCCGTCGACGAAGACACCGATTTCGCGGTGGGCCACGGCCTGCGTGCACACCACGATCTCGTCCATTTCCGGTTGCGGGTGGCGTAGCCCGCCGTTGAAGACGAACCATTGGTTGAGCGTGATGCGGTTGCCGCGTGCGTCGACATCTTCGGGCAGTGTTTCGCCCGCGGCCTGCAGGTGGACCGCCGCGATGCGCTGAATGGCCTCGGCCACGCGCTGCATCCCGGTGGCCTCTCCGGGGAAGGGGGCGAGTTGGAATCCGACGTTGGTGCTCAGCTGAAGCGGCTCGCGGACAGTGAGGTAGCCCTCGTACCACTCGTCATGCAGCCAGTTCGTGCCTTCTTGCTCGCGGGAGGCGGCACGTGTGCGCAACGCGGCGTCGAGAAGCGGGCCCTGGCTCTGCGCGAAGTCCTCGATCACGCGGGAGGCGTGGGCTTGCTGCTCGGCATCAAGGACTGCGGATAACGCGGTGCTGTACTCGTTGAGCGTCTGCTCGAGTGGGGGCAGCGGCAGCGGTTTGAGATCGACGGTGGCGGGGTGAGGGGAAAGGGAGTGGGCACCACGGGTGTGCTGGGTTTCGGGCACGGCTGCTCGCTTCCTTGGGCTGGTGGGCAATGACATCCACCAGCCTAGCGAGTCGCTACAGCGCAGGGATATCCGCCAGCAGGTGCTTGGTGTAGTCGTGCTGGGGATTGTGCAGGACCTCGTCGACCGGGCCGGAATCGACGATGACGCCCTTGTTTAGCACCGCGATTCGCGTGGCGACGTGGCGCGCTAACGCGATGTTGTGGGTGACAAAGAGCATGGACAGGCCGCGCTCGCGGCGGAGCTTCGCCAAGAGGCGGAGGATCGAAGCTTGCACCGAGACGTCGAGGGCCGAGGTGATTTCGTCGCACACCAACACCGAAGGCGCGTTGACGAGTGCGCGCCCGATGGCGGCGCGCTGGCGCTCGCCACCGGACAGGTCGCCGGGGCGGCGGTCGTAGAAGCTGGGGTCGAGCTGGACAGCCTGGAGCACCTCGTGGACTACCTCGCGCTGCTTGGCACGCGGTAGGCGCTTCGACATCTCCATCGGCACGCTCAGGGACTCGCCGATGGTGCGGCGCGGGTTGAGCGAGGAAAACGGGGACTGGAAGATGTACTGCACGCCCTGGCGCTGGTCGAGCGTGCGCTGCCGGCTGCCGTGCTCCAGCTCCTCGCCATTGAAACGGACCGAGCCTGTGTAACCGGGGTTGAGCCCGGCGATGGAGCGGGCCAACGTGGTCTTACCGGAGCCCGACTCGCCCAGCAGGAGAATCGACTCGCCCTGCTCCAGCTCGAGGTCGATGCCGTGGAGCACCTTATTGTCGCCGTAGGCCATTTCCAGGTTGCGCACCTCGAGGAGTGGCGTTCCCTCCGCGGCGGCAGGCTCGACCTCTTTGAGGCCGGCGATGTTCTTTTTGCCCTCCAAGTCCGGGATGGAAGCCAAGAGCTTCTTGGTGTAGCGGTGGCGGGGCGAGTACAGCACGTCGCGGGTGGTGCCGACCTCCACGATGTCGCCGCGCAGCATCACGATCACGCGATCAACCAACTCGGCCACCACAGCTAGGTCGTGGGTGATGTAGAGCGAAGCGACGCTGTGGCGTTGGGTCATTTCGCGGATGGTTTCCAGCACGTGTGCCTGCGTGGAGACGTCGAGACCGGTCGTGGGCTCGTCGAGGATGAGCACGTCCGGGTGCAAAGCGAAGGCCATCGCGATGCCTACGCGTTGCTGCTGGCCACCGGAGAGCTGGTGGGGCCAGCGGGAGAGGTAGTCGTCCGTGTCGGGCAGGTCGACGTCGCGCATGACCTCGCGGATGCGCTCTTGCTTCTCGCCGTCGTAGTTATGCTCCTCGAGGACCTCGCGGATCTGCTCCCCGATGCGCATCGCCGGGTTGAGGCTCAGCGCGGGATCCTGCGGGACGTATGCCACCCGCGAGCCGCGCATGTCGCGCAGCTCCTCCTCGTCAAGGCCGAGCACGTCGACGGTTTCGCCGTTGCGGGTGTGGAGGGTGATGGTGCCGTCGGTAAGCGAGAGCCCCGAGCGGCAGTGGCCGAGGGCCGCGAGCCCGGCCGTGGTCTTGCCGGAGCCCGACTCGCCGACCAGGCCGACGATTTCGCCGCGGTGCAGCTGGAAGTCGATGCCGTGGAGGATCTCGGTGCCGTCGTTGGCGCGGATGCGCAAGTCGCGGACGTAGAGTACGACTTCGTTCTCAGCTGCGTGCTCGGCGGAGGCGGAAGGGGTATAAGCGGTCGTCATGGTGTTACGCCTCCTCAGTGTGGCGGATCGGTTCGTGCTTCGGCTGGCGGGCAGCCTCCAACTCTTCCTCGGTCGGCTTCGCGGGCATTGCGGTGGAGGCCGTGGCGCGGGCGGTGGCGTCGGCAAGCATGTTGGTGCCGATGGTCAGCAGCGCAATCGCAAGCACCGGAAGCAGGACGCCCCAGGGCTGCAAGGAGAGCGCGATACGGTTCTCGTTGATCATCAGGCCCCAGTCCGCGGCAGGGGGCTGGATGCCCAGGCCGAGGAAGGACAGCGAGGCGATCGAGCCGATGGAATAGGTCAGGCGCAGGCCGGCCTCGACGGCGAGCGGGCCAGTGATGTTGGGCAAGATCTCGCGGGTCAGGATACGGCTGTGCGGCATCGAGTACATCTGGGCGGCCCGGATGTAGTCCTCGTTGGTGACTGCCATGGTGGAAGCGCGTGCCACACGCGCAATACGCGGGGCGTGCGTGAGGCCGATGACCAGCACCAAGACGGTCGCGGAAGGGCCGAAGATGACGATAGCCAGCATGGCGAAGATCAGCTGCGGGAACGCGAGGAGGACGTCGTTGAGCCGCATGAGCACCGAATCAACCCAGCCGCCGGCGTAGCCAGCGACCATGCCGAGGATGGTGCCCACGACCATGCCGAGCGCGGTGGCGAGGAACGCCGTGACGAGCAGCACGAGACCGCCGGCGATGAAGCGCGAGAACACAGAGCGGCCAAGGTTGTCCGTGCCGAAGGTGCCGTCCTTGGTAAAGGGCAGGCCGAGGAACTCCGTGGTGGAGTAGCCGGTGATCTGCTCGGCAAACAAGTAGCCGATGACGGTGCAGACGATGATCAGTGAGGTCAGCACGAGCCCGACCTTGCCCTCGGGCTGCGCCCAAATGCGAGCGAGCACGGGGGCCGGCTTGGACAGAGAGACCTTGAGCTCGTCGTCCGGGGCGCTGTCGACGTCTGAGCCAGGGGTATCCGGGGTGTTGTGGGGCAGTGTCATCAGTTACTCCTCAGCTTCGGGTTGGCCATGATGCTCACGATGTCGGCGATGAGGTTCACCACGACGTAGACCACGGCGATCAGGAGGGAAACGGCTTGCACGACTTGGACGTCGCGGTAGTTCACGGCGTCGATGAGCGCGACGCCGAGGCCCGGGTATCTAAACAGGTACTCGACAACGACGATGCCGCCGGCGAGCCAGGCGAGCTGGATCGCGACGACCTGCGCGATCGGGCCGACAGCGTGCGGAAGAGCGTGGCGGAAGATCACGCGGCGCTCCGGCACGCCCTTGAGCCGCGCCATCTCGACGTAGCCCGAGTCCAGGGTTTCTACCATTGTCGCGCGCGTCATGCGGGCGATGTAGGGGCTGACCACGAGTGCGAGTGTGAGGGTGGGCAGGATGAGCTGCGAGGGGAACTCCCACACGTGGCTACCGGGCGGAGACATGGTCACTGCCGGCAGGATCTGGAAGACCGAGGTGGCAAAGAGCGTGATCAGGGCGATACCGATGACAAACTCCGGCATCGCGGCGAGGATCAGGGTGATCCAGGTGATCGCCTGGTCGCGCTTGTAGCCGCGCCACCACGCCGCGTAAGTGCCGACGAGAATGCCGATCGGGATCGACACCACCGCGGCAAGCAGCATGAGCACCAGCGAGTTCGCCAGTGGCTCGCCGAGCAGCTCCGCGACGGGGCCACCGGTCGATGTGGATGTGCCCAGGTCGCCGGTAAAGAGGCCGCCCAGCCACAGGAAGTAGCGCTGCAGCGGCGGTTTGTCCAAATTCATCTCCGCTTCGAGGGCGGCGATGCGCTCGGGCGTGGCCTGCTGGCCGAGGATGGCGGTCGCGGGAGAACCCGGCAACAGCAGCGTCGCGCAAAAGATGATGATGGAGACCGCGATGAGGATGAAGATGCTCACCGCGAGCCGTCGTAGAATAAATTTCCCCATTGCTGTTACGCCTCCGCAATCCAGATTTTGTGGAACATGGCCTGTGACAGTGGCACACCGCTCGGGTGAGGGGTGAGGCCAACGACGTACTTGTGGTAGGCATCGATCTGGTTGGCAAAGCCCCAGATGATGTAGCCGCCTTCGTCGTAGAGCTCTTCTTGCAGCTGCCGGATGCGCGCTTCGCGCTCTTGCTTATCGACGATCGCGCGTGCCTCGTGCACCCGTTGGGTGAAGTCCTCACGCACCCAGTGCGTCTCGTTGAAGGGGGAGTCCGCGGTCGCACATTGGTTGACCTGCTGCAGGAAGTTGCGGGTGTACCAGAAGGACTGCGCGAACGGGTACTCCAGGTAGTTGCCGGAGGCGTAGAAAGTCGAGGCGTCCACCTGCTTGATCTTGACCTTGATGCCGGCTTCTTGGGCTTGTTCGGCAAAGACCTGGGCGGTGCGCACCGAGCCCGACTGGATCTCCGAGGTCACAAGCTCGACCTCGATGCCATCCGGGTAGCCGGCCTCGGCGAGTAGCGCCTTCGCCTGTTGCACATCCTGCTCGCGTTGCGGCAGGTCTGCGGGGTAGGCGTCGTCGTAAAGCGCGAACATGTCGTTGCCCAGCTGGCCTTCGCCGGAGTAGACCTGGTCGACCATCTGCTGGCGGTTGACCGCGAGCCGCATTGCTTGGCGGACGCGTACGTCGTCGAAAGGAGCGACATCCACGCGCATGGTCAGTGGCAGCCACATGCCGGTTTCGGAGACCAGCGTGTTCAAGCGCGGATCCTCGTCGATCACACGGGCCAGCGCGTGGTTCAAGCTGCCGATCGCGTCGACCTGGGAAGACAACAGCGCGTTGAGCATGGCGTCCTCCTCCTGGAAATCGATGATGCGCACCTTTTCCAGGTGGGCGGGACCTGCCCAGTAATTCTCGTTGCGCACCAAGGTGGTGGACTGGCCTGCGGTAAAACTCTCGAGCTTGAAGGCGCCGGCGCCGATCGGGTGCTTCGGGTCGTAATCTTCCGGAACGATGCCCATCTGGTACTCGGCGAGCGAGTCGACGAGCGCGGCGTCTGGGATAGAGAGGCGGATGAGCAGCCGGCGGTTATCAAGCACCTCCATGTCCTCGATGTGGGAAATGGAGGCTGCGCCAGACTTCGGATCTTCCGGGTCGAGGATGCGGTTGTAGGAGAAGATGACGTCCTCGGGGCGCACCGGGCGGCCGTCAGAAAACTGCACGCCCTCGCGAAGCGTGATGAACCACTCGGTGGCGTCCTCGTTCGGCTCGATCGATTCGGCGAGGCGGTACTCCAGGTTGTAGTCGTCGTCGCGCCAGGCGAGCGAGTCATACATATTGATGACGCGGGCGGCGTCGCTCGTACTCGTTGGGATGTGCGCGTCAATGGTGTCGGTGGACGAGCCTCCGACGAGTCCGACGCGCAGCGTGCCGCCCTTGCGCGGGGGACCGGAGGTATCGATTTCTTCCACGGGGGCGGTTGAACACGACGCGAGCGCGAGTGTCGCACCTCCCATCACCGTGGCACGCAGGAGCTGCCTGCGGCTCAGCTGCAACATATCTTCACACCGTGCTTTCGTATTCTCTGGCTTCATGGACTGGCAAATAATTCGTGGCGAGCCCGTGCCCGCCGCTGTCGCTCCGCGCAATCCAGCCGCGGATACTGGCGGCTACGACGTTGCGTACGTCGGTGGGGCGGAGGTCGCCTTGGAGCATGCGTATCCCGAGGCCGTCGATAAGCGCAGTGAGTACGGTGACCATCATATTTGGGTCCGTTGCGTGGAACGCGCCAGCGGCGATGCCGTCTTGCACCAGAGGCAGGAGCTCGTCGCGCCAGCGTGCGTAGGCAATTTCCGTCGCTGCATGTGCATCAGTGAAGGCCGGGGAGGAGGACCAGAATTGCGCCCAGGTGGCCCACTCCCGGTACGATTCCGGGGATCCGTCGAGCTGGATTTCAAAGAGCGCGCAGAGTCGTTCTACGGGGTCTGCGATTGCGTAGGCCGCCGCCCGGCGCGTGACGCCTTGGCGTGAGCACGCGTCCAACGTGGCAAGGAAGATGTCGTGCTTAGTGGGGAAGTAATAGTGGACCGCTGAGGGGGACATGCCCGCGGCAGCGGCGATGTCCGCGACAGTGACAGGCTGGTATCCATGTGCAGCGAACAGGGGCCAGGCTGCGTTGACGATGGTGCGCCGGCGGGTGGAACGAGCGTGCTGCACCGTGGTTTTGCCGGCTTTGCGGGCATCGTCTTTGGAACCCTCTGGCTGGTGAGCCGTGGTGCGCGCCGCAAGTCGGTGGACGGGCACGCCGGTGAGACTGGACAGCCGGGAGAGTTCCGTTGCGGTGAACCGGCGTACGCCCGAAAGCGATTTGGAGAGCTTGCTTGCGTCGATACCCAGGTACTCTGCAACCTCCCGCTGGCGCAGCCCGGAGGCGGCGATGGCGGCGCGGGCCGCGTCGTAGCGTTGGGTAGAGGTCATAGCAAAGACCTTATAAACACCTGACAATCATCGCAACAGTATGACGTTGGATCAGATTACCTATCGCAACTTTTCCTCATGTGACGGAAGTGCGGCGTGGACCTGACGGAAGACTTCAGCGCCGTGGAGGTAGATGCCGTCGTGTTGGTACGTCGGATGAGTGGTGACTGCGAGGTTCGGGATTCGCGCTGCTTGAGAGCTGGCGTAGTCGAAGGGAACGTAGAGGTCGTCCTCGTAGAGCAGGACAGCGGCGGGAGTTTGGTTCCTACACAATTCGTCCGCGTCCACACTTGGCTGCCAACTCTCCCTTTGCGCGATCTCGACGACCGCGTCGCGGAAGGGGAGAAGCGCAGGATCCTGGTCGAAGTGGAAAGGGAAGAACGCGTTTCCTAGCAGGTAGAAAGGGTCCTCGCTCTGAGGATCCGCGTGCACCGAGAACCCGGGAGTATTTTCGTATGCGCTCGCTCCTGCCCAGTTGGTTGGGCCAGGTTCGAGACCGGCGAAGATCTGCTCGTGTACGACGGCCCAGAGTGGGTTCGGCGCGAGGCTTACGACCGCGCCAACGCCGGCGAGGAAGTCGGTGCGCAGCCGCGTGTCCGCGCCCCGGTGAAACGGTTCTTCCAAGAGCATGGCGAGGGAATCGGCTCCCGTCTCCTCCCCGAGCCGCACTCCGATAAAGCGAAAGCGCTCTGGGGTGAGGCGCTCGCCGGTAGGCAGGCGCTCCTCTGTGTCGGCCAGGTGGGTGCACACCTCGCGAATCCGCTCTTCGGCCCACGGAACTTGAGCGTAAAAGCGTTCCATTCGCTGCGCCATCAGGCCAAGCGATTGGCGGTTGAATTCCTCTGGAGAAGTGCCAAAGGGAGGGACGACGCCGGTCATCATGGCGCGTCCTACTCCTTCGGGGAAATAGGAGAGGTAGGCACCGACGCAGATCCCGCCGAAGGAGTTGCCCAGCACGTCCCAGGTGTCAAAGCCGAGGTGGCGGCGCAAGTCCTCGGCGTCGGCGGCAATGTCGGGAGGGCGGAGGAGGGAGAGGTGCGCGGCGTCGATAAGCGAGCTTTGCGTGCCGTCGATGCGTGTCGAGCGGCCGGTTCCGCGCTCATCGATAAGGAAGACGCGGTAGTGCTTGAGGGCTTCCGGAATCCACCCCATGAGCATGCGCGGCCCGGGGTTGCCGGGGCCGCCCTGAAAGTAGGCGAGAGGCGGCGCGTCGGGGTCGGTGTACAGCTCGCGGGCGAAGAGCTCGAGTGTGCCCAGCGACGGGTCCGCGCGGTCCCAGGGGACCTCGATTCGATGCTCGCGGATACGAAAGCCGTGGGGGATAAGCGTGGAAAGCATGTGCCCCATTGTGACACGTGACGGTATTTCTGCGCAGGTGGTCGCGTATGCTGGCGACTATGGCTTTTGCTGCAGAACACCCGGTCCTGGCGCACTCAGAGTTTCGGCCCGTTGGCGAAATTGAGCGTCGTGAAAAGCCCTTCGAGGTTGTTTCGGAATTCGAGCCTTCCGGCGACCAACCCGCAGCGATCGCGGAGCTGGATGCGCGCTTGCGCCGTGGGGAAGAAGACGTCGTGCTCATGGGTGCCACGGGTACCGGTAAATCTGCCACGGCTGCCTGGCTCATTGAACAGCAGCAGCGTCCCACCCTGGTCATGGCGCCGAACAAGACGCTGGCCGCGCAGTTGGCGAACGAGCTGCGCCAGCTGTTGCCCAATAACGCGGTTGAGTACTTCGTGTCGTATTACGACTACTACCAGCCGGAGGCCTACATCGCGCAGACCGATACATACATTGAAAAAGACTCGTCGATCAATGACGACGTGGAGCGGCTGCGCCACTCGGCGACCTCGGCGCTGCTCTCACGACGCGACGTGGTCGTGGTGTCATCGGTGTCTTGCATCTACGGCCTGGGTACTCCGCAGTCCTACCTGGACCGCTCGATCGTGCTGCGCGTGGGCGAGGAGGTTGAGCGCGACCGCTTCCTTCGTTTGCTGGTGGATGTGCAGTACGAACGCAACGACGTCGATTTCAAGCGCGGCACCTTCCGGGTGAAGGGTGACACGGTGGACATTATTCCCGCCTACGAGGAAGTTGCTGTGCGCGTCGAATTCTTCGGCGACGAGGTCGACGAGCTCTACTACATCCACCCGCTGACCGGCGATGTGCTCAGCCAGGAAGACGAGGTCCGGATTTTCCCGGCCACGCACTACGTCGCCACCGACGAGCGCATGGAAAAGGCGATCGAGGCGATTAAGGAGGAGCTGGCGGACCGGCTCGAGGAGCTGGAAAACAAGGGCAAGCTGCTCGAGGCGCAGCGCCTACGTATGCGCACCGAGTACGACCTGGAGATGATTCAACAGGTGGGCTTTTGCTCCGGCATTGAGAACTACTCGCGGCACATGGATGGCCGCGGCCCTGGCTCCGCACCGGCGACGCTCATTGATTACTTCCCCGAGGACTTCCTCACCATCATCGACGAGTCGCACGTCACGGTTCCGCAGATCGGCGGCATGTTTGAGGGCGATATGTCGCGCAAGCGTAACTTGGTGGAGTTCGGGTTCCGGCTGCCGAGTGCCGTCGATAATCGGCCCCTGACCTTTGACGAATTTGAAGCTCGCGTGGGCCAGACTGTGTACATGTCAGCGACGCCGGGCGATTACGAGCTCGAGGCCGCGCACGGCGAGTTCGTCGAGCAGGTGATCCGTCCGACCGGGCTGGTAGATCCGAAGGTGACGGTCAAACCCACCAAGGGGCAGATCGACGACCTCATCGAAGAGGTGCGTCAGCGCGTGGAGAAGCAAGAGCGAGTGCTGGTGACCACGCTGACAAAGCGGATGGCCGAGGACCTCACCGATTACCTGCTCGACCACGGCATCAAGGTGCGCTACCTGCACTCTGATATTGACACCCTGCAGCGCGTCGAGCTGTTGCGCCAGCTGCGCCTCGGCGAGTTCGACGTGCTCGTCGGCATCAACCTCTTGCGCGAGGGCCTTGACCTGCCGGAGGTCTCGCTCGTGGCCATTTTGGATGCGGATAAGGAGGGCTTTTTGCGCTCGACGAAGTCGCTGATCCAGACGATCGGACGCGCGGCCCGCAACGTGTCGGGCGAGGTGATCATGTACGCCGACCAGATCACCGAATCGATGCAGGAAGCGATCGACGAGACGGAGCGCCGCCGCGAGAAGCAGCTCGCCTACAACAAGGAGCACGGCATCGACCCGCAGCCGCTGCGCAAGAAGATCGCCGACATCCTGGATCAGGTCTACGAAAACGCCGACGCAGAAGAGACGGGCGGGGGAGAGGCCGCGGTGGTGGCCAAGCCGGATACCTCCACCATGGCCTCCGACGAGGTGCAATCGCTTATCGACGAGCTGACGAAACAGATGGGTGACGCCGCCCGTGAGCTGAAGTTTGAGCTGGCGGGGCGCCTCCGCGATGAGATAGCGGACCTGAAGAAGGAACTCCGTGGTATGAAAGACACAGGTAACTAACACTAGAAAGGCGCATTGACGCACCATGCACACCTATAACTCGATCGCTGTGGGCACAGACGGCTCCCCGACTTCACTCGTCGCTGTACGCGCGGCCGCGAGCCTCGCCCGCGTGTACGATGCGCAGCTGACTGTCATCTGCGCGCACTACACGGCCTCCGGCTCGATGCTCAACTCCACCAACGCGGAGCTGAGCAAAATCGACATTGTCACCGAGACCGGTTCGCAGGACATCCTCGCCCGTGCCCGCGCCATCGCCGAGGAGGAGCAGGCCCCGAGGATCAACGTCGTCTCCAAGGCAGGACAGCCGGCGAATGTGCTGCTTGAGTCTGTTGCTGAGTACGAGGTTGACTTGCTTGTCGTGGGTAACAAGGGCATGCGTTCGCTGGCCGGGCGGATCTTCGGCAACATCCCAGGAAGCGTGGCGAAGAAGGCACCGGTAGACGTTATGCTTGTAGACACCAGGGCTGAGGGGCACGACTAACCTTTAGGCCCGGACTCGGAGTATCATAAATACAGATTCCCCAACTTGATGAAAGGTCATCCACTACACCATGGCTGATTACTACAACACCATCGTCGTCGGCTCTGACGGATCCAAGTCCTCCTTGCTTGCGGTCGAGCGTGCAGCGAAGATGGCAAAGGCATTCGGCGCGACGCTGGTCATCGGCACGGCCTACTACCGCTCCGAGGAGGATGCGTCCAAGGCGCTCCGTCAGGATTCAGTAACCATCCTGGGCGATGACCAGGCGTTGACGAACCTGGAAGCGGCCGCGGAGCACGCGCGAAGCTTCGGTGCCCCGGACGTCCAGACGGCAACGCGCCCCGGCACCCCGGTTGAGGCTCTGATGGCTATCGTCAACGACAACAAGGCAGAGTTGCTTGTGGTGGGCAACCGTGGCATTAACTCGTTGACCGGCCGCCTGCTTGGCTCTGTCCCGGCGGACGTGGCACGTCAGTCTGACTGCGACGTGATGATCGTCCACACCGTCAAGTAAAAGGCTTGCAGTAACAAAAGCCGACCGCCCCACGCTGGGGCGGTCGGCTTTTCCCTTTGCGCGAGGCGCTACAGTGCCCCGATGACCGTCAGGCTCTGCGTCGCACGGGTGGCGGCGACGTACAGGTCCTGCAAGCCCTGCGGCGAGGCGTCGACGATGCCGCGCGGGTCGACCAAGACGACGTGGTCGAACTCTAAGCCCTTCATCTCCGTGACGTTGTCCACGTCGATGACGGCGACCATCCGATCGTCGCCCTGCAGTGCGGCGCGCACCTCCTGAGGGTCCGTGCCCTCTGGCAGGTGCCGCACCGGGGCGCCCGTCTCGCGAATCGCCACGGAGGCGCTCGCCTCCGGATCGATCTCGGCAAGGAGCTCGTCGGCGTACTCCATCACCTCCGCCGGCGTCCGGTAGTTGACGGTGAGGTGGTGGGTGCGAAAGCGTGTACCGACGAAGGGGCCGAGCGCTGCCTCCCAGTCGTCACTGCCGGCGGGGGAAGAGGTTTGCGCGGTATCGCCGACGAGCGTCATCCACCGCGACGGGCAGCGGCGGAAGACCATTCGCCACTCCATCGGTGTGAGCTCCTGCGCCTCGTCCACGATGACGTGGCCATAGGCCCAGGTGTGATCCTCTCGTGCACGCTGCGCGGTGGAGCGAATGTCGGTGACCCGCTGACGGCTCGCGAGCGTTTCCGCGTCGATGACATCGGCAGCGGAGAGGATTTCCGCCTCGAACTGGTCATCGTCGTTATCGGTCGACTCCGAGGACGCCAACACATCGAGCGCGTCTTCGGCTTCTTCCACGAGCTGGCGCCACTGCGCCTCTTCCTTCTCCTTGCGTTCGGTGGGGTCGGAGACACCGATGAGGACAGACAGCTCGTCGTAAAGCGCGGTGTCCGAGGCGAAAAACCCGGTGCCCGGCGCGCGGTAGAGTGCGTCCTGGGTGTAGGCATCGTAGTCGCCGGCGACCGCCTCGATGCGAGCACGGTCCGTGAAGGTGTCCTCGAGTACTTTCGCCGGGTCCAGCTCGGGGAAGAAGCGGTCGATCAGGTCACGAACTTGCTGCTCTTCGGCGAGATCGTCGTGCAGTTGGTCGACATCGGCGGTAGACAGTAGGTTGTCGCCGCCGAGCGGGTCGCGCCCGATGCGCTCGGCGAGCGCCTCTGCGAGCGACTGGGTGAGGTGTTCGGCGAAGAATTCGCGCGCCTGATTGTGCGGCTTCCGGGAGCGGCGCGCGCGGGTCCGCGCAGCCTTGATCATGGCAGGGGTGGCCGCAATGTCGACCGAGCCGATCTTGAGCGTGACCTGCGCATCCGGCACCTTCTCGTACGTCTGCACCGCACGTTTGAGAATCGTGACCATCTCCTCGGACCCTTTCACTTCCCGCGCCGCCATGGACTCCCCGCGAGCGGTCGGGCGGAACACGGGGACAAGGTTTTCGACGGTGGACAGCACCACGCCAGTCTCACCGAGCTCTGGGAGCACCCGCGAGATGTAGTCGAGGAACGTCGGGTTCGGCCCGATGATGAGCACGCCGGTGCGCGAAAGCTGTTCGCGCCACGTGTACAGCAAGTACGCCACGCGGTGCAGCGCGACCGCGGTCTTTCCCGTGCCCGGCCCGCCTTGGACCACCATGACGCCCCGCGTTGGGTCGCGAATGATCTCGTCCTGCTCGCGCTGGATGGTTTCCACGATCGAGCGCATGTGCCCCGTGCGTGCGGCATTCATGGCGTGCCGCAGGGCTGCCTCGGAGCCGACGTTGCCGGCCGCATCCCCAGCGTCAAGGAGCTCGCCTGAGAGCACCTCGTCGTCGACCGCGGTGACCGTGCGGCCGCGCATGCGGATGTTGCGGCGCTGCTCCACGCCCTCCGGGTGGGCGGTAGTAGCGAGGTAGAAGGGTCGCGCGAGCGGTGCACGCCAATCGAGCAGCAGGGTGCGGTAATTGTCCTCGCGGTCGTCGATGCCCATGCGCCCGATGTAGCGCCGTTCTAGGCCCTCGCGGCCGGGGACCGGGTTTTCCACGTCGTCGTCTGCAACATCGATGCGGCCGAAGACCAGGCCAACCTCGGCGATGTTTAAGGCATCGAGCTTGGCGTTGAGCCCGTGGTACTCGGTTTCGCGCCGCACGAGCGCATCCGAGTCGGGGTTATCAGGGTCGACGTCGCGTTGGACCGCGGCAAGTTTGTCCTGCGCGGCCGCGACTTCGGCATCGAGGTGCGCAAAAAGCGTGTCTACGTACGCCTGCTCGGCTGCGATGTGTTCGGGGCTTCCCACCCGGTCATTCCTCCTCACGGTTGGTTGCGGGGTGTACCGCTGTAGCAAGAAACGGCCCCGCCGCCCGGATTATTCCGGACTGGCGGGGCCGCACGTACAGGGGCGTTAGCCCAGCTTCTTCTGCAGCTTCTTCACGGACTGCTTGGCGCGCTTCTCGGCCTTCTTCGCCTTGCGCTTCCACTTCAGTTTGGTCAAGAAGGAAGGATCGGTGTCGAGCTTGTCAAAAGCCTGCTGCAGCTTATCGACGGAAGCCTGCGCCTTCTTTTCCAACTGCTTGTGGTTCTTCTTCACCTTGTGCTTGGCGGACAGCTTGTCCAGCGTGCTCGGGCGCAGCTCATCGATGGAGCTCTGCAGGTCTCCGACAAGCGCATTGACCTTGCGCTTTGCCTTGAACTGCTCGAGCTTGGACGGGGTGGCCTGGTCGATGAGCTTCTCCGCGTCGAAGTCCGCGTAGGCGTCCTGTGCGCGGTCCGCGGTCTCAGACAGGAACTTCGAGGTCTGCTTCTTCGCATCCTCGAACCAATCGCCGGCGACCTCGGTAGCGTGCGCCGCGTTCTTCTTCCAGTCGTCCTTGTTGTCATCGACGTAGTCGGTGACCGTCTCCGTGGCGTCGCTGAACCAGTTGCTGGCCTTGTTCATCGCCTTCTCGGTCTCGGACTGGGTCGGCAGCGCCTGTTGCACGTTCTTCTTGGCCACCTTGGCGGCGTTCTGTGCACGCCACTGCAGACCGGGCTTGCCGTCGGTGTCGACGGTAGCGAGCAGGACACCGCCGGCGAGCGCGACATCGGTGAGCGCGCCGGTACGACGGCGAGCCTTATCGTCCTCGTCCTCTGCCTCCCAGAAGGCGTTGCGGCCGATAAGCGACGGCACGGTCGTCAGCGCGAGCAGCGACGCGGAAGTACGCGGCATCTTGCCGATGGCGAAGAGGCTGCCGGCACCTGCCTTCACACCACCAACGACCTGCGCTGCGGTCTCCGGATCCTTCGGCAGCAGGCCACGGTACTCGCGCGGGACGACGGAGCGTACCTTCTTCAGCGCGGACGCTGCAGCCTCCTTGTGGCCGGCCGGGTTCAACACGGTTTCAACACCGTCGATGATGTACACGGACGCCAGCATCGGGCGAGCGATCTTGCGAATCATCTCTTACCAATCCTTTTCACTGTATTTTGTGGGATCTTTCGAGCGGAGCCCGAAACGGGCTCGTCTGGCAACAACTGTACTTGCGTTTGCATCACGCCGGTGGAATTCGGGGCAAACGCGCCGGTCTTACTCGGTAGTTACCAGCGTCGCTGCCACCATTCGTCGAGGTGCGGGCGCTCGGCGCCAAGCGTGGTCGGCTTCCCGTGGCCTGGCCAGACGATCGCCTCGTCGGGGTAGACGGCGAAAAGCTTGTCTTTGACCTCCTTGTAGAGCCGCACAAAGTCGCCTTCAGAGGCAGTCTTGCCCAGCCCGCCGGGGAACAGGGAATCGCCGACGAAAAGGTTGGGTACCCCGTCGATGTCTACCGCGAGCGCGGCACCGCCGGGGGTGTGGCCCCGGAGGATGCACACGGGGAAGCGGTGTCCGGCGAATTCGAGGACGTCGTCGTCGCGCAGCTCGTGGTCAACAGGGGCGGGCAGCGCCGGAGCGTCCAGGAAAGGGGCCCAGTGCTGCGCCCCGGTCGCCTCGAGCACCTCGACGAGCGCGCGGGTGTGATCGTGGTGGCGGTGGGTGGTGAGCACGTCGGTGATCTGCACGCCGGCGTCGCGGGCGAGCCCGAGGAGTGCCTGTGGGTCCGCGGCGGCGTCGATAAGCAGCCCCTTGTCCTCGGCACAAATGAGGTAGCAGTTGTTGTCCATCTCGGACACGGAAATGTGGTGCAAGGTGAAAGTCATGCGCCCCAGCGTAGACATCAATGGAATAGGCCGGGGCGCGGTGGAGTTGGTAGGTGTTGGTAGCTTCGAGGATTGAAGAAGAATAAACGTAACCGGGAAGGGACGTGGTGACGTGGCTGAATGGCTCACGGTGCGCGGCGCGCGCGAACACAACCTCAAGGGCGTCAACATTGCCCTGCCGCGCGACAAGATGGCCGTGTTTACTGGGCTTTCCGGCTCCGGCAAATCCTCGCTTGCCTTTGACACGATCTTCGCTGAGGGCCAGCGGCGCTACGTGGAATCGCTGTCCTCCTACGCCCGCATGTTCCTCGGGCAGATGGATAAGCCTGACGTGGAGTACATCGACGGGCTGAGCCCCGCGGTGTCCATCGACCAGAAGTCCACGAACCGTAACCCGCGCTCCACCGTGGGCACGATCACCGAAATCTACGACTACCTGCGCCTGCTCTACTCGCGCGCGGGTACGCCGCACTGCCCGCAGTGCGACGCGGTGATCCAGCGGCAGACCCCGCAGCAGATCGTGGACCAGATCCTCGAATACGAGGAGCGCACGAAGTTCCAGGTGCTCGCACCGATTGTGCGCAAGCGCAAGGGCGAGTTCCAAGACCTGTTCGCAGATCTCGCGGCGCAGGGCTACTCGCGTGTGAACGTTGACGGTGAGACCTACCAGCTGACGGATCCGCCGAAGTTGGAGAAGCAGATTAAGCACACGATCGACGTGGTGGTCGACCGATTGCAGGTCAAAGCGAGCCAGAAGCAGCGCCTCACCGACTCCGTCGAGACCGCGCTCAAGCTTGCCGACGGGCTGGTCGGCTTCGATTTCGTCGGTCTGGAGCCCGATGATCCGGAGCGCGTACAGATCTTCTCCGAGAAGATGGCCTGCCCCAACGGGCACAAGCTGGACGTGGAGGAGTACGAGCCGCGCGCTTTTTCCTTCAACTCGCCCTTCGGCGCCTGCCCAGCCTGCGATGGCCTGGGCGTGCGCAAGGAGATCGACACGGACCTGGTCATTCCGGACCCGGACGCCCCGGCCGTCGATGCGTTCCAGCCGTGGAACTCGAGCCCAAACAAGAAGTACTTTGTGCGGCTGATCGAGGCGCTTGCCAAGGAGGAAGGCTTCGACGCGCACGCGCCGTTTTCTTCGCTGACCAAGACGCAGCAGAAGCACCTTGTACAGGGCTCACGCACGAAGGTGAGTGTGCGCTACAAGAACCGCTACGGCAGGCAGCGATCCTTCAACGCCGCCTACGAGGGCGTGATCGGATACCTCGAGCGCAAGCTCGAGCAAGCAGAGACGGACACGCAGAAAGACCGCCTGCTGGCGTACACGCGCGAGGTGCCGTGCCCAACATGTAAGGGCGCGCGCCTGAAACCGGAGATCCTGGCAGTGCGGCTCGACTCGACCACGCACGGAGAGCGCTCGATCGCCGGCCTTACCGAGCTGTCCATCGAGGATGCCTCCGAGTACCTGGACAACCTCGTGCTTGGCTACCGCGAGGAGATGATCGCTGGTGCGGTGCTGCGCGAAATCCAGGCGCGCCTGCACTTCCTGCTCGACGTGGGCTTAAACTATCTCACTCTGGCGCGGTCCGCGGGCACCCTGTCCGGTGGCGAGGCGCAGCGTATCCGCTTGGCCACGCAGATTGGTTCCGGGTTGGCCGGCGTGCTCTATGTCCTAGACGAGCCGTCGATTGGCCTGCACCAGCGCGACAACAACCGTTTGATCGCCACGCTGAAGAAGCTACGCGACCTCGGCAACACCCTGGTCGTGGTGGAACACGATGAGGATACGATCCGCGAGGCCGATTGGCTCATCGACATCGGGCCGCGCGCCGGCGAGTACGGCGGGGAAGTGGTCTACCAAGGCGAGCCGGAGGGGCTCAAAGAGGCCGAGAACTCCATCACTGGTGACTACCTCGCAGGGCGGAAAAAGATCGAGGTCCCGGCGACCCGGCGACCGGTGGACGGGGAACGGACGATCAAGGTTGTCGGCGCACGGGAGAACAACCTGCAAAACGTCGACGTGGAGATCCCGCTTGGCCTGCTCGTTGCCGTCACCGGTGTCTCAGGCTCCGGCAAGTCCACGCTGGTCAACGAGATTCTGGCGAAGACGCTGCAAAACGAGCTCAACGGCGCGCGCCAGGTACCGGGGCGCGTGAAGCGCGTCGAGGGGCTCGACTCGCTGGACAAGCTTGTGCAGGTGGACCAGAGTCCGATCGGGCGCACCCCGCGCTCGAACCCGGCGACCTACACCGGCGTCTTCGACAAGATCCGCAACCTCTTCGCCGAGACCCAGGAGGCGAAAGTGCGCGGCTACAAGGCCGGGCGTTTCTCCTTCAACGTCAAGGGCGGGCGCTGTGAGGCCTGCCGCGGTGACGGCACCATCAAGATCGAGATGAACTTCCTGCCTGACGTGTACGTGCCCTGCGAAGTATGCGGGGGAGCGCGCTACAACCGTGAAACGCTCGAAGTGCGCTACAAGGGCAAGACCATCGCCGAGGTCCTCGACATGCCCATTGCCGAGGCGGCGGAGTTCTTCGAACCGATCTCGTCGATTCACCGCTACCTCGCCGCGCTTGTCGACGTCGGCTTGGGCTACGTACGCCTCGGCCAGTCCGCGACGACGTTGTCGGGCGGAGAGGCGCAGCGCGTGAAGCTCGCCACCGAGCTGCAGAAGCGCTCCAACGGGCGCACGATTTACATTCTCGACGAGCCCACGACGGGCCTGCACTTCGAGGACATCCGCAAGCTCATGCTGGTACTCAACGGCCTGGTAGAGAAGGGCAACACGGTGCTGGTGATCGAGCACAATCTGGACGTGGTCAAGTCTGCGGATTGGATCATCGATATGGGCCCGGAGGGCGGTTCCGGCGGCGGCACGGTCGTTGCACAGGGCACGCCCGAGGACGTGGCGACGGTCGAGGGCTCCTTTACCGGTGAGTACCTACAGCGCGTGCTCGTCTAAAAGCCTTTGGTGGGCGGTGATTTTGACTTTCCTGGCGTAGGTGATAATGTGTCGAAGCACTACCGCCCAGTGCTCCTTTTCTAGGTGTACGGGCCGCAAGTGGAGTTACTCCCACCCCAAGCCGCGCGGCACGACTGCTGCGTAGGATACGGGTCAACGGTACGTCGTCAGGTGTCACGCCTGTCTATGTGCCTGTATGGATGAACTCCCGCTAGTCTGCAAGGCCTAGCGGGTTTTTCGTGTGGGACGAGCATCGCTTGGGGTTTGGTAGCGATCACATTGTAATTCTCGTCTTTAGGAGTTCTCATCAGCGCTGAAGCTCGAATCAACGAACGCATTCGCGTTCCGGAAGTTCGCCTTGTCGGTCCGTCCGGCGAGCAGGTGGGCATCGTCCGCACGGATGACGCCCGCAAGTTGGCATACGACGCCGACCTCGATCTCGTCGAGGTAGCGCCGAAGGCTAAGCCGCCCGTAGCCAAGATTATGGACTACGGCAAGTACAAGTACGAGCAGGATCAGAAGGCCCGCGAAGCGCGCAAGAACCAGCAGCAGACCGTGGTCAAGGAACAGAAGTTCCGCCCGAAGATCGATGAGCACGACTACCAGACGAAGAAGAACAACGTCGAACGCTTCCTGGAGAAGGGCAACAAGGTCAAGGTCACCATCATGTTCCGCGGCCGCGAGCAGTCCCGTCCGGAGCTCGGCTTCCGTCTGCTTGAGCGTCTCGCCGACGACATCGGCGAGCTGGGCGTGGTTGAGTCCCGCCCGAAGCAGGACGGTCGCAACATGACGATGGTCTTTGGGCCGGCTCGCAAGGGCAAGAAGTAGCACACATTTTTCAACTCTGAAGGGCTTTTACCATGAAGCAGAAGACCCACAAGGGCACCGCAAAGCGCATCAAGGTTAACGGCAAGGGCAAGCTGCGTCGTGAGCAGGCCGGTAAGCGCCACCTCAACGAGTCGATGACCTCGAAGCGTCGTCGCAAGTTGTCCGGCACCACCGACGTGGCCCGCGCAGACCAGAAGCGCGTCAAGCGCCTGCTGGGCAAGGCCTAAGTCGCCAGCGCACCCAAATACCGCACATATACCTCAAAACGTAAAGGAAGTTTGACTCATGGCACGTGTGAAGCGTTCAGTCAACGCCAAGAAGAAGCGCCGCGCGATTCTCAAGTCTGCGAAGGGCTACCGTGGCCAGCGCTCCCGCCTGTACCGCAAGGCGAAGGAGCAGTGGCTGCACTCCCAGACCTACGCATACCGTGACCGTCGTAAGCGCAAGAGCGAGTTCCGCAAGCTGTGGATCCAGCGCATCAACGCTGCTGCTCGTCTCAACGACATCACCTACAACCGCCTCATCCACGGCCTGAAGCTGGCCGAGGTCGAGGTCGACCGCAAGATCCTTGCCGAGCTTGCCGTCAACGATTTCGCTGCCTTCTCCGCTATCTGCGAGATCGCCAAGAACGCCCTCCCGGAGGACGTGAACGCTCCGAAGGCCGCGTAACTCGCCTTCGCTTCTCGACGCCCACCTGCACCGCGGGTGGGCGTTTCGCGTGCGTGCGAGGCGAGCTGGTGTGCTCTGTGTATCCTGTGTGCCATGACGAACCCCTACAGCAACTGGAGCCGTGAGGCCAGCGAGAGACCGTCGCCATACGCCTTCGACGCACAGGACGGCTTCGTGGACAATGGCGCACCGGCCCCCGCGTGGCAGCAGCCCCAACCAACCGTGCAGCCGCGGTCGTGGGTGATCACTGTGCTGCTGTGCTTGTTCTTGGGTGGCTTCGGCGCGCACAGTTTCTACACCGGCTACACCAAGCGCGGACTTATCCAACTCGGCCTGTATGCGGCGGGCTGGCTGACGACAGCTGTGCTTCTCGGGTTTGTATTTTGGTTTGCGCTGGCGCTGTGGGTCATCGTGGATCTGTGCATGGTGTGCACACGCAGCGGTACTTTTAGGGAGG
>ERZ1673749.1028-NODE-1028-length-22816-cov-8.216247_pt1 | contig 22816 bp, 21 predicted proteins | sample MGYA00580204_ERZ1673749 | MGnify/ENA primary metagenome ERZ1673749 (study PRJEB41218, sample SAMN15661745) | gut metagenome | host: Homo sapiens | place: Canada: London | collected 2015-08-20/2019-03-30 | study: EMG produced TPA metagenomics assembly of...
TGTGGGAGAGTAGGTTACCGCCGACCCAACAACTTCAAAACAGACAAGCACCCCGCCCAGGACCCTCTATGGTCCCAGGCGGGGTGCTTTTGTCATGCCCCGGGCTGTGTGGGCGTGGGCCGGCACCCCAGGGGGGTGGAATGAGTTTGTTATGAGCGCGCGGTTCAGGGGTGTTTGCCCAGGGCGCTAAAAGCCCTCATGATACGAGTGCACGCCGAGCCATTAAAGGAACTGAGTCACCCCAGTCATAGAGAACGGTAGGGTGAGGCCACTTCTGACCGTTTCTCAAGAAGACGCCATGTGATAACCCGTTTAAGATAAAGTACCTTTTATGGCAAAAATACATATCTACTTCACGCCGCATCAACACGAAAGAGGATTGGTGGAATCCTTTTTGCGGTGGCGACGATGTGGGCGACTTCTTTCAGTCAACGGGTTCTCGCTGTCCTAACTTTGTCAACCTCTACAACCAACTGCGCCTCTAACTATCAGGATAATGCTATTATATACAAGTCGACAGCTTGATGAGCGGTTCTTCCATTCTTGCCAAGGGCTCAAATCAAGGTCATCACTCGTACGTCTAGCGTCAGTGTTTGATTTGCTTCATATCGCTGATGAATGGGCAGCGCTGGACCCCGGCTCTGTTGCGGGTCGGTTACAGGAGATCGTTGATGTTTTGATCAGTTTCATTCACTCAGGCGATCCTCAACAACAGGGCCAGGATCCGACTTTGCGCGCCCGCATCGCCGCTTTCGAGGGTCTTTCCGCAAGGTTGAGCGCCCCGTTGCAGGGCGAACAGGCTGGCATACCCACACCTGCGAGTTGGGATGAGTTTTCCCCTAACTACAGCTGGGCATCGCTGGCTCCCGGGTCGGGGGTGCGAAATGCGCAAGTTCGGGTGAATTTCTCGGATATCAACCTGAGGGGTGTGAGGGTGCGCGGTGCCCGACTATCGGGGTTGATGTGGCAGGGTGCGTGCCTGAATTACGCCGAATTCAACAACTGCGTGTTGGACGAGGGGAATTTCAAAGGTGCGTACCTCGATTCGACGACGTTCAGTGGGAGTCTGAAATGGTGCACTTTTTCCCATGCACACGTCAACGCATTAATCGTTCAACAAGCCGATATGCGTGGTTCGGACTTCACGATGTGCGACTTGAGCATGTCCCTTTTCGAGGATTCAAAATTAGAGGAGTGCGATTTTCGAGGCGCGATTCTTGTCGCAGCGAATTTAAACGGGTGTAGTTGCGACGCGAACACTTTTGATGGAGCAACGATTGACGAGCGGACGGTGTTCCCCGATGGGTCCAGTCTGCAGGAAGTGGGCAAAGCGGAAATCTGCGAGAGGTGGCCCGGCATCATAATTGAGAATGCAATCTATTAAAGACGCTCCGGCCCCCCTGGGCCGCCCTCGTCATGGGCAACCAATCACACACGATGGCGTTCTTGTTCACACCGTGTTCCGCATATGAAAAGGTATCTTAGTCGCGCCCCAGTGTGGTGTAACGCTCGCTGATGGTGGGCCCTTTGAACCAGCTGAAGCGATATCCCGCGACTCATCCAGGGTCTGTGCGTAGACGACCGACCTGTACAGCACACCCCTGTCTGAATGATGGATCAGCCCGGATGTGTCTCCATCAGCGCCCCAGACGCGCTGGGTCCCCAAAGCAACATCATTCCCATCACACCACGACCACACCCCGCCGCAACCCGCGTGCCGTGCCGACACCGCCACACGCCGAACGCGCGCGCACCCTTTAGCGTCAATGGCGCGTCACACCAGTGGAATCAAGTACGCAGCAAGTACGCAGGCTGCCGCCGACATCAGGCCGCGCCCGTAAACCTCCTATAATGAGTTGAACGCAAAAGAAAGGGCATTGATGTCGGAAGAGAAGCACTCGTCGCATAGGCGCGAAGGCGGATACGGCGGTGGTCGTGACCGTCGTGGAGCAAAGCCCCGCGGCGGTAAGCCGGGTGGGCGCCGTGGTGGCAGGGGCCACGGGCGTGACGATCGCTTTGGCGGCAAGAAGGTTCGCCATGACCGGTCGAATCCGTCTCGACAGGGGTTCCGCGAAGATCGTATGGCCAAAAAGGCCGCGGAGCCGGATCTGCCGGACGGCATTGATATCAATGAGCTCGACCGTTCTGTGCTTCAGGATCTCAGAGTGCTGTCTAAGGACAACGCGAACCGCGTCGCACAGCATATGGTGATGGCGATCGAGGTGCTCGAAGACGACCCGCAGCTCGCGCTGCGACACGCGCGCGCTGCGAAGAACCGCGCTGGCCGCGTCGGGGTCGTCCGTGAAACTAACGGTGTGGTGGCCTACCACGCCGGGGAGTGGAAGGAAGCTCTTTCAGAGCTGCGCGCGGCTCGTCGCATGAGCGGCGGACCGGGGCTCTTGGCGGTGATGGCGGACGCGGAGCGTGGTCTTGGCCGGCCCGAAAAGGCGCTCGAACTCGGGCGCACTCCGGAGGCTCGTCAGCTCAACTCTGACGATCGCATCGAGCTCGGCATCGTGTTGGCAGGTGCGCGGCACGACTTGGGGCAGCACGAGTCTGCTCTCGCGACGCTTTCGCGCTTTGAACCGACGCAGACGCCGGAGACTATTTCTCAACTGCGTCTTGCCTACGCCAACGCAGAGGCGTTGCTTTCGGTTGGGCGCAAGGACGAAGCGAAGGAATGGTTTCAGTCCGTCGCTGAAGCCGATGCCGAGGGCATGACGGACGCCGAAGAGCGCGTTCGCGAGCTGAGCTAGGAGGAAGAAGTAGCTCATGTCTGCGACGTTGCAAGACCTCCACGACGCGCTGCTTTTAGACCTCGATGGCACCGTGTGGGAGGGCGGGCGCGCTATCCCGCATGCAGTCGAGGCCATCAACGCCTCTGGCTGCACTGCGGTCTACATCACGAACAACGCGTCCCGTTCAGCAGGCGAAGTAGCCCGGATGCTCGCCGAGATTGACTTGCCCACTGACGCGGCACACGTCTTGACCTCAGCGCAAGCTGCGCTCGGCCTCGCCGCTAACGCTCTACGGCCGGGCGACCCGGTGCTTGTGCTCGGCGCGCAGTCTTTCCGTGATCTTGTCCAGGAGGCCGGCTACCGCCTCGTCGACTCCGCAGATGAGCACCCGAAGGTCGTCTTGCACGGCCATAACCCAGAAACTGGATGGGCCGAACTCTCCGAGGCAGCTTTGGCCATCCGCGCCGGCGCAGAATACCTCGCCTCGAATATGGATACGACCCTGCCCCTGGAGCGTGGGCTAATGGTGGGCAACGGTTCCATGATTGCCGCGGTGACGTCGGCAACCGGCGTGGTTCCCGCGTCTGCGGGAAAGCCCGAACCTGCGATGTTTCACCAGGCAGTTGAGCGTATCGGTGCGCAAGCTCCGCTTGGCGTCGGTGATCGCCTGGATACCGATCTCGCCGGAGGTGTTGCCGCTGGTATGCCCACCCTGCACGTGCTCACTGGCGTGTCGGGCCCGCACGCCCTGCTGCAAGCCCCACCTGAGCAGCGCCCAACGTATATCGCGGAGGACATGCGCGGCCTTGCTGCGGATCCTGCGTGCTTGCAGCCGGGGCCCCACGGCGGTTTCTTGGCACAGATGGACGGCGACGCGCTCGTATTGAGCGGTGGAACAGCACAGTCCACCAGTTACGACGCGCTGTTGACGGCGCTCGAGGTCGCTTGGTCGCAGGCCAATCCTCCCGCCGAGGTGCGCGCGGAGTCTGCGGCGGCCGAGGCCGCGGTGGCCAAGTGGTGGTAGCGTGAGTGCCCCGAAACCGCACGACCCGCGTACAACGCAGCACAACCCCCAGGAGGTGCGCGAGCGCGTCGAAGAGATCCTCGCGGAGCCTGCCGATTCGCTTGTCGACGAAGCGTCGCAGCTCGCCCGAGCCCACGACGTTTTAAGCGACGCGCTGCGCGAGAACTAGAAAGGAGAGGGAACACAACGTGGCTCCCGGACGCAGACGGCTCGACGCAGAGCTCGTACGCCGAAAAATCGCACGCTCGCGCGAGCAGGCACAGGCTTGGATCAAAGAGGGCAAGGTAACCGTTGGTGGCTTTCCTGCTAAAAAACCCGCCACGGTGGTGGAACCGGGCGTATCCATCAAAGTCGACGTAGATGAAGAGGACGAATGGGCCTCGCGAGGAGCGCACAAGCTGTTGTCCGCACTGGAGGCTTTCACACCGCAAGGGCTTGAGGTGGCAGGGCGCAGGGCGCTGGATGCGGGGGCGTCGACAGGCGGCTTTACAGACGTATTGCTCAAGCGCGGTGCGAAGGAAGTCATCGCCGTGGATGTGGGCTACGGGCAGCTGGTCTGGCGGCTGCAGAATGATCCGCGGGTCCGAGTGTTGGACCGGACGAACATCCGCCACCTGACGCTTGCGCAGCTCGGCGAGCCAGTCGACTTGATGGTCGGTGACCTTTCCTTCATCTCGCTGAAGCTGGTGCTGCCGGCGATCGCGGCGTGCATGGCCGAAGGCGCGGACTTGCTACCTATGGTTAAGCCGCAGTTCGAGGTGGGCAAGGATCGTCTCGGGCACGGCGGCGTCGTGCGTTCGCCAAGCTTGCGTGCCGAAGTGACCACCGATGTCGCGGACTTTGCACAGTCACTCGGATTGAGCGTGAAAGGGGTGACTGCGTCCGGGCTCCCCGGACCGAGCGGCAACGTAGAATACTTCCTGTGGCTCATCAAGGACGGCGGTGCGAGCACACTTGCTGCAGACGAGCTACAGACGCTGGTGAGTCATGCAGTAGAGGAAGGGCCAAAAGACACGTGAGTGAGACATCCACGCGCGAGATCCTATTGGTGCCGCACTACTCGCGGCCAGACAACATTTCATCCGCGGCGACGGCGGCGCGGCTGCTTACCGACGCGGGCCTGCGCGTCCGGCTCCTCGAACAGGATGCTCAAAGCCCGATCAATCAGGACCCTGAGCTGCGGAAACTTGAGCAGGTCCCAGGCGGGCACAACGCGGCGGAAGGTTGCGAGCTTGTCTTGGTACTGGGCGGCGACGGCACGTTTTTGCGCGCGGCGAGCTACGCCCACGCGCAAGACATTCCCGTGCTGGGTATCAACCTTGGCCACGTCGGCTTCCTCGCGGAGGGCGAGGGAGAAAGCCTCGAGCAGGTCATCAATGAGGTAATCGAGCGTTCTTACCGTGTTGAAGAGCGCATGACCATTGATGTGCTCGTCCGCGACGCATCGGACAACGAGCTGGGCCGCGGGTGGGCGCTCAACGAGTGCAGTATCGAAAACGTGGACCGGACACAGGTGCTGGACGCCACCTTGGAAGTGGATTTCCGGCCCGTGTCCTCGTTCGGCTGCGACGGGGTGTTAATTTCTACGCCGACTGGCTCGACCGCGTATGCCTTTTCCGCCGGCGGTCCGGTGATGTGGCCGGCGCTTGACGCGATCTTGGTCGTGCCCAATAATGCCCACGCACTCTTTGCGAAACCATTGGTAGTCTCCCCGCGCTCGACCGTAGCTGTGGAATCCGAGCCGACGACCAGCGAAGCCGTGGTGATTATGGATGGCTTCCGTTCCATTGCCATGCCGGCTGGGTCGCGAGTGGAAGTTATCCGCGGCAGCCGCCCGGTACGGTGGGTCCGTCTTGATGACCGCCCGTTCACTGACAGACTGGTCAACAAGTTCCAATTGCCCGTCTCAGGGTGGCGTGGTCCCCGCTACTGATTTTTAAAAAGGAGCATGCATGCTGGCAGAGATTGCCATTCGCAACCTCGGTGTGATTTCTCAAGCCTCGGCGGAGCTTGCACCAGGCCTGACCGTGCTCACCGGCGAAACGGGCGCGGGCAAGACCATGGTCGTCACCGGGCTGCGGTTGCTCACCGGAGGCCGTGCTGACGCGTCTCGCGTGCGTACGGGAGCTACAGAAGCCGTTGTTGAGGGTGCGTTCAGCCTTGCGGGGATCGCAGAGGAGACACGCCAACGCGTCGATGCCATTGCCGAAGGCGCTGGCGCGAGCGTGGACGAAAATGGCGAATACGTCGTCTCCCGCTCTGTGAAAGCGACGGGCCGTTCCAAGGCGCACCTCGGCGGTCGGACGGTGCCTGCGGCGACGCTGGGCGAGTTGTCGGGCGAGCTGCTGACCATCCATGGCCAAAACGACCAGTTACGCTTGATGTCGCCGGATGAGCAGCTTGCTGCTGTTGACCGCTTCGACCCGCGAATCGCTGCGCTTGTGGAAAAGTACCGCACTGCATACCGCGCGTGGCGGGAAGCGGCCCGGGATTTGCGGGAGCGCACGGAGCGTCGGTTGGAGTTGGCCCAGGAGCTGGATCGGCTCCAGTTCGCTTTGGAAGAGATTGACGGGATCGCCCCGCAGGAAGGCGAAGACGCGGAGCTGGTCGACACGATCAACCGGCTGCAGGACGTCGACGCGCTCCGCGGGGCGGCGGAGACCGCACTCACAGCGATCGACGGGCCGGAGGCGGCCGGTGGCTATGGCGACGACGAGGATGCTGCCTCCTCCCTGGTGGGCCGTGCTGCGTCGGCACTCGACGGCGCGAGCGATTCGGCGTTGCAAGAGCTCGGTACCCGCATGCACGAGATAGCGAGCTTGCTTGGCGACGTCTCCGCCGAGCTGGGCAGTTACGTCGCGGAGTTGCCCAGCGACCCGGACGAGCTCGACCGACTGTTGCAGCGCCAGCAGGAGCTGAAGACGCTGACGCGCAAGTACGCCCCGGATATCGCAGGCGTGCTGGCGTGGCGCGAAAAGGCGGCGCAGCGTCTGGCGCAGATCGACATCTCGGACGAAGCGACCGAGGAGCTGAAGAAACGCGTCGCGGCATCGGAGAAGGACATGCGAGCCCGCGCTCAGACGTTGACGAAGGCCCGCGTTGCCGCCGCGAAAGACCTCGGAAAGGCCGTCACCGGGGAGCTGCACGGGCTGGCCATGCCGAAAGCGCAGCTGAGCGTGGAGATCGCGCAGGTCGATTTTGGCCCGCGCGGCGCCGATGCAGCAGAGGTCCGGCTGGCTCCCAACAGCGCGCTCGAGCCGAAGCCGCTGGCGACGAGCGCGTCTGGCGGCGAGCTGTCGCGCGTCATGCTGGCGCTCGAAGTGATTCTGTCCGGCGCGAGCGGCGGAGCCACCATGGTCTTCGACGAGGTTGACGCGGGCGTCGGTGGACGCGCAGCGGTGGAGATCGGGCGTCGGCTTGCGCGTTTGGCGGCCAACAACCAGGTCATCGTCGTCACGCACTTGCCGCAGGTGGCAGCCTATGCGGATACGCACCTGCACGTGGCGAAGGACGTCGGCGATGAGTCGGTGACCTCCGGGGTACTCAGCCTGGATTCGGGGGCCCGGATCGACGAACTCGCCCGCATGATGGCTGGCCTGGACGATTCCGATACGGGGCGGGCGCACGCCGCGGAACTTTTCGAGCGGGCGCAGCGCGAGGTGCAGGAAATGCGCGCCTAACGCTCCCGCGCGCCTTCACCATAGCGGCAGGTCACGCGTGCACAATATGACGCATGACTGTTGCTTCCCGGAATACCGAATCTGCGCAGCCCGCGTTGACGGGTACGCTGCGCGATTGCACCGCCCAGGGGCGGGGGCTGTCGCGCATGCAGGAGGGCGACATCGCCCTCGTCGACTCGCCGGATATGACCCGCAGGCAGGCCGAGGCCTTGCTCGGCCGCAAGCCGAAGGCGGTCGTGAACTTGGCCCAGTTTTCCACTGGTGCAATGCCTAATTACGGCCCGCATCTGCTTGCCGACGCCGAGGTGACGATGTTCGAAGCCATCGGCGCCGACGCCGGCACGCGGCAGAAGCTGCGTGACGGGAAGAAGACGACGATTGGCACCGACGGCACAATTACCGTCGGCAAGAAGGCAGTGGCTTCGGCCCAGCTCGTGCAGCGCGCTGATCTTGACAGCACGTTCGCCGAAGCGCAGCGGCACCTGGTCGAGCAGATGGAGGCGTACTTCGGCAACACCATCGAGTTCGTCCATGCGGAGGCACCGCTGCTTATCGACGGTCTCGGCGTGCCTGAACTCGGCGACGCAATGCTCGAGCGGAAGGTGCTGGTGGTTTCGCCCGGGCCGGAAACGCGGGAGCGGCTGAAGGGGATCAAGAACTTTATCCGCGAATTCACTCCGGTGATCGTCGGCGTGGGGCAGGCTGCAGACACGCTGGTGGAGATGGGGTATGAGCCGGACTATATCGTCGGGGACCCGACGGGTATCGCGTCGACAAGCTTGCGCAGTGGCGCGCGCGTGATCCTGCCCGCAGAGCCAGATGGCTTTGCACCGGGACTCGAGCGCATCCAGGACTTGGGCGTCGGTGCGATGACCTTCCCGGCGGCGACGGAATCTCCGACGGATCTGGCGATTTTGCTTGCCGTGTTCCACGACCCCGACATGATCGTCACTGTGGGAGAAGCGGTGGAGCTTGACCAGATTTTTGCAGATCCGGACTCCACGCAGCCCGAGGCTCTGCTCACCCGGATGAAGGCGGGGCGCAAGCTCGTGGACTCTACTGTGATTGAGCAGCTTTACGCCCTGCCTTCCAACGGCGGGGTGGCGTGGGCGTGGGCCATTTTGGGCATCCTGGTCGCCATTGCCACGATCATCGTGGTCGTGGGGCTGTACGGCCCGGGCGACTTTAGCGAGAACCTGATCAACACCTGGAACAGCATCGCCTTATCGGTGCAGGGACTGTTCGAGTAGCGGAAGAGGGGTATCCAACATATGTCTGATGGAGGACGTTCAAGCGGGCTCGTAGTCACTGGACTTGGCTGGGGTATTGCACTCGGCGTCGCGGCAGGGGTACTCGTGTTGGCCCCGGCGATGCGCAGCGACGGTGAAGCGTTTGGGCAGGATTCCGCCGCGTCGGTGCGCGAGATGCAGCGTGCGGAATCTTATGCCGACGATGCAGATAGTCTGCTCGGCGAACACTCGGCCCAATTGGTCAAGGGAACATGTGAAGACGTGCACGTCACCGTACTTCGCACGGCTCGCGCCTCAGACGAAGATGTCGCCGCCGTGCGCTGGCTGCTCGACCGGGCGGGGGCGAAAAATTCCGGCGAAATCGCGCTGACGGAGAGGTTCACCTCGCAGGATTCGGCGGATGCCCTGTCATCGTTGATCGCGAATACTTTGCCCGCGGGCGCGCAGTTGTCGGTTGATCAGCGGCGGCCGGGAGTGCACGCCGGTGAGTCGCTTGGCGCTGCGCTGTTCGCAGACCCGGAAACTGGGGAGGGGATCGCCGCAGCAGGGGACCGCCAATTTGTGCTCGACGCGCTTCGCGAAGGCGGCTTTGTAGACTTTTCTGGCGACGTGGTCCCAGCTGACGCCATCGTGATTGTCGGCGGGGACACTGCGAAGTCCAGTGGCGACGACACGATGCCTGGCGAGGCGGGGGAGTTCGGCCAGCAACTCCTTGGCGACTTCGCCAACGCACTCGGCGGCACCAGTACGACGGTGCTGAGCGTGCGCGAGATGGACCAGTGGCGTGCCCCGGAGCTGGAAGAGGCCACGTTCGTCGAGGCGGTGGAGACCGAAGCAGGCCGCATCAGGACCGTGCTGAGTGTCGCCGCACCTGACGAGAAGGAGCAGGAATCCTAGAATGACGCACGAATTCACCGTCGGCGGGTCTGAGCTACTCGCGGAATCTCCGATCCTCGCGCTGCGGCGCGACCAGGTGCACATGCCGGGAGGCAACGTTGCGAACCGTGAAATCGTCGAGCACTTCGGCGCTGTCGCCGTGGTGGCCCTGAATGATGCCGGCGAGATCGCTGTCGTCGAGCAATACCGCCACGCGGTCGGCCGTCGTCTTGTGGAGCTGCCCGCAGGACTGCTGGATATGGCGGGCGAAGACGAGCTGACCTGCGCGAAGCGCGAGCTTGTCGAGGAGGCTGGCCTGGAAGCTGAGGACTGGTCCGTGCTCGTCGATCTGGTCACCTCGCCCGGTTTTGCGGAAGAAGCGGTGCGGGTCTTTTTCGCCCGGCAGTTGCGCGAGGTGCCGCGCCCGCCGGCCGAGGACGAGGAGGCCGACATGAGCGTGCGCTGGATGCCGCTTACACAGGCGCGGGAAGCGGTGATGCGCGGGGAAATCGTCAACTCTATCGCGATTGCCGGTGTGCTGGCGGCAAGTGAGGTCACCGCCGGCCGCGCCGCCCCGCGCCCGGTGGACACACCCTTTGACTACCGCCCGAGTTCACTGGCGCGGCGCCGCACTGCAGCCGGGGTCGGCCCGGATATGAAGCAGATCTAGGTGGACGCGCGCACACTCGCCGAGCGTTGGTTGACCCACCTCATCGTCGAGCGTGGGGTCTCTGCGCACACGGAGAGCAATTATCGACGCGACGTCAACCGCTACCTCACCTGGCTGGAACGCGCCGGCATCACGGATCTGAAGCAAGTCACCGCCCGCGACGTGGAGGCGTACGTGGCGGACTTGCGCCGCGGCGTCGACGGCGCGCGGGCGCTGTCAACCTCCTCGGCCGCCCGGGCGCTGGTGGTTGCGCGCGGGCTGCATAAGTTCGGCGTCGCGGAGGGCGTGCTCGACGCGGACGTCGCTGCCGAGGTCACGCCCCCGAAGCAAGGGGAGAGGCTCCCCGACACGCTCAGCGTGCAGGAAGTCGAGGCGCTGCTGGACTCCTGCCCGACAGAGACACCCGTTGGTGTGCGCGACCGGGCGCTCTTAGAGCTGTTGTACGCCACCGGCGCCCGTGTGTCCGAGCTGTTGGGGCTCAACGTGGACGATGTGCAGGATTCCGAAGGCGTGATCACTGTGACCGGGAAGGGCAATAAGCAGCGGCTTGTGCCCGTCGGTAAGCATGCACAGGCCGCGGTCAATGCCTACCTTGTTCGCGTGCGCCCGGCGTTTGCCACGGGAAAGAGCCACGCCCTGTTTCTCAATACGCGCGGCGGCGCGCTGTCGCGCCAGAGCGCCTGGACTGTGCTGAAGCAAGCGGCGCAGAGGGCGGGGATTGAGAAAGAGATTTCGCCGCATACGCTGCGCCACTCTTTCGCCACGCACCTGCTGGAGGGCGGGGCGGACGTGCGCACCGTGCAAGAGCTTTTGGGGCATGCCTCCGTCACGACCACGCAGATTTACACGCACGTCACCGCTGATAACCTGCGGCAGGTGTGGCAGGAGGCGCATCCGCGCGCCTAGCTCAGGGTTGGCTGTATAGATGGTGTCAGGCGCTGCCAGGCAATGGGTGTAAATTAACCGTTTTGCGCACTCTCGCGCATGATGCATTGTCTCGCTCACGGACAGGAGGGCTTCAACCCCGTGACTATTTCTCGCACTGCCGCACGCGCGTCCTTGGGGGCGGCCGCGGTCGCAGCACTGACACTGGCCTCGGCGCCGATAGCGCCCGCACAGTTGCCCGAAGGCGTGGACCCGGCAGAGGTGCAGTCCATGATTCCTTCCGAGGTGAGTGTCCGCGCCGGCGAAACCACCACGGTAGACCTTGGGGTGCCGGTGGACGTGAATTATTCCAGCGGTGGCTGGCAGGTGAGCTCGAGCGGTACGCAGGTGACTGTGACTGCGCCGGATTCGCCGGGGGCCACGGCAAGTGTCCCAGCGAGCGCCGGAGGGATGACAGCCACGGTCAACCTCGTCGCCGTGGGGGCCGGTGAGCCGGCCGATGCTGACGATGCCGCGGTCGATGGCGGGAGCGACGAGAGCGCTGGCGGCAGTGACGACGGGGCTGAGGGGGCCGATGGTGCTGGGGGAAGCACTGGTGGAGCAGGCGAGCCCGAGGCTGAAGGCGGGGGCGGCGAGGGCCGCCGGGCGTCGGAAAGCGGCGGCACAGGCGCTGCTGCCGGTGGTGATGCCGCGGCCGCACGCGCGGACCGGAAGAAGGCGGAAGAAGTGGATACTTCGGGCGCGAAGCGGCTTGCCTTTGACGGCGAAATTGACGGCAACACGCTGGTAGTTAAGGTCTCGCTGCGCAAGGCGAGGGACCTGATGAAGTACGCCAACGCGGACCGCGAGGGGGCCAAACTTCGCTACGTGGATGGGCAGGGCAACATCATTACCGGCGTGGAGCGCGACGTGAACGTGTCCAAGCGGACGCTCACGCTGACCTACCCGGAGGGCGAGACCCCGGATAGCCCATTCATCATGGAAGTCGTGCGTGACGGGAAGGCAGAATTCATCGCCGAAATCACCGCGACAAACGCGCCCGTGGCAGAAGAAGGCGATGAACGTGCCCAACCGGTCGAAGATCAAGGCGGTACCGTTGACTCTTCCAGTAAGAGTGGGTCGGTCGTCCCGCTCGTGATTGGTAGCGTGGCGCTGCTTGCCGCGCTGGCATTGATCGTGGTCTTCTTGGTGCGCCGCGCTCGCGCACGCGGATAATTCCAACGTTGTAAGATGGACGCGTCAAGCGTTACGGCGGAACTTTTCACGCTTCGCCGCTCGCGCTGATGTGGATGCACAGATGGACACCGATGGACACTGGACGTTTGCGGCTACGGCTCAAGGGAAAGGACCGACAATGGCAGATGACGCACTGTTCGACGCCTCCGAGCAGAAAACCTTCCTGACGGGACGCCCTTACCGCGAATTTGCCGAGCCAGCGCCGCTGGACAAGCACGGCCCGGCCACCGTGCTGTCGATGGTGAACCAGAAAGGTGGCGTGGGCAAGACAACCTCCACGATCAACCTCGGTGCCTGTTTGGCCGAGCAGGGCAGGAAGGTTTTGCTGGTTGACCTGGATCCACAGGGCGCACTTTCCGCAGGACTCGGTGTCTCCCACGATGAGGAGCAGGTGACGGTCTACGACCTGCTCTTTGACAACACCGCGAGCATCCACGCCGCGATTCAGCACTCGAACGTCAACGGTCTCGACCTCGTGCCCGCCAACATCGATCTTTCGGCCGCGGAGATTCAGCTGGTCAACGAGGTCGGGCGTGAGCACACCCTGGCGCGCGCGCTGCGCCCGGTGCGCAACGAGTACGACATCATCATCATCGACTGCGGGCCCTCACTTGGCTTGCTTACCGTCAACGCACTGGCGTGCTCGCACGGCGTGATCATTCCGATGGAGTGCGAGTACTTCTCGCTGCGCGGTCTCGCGCTGCTTACCGATACGGTGGAGAAGGTGCGCGACCGCATCAATTTCGACCTCGACATCGTTGGCATCTTGGTCACCATGTTTGACCGTCGGACGACGCACGCGCGCGAAGTGATGGACCGCGTGGTGGAGGTGTTCGGTGAGCGAGTCTTTGACACCGTGATTACCCGAACCGTGCGCTTCCCAGAAACCTCGGTGGCCGGCGAGCCGATTATTACGTGGGCGCCGCGCTCCCAGGGCGCGGAGCAGTACCGTAACCTCGCGCGCGAGCTACTCGAGCGCACTGAGCGGGGCACGGCATAGACCGGCGTGGCTGATCCCGCAGACCATCGTCCGCAGCAGCAGGTGGGCGAGCAGCCGGAAATCACCGGCTTCCGGCTCGTATTGCGAAACTTCGAGGGGCCTTTCGACCTGCTGCTCAACCTGATTAGCTCGAAGAAGCTCGACGTGACTGAGGTTGCGCTCGCTGAGGTCACTGATGAGTTCATTGCGTACACCCGCGCGCTGGGCGAGACCGCGGACCTGGACGAGATCACGGAATTTATTCTCGTCGCGGCAACGTTGCTTGACCTCAAGGCCGCTCGCCTCGTGCCCCGCGGCGAAGACGATGAGATCGAGGATCTCGAGCTGTTGGAGTCCCGGGACCTGCTCTTCGCCCGCCTGCTGCAGTACCGCGCATACCAGCAAGTGGCGGACCAATTCGCCGAGTGGCAGAAGCACGCGCAGCGCCGCTACCCGCGCGCGGTGTCGATGGAGGAACAGTTCGCGAACCTGCTCCCACCCGTCAATCTCGGGCACACCCCGGCGAGCTTCGCGCAGCTTGCCGCCAGCGTCTTCCGGCCGAAGCCGCCTGAGGAGGTTGGGGTTGACCACCTGCACGCGGTGCAAGTTTCGGTACCGGAGCAGGCGGGACGCATTCTGGAGACACTCAAGGTGGTGGGGGCGAGCCAGTGGCTCAGCTTCGCCTCGCTGACGAAGGACTGCGCGCTGTCAATGGAAATTGTCGGGCGCTTCCTTGCGCTTCTCGAGCTGTACAAGGCGCGCGCAGTGGAGACGAAGCAGGACGAAGCGCTTGGACCGCTCGAGGTGGCGTGGACTGGCCTGGAGGTTGACCCGGCGGTTGTCGCTGCGAGTAACTGGGCGTAGCGGCGGGGACGAGTGGGGCGTCGGCAAGCAGGGGCCCCTTATAGAATGTGGGCATGGATATGCCGATGGTTTCCCAGCTTCGCTCGCGCGTGGAGTCAATTCTGCTGGTGGTGGATACGCCGGTGGAGGCAGAAGCCGTGGCGGGGGTGCTCGATGCAACCCGCGAGGACGTTGACGCGGCGCTGCGCGAATGGGCTGCGGAGCTGGACGCGCGCGGCAGCGGCATCGAGCTGCGGGAGACGCAAGAAGGCTGGCGGCTCTACACCCGCCCGCACAACGCGGACGCTGTCGAGGCATTCGTGCTGGACGGGACGCAATCGAAGCTCAGCCGAGCCGCGCTTGAGACGCTCGCGGTGGTGGCGTATCGCCAGCCGGTGACGCGCGCGCAGGTTGCCGGGGTACGCGGCGTGAACGTGGATGGAGTGATGCGCACACTGACGCTGCGCGGGCTGATTGCAGAGGTCGATCCGGATGAGGCTACCGGCGCGCACCGCTACGTCACCACCGAGCTGTTTTTGGAGCTGCTGGGGATTGATTCGCTGTCGCGACTGCCGGATCTGGCACCGCTGTTGCCGGATATCGACGCGATCGAGGACGCGTGGTAGCAGCTGGTAGACGCCGGTTGACGCTGGTAGACTCTGCCCCGAACACGCGGAGTGTCGCTTTGGCACCCGCACAACCCCAATATGTATGTAAAGGATTCACACATGACTCCTCCCGCTCGCCGAGACGGCACACCGGATACGGGGAAGGACGAGCCGTTCTACCCTTCCTACGCAAAGCCGGCGAAGAAGCAGCACGTTCGTTTGGATAAACGGCGTGCCAACGCAAAACACAACGAGCCGCACCCGCTGGAAGACAACTGGTGGGACGACGCGGAAACGAAGGCGCGCAAGCAGAACAAGGACGGGATCCGCCTGCAGAAAGTACTCGCGCAGGCGGGTGTTGCCTCGCGTCGTCACGCAGAGGTGATGATCGACCAGGGTCGCGTGGAGGTCAACGGCAAGATCATCAAGGTCCAGGGCACGCGCGTAAACCCGAACGTGGACATCATCCGCGTGGACGGCACCCGCATCAATGTCAACGAGGATTTGGAGTACTTCGCGTTTAACAAGCCGCGCGGCGTGCAGACCACCATGCAGGACGAGTTCGATCGCACCTCAGTTGGCTCCTACCTGTCCGAGCGCACGGCTTCCGGCCAGCGCCTGTTCCACGTCGGCCGCCTCGACGCGGACACTGAGGGCTTGCTCCTGTTGACCAACGACGGCGAGCTGGCTAACCGCTTGACCCACCCGAAGTACAACGTGTCCAAGACCTACCTGGCAACGGTGCTGGGCGAGGCGAAGGGCGACCTGGTCAAGAAGCTCAAAGAGGGCGTCGTGCTTGACGACGGCACGGCAAAGGCCGACTACGCGCAGATCGTGGATGTGCACAACGGCCAGTCCCTGGTACGCGTCGAACTGCACGAGGGGCGCAAGCACATCGTGCGCCGCATGCTCAAAGAGTGCGGGTTCCCGGTGCAGCGCCTGGTGCGCACGAAGGTGCACACGGTACAGCTGGGGGACATGAAGCCGGGCTCGATGCGCGCGCTGAATTCTTCCGAGCTGGCCTCGCTGTACAAGGTGGTGGAGATGTAAATGGATAATGCACAACTTTCTAATATGCCTGGCGGCGGGTTGATTTTGGCCGTCGACGGTCCTTCGGGAACGGGCAAGTCCACCACCTGCCGCGCGCTGGCGAAGCGCCTGGACGCGAAGTACGTCGACACCGGCGCGATGTACCGCGTGGCGACGCTTGCGGTGCTTCGTGCCGGCGTCGATCCGGCAGATACGCAGGCAGTGATCGAGGCGACGACAGACCTGCCGCTGCAGGTCTCGGATGATCCCGATGCGAAGGAAGTCCTGCTTGCCGGCGAGGACGTTGCTGGCGAGATTCGTGGGCCGGAGGTCACTCGCAACGTTTCCGCAGTCTCCGCGATCCCGGAGGTGCGAGAGAATTTGGTGGCGTTGCAGCGCAAGCTCGCCCGCGAGGCGCACCGCGCGATTGTGGAGGGTCGTGACATCGGCACCGTCGTGCTTGTCGACGCCCCCGCGAAGGCTTTCATGACCGCCTCGGCTGAGGTGCGCGCCCAGCGTCGCTACGACCAGGACGTTGCTGCCGGCCGCGACGCCGATTATGCAACGGTGCTGGCGGATGTGCAGCGCCGCGACGAGCTGGACTCTTCCCGTGCGACAAGCCCACTGCGCCCGGCGGAGGATGCGGAGGTCATTGACACTTCGCACATGGCTCCGGACGAGGTGCTCGGCACCCTCATTGCCCTGATTGAAAGGAGCGCGAAGTGACCCAGGAACCGAAGGACCGCGGTGCTGACAACGCACCCGAAACGGAATTTATCCAGCCGGGCATTGATGCTTCCGGCTACGAAGCGCTCACGCCGGACTCCGTTGGCCCCGAGGACGCGGAGTTTTACGACGCGGACTTTGACACCAGCGACTTCAGTGACGCTGATTTTGCCGACGATACCGATTTCACCGACTACACCGACGAAGATTGGGCGGAGATCGAAGAAACCTTCGGCATTGTGCGCCCGGATGTGGTGGAGGAAAACCTGCCCACAGTCGCGATCGTGGGGCGTCCGAACGTGGGCAAGTCGAGTCTGGTCAACAGGTTTATCGGGCGCAGAGAGGCCGTGGTGGAGGACCACCCCGGTGTCACCCGTGACCGAGTGAGCTACTTAACCGATTGGGGCGGGCGGCGCTTCTGGGTGCAGGACACCGGTGGCTGGGACCCGAATGCCCGCGGCATCCATGGCGCGATCGCGCGCCAGGCGGAGGCTGCGATGGAAACCGCCGACGTGATCGTGATGGTGGTCGATGCGCAAACCGCCATCACGGAGACAGACGCCGTGATGGCGCGCAACCTGCAGCGATCTCCTGTACCGGTGATCTTGGTGGCGAATAAGTTCGAATCCGAGTCCCAGTGGGGCGATGCGGCGGAGTTCTACGGGCTGGGCCTGGGCGACCTGTGGCCGGTCTCGGCGTTGCACGGCCGCGGTGGTGCCGATGTGCTGGACGAGATCCTGCGTCTCTTCCCGGACGAGCCGCGTGCGAAGGCTTCGATCACGGACGGCCCGCGGCGCGTGGCGCTGGTTGGCCGCCCGAACGTGGGCAAGTCCAGCCTGCTGAACAAACTGGCGAAGTCGCACCGTTCGGTGGTTGACAACGCGGCCGGCACCACGGTCGACCCGGTTGATGAGATGATCCAGCTGGATGAAAAGATGTGGCAGTTCATCGACACCGCCGGGTTGCGCAAGAAGGTCAAAAACGCCCAGGGTCACGAGTACTACGCGAGCTTGCGCACCCGCGGCACCATTGACGCAGCCGAGGTGTGCGTTGTGCTCATCGACGCCTCCGAAGAGATCTCGGAGCAGGACCAGCGCGTCATCTCCATGGTGCTCGAGGCCGGCAAGGCGATGGTGATCTGCTTTAACAAGTGGGACCTCATGGAGGAAGACCGTCGGTACTACTTTGACCGTGAGTTCGACGAGATGATGGGCCACCTCCCCTGGGTGACCAAGCTGAACATCTCGGCGGAGACCGGCCGCGGCCTGCACCGTCTGGAAAAGGCGATGACGGAGGCGCTCGAAAACTGGGACAAGCGAATCTCCACCGGCCAGCTGAACAACTGGCTGCGCGAGGCGATTGCTGCGAACCCGCCGCCGATGAAGAACAACCGGCTGCCGAAGCTGTTGTTCGCCACGATGGCGACGACGCGCCCGCCGACAATCGTGCTGTTTACCACTGGATTCTTGGACGGTGGCTACCGACGCTACCTCGAGCGTAAGTTCCGCGAGACCTTCGGCTACCACGGCACCCCGGTGCGCATTGCGGTGCGCGTGCGCGAGCGGAACCCGCGGCGTCGTAAGTAACCTAGCTCTGCTTCCTGTAGACAAACGCGTCGACGCGGTAGGGAAGCGGAATACGCTGGCCACGCTCAAACCCGAGGCGTTCGTGGAGGTACCAGTCTAGGTTGGCCACCATCTTCTCGCGGGTTTTCTGGTTCGCGCGTAGCCAGTACGAGCGCGAGGCCATGAGGTCGAAGCATTCGTCAGTGGTGACGATCTGGGCCCACGTCTCGCGCAGTTCGCCTTCGAGCGCCCAGGGCCGCGCGACGGAAGGGTAGAACCCGGCGCGCTGGACGTCGCCGGAGTGCATGATGCGGCTGAGCCTTAAGACCCAGGGGTGGTTGACGGCCAGAGTATTCCAACACAACAGCAGTTTTCCGCCTTGGCTGGTCACGCGTGCCGCCTCGGCGCTCGCGGCGGCGGTGTCGACCCAGTGCCAGGTCTGGGCGCAGGTGATGGCGTCGACTGCGGCGTCGGCAAGCGCGGTGGCCTCTGCTGTGGCGCGCCAGACGGGCACCTCGGGAAGGTGCTCGCGCAGCACGCGCGTCATGTCGGCTGAGGGGTCGCAGGCGTAGACTCGCCTTTCCGAACTGCTGGCGAGCAGCTGAGTGAGCTTGCCGGTACCGGCCCCCACGTCGAGAATGCGGGCACCGCCAGCACGCTGCGGGAGCGTGCCTAACAGCGCGGGGACACCGGGCGGATACGAGGGGCGCACGGCGTGGTAGAGCGTTGCCCCGCTATGGAATGCGCGCGCTGAGCTGGTGCGATGGGTGTCATCGCGGAAGGCTGGCTGCTGCTTTCCACTGGGCTTCATAATGGACTAATGTACCGGGTCGAACGTGTTGGGAGGAACCATGGCAGCACTGCGCACGGCCAGCCTGCTGGCCGCGGCCGGCGTGGTATTTTGCAGTGCTGCCTGCGCAGACGCACCGGAACAGCTTGCTGAGGTCGTGCCATCTCAAGTGCGCGACTACGTCGCCGAAGTGGAACCGTGGAGTCGCGCGGACACCCACAAACGCACAATCCAGGTTGGCGAGCGTGAGCGCAGCTACCTGCTCAGCGCGCCAGCCGGGGCGAAGGAGCGCTCCAAGCTGCCGATGATCTTTGCTTTCCACGGGTATGGGGAAGACGCAGCGTCGATACGCAAGTACTCGCGACTGGATGTGGCTGATGCGATCGTGGTGTACCTCGATGGGGTCAACCATGCGTGGGCGCCCGCACCCTACGCGAAGACTTCCGGGGGCGAGGATCTCGCGTTTGTCGACGCGGTACGCGAGGAAGTGATGCAGGAGTACTCCGTGGACAAGGCGCGCGTCTTCGCCACCGGGCTGTCCAACGGCGGCGGGTTCGCCACCTACGTAGGTTGCCAGCGACCGCAAGACTTTACCGCGGTGGCCACTGTCTCCGCTGCGTTTTACCACCGGGTTTCCGAGGGCTGCTCTTCGATTCCTATCAAACACGTGGATTTCCACGGCACGGATGATGCGGTGATGAGTTACTCGGGTGGCGAGCGGCACGACACCGCCTACGAGTCGATCGAAGCAATGCTGGAAGAGACCGCGCAGCGCAACCACTGCTCGCCCGAGTACGTGGAAAAGCCGCTCTCAGAGACCGTGTCGGAACTGCGCTGGGACGGCTGTGACGCGCCCTTGGTGCACTACCGGGTCACAGGCGGCCCGCACATTTGGCCTGGGGGCGCCTATGACAGCTCGGGTACAACGAGTCGCGGGTTTGCCACGCGCACCCAGTTGGCGTTTTTCGGCGTGCCGATGAGCTAAAAATCGCAAAGAAGTTGCCCCCTTGTGCCCTATGCTTGTGCGGTGTGATGCAGAATTCTCCGAGAGCAGCCGTCGTCGTGTTCAATCCTGCCAAGATCGACGAGGAGCGCCTTCGCACTGTGGTCGAGCGCCATGCGCCGAGTGATTGCCGGATTGAATGGGTAGCGACGACTCCCGACGACTCGGGAGAAGCGGAGACTGCGGCATTGCGCGGGACCGACGTTGATCTTGTGCTGGTGGCGGGCGGCGACGGCACCGTGCGCGAAGTCGGCACTGCGCTGGCCAACTCCGAGGTCGCGATGGGGATCGTGCCCACCGGGACGGGCAATCTGCTTGCGCGCAATTTGCGCCTGGAGTTGGGGCTCGAGGCGTCGGTAAGCAGAGCTTTTCGTGGCGAGCACATGCTTATCGACGTCTGCCGCGCGAAACTCCTTCGCCCCGACGGCAGCAACGAACGTCTGGGCTTCGTCGTGATGGCCGGGGTCGGGCTCGACGCGCAGATGATTGAGTACACCGATGAGGGGCTGAAACGGCGCATCGGCCCGCTGGCCTATATCTCCGGCATTGCACGTTCGCTGCGCGGCGGCAACCGGATCAAGGTGACCTATACGGTGGATGGGCAACGCAACCACGCCGCGCGCCTCCACACACTCATCTTCGGCAATTGTGGGGAGCTGATTAATGAGATCCCGCTGCTGCCCGAAGCGCGCCCCGACGACGGACTCATCAACGCCGTGGGCATGGCTCCGCGGGGCCCGGTTGGCTGGGCCAAGATTGGTCTGAACCTTGTGGCGAATAAGGCGGCGCGGCTGCGGGGGCTCAACCCCGATCCACCGGTGATGAACTTCGCGGACCTGTTCTACTCGGAGGGCAGCCACGCCAAGGCTTCCTTTGCAGCTCCGGAGATCTTTGAGGTTGATGGTGACCCGGTTGGCGAGGTTGTTGCAGTCGAGATCTCGGTTGACCCGGGTGCGCTGAAGGTGTGCGTGTAGCGGCGCTGCAGTGGCGCGTTGCGGAGTTGTGGTGGCGCGGGGTGCGGCGCTGCGCCATACTGGTGGCGCTTGGAACAGTCTGCTTGTGAATGGGGGAAGCTATGGGGAAAAGGACGACTAGTGTGCTGTGCGTCTTGGTGGTGGGGCTACTCGCGGGGTGCGCTGCTGAAGGCGGCGAGCCGGTCGCGGAGGTAACGGAGCCTGAAGCGCCTGCGTTCCATTTTGCGAGTGGGTCGCTGGAGCTCGGAGATTTTGATCCGGACACGCTCGGCGACGATCTCTTCGATCCCTGCACCGAAATCTCCGCCGAGGAGTACTCGGCGGCCGGAATCACGGGGGTGGAGCCGGAGCCGGTTATTTCGAGCGGTGTGGCGGAGGGATGCCGGACTGATCAGCCAGAGCCAGCTCTGACGAGAACAGTGATTGCGTCACGAACGACTGCCCAAGATGCTGCGGGTGCGCCGGAGTACGAGTTTGCCCGGGCAGATTCGGAGGTCGAAGGAATCTACACGTTTAAAAATCCCGTTGCCGACCCGTACTTGTGCGTAGCCCAGGTAGATACGGTGCGGGGAGGTCTAGCTATAGGCATTGGGGTGAGTGGCGTGAAGAAAGAGAGAATCGACCCTTGTCAACGTGCAGTTGACGAACTATCGCGGTTGTTTTCTTCATCAAATAATGATGGAAGCGTTGCTAGCGAAGACACTACGGTCTGAGGTATGTTGAGGAAGCGTGGAGCGGGGGAGCTTCACTAAATCTAAGAGGGGAACTATTTAAACGGGGGGAACAAATGGGGAATCAGATCAATTTAGACGTCGACGGAGTGCTTGAAGCTACCGGAATGCTTAGGAGCCTCCACGACGCCCTGAAGAACGGCGGGATGAACAACTTGTACACCGGGTTAGACGGGTTTTCCTTGGTGTCTGGGTTGGATGGTGTGGGGCGTACGCATTCGCGTGTGTCGTCGGGGTCTGCGCCGGAGGCGAATCGGGTGTTGGGGGAGTGGTTGCAGACGGTGGCTGACGTGCTGCGGGTGTCTGCGGAGAATACGTCGCGTGCCGATGGATCGGTTGCAGGCTTGTTGGGCTCGATTGGTGTGGTGGAGCGCTCCGGTGGGGCTGGTGCGGTTGCCGGTCTGATGGGGCAGACGTTGTCGCAGTATGAGAACGCGAATTCTTTTGCTAATCCGCGCCCTGCTGCGGGTGCGCAAGGGTCGCTTCCGGTGTTGCATCAGCAGTTGATGGCCACCCAGGTCGCACAAGCAACAGCGGCTGCAGCATTCTGGGCGCAGAACGCGGCGTTGGTGCAGTCGGTGGTGGCACAGTTACCGGCGGTAGCCGGCATGCTTGCGGATTCAGCGGAAACAGAGTTCGTTGCCCGTGCAATCAACAAGCTTGGCGAGGTTGCTCGTGTGGGCCAGGAGTATGTGGCTCGTTCGGTGTTGATGCAGGGCCACGCTGCCGGTCTGGCGCAGGTCGCTGGTGCGGAGCAGCTCATGGCCCATGGTGCCCTGGCGGTGTGGGCTGGCCTGCCAGGTCCGTCGCGGGCGTTGTTTGAGCAGTCGTATTTGGGGGTGTTTCCGCCGAGGTTGACGGCGTCGTTGCAGGCGGTGGTGCCGGTGTTTGATCGCCTGTTGCCCGATTTGGGCTCAATTCCTGGTGAGGGGTTTGCGGTTGCGGATATGCCTTCCCCGCAAGCACCGGGGTTTGGGGAGGCGCCGTTGCCGCGGACATTGCGTGATGCGTTTGCTGCTGCGGGTCTTGGTGCGTTGGGGCAGGCGGTGACGCCTTCGCAGGTGGTTGGTGAGTATGGGTTGCCCACTCCTGAGGTATTAGAGCAGGTGGCTGCGAAAACCCCTGCTGGTGTGGCAGGTACCCAGGCGGCGTCAGTGGGGCTGGGGCAGTTGGCTCCCACGGGTGCGGGTGTGGGTGCTGGGTTAGCAC